>VFSW01002054.1_pt1 | contig 30550 bp, 24 predicted proteins | sample 5358111 | NCBI WGS metagenome assembly VFSW01 (sample SAMN11554181, study PRJNA540505) | mine drainage metagenome | isolation source: sediment from site ElyBrook_90M | place: USA: Ely Copper Mine, Vershire, VT | collected 2017 | reverse complement strand
CTAATGGACCCCTCGACTATCTCGCGACTGCGCATCGGCATCGACCTCGGCGGCACAAAGACCGAGGGGATACTCATGGACAGCCGCGGAGACATTCTCGTGCGAGCGCGCCGGCCCACTCCGCAGCACGAAAGTTACCGTGCCATACTCGAAAACGTCCGTGACCTGATCCACGAACTGGACCAGCATGCCGGCATGCGCTGTCCAGTGGGTATCGGCACTCCGGGATCGGTCTCTGCCCGCACCGGACTGCTGAAGAATTCCAACACTGTCTGTCTCAACGGCCAGCCGATCATGCGCGATCTGGAGGCCGTACTCGATCGTCCAATCCGGATTGCGAACGATGCCAATTGCTTTGCGCTGAGCGAAGCGATAGACGGTGCCGGCCGTGGCCATGCCGTCGTATTCGGTGTCATTCTGGGTACTGGCGTCGGTGGTGGCCTAGTTGTCCATGGTCAACTGCTCGAAGGACTACAGCACATAGCCGGTGAATGGGGCCACAACCTCCTCGACCCGGAAGGACCGGAATGTTACTGCGGCCGCCGCGGCTGTGTCGAAACCCTGATCTCCGGACCCGGCCTTGAGTACGATTACGCCGTGCACGATGCGCGCGGGCGGATCGTTGCAGCCCCCGCTGGAGGTGCGGACAACACGCGCTGGGCTGCACAATCAGCGACCGCTTGCACCAACCAGCTTACACTCGATGCGCGCGCAATCGCTGCACGCGCGCGCGCTGGCGACGAGCGGGCCGAGGCAGCGATGCGGAGATATCTCGAACGCTTTGGCCGTGCCCTGGCTACAGTGATAAATATTCTCGACCCCGACGCGATTGTACTGGGCGGCGGACTTTCTAACGTCTATCGGCTCTATGATGACGGGCGCGCACAAGTCGCCAAGCATGTCTTCAATGACGAACTGCGCACATTGATATTGCCGAACATCCATGGAGACAGTTCCGGTGTGCGCGGCGCCGCGCGGCTATGGCCGGTCTACGAAAACGGAGAGATTGAGCCTCCACTTTGACAATCGTCAAAGTGGAGGCCATTTCGGTATGTTATAGAAGCATGAGCTTCACATCACTTATGAGCAGATCAAAAAGGAGGCTTCAATGAAACGGTATTTGATTTTTGGCGTAATAGTTCCACTGCTCTTGCCGGGCATGCTTTCAGTCGCCACAGCCGCAGACCAGGATCAGCTCCAGACTCGAGACCAAACCCCGGATCGCGACCGCGATCAACTGCAGACCCAGGATCGGGATCAAATCTACGGCTCCCAGCTGATGACGCCTGGGGAACGCGCGCAGTACCACACCCGGATGCGCAATCTCAAAACCGAGCGGGAACGCGAACGGTACCGCCTCGAACATCATCGTCAGATGCAGGAACGTGCCAGGGAGCGTGGCGTGACACTTTCGGATCAGCCGATGCTACGTGGTGGTGGCATGGGACCTGGACCTGGAGGACCTGGTGGTGGCATGGGACCTGGACCTGGTGGTGGCATGGGACCTGGCGGGAGACAGTAGGGCTGTGCAAACAAGGTAACGGTTCGCTCAAGCTGGGCACCGGATCGTGCATTGAGCTTCGGGTCGTAAGCTCACCATGGTGGGCCCAGGGGTCTTGTGTGCGTGGCTTTCCCGACACAATCTGCATGACAGCACGCAACTGGCGACCCGACGATCCGTGCGGGGCCGTGGTAAAAGCGGGTCGCAAGATATCCGGTCGCTTGCGCGGTAGCGGCATTCCGAATCCTCCGCACCGGACGATTGTTGGCTGCGACCTTAGTGCCCCGCTGCTTCTCGACGGATCGCCTGACCCGCCTGATGCAGTGGGGCGCAACCGGTCGGCCGATTACTGGATCTGCGATCCGATGGTCGCCAGCATCCCCGGTCATGTGCCCGCCCGGAAGTCACCGCTGGCTGCATTGCGAAACAGTGGCGCAAGGCTGCTCCAGGAGAGAACCTGACAGCTCTGGTCAATGTCGGTCCCACTCGGGATTGGGCCGCCATCGGCACGGCACCGAGCGTGACCGTCGGCGTGCTGGTGTAAAGATTATTGCTGAAGCTCATGGCATGGTAACTTCCCGCTTCCTCCTGCAAGAAGTTGGACATGGAAGCGTAGTACCGGTTGCTGGCGTTGATGTCGAAAAGATACTCGCATATTGCCCCGGCCATACGCCGCCATTGAACCGGCTGTTTCCGGAAGTGTTGACACCCCCATCGACGTAAGGATCCGGACGGATGCGATGCGCTATGCTGGAGCCGATAGATGGTTTTTCGGCTTTTGGCACCAGCCACGATCTGGATCCGTGTGAACATAAATGCCAGCCAGGGCGCGCGTTTTCCCAGGTCAATGCGCATCCTTTACTGCGGTCCCGATCGCGTCTGCTCCGGTCGATAACCGGTATTCGGGAGTCTTCGGATATACTTTCATTTCCTGTTTGAACATGCCGGGCGCGAAGCCATGCGCACCTCGAGATTCTTGCTGTCCACGGTCCGAGAACCCCCTGCCGACGCAGAATGCGTCAGTCATCGTCTGATGCTGCGCGCAGGAATGACGCGCAGGCTCGCCACCGGACTCTACACCTGGCTGCCCATGGGTCTACGGGTACTGCGAAAGGTGGAAGCCACGGTGCGCGAGGAAATGGATCGCGCTGGCGCGCAGGAAGTGCTCATGCCGGCGATCCAACCGGCGGAGCTGTGGCAGAAATCCGGACGCTGGGAACAGTATGGTCCGGAACTGCTGTGCCTGCGCGACCGGCACAATCGCGAGTACTGCCTTGGCCCGACACACGAAGAAGTCATCACCGATCTGGTCCGGCACGAGATAAAAAGCTATCGACAGCTCCCTGCGAGCTTCTACCAGATCCAGGCCAAGTTCCGGGACGAGATCCGTCCACGGTCCGGCATCCTGCGGGCTCGCGAGTTTCTCATGAAGGATGCCTATTCGTTTCATCTAGACCCGGCCTCGCTGCGCCAGACTTACAACCTGATGCTGCAGACCTATTCACGCATCTTCACACGCCTGGGCCTGGAATTCTGCGTGGCCATAGCCGACAACGGAGTCATGGGCGGTAATGCCTCCCACGAATTCCACGTGCTCGCCGAGGCTGGCGAGGACACTTTAGCTATGTGTAGCCGCTGCCACTATGCCGCAAACGTCGAGTCTGCTCCCGCGCTGCCGCCGATGGGCCGGCGTCCTCTACCGGGTGCATTCATGGAACCGGTGGAAACGCCCGGCCAGCACTCCATCGACGAGGTCAGCCACTACCTCGGAACTGAAGTCGACCGGACGCTCAAGACGCTGCTCGTGCGCGGCTCTGGGGGCGTCATTGCGCTGGTGCTGCGCGGCGACCATGAGATCAATACCGTCAAGGCAGAGAGACTGTCGTTGGTGGCCAAACCGCTCGTATTCGTCACGCCGGAGGAGGTGCGGATGGCGGCTGGCTGCGGCCCCGGATCGGTAGGCCCGGTGGGGCTCAAGATCCCCGTCATCGCCGATGAGAGCGCCGCACGCCTCGCCGACTTCATCTGCGGTGCCAACCGTGACGGAGCGCACTTGCAGCACGTGAATTGGGGGCGCGACCTACCTGAGCCGGTTGTCGCCGACATCCGCAATGTCGTGGACGGCGATCCCTGCCCGCGCAGTGACGAGTCCGCTGCAGCCTGCAACGGACAGATGTACCTTTGCCGCGGCATCGAGGTAGGGCATATCTTCGAACTCGGTACCCGCTACAGTGCTGCGCTCGGCGCCACTTGTCTGGACGAAAGCGGCAATGCGGTGACCATGACGATGGGCTGCTACGGCATCGGGATATCACGCATCGTCGCGGCCGCTATTGAACAACATCACGATGCCAACGGCATAATCTGGCCGCAGGCCATCGCACCATTTCTGGTCTGTCTGGTACCGATCGGCCTGCACCGATCGGCCCGGGTGGGTGAAGCGACCGAGCGACTTTACGACGAACTGGGCGCGGCCGGCATCCAGGTCCTGCTTGACGACCGTGACGAGCGTCCCGGCGTGATGTTTGCCGATATGGATCTTATCGGCATCCCCCATCGCCTAGTGCTCGGGGAACACGGACTCGACCAAGGAGTAGTGGAGTATAAAAGCCGGCGCACTGGCGAAAGCCGCGCCATTCCCATGACGGAAATCGTCCCGACCCTGCGGATGCTGTTGGGCTACTGACGCCGGCGCGCGCCACCGGGCGTCCACCGCCAGGTCGCCTCAGGCGATCTGGCGATCCCTGAGCGCCGCCTGTTCGATGGCTTCTAAAGGCTTGCCTACGGCAAAGCCCTGCGCATAGTCGACACCCAGCTCGGCAAGAACACCGAGAACCGCCGGATCCTCGATGAACTTGGCGGCAACCTTTATGCCCAGGTCATGAGCCATTGTTACGAGAGACTTCACCAGGGACCGCGCCTCACTGCTGTCAGTGATCTCACGCAACAGTCCGCTCTCGAGCTTCAGCATGCTGGGTGCCAACTGCTGCAGATAGCGGAAGGACGCCATGCCTGCGCCGAAATCGTCCATGATCAGGTCATACCCGGCGCCGTGGATCTCACCGGCCAGCTTGCGGGCCCGACCGAGGTCTTCAAGCAAGACACGCTCGGGAATCTCGAACCCAATCTGTCCCGCGTCAACGCCAGCCTGCACCACTGCGGCGCCGACATGCCCGATGAAACCGGGATCCATCAGGGTCTTGCGCGAAAGATTGACGGACAGACGGAGGCTCCGGTCGTGACCGCCCAGGACCGCAAGCTTGCTGGTGACCTTGCGTATCACCATCCGGTCAATCGGGACGCTGAGATCGAACTGCTCGGCGCTCTCAAGGAACATGCCAGGCGTTATCAGGAACCCGTCTCGGTCCTCCATGCGCAACAGCGCCTCATAGTGATGCGTAGTGTTGTTGCGCAGATCCAGCAGCGGCTGGTAAAGCAGCAGGAATTGGTCGGTCTCAAGCGCGCGCCGGATGCGTCCCTCCCAGTTGACCTTTTCCTGCACATGCTGGATTTCGGAGGTGGAGGCGGAATACATCCGCCAGCAGCCACGACCGCATTGCTTGGCTTCATACATGGCGGCGTCCGCGAACATCAGCAGCTCATTCGCGGTAGTGGTGTGCTCAGGCAGCAACGCAATCCCGATGCTGGCGGAAATGGCCATGGTCTGCCCGCCGACCGACGTAGTCGCCTTACTGAACAGTTGCAGCAGCTTGTTGGCCACTTCCGCGGCCGAGTTGGCCTGCGTTTCCGGCAGCAGAATAGCGAACTCATCCCCGCCCCAGCGCGCAATGTAGTCCGTAGAGCGCAGCCCGCGCTGCAGCACGTCCGCGGCCAACAGCAGATGGCTGTCTCCGGCCGAGTGACCGTAGCGGTCATTGATATTCTTGAGCCTGTCCAGATCGACGAACATCACGGCAACCGTGCGCTGGTAACGCGCTGCGTGGTCGGCCCAGCGCTCGAGCTCCTTCTGGAAGCGCCTGCGATTCAGCAAGCCGGTGAGCGCATCGTGCTCGGCCATATGGATGATCATTTCGTTCGCCTTCTGGGCCTCTTCCAGAGCGCGCCGCAGGGACTCGGTCTTCTCGGCGACCTGCTGTTCTAAGCCTTCCGAGAACCGCCGGATCCGATCCTGTCGCACACCGGCAAAGCGGGCGAACAAACCGAGAAAAAACGGCGCAGTGTCAATCACATAGAGCAGGCGACTGACGACATGCGCATGCACAACCGTCGCTATCAACCCTTGAGACAGTGAAATTTCGCCCGTAACCAAAAGAAACGCGATCGAACCGATCGGGAAACACAGCCCGAACAGTGCGCCGAAGAGCGTATATTTCGTTGATTCCGACATTTGTGAATCCTTCTTCCGTCTCACAGCGACAGTTCGTCCGTGTGTAAACCATCGGCGCCATTCAATTTCATCTCGAGCGCCCTGTTATTAGGAAATTCCGACTCAGGGACGGAATGACGGCTTAACTATAGGAAAGTTTAAGGCAAAAATCATGCCGGCCGTTATACCCCATTGAATAGTTATAGTTTATCGTCGCAACGGCGGCCCGTCATCTGAACGGAAGGCAAGGTGGCGAGGCGTCGGATCCGGTCGGGGAAGGCGCAAATAATGCCATCGGACCAGAGTAGCTTCTGGACGCCGTACCGTCCGGGTCGGCAGGTGCCCTGACGGTAATCTCAGTGCGTGCGGCGGCGTACTTCGGTGACATTCGGCAGCTGGTCGATCTGCGAAAGAATCTGGCTGAGAGTAGCAATATTCGGTATCTCGAGGGTCAGATTCATGTGCGCCACGTGCTGCTGCCTGTCTGACAAGGTATTTACGGCAACAACGTTGATGCGCTGATTGGCAAGCAACGAGGTGATGTCGCGCAGCAGCCCGGGTCGCTCATTGGCGCCCACTTCGATCTCCACCGGATAGGGAGGAGTGCCAGCTTACCCCCCGTCGCCCTCGGTGCGGCGGGGGGGATGCTGGCCGGGGGGGCGCAGGGCATTCGGGCAATCGCTGCGGTGGACGGTAACACCCTGGCCACGCGTGATGAAACCGACGATAGCGTCCCCCGGTACCGGATTGCAGCAGCGACCCATGCGCGTGAGCAAGTTCCCAACCCCCTGTATCGTCACCCCCGAACGCGATGGGTGTGCTGACTGCATACGTGCCGGCGGAATCGTTGCGGGCGTCACGACACGCGACGGTGCGAGATCCTGGACAGCCGCCACGATCTGTGCCGGACGCACATCACCCCGGCCGATGGCAGCGAGAAAATCCTCGACCTTGCTGAAATTGAAGTAATGCATCAACTTCTCATAGTTCACGTCGCTCATTCCGAGACGCTGGAACTCACGCTCCAGTCCGGCACGCCCGGCCGAGACGCTGCTTTCATAGTTCTGCAGCCGGAACCAGGATTGCACCTTGGTGCGCGCTTTCGAGGTGTGCAGATAGCCCAGGTGCGGGCTCAGCCAATCGCGGCTTGGCCCTCCCTCCTTGACTGTCAGGACCTCGACCCGCTCGCCAGTGCCAAGCACATAGGTCAGCGGCACAATGCGCCCGTTAACCTTTGCGCCACGGCAGCGATGACCCACATCGGTGTGGATGTGGTAAGCAAAATCAAGCGGCGTCGACCCTTGCGGCAGGTCAACGATATTCCCTTTCGGCGTGAAGACGTAGACGCGCTCGCTGAATACCTCCGACTTGAACTGATCGACAAACTCACTAGCCTCGGCAATCTCGTCCTTCCACTCGAGCAGCTGACGCAACCATGTTATCTTTCGATCGAAAATGGTGTCTGGCCTGGCGTCCTCCTTGTAGCGCCAGTGCGCCGCTACGCCAAGCTCGGACTGCTGGTGCATTTCGCGGGTACGCAGCTGCACCTCCACCGTCTTGCCATCGGGTCCGATCACGGCGGTGTGAATCGAACGGTAGTTGTTCTCCTTGGGGGTAGTAATGTAGTCGTCGAACTCCCCGGGAATGTAGGGCCACAAGGAATGTACGACGCCGAGCGCTGCGTAACAGTCGCGGACTTCATCAACCAGCACTCGAACCGCGCGCACATCGAAGATCTGACTGAAGTCCTTGCCCTTGCGCTGCATCTTGCGCCAGATCCCATAAATGTGTTTGGGCCGCCCGGTAACCTCGGCCCCGATGCCGGCGCGCCGCAGTTCCACGGTCAGCATGTCGACGAAACGCTCTATGTACTGCTCGCGATCCACCCGGCGCTCCGCGAGCCAGCCCGCGATCTGGCGGTAGGCCTGCGGCTCAAGATGGCGAAACGCGAGGTCCTCCAACTCCCACTTGAACTGCCAGATTCCAAGACGGTTGGCGAGCGGTGCAAAAATATCCATGGTTTCGCGCGCGATACGCCGTCGGCTGTCGTCGGGAAGCGCTCCGAGCGTGCGTATGTCATGCAACCGGCCGGCAAGCTTGATGAGCACCACGCTCACATCCTCGGCCATGGCCAACAGCATTTTGCGCAGGTTCTCGGCCTGAGCATGCTCCTTCCTGCCCCTGTCGGTCGGCTCATGAATCTCATGGATCATGTCCATTTTCGTGACACCATCCACGAGCAGCGCCACGCGCTGGCCGAATTCCTGCCGGATCACATCAAGTCCAAGCTGCGCATCTACCACGGCATCGTGCAGAATCCCCGCCGCAATAGTCTCGTAGTCCACATGCAGGTTGGCCAAGATATGGGCAACAGCTAGGGCATGGTGGAAATCAGACGAAGCGCCGGCGCGCCCCTGACCGGCGTGCGCCGCCTGTGCGAAAAGACCCGCCCGGCGTATGAATTCGCATTCCTCAGGCCGGTAATCCGGATGCAGGCTCTCGAGCCAGCTTTCGATCTCAATCGCATCCTTGCTGCCGATTCCGGAATGTTTACTTGTGACGTTTACCATGCAAATCCGCCAGGGGGGTTCCCTGCTCCATTACGCTATGATGGGGTCGCTGCTGCTGACATCAACTCTCCCGGTTTCATCAGTGCCACCCCAGGATCGAAAACTACATGCAGGTGACAGGCTCGGGCCAATCCGACAGCCACCCGCTCGCAAATGCCGTGCCAACCCCTTGCACTGGCCTCCCGGTACCGTTCCCCGCCAGGACCCCGACCATGTGCCCGGAATGCGGGCAGGCTTGGCATTTTGGGAGAGGTAAGGAAGGAAGGATAGCGCCGTTCATTTAGACTGAATATAATCTCCTTTACCCTCCACAGCTCGCGGGATTACACAGGCCTGCGGGACAAAGGGGCAGGACCGGGCAACGCATCGCCCAGGCGAGGAAACTGCGGCTGGATATCGCCGGCGTCGTGGGCACTGCGGCAAGATGGCCGCGAGCGGCTCACGAAGAAGTCGCCGAGAAACGGTGGCATTTTTTCCAGGAAGAGGGGGATGACAAGCCGGAAAACGCTGCCGGTAGATCAAGGATGAGGAAGACGCAACGGGATGAATCATTACACATTCAGAACGTAAAGATAACGAGCACAATAGGCAACACCAAGTTCAGTCAGGAGCAATGAAGAATGCACAAACACAGCCTTTGCAGCCTAGTGACATGCAGTATCCTGGTCGCCGTCTCGGGAGCGGCATTGGCCACCGGCAATCCGATTTCCGGCAAAGCCAAAGCCTTCGACTGCGCCGGGTGCCACGCGGTACCAGACTACCGGTACCTTTATCCCTCCAACAGGGTGCCGAAGCTTGGCGGACAGCACGCAGCCTACATCGTGAACGCGCTCAAGGAATACAAGTCGGGGGCGCGTCCCAACCCGACGATGCACGCAAACGCCTCAAGCTTGAGCGATCAGGACATGCAGGACATCGCCGCATTCTTCGCCAGCCAGAAAAACCAACCCGGCAAGTAACAGCCCAAGGAACAGTATCGTGATGAGAACTGCAATCATTATGACCATGACAGGCGCACTCGCCCTCGCTTCCGCAAATGCGCTTGCCGATGGCAACGCGGCCGCCGGAAAGACGAAATCGACGGTGTGCCAGAGCTGCCACGGCGTCGATGGCAACAGCACCAATTCCGAGTTTCCTCGGCTTGCCGGCCAGTACCCGGACTACCTGATTCATGCGCTGAAACAATACAAATCCGGGGCGCGCAAGAACGCCATCATGAACGGCTTTGCCGCGAGTCTTTCGACCCAGGATATGGAGGATATTGCAGCCTATTTCTCCAGCCAGAAGGGGTTAAATGTGCTGCGCTACAACATGCCAAAATAATCCGCCCGATCCATACCCGGATTTCGGCAGGGTTTAGATGTGTGTTTCACCCCTGCCTCACGTGAACGGAACCGACCCGGCCCGACGCGGCGTCGTGCTTTGCGACAGTCTGCGCAGGCCGGGATCGCCCCGGCAGATCGATGCGACAACAGCCATTCCAACTGCGAGCGCCGCTGTTATCTCGTGGCGGGTGCATTCGTCGCTCGGAAATCACCGCGGCGGGTTACCACGATCCGAGCCGTACGCAGCGCAGCTCCGTCAATCACGTTTTGCCGAGTCAGTTGCGTGACCGCTCTCGAACCTTTTGATGGGCGGCCATAGGCCGGTTTGCGGGTTCAGCCGCTAAGAAGTCTAGAGTTTCCTTTCGGTTCGCGCCGCGGTGGACAGGCCTGCGAAGACAAGCCCGCGGCCGGCTCCAGAGACGACGCGCTGCCTGCGACTTGAACCGGTGCAGCGCAGCCCTCATAGTGCTAGCAATCAGGGGCGTCGAAACACCGCGATGTCTGGATTGACCGATGCAATACAAAGATTACTACAAGATCATGGGGCTCACCCGTGACTCCAATGCGGACGCGATCAAGCGCGCCTATCGCAAACTCGCGCGCAAGTACCACCCCGATGTAAGCAAGGAACCACAGGCGGAGGAACGCTTCAAGGAGCTTGGCGAGGCCTACGAGGTCCTGCGCGACCCGCAGAAACGTGCTGCTTACGATCACCTCGGCTCTACCTGGCAGCCGGGACAGGAATTCACCCCGCCGCCGGACTGGCAAACGGAAGGGTTCGGTTTTAATCGAAGCACCGCCGCCGGTGGCGCAACGGCGAACCACTTCAGCGACTTTTTCGAAACCCTCTTTGGGCACGCCTTTCATGCCAGACCCGACGCATCGGGCACGGGCGCGCGAGTGCGCGGGCAAGATCAGCGCGCCAAGGTCGCAATCAGCCTCGATGACGCATACCGCGGTACGACGCACGTCATTCAGGTAGCCGTAGCGGAAGCTGATGCAACCGGCAACAGAGGCACACGCAACCACACGCTTCAGGTCCGGATCCCCTCCGGTATTGTACAGGGCCAGCAGATACGCCTTGCCGGGCAGGGTTCTCCGGGAATGGGCGGCGGTCCCCGCGGAGACCTCTATCTGGAGGTTCAATTGCAGCCACATCCGTATTTCGAAGCCGAAGGACGCGACATCTACCTCAATCTGCCGCTCACTCCGTGGGAAGCCGCACTCGGCGCTCAGCTCACGGTGCCGACGCTCGGAGGCAAGGTCGAGGTCAAGATCCCTGCGGGTTCGCAGGCCGGGCAGAAACTGCGGCTCAAGGGACGGGGCCTGGGCGGAAAAACGCCTGGGGACCAGTACATCGTGCTCCAGATTGTGGCGCCACCGGCCTTGACCCCCGCCGCCAGGGAGGCCTACGAACGGATGTCGCAGGAGCTGCAGTTCAACCCGCGCAGCCACATGGGGGTGTAAGGTGCCGGACAAACCCGTGACAATTACCGCCACCGTGCTCGATGAAGATATGACGCTCACCGTCGCTCAGCTATGCGAGTCACTCGGACTGGAACTGGATGAGCTCATTGGATACGTGCAGGAAGGCCTGGTGGAACCGCGCGGCATCAGCCCGCAAACATGGAGCTTTCCCGGCCCGGCGTTGAAGCGTCTGCACACTGCATTGCGACTAAGGCGGGAACTTGAGATTGACCTCGCCGGCACCATCCTCGCTGTCGAACTGCTGGAGGAGATCGAACACCTGCGCGCGCGCGTGCACGCGCTCGAGCTACTGCTGGGCGAGGCGCGTTAGCACGCTATAGCATGCGGGCAGCCACACGCGCCCACTCTGCGCCCCTCGCCGACCATTGGAACCCCACCACCGGACCATGCTCGGGCACTCCACGCCCTTGGACATTGCCGCCCGATTGTTCAAGCCGGAATGCACAAAAGAAATGACGTCGTTCGCCGCCGATGAGACTGCTTGCAGAGGTGGTCATGGGTTGCTGTGACAAGCGGCGCAGTCAATGCATCGATCCACGTTCGCTACGGCGGTGCTATCCCGACATCAAGTATCACAAATGGGGACTGGGCAGGGTGGCGCGCAAGTTCGACATCCGCTCGACGATCAAAGTCCGCTCCATGTCCGCCCGCACAACGGGCGCAGCCCGCAGAAGCAGCGATCGAGGAACTGCCGGCCAGTGCCTGCCCGATCCGGAATCGCGCCGAAACTGGGTTGCTTGAGCATGCTGCCCCGCAGCCGGAACTGCGGCCACTAACCCTAGGCTCCGACATAACGCTGCCGGCTGTTTCAACAGCAGCCAGCCGCTCTCTTGGGTGGGGCACAGCAACAGGGCATAATTCGCCTTGATCTTCCGGGTACCAACACGCCCTGCCCGACCGGGCCTGGCGGCGATCCGGCAGCGAAGATGGCATCGCTTTGCAGTTTGCGGCGAAGGACGTGCCAGGCCCGTCAAAGCAGGCTATCCTCACGGGAGGAGCCACACAAAAAAAGCAAATGGGGGGAAATGCCTGTGTTCCAGCGGATAACCAGCCTCTCCGCCCTCTGGGCAATCATGGCATCACTGGTCTTGCTCACTCCAGCCTTTGGCGCCAACCGGCAAGCGGCGGTCGACCCGGCGCTCAAAGCGCTGCTCAAGAAGGCAGTGAACGATCCGCGCAGCTTCCGGGACCGGTTCGACGCTGAAGTCTGGCTCATGGACATGTCGCAGCGCCTCAAGTCACGCATCCCCAATGATGCCTTCCGCATGCAACTGCTTGAGAACGTTCACTACGAAGCTATCCGTGCCGGCCTGAAGCCAGAACTGGTGTTGTCCGTGATTCAGGTTGAAAGCAACTTTCACCGATTTGCAATTTCGGTTTCCGGCGCCCGTGGCCTCATGCAGGTGATGCCATTCTGGCTGAAAGAACTCGGGAAACCGGGGGACGACCTGTTCCGAATACAGACGAATCTTCGTTACGGGTGCACTATTCTCAAGTACTACCTGGACAAGGAACATGGCAACCTGAGCGACGCTCTCGCCTTCTACAATGGCAGTCCGGGCCAGGAGCGGTATGTGGCGCAGGTATACCAGGCTTTCGAAACGAGTTGGCTTCCACAGTGAGCAACGACGTCAATAGTGCACGCTGAATTCGGTGAACCGCTCATCCAGCGCGGGAAAACGCGTAACCATGGTTACCCGGGCGCCAGGGGGACCCCGCCATAACCATTCCTCGAGCTGCCTGATCTCCTGATCCCCGCCGCAGGCGACAACCTCGACAGACCCATCGTCCTGGTTTCTGACCCAGCCGCACAGCCCGAGACGCCGTCCCTCGCGCTGGGTCGCAATACGAAAAGACACACCCTGGACCCGGCCCGACACGACAAAACGCGCGCAGAACGACGAAACCATGTCCGCACCATGCACCATCCCGTTCACCTCAGATCCACAGACATTCGCAGGCACCCGCCCCTCGCAACGCCCGGCGGCCCCGGCCCGGCAGTAGTGCCCGTATACAAGCACCGCCGGACATCGGCCGGGCGTACGAATTCCGCGGGCGCTCGACCTGAAGCGCTTGCCCGGACCGGCACGATCGCCTGCGATATAATGCCGCGCTGACGGATCTCGAGACAACCGGGCCCGTCGTTTTTCGCCTTTCGCCACCCAGGAGCCGATATGACCGCATCCTTTCGCACGGAAAAAGACAGCCTTGGCGAGTTTCAAGTGCCCGCCGATGCCTGGTACGGAATCCAGACCGCGCGTGCCGCAGGCAACTTTCCGATTTCCGGACGCCGCCCTGACCGTGACTTCATCATCGCCCACGCCCGCATCAAGTATGCCGCGGCACGCGCAAACTTCGCCGCCGGCTGGCTTGATGAGCGCAGCACGCAGGCCATCCTGAAAGCTGCCGCGGAAATCATCGACGGGAACTACCACGAGGAATTCGTGGTGGACCGCTTTCAGGCCGGTGCAGGAACCAGCCATAACATGAATACCAATGAGGTCATCGCCAATCTGGCCAACGTGGGCCTGGGAGGAAAAAAGGGCGAATACAAGCCGGTCAATCCCAACGATCATGTCAATATGGGCCAGAGCACGAATGACACGATTCCCACCGCGATCCGGCTTGCTGCACTCGCCAAACTGCCGCACCTTGTGGCGGCAGTCGAGGCGATGGCCTCGGAGTACGAGCGGATCGGCCAGCGGGAGGCGCGGACTATCAAAAGCGCGCGTACCCATCTGCAGGATGCCGTGCCGACTACGCTCGGGAGAGAGTTTCAGGCGTACGCCTGGACATTGCGCCGTTGCGCGCGCGGAGTTCTGGCCACACGACCATTGCTGTGCGACATCGGGCTCGGCGGCACGGCGGCAGGCACCGGCCTCAACACGAGCCCTGGCTATGTCGAACGCGTAGCGCAGGAGCTCGTGCAGTTGACGCACGAGCCAATCTGCTTTGGCGCCGATCTGAGTGCCCAGATGCAGTCGATGTCCGACCTGATGCAGCTGTCCGGCGCCATACGAACGGTCGCGCTTGAACTGACCCGTATCAGCAATGACATGCGGTTGCTCGCATCCGGACCGCGTACTGGTCTGGCCGAGATCCAGCTGCCCGCGGTGCAGCCCGGATCGAGCATCATGCCGGGAAAGGTCAATCCAGTGATGTTCGAGATGCTGAACCAGGTCTGCTATCAGGTCATCGGGCAGGACACGGCAGTCGCGCTCATGGTCCAGGCAGGCCAACTCGAGCTCAACGTGATGATGCCGGCGCTCGCCTCGGCCTTGTTCGACGCAATGGATTGGCTCACCAACGCCGTCAGGGCCACCACCGAGAAAAACCTCAAGGGCCTGACCGTTGATCGCGCCCGCTGCCGCGAGTATGCGCACGCCAGCGTCGGGCTCGCCACGCTGCTCAATACGGCCATCGGCTACGCTGCGGCCGCCGAAGTCGCCAAGGAATCGCAGCATAGTGGCCGGCCGGTGCGTGACATCGTGGCAGCACGCGGCCTGATGAGCGCGGACAGATTCGAGCGTCTGGTGGAAGAGGCTGCCATTCGCGGCAACATCGAAAAGCCGTGACGTCGGAAAACGGGCACAGTGCGACGATTCAGCCGGCCGCCCCGCGCCCTTCCCCGCTTTACCGTGGCCGTTTCGCGCCGTCCCCGACCGGTCCGCTGCACTTCGGATCCCTGATCGCTGCAACCGGCAGCTTCCTGCAGGCGCGTAGCCACGGTGGCGAATGGATTGTGCGCATCGAGGACCTCGATCCGCCACGTGCCGTTGCCGGCGCGGCCGACAGCATCCTGCACACGCTCGAGGCATTCGGACTCACCTGGGATGGCGCTGTGAGTTACCAGAGCTGGCGCGGCGCAGATTATCGCGATGCGCTTGCCCGGCTGGATTCCCAGGGGGCGGTGTACCACTGCAACTGCACTCGAAGCGAAATCGCAGATTCGAGTGTTCATGGAATAGACGGCCCGGTCTACCCGGGAACCTGCCGCAACGCGCGGCGCGATGGCCGCGCCCTGCGGGTGCGGACCGACGACAGCGAACTTGCGTTCTTCGATCTCATTCAGGGCAAGGTGCGCTGTGCGCTCGCACGCGAAATCGGTGATTTCGTCGTACGGCGCGCAGACGGCTTGTATGCCTACCAGCTTGCCGTGGTGGTAGACGACGCGGAGCAGGGCATCACCGAAGTGGTGCGCGGCGCCGACCTGCTCTTCTCCACCCCCCGCCAGATCCATCTGCAGAGGCTGCTTGGCCTTTCCACCCCCGGATATGCGCACCTGCCGCTGGTCGTGGATCAGCACGGCGAAAAACTCGGGAAGCAGACGTATGCCACCGCGGTTGACAGCCGCAATCCGGTTTCGGTCCTGCTCGAGGTACTGCGGTTTCTGGGCCAGCAACTCCCGGACGAGTTGCGCGACAGCGATCTGGACAGCTTCTGGCATTGGGCGATCGATCACTGGCAGGTACAGCAGGTGCCGTCGGTCGGCGACCACATCACCGGAGCGGACCCCGAAGCATAATGCTTTTCTGATTGACATGACGCAACTGATGTAGTAGCGACTTTTGATGCGACCATGGTTGATAGTCTCACCTACGCCGGGTGTCCGACCAACATACGGCAGAAAACGCCCCGCGTTCTGCCTATGCTGACTTCCTCGCCTTATCCTTGGCAGGGAAGAGTGCCATGATCTCTGGCACACAGGACCCGCAGTTGGTACCAGCCTTCAGATGTTGGCCGACCGCTTCGACGCTGGCGCAGCCGCCGGCAATGGCCGCGCGGATGGCAATTTCACCGACTCCGAAGCAAGCACAGACCTGGCGACCAATTTCAACACCTCCCTTGTGCGGAATACCGGTCAGCAGGCTGACGCGGGTAGGAGCATCAAGGACATCGAGCAAAAAGAGTGACGCGAGCCAATCGCGCGGCGGAAGCCATGGGTCGGGACCGATGAAGATGCAGCTCTCAAGTTTTCCTTGGGTGAGACGGGCCGCGCGGTAGCGGCGCGCACCCTTGTCGAAATATTCTATCCACTCGACCTTTTCGTCACGGGTGCACAGCACCGTGCGTGCGGCCTCAGCCCAATCCCGGGGCAGTTCGTCGCCAGCGAGTTCGTAGCGCCACAGACTCTGGCCGCGTGCCGCCGCCCAGTAAGTCGCATTGTCCGGCGTCACCTTGCGGCGCGACAGCAGAAATCCATACCACGCCGGGGCAAGCGGCGTAACGCTGACCGGGGTATGTTTGAATTCCGGCTCGCCTGAGAGCGGATCGGTGACGGGATTCACCACAGCATCGATGCAGCCGGCACTCGTGAACTGATCATTCCAGTGCATGGGCGAAAATACTGCACCGCTTCGGGTGCTCTCGGTCACGCGCACCCGCGCCAAGGCACTTCCCCAGCGCGAGGCGATGCGCGCGAGCGTGCCCTCGCCCAACCCAAGCGTAGCGGCGTCGTGCGGATGAATTTCGATGTAGGGCTCGATGGTGTGTGCAGTGAGGCGCGGCGACAGGCCAGTGCGGGTGAGCGTGTGCCAATGATCGCGCACGCGCCCGGTGTTGAGCACAAACGGATAGGCAGCGTCGGGCACGTACGCTGGTGGGCACGGCACCACCGCCACGAACCGCGCGCGGCCGCTCAACGTGAAGAATTCTCCGTCGCCGAACAGACGTGCCGTACCTTTAGGATTATCCTTCGTTACTGGCCACTGCACCGGCGCAAGCGTGGCGTAGTCCTCGTCGCTGATCGCGGCGATGCCGGAAAGATCGAAAGCGCGAGTACCGTCGTTATAAAGGCCCGAGAGCGCTGCATGCTCGCGAAAAATAGCGGCGGTGTTCGCGTAGTCGAAAGCTTTTCCGAAACCCAGACGCTTCGCCACCTCGGCCAGCATCCACCAGTCCGGACGGGCCTCGCCCGGCGCCGGAAGAAACACCCGCTGGCGCGAGATGCGCCGCTCGGAGTTGGTGACCGTACCTTCTTTCTCGCCCCAAGCTAGCGCTGGCATCAACACATGCGCAAATCTGGTTGTATCCGTATGGCGCACGCAGTCAGACACGATCACAAGCTCGCACTTGTCGAGCGCACGCCGCACCCGGCCAGCATCCGGCAGGCTCACCGCCGGGTTGGTGGCAATTATCCATAGCACCTTGATACGGCCATGCTCCACTGCGCGGAACAACTCGACCGCCTTGAGGCCGGGCTGGGTGGCGATGGTCGGCGCCTTCCAGAATTCCTGTACCAGCGCGCGCTGCGCTGGATGATCGAGATCGAAGTGCGCCGCCAGTTGGTTGGCGAGCCCACCGACCTCGCGCCCGCCCATGGCGTTCGGCTGGCCAGTGAGTGAGAACGGTCCCATGCCGGGGCGGCCGATGCGCCCAGTGAGCAAGTGACAATTGATGATGGCGTTGACCTTGTCTGTCCCGCTCGACGACTGGTTCACACCTTGCGAGAACAGCGTCAGCACACGCTCGTTTCGTGCGAACAGATCATAGAACGCCAACACCTGCGTGGCTGAAAGACCACAACAGGCGGCGACGCTCTCGATGTCTGCGCCACCGGCGCGCGCCGCTGCCAGCGCTTCCTCGGGACCCTCTGTGTGCTCACCGACAAACAACGGGTGAGTCTCATCGCAGTCGTGCAGCCACACCAGGAGCCCGTTGAACAACGCGACGTCCGTGCCAGGCCTGAGCGCTAGGTGCAGATCAGCGATGTCGGCGCTGGCAGTACGGCGCGGATCGATCACCACCACCCGTACCTCCGGATGCTCGCGCTTCGCTTTCACCAACCGCTGGTAAAGCACCGGGTGACACCAGGCAGCGTTCGAACCGGCCAGCACCACGAGCTGGGCGCGCTCGATGTCATCGTAGCAGCCGGGTACGGTGTCGGCACCGAAGGCGCGCTTGTGTCCGGACACCGCCGAGGCCATACACAGCCGCGAGTTAGTATCGATGTTGGCACTGCCGAGGAACCCCTTCATGAGCTTGTTGGCGACGTAATAGTCCTCGGTGAGCAGCTGCCCGGACACATAGAAGGCTACCGACTCGGGACCATATTTGTCGATTGCGGCGCGGATACCGGACGCCACGGTATCGAGCGCCGCGTCCCAGTCGACGCGCACGCCACGCAACTCGGGATAAAGCAGACGCGTGGTGAGGTCGAGGGTCTCGGACAGCGCCGCACCCTTGGAACACAGCCGTCCGAAGTTAGCTGGATGCTCGGGGTCACCCAACACCTCGACCCCGCCCGAGGGCTCGACACGCGCCAGCAAGCCACAGCCGACGCCGCAGTAGGGGCAGGTAGTACGTACGGTGCCTGGATTCATGACCGCTTGCGTGCGTGCATGTAATTGGGGACAGGTCGCCTGGCTCAGGATGAAACGCTCGTACCACTTTCCTCCGGCGTGAGCGACAGGAACACACGCCCGCCCTCGACCCGAACCGGATAGCGCGCGGTACAGCCCTCGTCCGGTGCCACCGCGATACCGGTGTCGATGTGGATTTTCCAGTCGTGCAGAGGGCAGGACACGTTACGGCCGTGGACCATGCCCTGCGAGAGCGGACCGCCCTTGTGCGGGCAGCGGTCGCGCAGCGCGAACACCTCATCGTTCACGGTGCGAAAAACCGCGATATCACCGCTTGCGCGTCTGACCACGCGGGCACCCTGGCGCGGGATTTCATCGAGCGCGCCGATGTCGATCCAGTCTTCTGCGCACTGCGCAACCTTGTTTGCGGCATGCATCACCTGTCTCCTGTCAATTCGAGAACCGCCTTGCTTTCCCCCGTTCGCCCTGGGTACATCGCAGGGCCGAAGGCACCATTTTGCTTCGAGGACTTCGGTGTGAACGGACCGCAGCTGATCCGGATTTCCGCTTACCATCTCTACCCGACCAGCTTGAGCGGGATGAATTCGTGCCGGTCTACACCGTTCGCACGCTCCGTCCAGGGGTCAACCTGCGCAAACCGTTGCGAGTACTGAAAACGGCCGGCGAGGGCCTTGCGATTGACCTCATCCTCAACTATCCGCTGCTTCACATACGCAAGACCGACGCGCTCCACCCAGGGTGCGGTGCGCTCCAGATAGTGCGCCTCTTCGCGATAGACCTGCAGGAAGGCAGCACAGTATTCAAGCACCTCGTGCGACGTCTTCACGCTGCACAGGAAGTCAGTGGCGCGTACCTTCACGCCGCCATTGCCGCCGACATGCAGCTCATAACCAGAATCGACGCACACCACACCGAAATCCTTGATAGTCGCCTCCGCGCAGTTGCGCGGGCAGCCCGACACGGCGAGCTTGACCTTGTGCGGCATCCACGAGCCCCAAGCCATCTTTTCTAGATCGATGCCCATCGCAGTCGAATCCTGGGTGCCGAAGCGACACCAGCTCTTTCCGACACAAGTCTTGACAGTCCGGACTGCCTTGCCGTAGGCATGCCCCGACACGAATCCGGCCGCCGAGAGATCGCCCCACATGGCCGGCAGGTCTTCTTTCCTGACGCCCAGCATGTCGATGCGCTGGCCACCAGTGATGTGCACCGTCGGCACCCGGTATTTTTCGGCAATCTCGGCGATGGCCTTCAGCTGCGCCGGCGTGGTCTCGCCACCCCAGATGCGCGGCACAACTGAGTAAGTGCCGTCCTTCTGTATGTTGGCGTGAGCGCGCTCATTGATGAAACGCGCCTGGTTGTCGTCCACGTACTCACCCGGCCAGGCGGTCAACAGGTAGAAATTGAGCGCCGGGCGGCACTTGCTGCAACCGTCCGGGCTCTTCCATTCGAGACAGTCTATGACTGCGCGGATACTCTTGAGCTCCAGGTCACGGATCGCACCGCGGATTTCGTGATGGGTGTGGTCGGTGCAGGCGCAGAGCGGCTTGTTCTTCGGCGTCGTCGAATAGTCACCGCCAAGCACAGTAGCGAGCAGTGCCTCCACCAGTCCAGTACACGAGCCGCAGGAGCTCGATGCCTTGGTATGGGCGCGGACCTCCTCCAGGGTAAAGAGCTTCTTGTCGCCGATTGCCTCAACGATGGTAGCCTTACACACTCCGTTGCAACCGCAGATCTCGGTGCTGTCCGGCAGCGAGGCCACGCGGCTCCTGATGTCACCATGCCCGGCCTCGCCGAGGTGCGCCTGACCGAAGAGCAACCTGTCGCGCAGGCTCGCGACATCAGTGTCATCGCGCATGAGCTGGAAATACCAGGCGCTGTCCAGAGTGTCACCGTACATGACGGCACCGCGGATACGGTTGTTCTCGAGCACGACCTTCTTGTAGACACCGCGCCCCGCGTCCTTGAGCACGATTTCCTCGCAGCCGTCTTTGCTCTGGAAGTCGCCGGCCGAAAACAGCTCGATGCCTGTAACCTTAAGCCTGGTCGAACTCATGGAACCGGTGTAGCGTGCGAATCCGAGTTCGGCCAGGTGATTGGCGCATACCTTGGCCTGTTCGAACAGCGGCGCCACGAGGCCATAGGTCTGACCACGATGCTGCACGCACTCGCCCACGGCATAGATACGCGGGTCATAGGTCTGCATCGTATCGTTGACCACCACGCCACGCTCGCAATGGAGACCCGCACTCTTGGCGAGTGCGGCGTTGGGGCGGATGCCAACCGCCATGACGACGAGATCGGCAGCTATCTCGGTGCCGTCCTTGAAACGCACCGCCCGCACCCGGTCATCACCGAGAATCGCCTCAGTCTGGACCTGCATGATGAAGCGCAGGCCACGCTCCTCGAGCGAGGCCTTAAGCAGCGCCGCTGCCGCCGGATCGAGCTGCTTTTCCATCAACGCGTCAAGCAGGTGCACAACCGTGACCTCCATACCCTGCCTGAGAAGGCCGTTTGCAGCTTCCAGACCGAGCAGACCGCCGCCGATTACTACGGCGCGCCTGTGACAGCGCGCAGCGCCGAGCATCGCTTCAACATCATGGATATCACGGAAGGTCAGCACACCCGCCAATTCCCTGCCCGGCACCGGGATAATAAACGGCAGAGATCCGGTAGCCAGCAGCAGCCGGTCATAAGGCGCGCTGGTGCCGTCCCTGGCGACCACCTTCCTCAATCGACGCTCGATGCGCTCCACCTCTTTGCCCGCGTGCAGGGTAATGCCGTTCGCCGCGTACCATTCCGTGTCGTTCAATACGATGTCGGTAAACTTCTTCTCACCGGTCAGTACCGGCGACAGCAATATGCGGTTGTAGTTTCCGTGCGGCTCGGCTCCGAACACGGTGACGTCGTATTTGTCGGGCGTGATCTTTAGCAGTTCCTCGATAGCCCGCATTCCGGCCATGCCGTTGCCTACTAAAACGAGTCTTTCCTTCATGCATCTGTCCTCCATCTTCTCCTTCGGACTCATGCTGCTTCGCCGCCCGCGACGCCCTGGCGCTCGTACAGAAACTCAAGCAGCGCCGTGCGCCGTGCGTGGTAAATCGGGTCGTTGGCAAGCCCCAAACGCATCCGCGGGCGTGGCAGGTCGACATGCACCACCGCACCGATGGTGGCGCTCGGCCCGTTGGTCAACATGACTACGCGGTCGGATAGCAGCACCGCTTCGTCCACATCGTGCGTCACCATGATCGTTGTACATCCACTCGCCGCAACGATGCGCAGAAGTTCATCCTGCAAGTGCGTACGCGTGAGTGCATCGAGCGCGCCAAGCGGCTCATCGAGCAACAGTACTTTGGGCTGCATCGATAGAGCGCGCGCGATGCCAACACGCTGCTTCATGCCGCCTGATAGCACGTACGGTAGCTTGTTCGCCGCGTGCGCGAGCCCGACTATATCGAGCGCTGCATGCGTGCGCCGCTTGAGGCACGCCTTGTTTTCCTCCCGCCCGAACACGCGTTCGACCGCGAGATAAACGTTCTCGAAGCAGCTCATCCATGGCAGCAGCGAGTGGTTTTGAAACACAACCGCCCGGTCAGGGCCGGGACCGGCAATCTCGCGCCCGCCGCAAAGCAGGATGCCGCTCGTGGCCTCGGTGAGGCCGGCAATTATATTGAGCAGTGTTGACTTGCCACAGCCGGAGTGGCCGATGATCGAAACAAATTCGCCTTCCCGGATGGAGAGATTCACATCGCGTAGGGCGACAAACCGTCCTTTCCTGGTGTCGAATACCTTGCTCAGATTTTCGATGTGGACGTAATGGCTCATGACCCACCCCCGTAGTAGTCGAAACGCTTTGCAACCAGCAGCAGTGCCTCCTCGAGCAGATATCCGACGATACCCACCACAAAGATGGCGATGATGATGTGCGCGACATTTAGGTTATTCCACTCGTCCCATATCCAGAACCCGATACCCACACCACCGGTCAGCATTTCGGCAGCGACGATTACGAGCCACGCGATACCCATGGACAGACGCATGCCAGTCATCATGTACGGCAACACTGCCGGAAACAGAATCTTAGTGAACACCTTCCATTCGGACAGCTTGAGCACGCGCGCCACATTGAGATAGTCTTGTGGCACACGCGTCACTCCGGTCGCGGTGTTTATGATCATCGGCCAGATGCTGGAGATGAAAATCACCCAGATCGCTGCTGGCTGCGCCGCCTTGAATACGTACAACCCGATCGGCAGCCAGGCAAGTGGTGATACCGGACGCAGCAGGCTGATGATCGGTTTGCTCATGCGGCTCAGAAAAGCGAACCGACCTATTAGAAAACCGAGCGGGATGCCGACAACCGCCGCCATGCCGAAGCCGATCGCGACGCGCGACAGCGAGCGCAGTACGTTCCATCCGATCCCCTCATCATTCGGGCCGTTACTGTAAAATGGATGCGCAAAGACCTTCAGTGCCGATTCCCAGGTCTTGACCGGCCCCGGTACACCGGAGTGTTCCGCCACCAGCATCCACGCCAGCACGAACAGCACGAACCCCAGCAGAGGCGGAATGCTAGAGCGCAACGCGGCTATCACGATCAACGCAAGCCGCGAACGTCGCTTCGGCGGTTCCAGCTCCATCGCTGGCCGGCTAACCTGCCCCCCGTCTTCCGGTGGCCGCTTCGCCGGATGCTCGTGCGCTACCGTCTGCTTCCATGCCTTATCAATTTTGACCACACCCATGACTCACCCCCTCACACAACCTTTATTTCGAATACCACGGGCTAGAATATCCGGCTCTTCCTCGTTCCATGACACACTGCCGAATCGCTTAGCGCTGCACATCGGATCGGTCTGCAACGACACCGATGCCTCGTGACACTGGTTGGCGACCTTGACATCAGCGACCAGAAAGCTTTTTACCTCCGTTCAGGCTGAGGCATTCAGTTTCGCGAGCGCGGCGAGATCCACTTTCACGTTCTTCATCTTGAAGGACTTCACGTAGTCGATCGGTTTGGCGGGATCGTACGCCAGACCGTCGAGAAACTTGTCCGGCCCCATGAGTATCGGCTTACTGGCCTGGGCCAGCGTCCAGTGACCGGAATGCTTGCCTTCGATCTTGTAATCGATAGTCGGAACAGCAATGCCCAGCGCCTTGGCCGCGTCTCGGTAGATATCCGGGCGGTACACCGAGGCGGCAGTCTTCTTGATATCCAGTGGTTTTTCGATCTGCCCCCAGCGGATCATCTGAGTGATGAACCACTCGGCGTGCGAAAGCCACGGAAAGGTCGCGGCGTAACGATAGAACACATTGAAATCCGGCAGCGGCCGCGGCACCCCACCATGCGAGTAGCGGAAGGTGCCGGTCATAGACATCTTCACCACATCCTCGGGTGCATTGACATATGACTTCTGAGCAATAATCTTCACCACCTCGATGCGGTTCTCAGGCTTATCCATCCACTGCGCTGCTTCGATCAGCGCCATCAAGGTCGCGTGGTGGGTTTTCGGATACTTTTCCGCCCATTCGAGATTCACACCGAATACTTTCTCTGGATTGTTGTTCCAGAGCTCGTAGCTCGTGATCAGCGTATGGCCGATGCCGGCGGTCACGGCGCGCTCGTTCCATGGTTCGCCCACGCAATAGCCAACGATGCTATTCGACTCCAGATTGGCCACCATCTGGGGCGGCGGTATGACAATCAGCCGTACATCATTGTCCGGATCGATGCCGGCCGAAGCCATCCAGTAGCGGATCTGGTAGTTGTGGGTCGAGACTGGGAACACCATGGCAAAGGTCATCGGCGGCTTGCCGGACTTCTTGTCGGCATCGATCACTTTTTTGAGTGCGCGCGCCGTCACCGGCCGTTCCTTCATCGCCGCTGGGTCGGCCTTGACCATGCGTTCATAGAGTGCTTTGGAAACAGTGATACCGTTTCCATTGAGGTCCATGCTGTAGGCCGTCACAGTGGCCTTCCGCACCGCTCCGATCCCGAGTGTTGCGGCAATCGGCATGGGGGCCAACATGTGTGCGCCATCGAGCACTCCCAGCGCCACTTTATCCCGGATATTGGCCCAAGATGCTTCTTTGGAGACGGTGCTGTTGAGCCCGTATTTCTTGAAGTAACCCTTCTCATGTGCCACTACGATCACGGCACAATCCGTGAGCGGGATGATGCCGAAACTGACGTTTGGCTTCTCTGGACCGGTTTTCTCGCCGGCATAGGCGACGCTCCTCGCCCCACCAGGCACCATGCCGAGGATTCCCGCGGTGGCAATGCCACCGGCCAGGCCTGCCTTCAAAAAGTTGCGGCGCGACACACTGGCGTCGTCCGGAGCCGGGAACTGGGTCTTGTCCGCTTGTTCATCGTGCTGCATCGTTACCTCCAAGTAGCCAAAAAAATGGCGCCCTGCCTGTCACCAGAGCGACAGGCGAGGACGCCATTGTCCTAACTGCGGGCCATCACGACCCGCTCTATTATCTTGCGCCGCCGACCCGTCATTGGGCCCGGGCATTACTTTAAATTCTGTTACGTCAGCAGATCCACCATAGCAATCACGCTTTCCGCCACCGACGACAGCCGTATGTTTCGATCCATCGCCGTCTTGCGCATCAGACGGTAAGCTTCTTCCTCGCTGCAATGGCGCTGCTTCATGACAATCCCCTTGGCACGCTCGATCACCTTGCGCTCCGCCAGGTTTGCCTGCGCCTGATCCAGCTCTTGGCGCAACGCCTGCCATTGCTCAAAGCGCGCCAGGGCCAAGTCCACGATCGGCCGCACGCGTTCTGCCGACAATCCGTCCACGATGTAGGCGCTGACCCCGGCTTTCAGGGCTTCACGCATCATTGTCCGATCCTTGTCCTGCGTGAACATAACGATCGGTCGCGGATCGTCACGCGTGATCATGCACAGGTGCTCGAGCGTATCGCGGTCCGGCGAGTCACGGTCGATGATGATGACGTCCGGCTTCACCACGCGCACGCGCACCATCAACTCCACGGCCGACCGCACTTCCGCAGCAACCTCATAGCCGCCCCCCTGCAATGCTGTCCGCAAGGTAGCCGCACGCTCGGCATCGTCATCGAACAGCAGCACACGCAATGTCATTTCGATGTTTCCCGTGCGTCTGATTAAAGTCTATAGCAATCGTTATGCCAGACTAAAAAGTACCATTCCATCCTCTAGTTACATCATGCCGGTCATTTTAGCGAAGCAAAATCTGCACCGGGATAATGCATAGCCACTCATCCGTGCTCCATCCTGATGCAGAACCGAGCATGCTTAGCCCGCCTTTCTCAACCGGCGGGGTTAAGTACGCAAAGTCCCGCGTAAATACACCTCTCTGCCCCGCCTGACAGGTCTTCACTACAACATCCGCCGAGACGGTTCAAGGTTGCGGGCAAGATCAACCTGCCGGGATACCGGCAGCGGTGACGCGCGGAGGCAGGGCTAGGTTCATCTGGGCAAGCAGCATCTGCCGATCGCTCCCGGTTCGGTATAGCAAGTGAGGATGGGTTCCCGACCGTCGGTGGTCACGGAGTGCGCATCGAGTATCTGGGCGACAGCAAACTTATCGTGCACCGCACACAGAGCGATCCCTGCGGCGAGCCATTTTAATTTCGCGCGCGGCGCGATATGCAGACAGTTATTTATAAAGGGGACGAAGATGCGTGCTTCAATGCCATGCGCGAACTGATGGCAGATCCGTCGTAACGCGAGATCGTCTTTGAGGCTTCGAACATCGCCTATACCTCGCTCAGTTGCACAGAGAGCGTCCACAGTTCAGCCGGGTCGCGCGAGTCAAGTACGTGCGCAGCAGATAACAGCCGTCGCGTTGGCGGGCCGGACTATGCTTTCCTCGAACAAGCCGATCGGCAAATGCAACACCGGTGCCGTGGTTTCAGATCAGGCGAGATCAAACACCAACAGCTCTGCGCCTTGGGCCGCATCCAGCCTGAGTTCTGGCTCGCCGGTAATCTGTGCGCCGTCGCCCGCTGCAAGGGTCCGACCATCGAGAAATACCGTACCGCGTGCCACCTGCACATACGCCCGCCGCAGCGGCGCCAGCGGGTAGCGAACGTGGTCATTGCCATCGAGTCGGCCGGCATACAACGACACATCCTGATGGACAATGACGGAACCGTCGCGTCCGTCAGAAGACGCCACCAATCGCAACCGCCCGGTAAGCTCTTGCGGATCGAAATGACGCTGCTCGTAGCTCGGCGAAAGTCCGCTTTCACGTGGCACAATCCAGATCTGCAGAAAATGTACGATTTCATCCGATGATGCATTGTATTCGCTATGGCGCACGCCCGTGCCTGCGCTCATGCGCTGCACGTCGCCGGGCCGGATTACCGAGCCATTGCCCATGCTGTCCTTGTGCTCCAGCGAGCCTTCCAACAGGTAAGTGATGATCTCCATGTCGCGATGGCCGTGGGTCGGGAAGCCGGTCCCGGGATTCACCCGATCCTCATTGATAACACGCAAGTGACTGAACCCCATGTGCGCTGGATCGTGGTAATCGGCAAAAGAGAAGGTATGGTGACTGTCGAGCCAACCGTGATTGGCATGACCACGCGTCGCAGACTGGCGGATTTCAATCATGACAGACTCCTATTCTCTTGTTTTCACAGAACATACATATCAATCGATCAAGTATTTTATAGCCAAGATGGTGGAGCTTCGCGAAATCTCCCTAAGCAATCGATCCATCCTGCGCATTGTACACTCGCCGTTCATAATCATTCGCTAATACGTGCGCGCCTATCCATCACGAGACATGGTCTGACACTCCTTGCGCGAAACCACAAGCCCGAATATCTTGTGGTTCTTCATCCACAACACTGGGGGCATGTTATGGCGGCAGAAGCCTCGAAATTAGCTAACCCTGCACCTCTCGGTCTCGTTGGCTTCGGACTCACCACAGTAATCCTGAGCTTGATCAACGCCGGTGTATTGCCGGCGGGTGGCGAGCAGGTGGTGATTCCATTAGCCTTTGCGTATGGCGGTCTGATACAGATGCTCGCTGGCATGCTTGAGTTCCGCACTGGCAATACCTTCGGCACTGTGGCATTCCTCAGTTATGGCGCGTTCTGGTGGTGGTTTGCCCTTCTGGTCCTGCTCGGTGGCCATGGCATACTCGATTTGTCACAGGCCGGAACCACCATCGGCGTCACACTGATCGGATGGGGCGTTTTCACGCTTTACATGTGGATAGCCACTTTCCGGCTCAGCAAGGCACTGTGGTGGGTATTTCTCACCTTGTGGATCACATTATTTTTGCTTGGTTTCGGTGCATTGCTTGGTATAAAAGGACTGCATGTTGCAGGAGGTTGGCTGGGCCTCGTCTGCGGTTTGCTCGCCATGTACACCAGCTTTGCATTAGTCACGAATGAAACATTCGGCAAAACAGTAATACCGGTAGGTGCACCCCATAATTGACGAAGGATGGCGTGCTTTTTTGGGCGGCCGCAACAGGCAGCCGCCCGCACCGGCACCCAGAAAAAGTGGCTTCCGAACCACATTCCGCGCACGTCACAGCTTGCATACTCATTCACGTGATCAATTGTGACGACCGCACTGCCGCAACAATGGACACACTGGGAGCGACAGAAAAGTTACCGGGAAGATGCGCGGATAGTCACAACGAATTCTGCGCTCCGTAGTGCCCCGCTGAAATAAGGATGCATTATGTTATTTTCCGATCGCGGGTGAAATCCCGGTTTTGCGCTCGGCAGGATAGCGACGCAACCTTCTCGGGCCCACGCGCTGCGGTTCGCGAAGACAGATAAAGAGAGGTGAAAACCATGTCAAACGAGAAGATATACGACGTTCCAGCAGCGTTCGCCAAAACTGCCCACATTTCCGCACAGCGCTACCAGGAAATGTACGCCCACTCGATCGCCGACCCGGACCGCTTCTGGGATGAACAGGCGAAGGAGCTCCTCATTTGGTCCAAGCCATGGAGCAAGGTTTCCGATTGGGACTACAAAGAGGTCAGCATTCGCTGGTTCCTCGGAGCAAGACTCAACGCCTGCTACAACTGCGTAGACCGTCACCTGGAAAAGCACGGCGATCAGGTTGCAATCATCTGGGAAGGAGATGACCCATGGGCCGACCGCAAGATCACCTATTGCGAGCTGCATGAACAGGTATGTCGTCTGGCAAACGTTCTGAAGAGCCGCGGCGTCAAAAAGGGAGATCGTGTCTGCATCTACATGCCGATGATTCCGGAGGCAGCCTATGCCATGCTCGCATGCGCCCGCATAGGCGCAGTGCATTCTGTGGTGTTCGGGGGCTTCTCTCCGGAATCCCTGAAGGACCGCATTCTCGACTCCGACTGCCGCGTAGTGATTACGGCGGACGAAGCCATCCGCGGCGGCAAGAAGATCCCGCTCAAGAACAATACTGACAAGGCGGTGATGGCGTGTCAGAACGTGCACACCGTACTGGTCGTCAAGCGCAGTGGTGGCCCGGTGATATGGCACGACAGCCGCGATGTCTGGTACCACGAGATGATGGCCAAGGCGGCACGCGACTGCCCGGTCGAGGAGATGGATGCCGAAGATCCATTGTTCATCCTCTACACCTCTGGCTCCACTGGCAAACCCAAAGGTGCCTTGCATACGACCGGTGGTTATGTATTGTTTGCCGCAATAACACACAAGTACATCTTCGATTACCACGAGGGAGACATCTACTGGTGCACGGCAGATGTCGGCTGGGTAACCGGACATTCGTACATCGTCTATGGGCCGCTCGCAAACGGCGCCACCACGCTCATGTTCGAGGGCATACCGACCTATCCGACCGCATCGCGCTTCTGGGAAGTCATCGACAAACACAACGTCAATATCTTCTATACCGCGCCCACTGCGATCCGCGCCCTCATGCGCGAAGGGGACGAGCCGGTCAAGCGCACGCGGCGCACGAGCCTGCGCCTGCTTGGGACCGTGGGCGAGCCGATCAACCCCGAGGCATGGGAGTGGTACCACCGGGTGGTCGGCGATGCCCGCTGCCCGGTGGTGGACACTTGGTGGCAGACAGAAACGGGCGGAATCCTGATAACACCGCTGCCGGGAGCAACTCGCCTTAAACCCGGCTCTGCCACTCGCCCGTTTTTCGGAATAGTGCCAGCATTAGTTGACAGCGAAGGCAAGCTTGTCGATGGCGCCGGAAGCGGAAACCTGGTGATCACCCGCTCCTGGCCGGGCCAGATGCGCACCATCTACGGCGATCACCAGCGCTTTATCGACACCTATTTCAAGGCCTATCCAGGAATGTATTTTTCTGGCGACGGCGCGCGTCGCGACGCTGACGGCTATTACTGGGTCACCGGGCGTGTGGACGACGTGATCAACGTCGCGGGACATCGCCTCGGAACGGCGGAGATAGAAAGCGCATTGGTGCTGCACGAAGCAGTGGCTGAAGCGGCGGTCGTCGGCTTTCCCCATGACATCAAGGGCCAGGGGATCTACGCCTACGTAACCCTGATGGCCGGGATCGATCCGAGCGAACAATTGTGCCAGGAACTGGTCATGCTGGTCCGCAGCGAAATCGGCGCCATCGCTACGCCCGACGTCATACAGTGGGCACCAGGGCTACCTAAGACGCGCTCCGGCAAGATCATGCGCCGCATCCTGCGCAAGATCGCAGCCAACGAAACGGATTCCCTGGGGGATACCACGACACTTGCCGATCCGGTGGTTGTCGACGATCTCATCAAGAATCGCATCGGAAAGTAAAAGCCGGTTGCGCACCCGGCAGGGTGAAACTGGGTCAGTTTGCGGCCCGTCATGGCTGCGGCATGCGCCCGCCCCGCGATGCGGGAATACGCGGATCAGCAGGCGGTTACGACTGCCAGTCAGCCAATCGTCGATTGCCCCGGCGCCGTTCGATGCCCAACCATGTACGCACGAGCGCCCCGGGACCAGCCGCACGAGCAGAGCGGCCACCATCGCCAGGCTTACGATAACGCGGCGTCCGGCGGCACCGTCTGCCATGACCTCCAGGGCGG
>VFSW01002053.1_pt1 | contig 30553 bp, 27 predicted proteins | sample 5358111 | NCBI WGS metagenome assembly VFSW01 (sample SAMN11554181, study PRJNA540505) | mine drainage metagenome | isolation source: sediment from site ElyBrook_90M | place: USA: Ely Copper Mine, Vershire, VT | collected 2017 | reverse complement strand
CTCCCATTCGACCTCGTGGCGATGGCGGTTGGCGAGCTTCTGCAAAAACGTGTGAATCGGATGCGCTGACGGCGCCAGCGCAAGTGTCTCCTCGACCTTGCGCGCGACCCATTCCTGCCCGCGCATCAGCATCGCGATGCGCCCGCGCGGCGATCCGATGGCAGCAACCTTGGCGGCGAACGGTCCAACGCCCGCCGACGGCGAGCCGCCCGCTTCGCGAATCAGCCGCTCGAGTTCGGATTCGTGGCGCTCTTCCTGCGCCTTCGAGTCGAGCAGCAGCATCCGGAACTCCTCGTGGGTGACCTCGCGCGCGAGCATATCGAGCACCACGACTCCGGCGCGTTCCGACTCGAGCAGCAGATTCAGCATCCGCTCCAGTGCGGCGTCCATGAACCGCAATCTAGTGCCGATACCAACGCAGAGGCAACCGATGCGAGGCGGTGGCGGATGGCCGATAATCAGTCGGGATGCGCGGTCGTCAGCCGTTCGCCGAGCAGCTCGGCGAGCCTTTCAGCGGGGGCGCGCTTCAGGTCAGGAGTCGAAAAGCCGGCCGCGGCCGCATGACCGCCACCACCGAGCGCACGCGCGAGCGCCGAGAGGTCCACCTCGCAGTCGGCGCTGCGTCTGAGGCTCACGCCCTGGCTGCGCAGATCGAACAGCGCGATCACGGTCTGATGCAGTCCCTCGTAGAGCTTGGCCGCGACCTCGCTGCTATAGCCGAAGCAGCACGCCGAGCGCACGGTCAGCCCGTTGCCCAGCGGATGATCGACGATGGTCGATTGCGCGAGCGCGAGGCTTTTTTCCATCGCGTGCAACCCTTCCTCGAGCGCAGTCTTGAGACGGCGGGTCATCCGCGGATGGTCGAGGCGCGCGATCTCGCGATACGACTCCATACCGCCCAGGGTCTGTACGGCGAGCGCCCAATCCTGTGACTCGGGGATGCGATGGATCCATCGGTCGTGATCATCGGCGATCGCGGCGAAGGCGCGAAAATCCGCGAAGGCGCGCGCGCGTTCGGGCGGGAGCGATCCGGCGCGCCCGGCCAGGAAATCGAAGGTCAGAAGCGCGGCGGAATAGTCCTCCGACAGCACCCGCGCGGTGAACGGCACGCGGAACTCGGGCGCGTCGGCGCGTCCGACCGCCGTGCGATGATGGTCTATCCAGTAAACGCGCGCGCCCTTGCCGATAAGCTCGGTCAGATGCTCGCCGGTTTCGACCAGATTCCATGACAGATCGGTGATCCAGATTTCGTCGGCCTCGCCGCCGGTCTTGAGTTCGAGCCCCTGGATAACGCGGTCGCTGTCATGATTGGCGGCGAGCCGCGCAATGACGCGCTGGCCGTGATAAAAGCGCTCGATCGCGGTCGCGGCCATCACGCCGTCGAGGCATGACGGGCCGTGACTCACTATCTGAATCACTGGTCTGTTTTTGGTAGCCATCGGGACTCCCAATCCTACGGTAACCGGCCTGACTTCGCGAGGGGGTGTCGCGCGAAGCGATAGCGGCGCGGCGCCGGGGCGGTGGAAAAGCAGGCATATCGGGCGATGAACATAGTTGCGCCGCATGATAGATTCTCGCTCGTAAGGCGCGATGGAGGCTGGCGAAATCGAATCCGAGATCACGATCACGGTTCCCGAGACGGGCGCCGTGGCGCCACTCATCCTCGAACGCCCCGAGCATCCGGTGTCGCGGCGCGATATCGATCCGCGCGTGCTCAAGATTCTCTATCGCCTGATCAACGCGGGCCATGTCGCCTACCTGGTCGGCGGCGGCGTCCGCGACCTGATGATGGCGCGCCGGCCGAAAGATTTCGACATCGCGACCTCGGCCCATCCGCAGCAGGTGCGCGATCTGTTCCGAAATTCGCGGCTGATCGGGCGGCGCTTCCGGCTGGTCCATGTCTTCTTCGGCCCCGACAATATCGAGGTGGCGACCTTCCGCCGCCACGCCGAAGAGCTACCCGCCGCCGATCCGCTGATTCGTCATGACAACACCTTCGGCACGACCGAAGAGGACGCTTTTCGCCGCGACTTCACGGTCAACGCGCTGTTTTACGATCCCAGCTCGTTTCGCGTTATCGACTACACCGGCGGCGTCGCCGATTTGCGCGCGCGGCTGATCCGGACCATTGGCGAGCCCGAACTGCGGATGCGCGAGGACCCGGTCCGGATGCTGCGGGCGGTGCGGTTCGCGGCCAAGCTCGGCTTCGAGATCGAACCCGAGACGCGCGCCGCTATCGAGCGCCATCGCGAAGACCTGCTCAAGGCCTCCGTGCCGCGGCTGGTCGAAGAGACCTATCGCGCGTTCGGAATCGCCGCGACGACCCGCGTGCTCGTGCTGATGAAGGAGCTCGGGCTGCTCGAGATTCTGCTGCCGTGGCTCGCGAACCATCTGGGCGCGATCGATCATCCGGCCTCCGCCAGCGTCACGATGGCCAACCTGGCGGCGCTCGGCCGCGCTATCGATACCGGCGCCGAAACCTCGCATGCGATGGTGCTGGCCTGCCTTTTCGCGGACCTGCATCTGCGGCCGCCCGACGGAGTTGCTCCTGTCGAGCTGGTCGATGAGTTGCGCGAGCGAGGCTTCGCGCGTGCCGATACCGACCGGATGCGCCTGATGCTCGATGCGTTCGCGTATCTGCCCGCGCCGTCGCGCCGCACGCGCCGGCTGCTCAACCGGCCGTATTTCGCCGAGACGCGCCGCCTCTACGAAATGATCGGGCCGAACTACGGGTACGATCCAGCCGTCCTGGCCCGCTTTATCGAGGACCCCGAGGGATGGCTTGCGGAGCATTCGCCGGAGCGGCATCGGCGCGCCGATTCTGGCGCGGCCGGTGACGGCGCCAACGCGCCGGGACGCAGGCGGCGTCGCGGGCGGCGCGGCGGGCGTTCACGCCGGCGGCGTCGTGGCGGCGAAGGAACGACTATGAGCGCCCCGGCCAGCATCGGTACGACGGCCGCTCCCGAAGTCGCGTCGCACGGCGATCCGGCCGCGGGCGCGCAGGCAATTTCGACCGATGATCCGAAGTCCGGCGGCGGCCGTGGCGATTAGCGCGTGCGATTCGCGGCTTGTCCGCTTCGGACGCATCGACTACTTATTTAATTGATAACGGCGCGGCTCAGGCCCGGATTTTGAGAGCCGCAGCCCTTGTCGAAAGAGGTCGGCTTTGGCGTCCAACGGTTTGCGTTCGGAAAGAGTCTGGCTCGACGGCTCGATGGTGCCCTACGACGAGGCGAACGTGCATGTGCTCACGCACAGCCTCCACTACGGCCTCGCGGTGTTCGAGGGGATGCGCTGCTACAAGAGCGCCAACGGCAAGTCGGCGCTGTTTCGCGCGCCCGAGCATATCCGCCGGCTCTTCGATTCGGCCCATATCGTCGAGATGAAAATCCCCTACGGACAGGAAGAGCTTCTCAAGGTCTGCTGCGATATCGTACGGGTCAACAAGCTCGAGGAATGCTATATCCGCCCGCTCGCGTTCTATGGCGAAGGTGAGATGGGACTTGCGGCGACCGGCAACAAGGTGCGGGTCGCGATCGCGGCGTGGCCGTGGGGCGCCTACCTGGGCGAGGACTCGATCAAGCTCGGCGCACGGCTCAAGACTTCATCCTTCGTGCGCTTCCATCACAACACCATGATGGCGATGGCGAAGGCGTCGGGCCATTACGTCAATTCGATCCTCGCGGCCTACGAGGCGCGGCGCAACGGCTACGACGAGGCGCTGCTGCTCGACGTGAACGGCTACGTCGCCGAGGGCAGCGGCGAGAATTTTTTCATTGCGCGCGACGGCGTCGTGACCACCCCGCCGCTGACCTCGGTGCTGCCCGGAATCACCCGCGACTCGGTGATGCGAATCCTGCGCGACGCCTCGATTCCCGTGGTCGAGCAATACTTTCCGCGCGACGCAGTCTATATCGCGGACGAGGCCTTCATGACCGGCACCGCCGCCGAGGTCACTCCGGTGCGCGAACTCGACGATCGGGAAATCGGCCTTGGCCGGCCGGGACCGATCACGCGCAAGGTGCAGGAGGTTTTCAACGCCGCGCTCCACGGGCGCGATCCGCGCTACGCCCAATGGCTCCACTACGTCTGAGGCCTTCGCGCGTGCGGGTGAATCAGGTGAATCAGCCGAGTGAAGAGATAAGAACGAGACTCGCGATCCCGACGGCGCTGCTGGCGGCGGCGCTCGTGCTGGGCGCGATCGCGCTAAGGCCGCGAATCGCGCAGGCCGCGATGCTCGAGCCGGGCCAGCCGGCGCCTGATTTCTCAACCCAGATGGTCACCGGCGACCAGGTTTCTCCCGTCCGACTCGCTGATTTTCGCGGCCGCAAGCTCGTGCTCTACTTCTACCCCAAGGACGAAACGCCCGGATGCACCAAGGAGGCGTGCGCCTTTCGCGACGGCTACGCGCGCCTCGCGCAGCACGGAATCGCGGTCCTCGGATGCAGTGTCGATAGCGCCGACGCGCATAAGGAATTCATCAGGAAATATCATCTGCCGTTTCCCTTGCTGCTCGATCCCGATCACACGATCGCGAAAGCTTATGGCGCCGCCAACGGTATCCCGATTCTCGGCCTCGATCGCAGGGTCACCTATGTGATCGGTGAGGACGGCAAGATAACCAACGTCTATCCGAAGGTCGATCCCGCGATTCACGCGACCGAGATCATCCGCGACCTCGGCGCCGACAAGCCGGTCGTGCCCAAGCCCGTTGTGTCGCCGGCCGCGAACGCTCCGGACGCAGCTTCGACCGGCGGCGCGCCTGCCTCGCAAGAATAGCCGGCCTCATCGCCATCCCTTCTTACCGCGACCATTGATCATGACGCGCGCTAGCGTGGCGCGACCACCACGTCGGCGGGCGAGCGTCCAAGGCTGACGGCGAGCATCACGGCTGCCGCCGCGACGCTTCCGGCGTCGCGATTCGCCTCGACCATCCGTACGAGCGCCGCGATATGCGCGTCGAAAGTCTCATCCAGCGTGGCGCGGCCGCATCCTAGGCCGTCCGCGTCGAAGATCGCGTCGATCAAAGGATTCGGGTCGTAGCCGGTTTCGCTAAGCGCCTCGCGCCGTGCGACGCGCCAGAACTCGCGCGGCTCGACCCGCTCGTAATCGACCAGTTCCGACACACGCGCGCCGAAGCGCGCAATCAGCGCGGCGTACGCGTCGATCGATTCGAGGCATGGACCGGTTTCCTGCGCGGCAAGAAAATCCGCGACGGTTCCCGCTTCGCCGTACACTCCGGCCGAGCCCGTCGCCGGCTCGAGCCGCACGAATCGCGCGTCGGCGATCTTATCGGTCGCGCGTTCGATCCCGAGCGGATAGAGGCGGCAGGCGAGCGGACGTCCCCGATGGATAACGCATCGCGCGCCCTCAGCCGCGGCGCATCGCCCGTCCGAGTCGAATCGGAGGATCGATCCGCGCCGAATCGTGTAGCGCGAAATCGCCTCGCCCGTGGTGATCCCCAGAGCCCGCGCGATTCGAATCACGTCGCACGGCGAGAGCGTGATCACTTTGTCACGGCAGCATCGTCCGCATTGCTTGCACGCGTATGAGAATGCGCTCCCGAACTCCATCGCGAGACCAGCCTCGCCGACGCCGCCCGCGCCGTCAATCAAGCTCCGCATCCGCGACGATTATGGCAAGGCGCGCTCGCGAACCACTACACGCAGGGCCGCGGGTTCGCTACCATCATGCGAATCGGGCGCGCACCGGCCGCATCGCCGCCCAAACGGGAGCATCGATCGATGGATTTCAACTATACGCCCGAGCAGGAAGCCTACCGCGCCGGAGTCAGGAAATGGCTCGAGGCCAATCAACCGCCGCCGCTGACGACTGAAGAAAAGGAAAAGTCCGACGACCAGTCGCAATGGGAGCGGCTCAAGGGCTGGCACAAAAAGCTCTATCACGGCGGATGGGCCGGGCTCACCTGGCCCAAAGAGTATGGCGGCCGCGGCGCGACGTTCGTCGAACAGTTGATATTTCAGCAGGAGCTCGGGCGGCTCACTCTGCCGCTTGGATGCAACGTGCTGGGCGTGATCATGACCGGTCCTGCCCTGATGCAATGGGGCACCGAGGCGCAGAAAAAGCGCTACCTCGAACCGATCCTTGCCGGCGACGAAATCTGGTGCGAGGGCATGTCCGAGCCGGCCGCCGGCTCCGATTTGGGTGCGATGCAGATGCGCGCCGAATTGCAGGGCGACTACTTCACCGTCAACGGCCAGAAAGTATGGACCACCGGCGCGCATCGCTCGGACTTCTGCCAGCTCTTCGTCCGCACCGATCCCGACGTTCCCAAGCACAAGGGGCTTAGCTGCCTGCTCGTCGATATGCACAGCCCCGGCGTAACCGTCCGTCCGCTCAAGCAGATTACCGGCGAGTCGGAATTCAACGAAATCTTCTTCGAGGACGTGCGCGTTCCCAAGCAAAACCGCCTCGGACCGCTCCACCAGGGATGGCAGGTGCTGGTCTCGACCCTGATGCATGAACCGTTCGGGATCGGCGAGACGATCGGCGGCACCGAGCAGATTCTCACGCAACTCGTCGAAATCGCGCGCGGCTCGCTTATCGGCGGACGCCCGGCGATCGAGGACGACGACATCCGCCAGCAACTCGCGCAGTTCGCGATCGAAGTGACGGCCAAAAAATACAACGGCCTGCGCTCGCTGACCCGCCGCCTCAAGGGCCAGTTGCCCGGCCCCGAAAGCTCGATCGGCAAGCTCGTCTCGACCGAGCTGACCCAGCGGATGACGAAGTTTTCGACCCGCCTGATGGGCGAGTATGCACTCCTCGAACGGCACGCCCGGTTCGCGCCCGACGGCGATTGGATGCGGCGGATTCTATGGACCGAGGCGATGACGATTGCGGGCGGCACCTCGATGGTGCAGAAGAACATGGTCGGCGAACGAATCCTGCAACTTCCCAAGGGCTGACGCTTGCGCAAATCGATAGGAGAGCCGGATATGGGAAAACTTGATGGCCGTGTGGCCGTGATCACCGGAGGCTCGGGCGGTATCGGCGTTGCCGCCGCGAGGCGCTTCGTTGCCGAAGGCGCGAAGGTGATGCTCGTCGACCTCGACGAAAAGAGCCTCGCCCGCGCGGTCGAGTCGGTCGGCGCCGCCAGCGCCAGCGCGATCCGCGCCGACGTGAGCGATCCCGCCGACGCCGAGAAGTACGTTCGCGCCGCGGTCGAGCGTTACGGCGGTCTCGATATATTGCTCGCCAACGCGGGCATCGAAGGAGCGTTCAAGCCAATTGTCGATCTTACCGTCGAAGCATTCGACAAGGTTATCGCGGTCAACGTGCGCGGCGTCTGGCTCGCGCTCAAGTACGCGATACCCGAGATCGCGAAGCGCGGCGGCGGCAGTATCGTGATCACCTCCTCGGTCGCCGGTATCCACGGCTTCGCCGGCGGCTCGCCCTACGTCACCAGCAAGCATGCGGTGGTCGGCCTGATGCGCACTGCGGCGCTCGAATGCGCCCCGCTCAAGATTCGCGTCAACACGGTCAACCCCGCGCCGATCGAAACCCGCATGATGCGCTCGATCGAGGAAAGTATCGCGCCCGGCCACGCCGGCACCGCCAAGGAGCAGTTCGCCTCGACCGTCCCGCTCGGCCGCTACGGGATGCCCGATGAGGTCGCCGACATCATGTTGTTCCTCGCAAGCGACGACAGCCGCTACTGCACCGGCGGCGTCTACATGGTCGACGGCGGCATGTCCGCGACCTAACTGTGGGAACAGTAACTCCGGAGACTCCGCTATTTTGAGGATGAGCAGGAGCGTTCGTCAAAAGAGGAGCGCTCTTCGTCAAAAGAGGAGCGCTTGATGAAGACGGTTTGGATTAAGGATCTCTCGGTCAACATGAACGTGAAGACCAACGGCATTGAATTCGACGTTTTCGATGGACGCCACATCGACGATCTCATTGTTACAAAGACCGGACTCATCTGGTGCGAGGGAAGAACAAGCAGGGCAAACGGTCGAAAAATCGCTTGGCAGGAATTACGAGGTTACTGCAGGAACAATCCCTAATTCCGAATCGACGCAGCGCTCAGCGGCGCATCGCTTTTAAAGATCAGCGGGGCGGCTTCGGACACGATCTTACTTAGCGGCTTGGTCGGAATCGCGAGCTTATCCGCGAGCGCGCGCATCACCCGCGCAGATAGCTCGCCTGGTCTCCGTGATCGACGTATGGACGGAGGCTGAGGCGCAGAGGCCAAGGTACTGACACAAGCGGTTTCTGCACCACATAACCGTCGAGAACAGGCCCGCGAATGAATTGGTTCAGAGGTCGAGCGTCTCACCTGGGAGGCGTCCCCCTGTGGCCGGCCGTTGTGCTGCACTCGGCCATGGCCGTCTGGTGCATCGCGAGTCTTCCAACTGGAGCGCCGAGCCGGCAAACACGCGCCGCAGCCTGGTGAACCGAGTCTGCGGTTTAGCCTCGGCGTCTTCACGAACTCCGAATTATGGCCCGCCTGGCCGGATACGAAACGCGACTGTCAGTTGCTCCCGTTTGGCAGGCGGAATGCGGAGCGCGCCGGCATCTAGTTCGGCCGGCCGAACTGCGACGTTGTCGCATCCGCAACGATCGGTAGTTGCGAAACCTGAGTGCCTTGCGAGCAACCCTGTTGAGCAAATTGCTGAGATGGGGTGATCGACGTGGTGACCGACGCCGATGTGCAGAAGCCAAGATAGCGGCAGCAGCCGGATAGCATCAGGAGTGCGGCAATCGAAACCAGTAGCTTACGGATCATAGGTCAAACTCGCTTTCGGGGATGAATGTGGCGCGCGCCGGGCTTTGACGTATCGCGCCGCTACTTTGGCAGTCGGAAGGTAGCGGTCGTACGCATTCAGTTCGGCTGGCTACCCTGCGCATCCGCAACGATCGTCGGTAGTTGCGAAATCTGAGTGCCTTCCGGGCAGCTCCGCTGAGCTGTTTGCTGGGGCGAGGTGATCGATGTGTGGACGGAGGCTGACGCGCAGAAGCCAAGGTACTCACAGCAGCCTGATAGCAGGAGGAGCGAGGCCAACGGAATCAACAGTTTACGGATCATAGGGTCAAACTCGCTTTTCGAGGGTGGATGGGGCGATGCTCCACGTGTCATCCGATAACTCGCCGGAAATCGGCTCGCCTACCAAAAGCTTGTCGCAACGACGAGTCCCGCGCAAGCCCGCAGACGCATCGACATAAAACGAAATCTCTCCGACCCTGCGTGCGGCCGCGCCTCTTTTTTGAAAGTGGCATCGCCTCGAGAGTCCCGCGTTGATGCGGCGCCGGCGGGGTATCAGCGTTGCATCGCCTGGAAGATCAGCGGGGCCGCCTCGGACATCACCTCGCCGACGATCTCGCTGAGCGGCTTGGTCGGAATCGCGAGCTTGTCGGCCAGCGCTCGCATCACCCGCAGATAGTTCGCCTTGGTCTCCGCGCTCAGCGCCGCGAGCCGCCCGGACTCCATCTGTTCGACGAAGCGGCGATGGACCTCGTAGATTTCGCGATCGGTCGGATCGGAAAACGGATTGGGATCGTCGAATCCTTTACTCTTTGCCATCGATAAAGACCTTGTCCCGGCCAGCGCCTCAATTCTAGAACATGTAGCGGCGGGTGTTGATGCTGATCAGGATTCCCATCGCCGCCATCATTATGATCAGTGACGAGCCGCCGTAGCTGACCATCGGCAGCGGGATGCCGACCACCGGCAGCACGCCGCTCGCCATCCCGACGTTGATTGCGACCTGCCAGAAGACGATCGCGCTCAGGCCCACGGCCAGCAACGCGCCAAATCTGTCGCGCGCGTGCCGCGCGATCCAGATTCCCCGCCCGACCAGCCCCGCGTAGAGCGCCATCAGCAGCACCGATCCGGCGAAGCCGAACTCTTCGGCGAAGACCGAAAAGATGAAGTCGGTGGTCTGCTCGGGCAGAAAGTTGAGCCGCGCCTGCGTGCCTTTGAGAAATCCCTTGCCGTACGATCCGCCGGAGCCAATCGCGATCTCGGACTGGATTATGTGATAGCCCGAACCGAGCGGATCGGACTGCGGATTGATGAAGCTGACCATCCGCTGTTTCTGATACGGCTTCAGGTAGTGCCATCCGAGCGGTGCCGCCATCGCAGTCAGCATCGCGACTGCCACGAGCACCCGCCAGTTGAGCCCGCCCACGAAGATCATCGTGGCGAAAAGCAGCATCAGAATCAGCGCGGTGCCCAGGTCCGGCTGCTTCAGCACCAGTCCCACCGGCACAGCCAGCAGTAGCGCCGGAATAATCATCTGCCGGATACCCCATCCGCCACGCGGCGGGTCCTCACGCAGATAACGCACCAGCACCAGTGCGAGCGCGATCTTTGCCAGTTCGGACGGCTCGAGCTTGAAGAAGCCCAGGTTGATCCAGCGCCGCGACCCTCCCGTCGAATGGCCCGAGACTTCCACTACGCCCAGCAGCACCACGGTCATTACGTAAAACGGATAGGCGTAGGTGGCGAGCGATCGATAGTCGAATACGGCAGCGGCCATCAGGATCGCCGCGCCCGCGGCGACCCAGATTAGCTGGCGGTAGACCAGCGGATCGATGACATGTCCGGGACCTGCGTAGGAGGCGCTGAGCACGCAAATCAATCCGACGCCGGCTATCGAGAGCGTCAGCGCGAAGAGAGTCCAGTCGAAGCGCGAAACCAGCCGGCGATCAAACCCTGCCATGACGAATCGATAGGCCTAACGGATCGCCAGCGAGCCTGGCGGGGTGCTCCGCGGCGTCGGCGCGGGCTGCTGGCGCGGCATCCCGGACGGCGGATAGATCGAGAAGAACTTCTGCATCACGTCGTGCACCACCGGTCCCGCGGCACTGCCGCCGTGCCCGGCGTGCTCGATCACACATGCGATCACGATTTTGGGATTGTCACTGGGCGCGTATGCGACGAACCATCCGTTGTCGCGCTCGTTCGCGGGCTCGGCCTTTTCCGAGGTGCGGGCGCCCTGCCTCTCCTTCACGACTTGCGCCGTTCCGGTCTTGCCGCACACCGTTATGTTATCGAGGCGCGCGGTGCGGCCGGTGCCGTCGGGCGCATTGACCACGTCGCACATCGCGTCGCGCACGACCTGCAGCACGGTCGGATCGATAGCGACCTGATTCAGGATTACGGGTGGATAGGTCTCGGCGGGAGTTCCGTCCGCGCCTTCGACCTCGCGCACGAATTGAGGTTTGTAACGCGTGCCGCCGTTGGCGATCTGCGCGACCACCTGCGCCATCTGCATCGGCGTGACCGCCACGTATCCCTGCCCGATCGCGACCGACAGCGTCTCGGCCGGATACCATCGCTCGCCGAAGCGCTTCTCCTTCCACATCGACGAGGGCATCACGCCCGCCCGTTCGTTGTCGAGATCGATTCCGCTCTTGAAGCCTAATCCAAGCTGATGCGCCCAGCCGGCCAGCCGGTCGATACCGAGTCGCTCGCCGGCGTTATAGAAGAACACGTCGCACGACTCGACGATCGCGCGATGCAACGCGATGTGGCCGTGGCCCTGCTTGCGCCAGCATCGATACTCGCGTCCGCCGTAGTAGATTCCGCCGGCGCAGTAGTAGCTCGTATCGGGCGTCAGGGTGCGTTCTTCCATCCCGGCGATCGTGTCGACGAGCTTGAAGGTCGAGCCGGGTGCGTAGGTTCCCTGGATCACGCGGTTCTCGAGTGGATGAGTCGGATCCGAGGTGAGCGCGTGCCACGCCGCGGGTGTGACGCCGGTGGCGAAAACGTTGGGGTCGAAGGAGGGATGGCTGACCATCGCCAGGATGTAGCCGGTGTTCGGATCGATCGCGACCAGCGCGCCCGCCCGATTACCGATCGCCTGTTCGGCCGCCTGCTGCACGTCGAGATTCACGGTCAGGATCAGGCTGTCGCCCGGATGATCAGGGAAGTCGCGCAGCATCCGGAGTCTGCGGCCCACCGAGTCCACCTCGACCTCCTGGCCGCCGGCTTCGCCGCGGAGATCGTTTTCGAACACCCGTTCGAGGCCAAATTTCCCGATCTCGTCGCCCATGTGGTAGCCGGCGAGATGGCGGAGGTCGGTCTCGGTCGCCTCGCCCACGTAACCCAGCAGATGGGCTGCGACCGGTCCATAGATGTAATGCCGGTCGGGCGTGACCTGCAGGCTTACGCCGGGGAGATCGAGCTGATGCGTTTCGAGTGTTACGACCTGTTGCCAGTCGAGATGCTCTTCGACGGTCACCGGATCATAGGGCGGGCGGCCGTCATCCTGGGCCTGGGCGAGGCGGTCGGCGATGTCGTTAACGCCGAGATATCCCTCCAGCCGCGCGATAGTCTCATTAGGCTTGCTCATGTCCTCGGGCACCACGACGGTGTCGAAGGACGGCCGCGCATCGACCAGTGCGCGATGCATGCTGTCGAAGACCAGGCCGCGCGGCGCGGGCATCCGATGGATTCGGATGCGATTGCGATCGGCGAGTTCGGCCAGTTCCTTGTGGCGCACCACCTGGAGCACGTAGAGGCGCACGGTGACGACCGCGAGCACCAGCGCGATCAGGACCGAAAAGGTTCCGATTCGGAGTTCCGTTTTTGGAGTTCCACGGACCGTGGTTCGATGTGCGCGCCGTCTTGCCATGCTCAGACACCGCGCAGCGAGCGGCTGGTGGCGCGACGAGGCGTAAGGCCGGTCACGACGGCGGCCCATTCGAGCAAGCCGAAGACCAGCGGTGAGAAGAGCGCGGTTACGGCGCCCTGAAGGGCGGCGGGTGCGAGGAGGGCGGCGAGCGCCTCGGTGCCGGTGAACTGCGTGCTCAACAGATAACTGCCCAGGTTTTCGGCCACGACCGCCAGAAAGACCAGCATCGCGCCAGCCTGAGCGGGAACGGAGCCCATCGCGCTCGAGACCAAATAACTGAGCAGGTAGATTGCGGTCACCACAAAGCTGTTGATGCCGAGTTGCGCACCGGCGAAAGCGTCCATCGCATAACCCATCGCGAACGCGATAACGGGCGCCAGGGCGCGCCGATGGCGCAGGCCGAGGTCGACCGCAAGGATTATGACGAGATTGGGCATCAGCGAATTCAGCGGGAGCCACCGCGGGACAATCGTCTGGATAGCCAGGGCGAAGAAGGTCAGAATTGCGTAAAGTGCGATCAAGCGCACGACCTCTTAGCCTTTTGGCGCTACGTCGGGCGGTGGATTGATACGCTGCGTTATGATCATCACTTGTTCGAGCCGGCTGAAGTCGGCCGCCGGATCGACGGTGATGTAGAAAAACAGTCCAGAGCCTTGATCTTCGACGCCCGTCACATTGCCGACCAGCATCCCGCGCGGAAAGATACCGTCGAGGCCGGAAGTAACTATTGTATCGCCGGGTTTCACGTCGTCGGAACGGTCGACGTACTTCATCACGACTCCGCCGTCGACCACGCCCGAGATTATGCCGCGCACGCGCGTGCGTTGGTCAAGCGCATCGAAGGCCGAGTTATGGTCGTCGATAAGCAGGACGCGGGAGGCGTTGGCGCTGGCGGTGATAATCCGGCCGACCACGCCTTGAGGCGATATGACGGCCATCCCGGGCGTGAAGCCGTCGTCGGCGCCGCCTTCGAGTACCAGGGTGTGTGAGAGTCCCGAAGCGTCGGCGCCGATTACGTTGGCGGCGACGGTTTTGTAGTCGAGCATCTGCTTCAAGTCGAGCAGTTCGCTTAAGTGCCGGTTTTCGGCCTCAAGCTCGTTGAGCCGGGCCTCTTCGCTCTGCTCGGAGGCCAGTTGCGCCTCGAGCCGGCGGTTCTCGCGCTGGACGCCGACGAGGTCCATGTAGTCGCCGGTGATTCCGGAGGCGCCCTCGGCGAGGCGTGCGGCGGCAACCTGGACGGGCCTCATCAGGTCCATGATTGGGCTCACCGCGCGCCCGGCGCGTTGGTCCTGGCGCACGCCGGTCCAGATCATGTGGGCGGAAAAGAGCAACAGCGCGGCACCGGTAAGAAGGACGCGGTGGCGCCAAAGGAAGTAGTCTTTCACGGTTTTCCGCGGTCGGGAGTCAGGCGACCCCGAGCAAGCGCGCTCCGGTGGAGAATGGCCTAGTCGACAGTAACATCACGCAGGAGCGAGATCTCATCGAGCGCCTTGCCCGCGCCCATCACGACGGCCGTCAACGGGTCGTCGGCGAGGGTGACCGGCAGGCCGGTCTCCTCGCGCAGGAGCACGTCGAGGTTGCGCAGCAGCGCTCCGCCGCCGGCCAGCACTATTCCCTTGTCGACGATATCCGAGGCGAGTTCGGGCGGGGTGCGCTCGAGCGCGATACGGACCGATTCGACGACCTGGTGGACCGGTTCCATGAGGGCTTCGCGAATCTCTTCGTCGGTGATCTCGATTATCTTAGGCACGCCGGCGACGAGGTCCCGGCCCTTGATTTCCATGGTCTGGATTTCGTTGCCGGGGTAGGCCGAACCGATAGTTATCTTGATCAGCTCGGCGGTGCGCTCACCGATCAGCAGGTTATACTTGCGCTTGATATGCTGGATGATGGCTTCGTCCATCTTGTCGCCAGCCACCCGCACCGAGCGCGAAAAGACCACCCCGGCGAGCGAGATGACGGCGACCTCGGTGGTGCCGCCGCCGATATCGACGATCATGTTGCCCGAGGGTTCGGTAATCGGCATCCCGGCGCCGATCGCGGCGGCCATCGGCTCTTCGATCAGGTAGACCTCGTGGGCGCCAGCCGCTTCGGCCGACTCGCGCACCGCGCGCTTTTCGACCGCGGTGATACCGAAGGGCACGCAGATCACAATCCGGGGATGGGCGAAGAACTTGTTCTTGTGCGTCTTCTGGATGAAATGGCGGAGCATGCTCTCGGTGATCTCGAAGTCCGCGATTACGCCGTCCTTGAGCGGACGTATCGCGACGATCGAGCCCGGCGTCCGGCCGAGCATCTTCTTGGCTTCGGCGCCGATCGCGAGTATGCGGCGGGAGCCGCGCGAGTCCTTTTGCACCGCGACGACCGACGGCTCATTACATACGATGCCGTGGCCCTTCACATAGATAAGGGTATTGGCGGTGCCGAGGTCGATGGCGAGATCGTTTGAGAACCAACCGAAAATTGAATCGAATATCACCGACTAGCCCCCACACACGCGGCGTCAATATTACGGGCGCCGTCCGCGTGCGACCCCTTTTTTTTACTATCCGGCCCGTCCCCAACCGGCCGTGACAGAGGACTGGCCACTTCATGATGCACTATCTCGATGGAGCTTACAGAGGCACATCATATGTGGCAAGGTGGCATTACGGTTTGCGCGTCGAAAAACGCGGAAATATGATGATTCAACAATGCTTGAAGCGATGCGGCGGCACGCCCGCTCATGGGCGATTAAAGCGATTCTCTACACCCTGATCGCAATCTTCGTGGTCTGGGGCGTCAGCTATTCCTATTTCACCCGCGTAAAGGCGGTCGCGGTGGTCAACGGCTCGCAGATCTTGTCGGTCGATATCGACGAGCAGGCGCGCGAAATCCAGCAGCGGATCCAGAATCAGTACGGCCCCGATGCGGCCGAGATGCTCACGCACTTTAACGTCCGCCAGCAGGCGGTGGATGCGCTGATCGATCAGCGCCTGATCGTTGACGAAGCGAAGCGGCTCGGAATCCAGATCTCCGACGCCGCGCTGCAGGACGCGATCGCGCATCAGAGCGCGTTCCAGGTCAACGGGGAGTTCAACTTCGCGGCCTACCGGCAGGTCCTGCGCGACAATGGTTTCACGCCGCCGCAGTTCGAGAATCGCACCCGCACCGAAATGATCATGCAGACCTTGCAGCGGATGGTGGCCGAATCGGTGCAGGTTAGCGACGCCGGACCGCGCGACGTCTTCGACCGCCACAACGCGCATCTGTCGCTTGCGTGGGCCGAGGGGCCATATAGCGCCTTCCTTGCGGGCGTGAAGCCGACCGACAAGCAGATCGCGGCGTTCTACGCGGATAACCGCGAGTCCTTTCGCGAGCCCGAACGGATAGTCGCCGATTTCATCCGCTACGACCCCGACTCGCTGGCCGCCTCGGTCCAGCCCTCGGACAAGGAGATCAATGACTACTATGAGCGCAACCGCGACACCGTCTTCACGCATCCGGACGAGGTAAGCGCCCATCATATTCTGATTCATGTCGCATCCGGCGATTCGGCGGCGCAGAAGGCGGCAGCGAAAGCGAAGGCTGAGGCGATTCTGGCGCAGCTCAAGGCGGGCGCTAATTTCGAGCAGCTCGCCAAAAAAGATTCCGATGATCCCGGCACCCGCGACAAGGGCGGCGACCTGGGCTACTTTCAGCGCGGCCAACTGGTCAAACCTTTCGAGGACGCCGCGTTTCAGATGCGGCCGGGCGAGATGACGATCGTTGAGACCCAGTTCGGCTATCACATAATCCGGGTCGACGACGTCAAGCCCGCGCATATCGACACGCTCGAGCAGGCGCGCGCGCAGATTGTCGAGACGCTGCGGCATCGGGCGGGCGCCGATCTGGCGCGCGGCGCGGTCGATCAGGATTTGTCGGCGGTGCTCGGCGGTGAATCGCTCAAGGATGTCGCGGCCAAGCGCAAACTCGCGATGGTCGAGACGCCGCCGTTCGCCGCCGGCGACAGCGTCGCAGGACTCGACGATCCGCAGGTGGTGCAGGATGCGTTCAAGCTCGGGCCGGGCGAGACGCGGGTGCTGAACGGACGCAGCGCGAGCTACCTGGTGAAGCTGGTCGCGCGCACGCCGTCGTATATCCCGGCGCTCAAGGATATCCAGGGCAAGGTCGTGGCGGCGCTGGCGCGGCAGACGGCGGAGAGCCTCGCGCAGCAGCAGGCCGAGAGCATCCTGAAGCAGATCAAGTCGCCGGGTGATTTCGCGAATGTCGCGCTTGCGAACAAGCTGCGCGTCCAGAGCAGCGGCGATTTCTCGCGCGCCGACAACACGGTGCCAGGAATCGGCGAGATGCCCGAGGTGACTGACGCGGCCGCGCTGGTGCCAAACTTTCCGGCGATGCTCGACCATCCGTTCACCAGGGAGGGCAACTCCTACATCTTTGAAGTCGTGAGCCGCCGGTACCCGACCGACAATGAATGGCAGGCCGGCCGCGCCGCCTTCATGAGCGGATTCGTCCAGGACCGCGAGCTCGACGCGTGGAGTGGATTCGTGCAGGCGTTGCGCAGCCGCGCCCGGATAGAGGTGCATCCCGACCTGATCGGCGGGCCGGCCGGCGCCTAGTCCGCCTCGCATGGCGAATCACGAGTCTCACAGGGAATGCGGCGCGGTATCCCCAAACCCCGCGACGGAAGCCTTCTCTTTACCAGGCGCGGGCGTAAGCGCGCTGCTGATCCATGGGCTGACCGGAACGCCCTACGACATGCGCTACCTTGGCGAGCGGCTCTCGGCGGCGGAAATACGGGCGCATGGAGTGCGGCTGGCGGGTCATGCGCGGCCCGCCGAGGAGCTGGGCGCGATGCGCCACGCCGACTGGTACGAGAGCGTGGTGGAAGGCTTCGAATATCTGCGGGGGCGCGGCGATCCGATCGTGGTGGTGGGACTCTCGATGGGTGCGATGCTGGCGGCGCGGCTGGCGGGCGATCAAGGCGAGGCGGTGGCCGGGCTGGTGATGCTGGCGCCGTCGCTCTATCTGCGCCCCTCGGTCGGGCTGGCGGTCAGGCTGGCGGCGGCGCTGCCCTCGTTCACGTCGCTGGTCTATTTGCGCAAGACCTCGTCGGATATCCATGACAACGCCGCGCGCAGCGTCCATCCTTCGACGAGCTTCATGCCGATAGCCTCGATGCTCGAGTTGCGCGAGCTGCAGATGGTGGTGCGGCCGCGAATTCGGCGCGTGACCCAGCCCGCGCTGGTGATACATAGCCGGCGCGACCATACCTGTCCGATGGGTGCGAACGTGGACTTTCTGATGGCGCATCTGGGGAGCGCGGAGAAGCGCGCGGTGATCCTCGACGAGAGCTACCACGTGATCAGCGTTGACAGTGAGAAGGAGCGCGTCGCGGCCGAGGTGGTCCAGTTCGTTGCGGGCTTTCGCGCGGGGGGCCGTCCCGCCCCGGCCGAGGGCTGAGGCATCGTGCGCGGCACCAGGGAGCGACTCGGAGCTCCGGGAAGACTCGCAACTTCTTCGGCGTTCACCGGCGTAGACGCCAAACAAGGAATCCAAGCATCGTACCCACGATGCTCCAGAGCAGAGCTACGGATAGTACGGGTTGGAGCTGCCTTGGGAAGACGCTTGGCGAGGCTGAGGAAAGGATCAGGACGTGGCTCGGGTCTGCCGGCTGGCGCTTCACAGGATCGCGTTTCTTGAACCGGGGAGGATAGTCATTCGGAACCCAGCAGTCATGATACTTACACCATCCGCGGAGACGGTCAGAAATTGGCTCTCCGGCTGGCGGGCCATCAGGTCCATAGCCGAAGTCAGGTGGCGTCTTGTCCGCGGAGTTCGGCTGTACGGCCGGAATCGCCACGGCCGGGTGGTCATTCTGCGCCAGGACAGCCGGAGACTGCGGCTGAAGGTTAGGATTGATGCGGAACGCGGGATTTTGCGACCGTGCCGCGCCGGGCCAATTCAGCAATGCGATTGCCATCAGGGAAAGAATCGCGACACTTGGCAACTTTCGTCCGTCCATCCGAGCCTCTCGTGAATCTCCCACAAGCCTCTTCATAACAGAGGCTCCCGAAACCCGCGAAATTCAATCGACCGGCTCCGGCGCTCGCGGTGACTTTCTCGTAAATGCCCTTCTCCCGGAGTCAGCCATCGAAATTCAAACGCGTGCGGCCTTGACCTCGAAACGCACACCTTCGCGGCGCTGGAGGAAGCTGACGATCTCGAAGAGATTGTCGGCGCGCGGGTTGCCTGCCGGTCCCAGCATTCTCATCAGGCTCTTGCAGGGGATGTGGGTCGCTTCGGCGAGATCGGTGAATCCCACGGTCGCGTTGATGTAATCGCGCAGGATGGTTTTCGCCGTGGTTACATCGCCGGCGAGCATGGCTTCGACTCCTTCCCGGAGAAGCGCTTTCCGGAATTTAGGGTCGCGCTCGACGCGAGCGCGAATGGTTTCTTTGAAATCGCGAGTGAGCGGCATGGCTGAGTCTCCTACTTCCTTCGTTTGCCGTTGTTACCTTCGCGGCGGCCTCGGCATTCAGACTGTCGAACGATGCCGCGTATGGGCTGCGACCTTTGGTGTCGAGATATTCTCGAACGTCCTTCGATGATCGCCTCGCAAAGCGCGCCGCCGGGCTGGCGGATATCCCGGTGGTCGGAGCTTAGCCGGTCAGACCGCGGGCCCGGATGCGGCGATTCTGTTTCCGGCTCGAACTGTTAATTTGATATACGTTTCTCATTGCCGGGCGCATGCGGGCCTCCGAATGCACTCCCGGGCGGCCGCATAGATGTCGAGCGGCAGCGCCCTGGAAGTTGGAGTTTTCAAGGGACGCGTCGAAAAAAAGGAGCCGAAAAAAAATGGACGTTGGCGTCGAGCTGGTCTTTCAGAATGTCCACGAGGGCATGTCAGACGAGGTCATGTTCCGCAACGAATGCAAAGTCGCCGAGCTGTGCGAGGAGTTGGGCTTCGACTCGGTATGGCCGGTCGAACATCACTTCCGCGAATACGCGATGTGCCCCGACAACACGCAGTTCCTGTCGTGGCTGGCGGGGCGCACCAATCGGATCAAGCTCGGCACGGGTGCGGTGATTCTGCCGTGGAACGAGCCGCTGCGAGTCGCCGAGAAGCTCGTCGTGCTGGACCATCTGTCGAACGGGCGCGCGCTCTTTGGGATGGGGCGCGGGCTGTCGCGGCGCGAATATGCGGGCTTCGGGATCGATATGAGCGAGGCGCGCGAGCGTTTCGACGAGTCGGCCAAGATGATCCTGGCGGCGCTGGAGAATGGCTATATCGAGGGCGACGGGCGCTACTACAAGCAGCCGCGGATCGATATCAGACCGCGTCCGAGCCGCAGCTTCAAGGGGCGCACCTACGGCGTCGCGGTCTCGGCCGAGTCGGTCGGATCGGTCGCCGACCTGGGTGCGCGGCTGATGTTTTTTGCGCAGTACGAGGCCGAGAAGCATAAACCGGCGGTCGATGAGTATCGGCGGCTTTATCGCGAGCGCCATCAGGCGGCGCCGGGACCGATCGTCAACGTCGGCTTCATGTATTGCGACGACGATCCGGGCCGGGCAGAGGAAAATGCGCGGCGCTATATCACGCGCTACTTCCATGAGCTGGTCTATCATTACGACATGATGGGCGCGCATTTCGCCGGCACCAGCGGCTACAAGAGCTACGCGCAGGCGGCCGAGATGCTGCGGGCGGCCGGGATGGAAGCGGCGGGCGAGGCGTTCGTGGATGCGCAGGATTGGGGCACGCCGGCTCGGATTCTGGAGCGGATCGAGCGGCGGCGCTCGATATTGGGCGACATGGAAGTCTCGATGGTGACGAGCTACGGCGGGATGCCGTATGCGGACGTCGAGCGCAGCATGCGGCTTTTTTCGGAGAAGGTGATGCCGGAACTGCGGAGCTGGGATGCGTCGCGCGGGTATGAGGAGTCGCATCGCGAGGCGGCGGCGCAGGCCTGAAGCGAACGCTTCGATCAAATCAGGATGAAAAAGAGGCGCTCGGACCTGGTGGTTCGGGCGCCCCTTTTGTTTCGAGGTGAATCGGGTTCGACATGAAACTGTACAAGGCTTAGGCCAGCGGGAGCGTGAAAAGTTTGCTCCCGCCATGCCAGGCTCGCAGTCTCAGAATCGATATGATAATTCCCTCGTAAAGATTTTCGACGGTCTATACTTACGCTCGTGAGCGACGTCATGTTTTCCAAATCATCGAGGGGAGTGGGCACATGAAAAGAGCGATCCGCGCTATCGGGATACTGGGATTTGTCTTCGTGATCGGGGCGGCGAGTGCGATCGCGGCTCCAGCCGATAACGACACGGCAATTTGGAATGAGGTCAAAGCTCTGCAAGTACAGAACGCGGCGCTGCAGGCGTCCGTCAAGACCCTGCAGGGCCAGGTGACGGCGTTGCAATCCAACGGAGCGTTGGCGCTGGGGCCATACGTGAGCGTCAATCCGAATCCGATCAACGGGGTGAGCGGGCCCAACATCATTTTCAAAGGGGCCAATGTCAATATCGAGGATGGCTCGGGCACGACCGACGACAACACCACGACACTGTTGGGAGGAAACGGCAAAGGAACGCTCACGGGGTTGGGCAATCTGATCATTGGATACGACGAAAACGGTTTTAGCCTGACCCGTGGCGGGTCTCACAATCTGGTGGTGGGCGCGGACCACGGCTTTTCATCGTTGGGCGGACTAGTGGCAGGATGGGTTAATCAGATTAGCGCTCAGTTTTCGAGCGTCAGCGGCGGAACTGGAAATATAGCCAGCGATCTAGCGGCCAGCGTCAGCGGCGGCAGTGGCAACACTGCCAGCGGCGTATCGAGCAGCGTGGGCGGCGGCTTCGGGAATAATGCCTCGTCGACCAACCAGTTTCTGCCATGAATATTTGGGGTTACTTCGGGTCGTAGTGCTCTTCGAGCAGGTACTTGACGTCGGGGCGGCTCAGCACTTCGATGAAGCAGATCTCGTTGGCGGCGTTGAGGTCGATGATCAGAAAACCTTCGCTGGTCTGAAGCTCGACGACGCTCGCGACCTTGACTTCCGCGGCGGTCGCAAAGCTCGCGCAGTTGTCGTCGCCGCAATCGCAGATCGATTCGATGCGAAGAGTGCGCAGCTTCTCGCATAGCGGCTCGGCGCCCTGCTCGCGCATCAGGTGGGCCATCTCTTCGACCAGGTCGGGCAGAATATCGGTTAACATCGGCGCTGGCATGGGTCAGAAGCCTAGTTGAACCATCGAACAGATCAAGGGCGGCGCGGACCGAGGAGCCAAATAGGGGAAGGCGCTGTCATTGTGGAATAAGGTTGGTCGCTTTGGCCGACCGATAGCTGACCGAGACGAAAGTGCGAGGGTCGTCCACTCCGCGACTCTATAGGGGCGTTCGACTCAGCATTGTCTGAAATGTGAGAATGAAAGCTGTGGACCAGTCGACGAAACACCGGATTGAGAAGCTGGAAGACCAGATCGCCGCGATACGGCCGCTCATTGCGGAGAAACGGCGCCCCCTCTTTCTTGAGTTCTCGGGAACGCCAAAATCCGGTAAGACTACAACCTTAAGCGCGGTGCATCAGTTTCTTAAGAGAAATGGCGTGACGGTAAAGACTTTCCAAGAGCGAGCTTCTGTAGCCCCCCTTCTCGACAAGGGAACGGCGGCTTTTAACACGTGGGTCACGGGGGCGACCCTAAATGGAATGATCGAGGCTCTCGAGGACGAAAAGCTTGACGTCATGATTCTCGATCGCGGGCTCTTTGACGGGTTGGTCTGGACTGACTGGCAGGAGAAGACACATCGACTTTCGAGCTCGGAGGCGGACACTTTTCGACGTTTCATCCTGACGCCGAGATGGCGCGACCTTGTTGACGCGATCTTTGTAATGCATTGCGGTCCTCAGAAATCGCTCGAACGAGAGCATGCAAAGCAGATCACTCTCAGGAGCGGATCGATAATGAACCGGACGACGCTCAGGCAACTGCGTAGTCACTATTTGGAAGCCGTTCAACGGTACAAGTCAGAATTTAAAACCTTACATGTCCTTGATAGTACGCGGGGTTCAGAAATGCGTCTCATTGCCAATGTTGCTCAGTTTGTTTTGCGAGTGCTTGAGCAGTTTGTTGATGAGGAAGTTCTTTGCGTTCCGCGAGCAGCGGTAGCAAAGCATCTTGATCTCAGTGACAAAGGGTTGATCGATCCCAACTGGAAGAGGTTCATCGACTTAGTAAATAAAAGTGGAACATACATACGTAGGTCCCGGGCCGAGAAGTCCAAGTCCTTGCTGCAGGTGGTCCCCGTTTGCGTAATTCAATACGGAGAAAGATATCTGACAAATGTGCGCCATGAGCCAGGCGAGTCTCTCCATAATGCGCTTGTGAATTGGGCCGGCGGACATGTTAGGAAACAAGACCTCGGTTCAGCGGATTCCAAATGGGATAGCGTACGTGCAGGACTTCGGCGAGAGATACATGAGGAATTATCCTTGGAAGATCTGCCTGAGCCTCGGTTGATTGGCCTGGTGCATACGTCAGAGGATGACCGAGCGGCCCGTCACCTCGGCGTCGTGTTTCAGTCGAAATTCGATGATCAATCGATTGTGGACACTCTGCAGGACAGGACTATTCGCGAACGCCCTAATCGGTATGTTCGGACCAGATGGATGGACAAGAACGGCCTGTCGGACACGATGAGCACTCAAAAGGATTGGGCGCGTGCGATTAGTAAATTTCTGGTCTCCGGGTCACCTGACGAGCGTCGCGCTGGATAAGTACAATCCTTTCTTTATCTACGGTTCCATTCTCTGGTGCCTCCCAATAGTCAGACGGCGCGGGTGTCAGGCGGCCAGATATGCTTGTGCATCTGAAGCTGCATCCGGACCGGCAATCGATCGGCGAGAATCCATCGGGCGAGCGAATCGGGAGCGAGGATTCCGAACGCGGGACTTAACAGGATCGCGTTGACGCGATCGGCGAGACGGTGGTGCGCGGTTACGTCGCGCGCCCATTCGTAATCGGCGCGGTCGGCGACTACGAATTTGATTTCGTCGCGCGGCCCGAGATGCTCGAGGTTGGACCAGAGGTTGCGATGCGACTCGCCGCTCGCGGGACATTTGAGGTCCATGATTTTGATCACGCGCGGATCGAGGCAGGCGACGTCGCTCGCGCCCGACGTTTCGATCATCACCGTGAGGCCGGCTTCGAGCAGGCGCGCGATCAAAGGATGGATGCCGGGCTGGAGCATCGGCTCGCCGCCGGTTATCTCGACCAGATCGGAGCGGTAGGCGAGCACGCGATCGGCGACCTCGGCGACCGTCATCTGGCGGCCTTCGTGGAAGGCGTACTCGGTGTCGCACCAGACGCATCGCAGGTTACATCCGGTGAGCCGCACAAACGCGCATGGGCGGCCGGCCCAGGTTGACTCGCCCTGGATGCTGAAGAAAATCTCGTTGATTCTGAGCCGAGCGCCAGCCATCTCAGGAACGCGTCCATCCGCGCGCGGCGGCGTTCGCCTCTTCGAGAACGGTCCGCAGCGCGACGGCGTGTTCGCGCGCGATTCGGCGGCAGTCGTCGAATTCGGGGGCGATCGTTTCGGCCGCGCCGGCGCGCGAGATTTTGATCCGGACGGGACCCCATTGCGTGGCGACCTCGCGGAATTCGCGCGCGAGCTTGATCCGCGAGACGGCCTCGTAGCGGATTCCAATGGTCGAAGATTCGGCGAACATTATCTCTGCGATACGATCGCGCAGGGCCGGCTCGGCGAGGATTGCGATGGTAATCGCGGGGCGGCCCTTTTTCATGATCGTGGGCGTCAGGGTCACGTCGCGGGCGCCGGCTTCGAGGATGCGATTGACCAGATGGTCGTAAAGCTGCGGATTCATGTCGTCGATTTTGGCGCGAATCTCGAGCATCTGATCGTGGTCGTAGAGTGCCGTCCGCTCGCCGACCATCAGGCGCAGCAGGTTGGGGCGATCGGCGAAGTCCTTGGTGCCCGCGCCGTAGCCAATCTTGTCGACGCTGAGGGTGACCTCGGGGCTGAGCGGGCGGGCGAGCGCCTTTACGATCGCGGCGCCGGTAGGAGTGACCATCTCGGAAGGGCCGTCCCCGACTCTGACCGGGAATCCAGTGAGCAATTCGATAGTGGCCGGGGCCGGCACCGGGATTATTCCGTGGCGCGAGCGGGCGAAGCCCTGGCCGAGCGGAATCGGCGTGACGAAGAGTTCGGTGATGCCGAGCGCGTCGAAGCCCCATGCCGCGGCAACAATATCGATAATCGAATCGGCGGCGCCGACCTCGTGGAAGTGGACGCGGTCGGGAGTGGTGCGATGGACCTTTGCTTCGGCGTCGGCGAGGACGCGGAAGATGTCGAGAGCGGTGCGGCGGGCGGCGTCGTTGAGGGCGCTGGCGCGGTCGATGATGGTCCGGATTTCGCCGAGCGTGCGCTCGGGCTGCGGGGTGGAGACTTCGACCTCGAACTTGAGCGCGGCAATTCCGCTGACGGTTTTGCGGCGGACGGAGACGGCGACGCCCTCGAGGCCAAGCGAAGCGACGACGGTTTGGAGCGCGTCGAAAGGGGCGCCGCTATCGAGAAGCGCGGCGGCGGTCATGTCGCCGCTGAGTCCGGAGAAGGTGTCGAGAAGTCCAGTTGGCATATGCGCTGTTTACTAAACCGGATCGGCTGCGTATTATCAAAGCTTAACTTTTTCCCGTCGCGGGCGCATGAGGCAAAGGGACTTAAAGCTTTTCCGTCGGCTGCTTGAGGATCGCAAGCGCGAAATCCTGTCGGAGGCGGAGCGCGCCGTCGGCAGCCTCAACACCAAGCCGGCAGATGGCTTTCCGGACCCGTCGGATCGCGCCTCGCTGGAATCGGACCGGGCGTTCCTGCTCAGGATGAGGGACCGGGAACGCAAGCTGTTGACCAAGATCGGCGAGGCCTTCGCGCGAATCGAGGATGGAACATACGGCGAATGCGAGGAATGCGACGGACCGATCGGAATCGAAAGGCTCAAGGCGCGTCCGGTGACGACGCTGTGTATCGGATGCAAGTCGGCGCAGGAAGAGCGCGAGCGCCAAGGCCTGGCGCGCTGAAGCGGGCAGCCTGATCCGCGAATCAATCGGATGAAAGTTCGCAAGGCGGTGGTGGTCGCGGCCGGGCTCGGCACGCGGATGCTGCCGGCAACCCGGGTCATTCCCAAGGAGATTCTGCCGGTTGTCGATCGGCCGGCGATCCAGGTCGTAGTCGAGGAGGCGGTGGCCTCGGGGATCGAAGAGGTGATTATCGTGGTCGCGCCGCAGCGCACGCTGGTGCTCGACCAGTTCGCGCCGGCGCCGGAGCTCGAAAGGCATCTCGAGAGTCGGCGCAAGGGCGATCTGCTGAGGATAGTCAGGGCGAGCTGCATGCTGGCGCGGATCATCCCGGCTTATCAGCGCGAGCCGCTCGGACTTGGCCATGCGGTGCTGCAGGCGCGCGCGGCGGTCGGCGACGAGCCGTTCGCGGTGATTCTGCCGGACGACATCTTCGATTGCGAACGTCCATGCCTGCGCCAACTTATCGAGATCGCCGAGGCGCGGGATGCCCCGGTGGTCGCACTGACCCGGGTGGCGCGCAGCGAAATATCGAAGTACGGAATCGTCGAGGTGCAGCCGCAGGGCCCGCGGACCCATCGGCTGACCGGGATGGTCGAAAAGCCCGAGCCGTCGAAGGCGCCGAGCGACCTTGCGATCATGGGGCGGTACGTCCTGACGCCGGACATCTTCGAGCTGCTGGCGGAGGGAAAGCCGGGCGCGGGCGGCGAGATTCAGCTCACTGACGGACTGGTCGAGCTGAGCCGGCGGCGGGCGATGTACGGCTACGAGTTCGAGGGCACGCGATACGACCTGGGCGATCGGTTCGGGTTTCTGGCGGCGCAAGTCGCGTTCGGCTTGAAGCGGCCGGAGGTGGCTGATAAGTTGCGGGCCTTCCTGAAAACCGCCGCTTCGGAGTAGGATACCTGTTCGCGGTGGGGCAGTAGCTCAGCTGGGAGAGCACCACGTTCGCAACGTGGGGGTCGAGGGTTCAAATCCCTTCTGCTCCACCATCCAGTCCTTCTATCCCGGCACATTTTGGAGAACAGGTCGAAATCATCTTGCGGTATCGTGAAGTGCGCGCTTGAGCGCGCTGTCCCGGTCGGCCTTGAATTGCTTTGACACCATCGCCGACGGGGCGAAGAGATCGAAGCCATGAAACGCCCCGGGATAAACGTGGAGTTCAGTAGGCACGCCCGCCTGGATGAGACGCTGTGCGTACGCGATATTCTCGTCCACAAAAAGATCGAGTGCGCCAACTGGAATGTAGGCCGGCGGCAGCTTTGTCAAATCGGTAGCCCGCGCCGCCGCAGCATAGGGCGAGACGTCGGCCCCACCTCCGTCGCGGCCCAGGTAAGCTTTCCAGCCCAGGCGGTTGCTCTCGCGATTCCACATGCGCGGGTCGGTAATCGCATAACTGGCAGGGGTAACGTTACGATCATCGATCATCGGGTAGATGAGAAGCTGGAAAGCGACCGGCACTTCTCCACGATCACGGGTTAGCAACGCCAACCCCGCAGCCAGGCCGCCCCCACCGCTGGCGCCGCCAATGGCGATACGAGATGGCTCAACGCCAAGCTCGCCGGCATGGTGAAACAGCCACGTTAAGCCGGCATAACAATCCTCTACTGGTGCGGGAAACGGATGTTCCGGCGCTAATCGATAGTCGACCGATACCGCCACGCAGCCGATTCTCTTGACCAGTTGCCGCATGAGCCGGTCGTCTTGCTCGATGTCTCCCATCACGTATCCGCCGCCATGAATCCAGTATAGAGCGGGAAGCTTGCTCGGCTGATCGTTTGGCCGATAGACGCGGACCCGCACAGCAGGATCGCCCTCAGAACCGGGCACCAATTGATCCTGGATGGTTACACCCTCGACCGCGGGCAGGCTCGCCAGCAGCGCGGTCACCATTTTTTTCATCTTGGCCCGGGCCGCTGGAATCTTATTGAGATCCAGGGGGCGGTCAGCCGGCAACTTCTCCACCACGACTCTCAGCTCAGGGTCTAATTGGTCGACGAAGTTCATAGTTGCATCTCCCTCAGGGGTAGCTGGCTGATGTCGCCAAGGTTATCGCACGATTCAGAGCGGATATAAACGGCGAGGACCGTGCCGCCTAAGTTTGAACCGTTAAGCCGAGCCGGCGTGCCGAGCCCGCGCGCCCATCACGATCAGCGCGAACAACAAGCGCAACATCACGTCGCACGACGAACTGGTGGCGCCAGTCGCGGCGGCCGCGATCGGCGCCGGGTTGCTCAGCGTGTCGCCGTGCCACCCGATGCCCAGTAGGCGGCGACCGAGGCTGCGATCATCAGGGCGTTGACGAGTGTGACGGCGATTGCGGCTGCGGGGCGCGTTGTCACCTCCGCCGAGTTAGAAGAGGACCCAGCTCATGCGGCTTCCGCCAATCTCGATAATCGCTCACCATCATAATTGCCATTCCGCTCAGCCGTTACATGGCGAACATCATGAACGGCGACTATAAGGCGAAGCCCCGTTAGGGCTGTAGAACGTCCGACGCAGTGGATAGCTCCGCCATTGCATTCTCGCGCCCAATCTACTGCCGCGTCGCGGCAAGTGGGGAGTTGCGCCGATTTTTACTCCGTCACAACCGCCGTATCCAGCCGCCTCAGTGAGACATTTTCTCTCCGATACTCGCAGATTCAAGGTCAAGGGGGCGCAGAGGACCTGAGCCGAAGACGATTCCCTCGTAACCGTTTTCTGCGATTTCGTTGATCTTGCTCACGTATTTCGGGGAGCCACCGTTGTAGACGAAGTACCGGGTCTTGCCGTGCTCGTGGCCGGGAACGTTCGAGTTGTAGCCAGTGAACCAGGACTTGGCCTTGCGCATAAGCAGCGCCGAATACATCTTTTTCACGTGGGCCGTCCAGCGTTCCTCGGCCTCGAGCGTAGGTTCAGCGCGAGTGTAGCCGTGGGCCCACATATACTCGAGAAACTTCGTGCACCAGGTGACGCCGGTTTCGATGCCACGGGGATAATTCGTCGACGCCGAGCCGCTCTGCGGCCCGGACGGCATTAAGAGATTCGGGAATCCATGAACGAACATGCCGAGGAACGTCGATGGACCGTCGTTCCACTTGTCACGTAACTTGGCAGCACCGACGCCTTGAATGTCGATTTGATCGAAAGCGCCGGTTATCGCGTCGAAGCCCGTAGCATACACGATGATGTCGAAGTCATAGTCACGCTCGGTGGTGCGCAACCCGGTTTCGGTCACCTCCACGATCGGCGTCTCGGTGATGTCCACCAGGCGCACGTTGTCGCGATTGTAGACTTCGAAATAGCGCGTCTCCATCGGCACCCGCTGCACACCGAAGCCGTGATCGCGAGGGATCAGCTTCTCCGCAACGGCGGGATCCTTGACCCGCCGGCGAATCCGGTCGGCGATGTACTCGGAGAACTCGGCGTTCGCTTTCTCGTCCGTGAAGATCTCGCGGAAGTTGCGCAGCCAGATCGCAAAGCCAGGGCTGTCATAGAGCCGGTCCCACAGCGCCAGCCGCTCCTCGCGGGAGACCTCATAAAAGCCCCGCCGGTCCGGCTCATGCTCGAAGCCACCCGGCGTACGCGCACAGGTCGCGAATATCTGGTCATAGCGCGACCGGATGTCGGCCATCTCCGCGTCGGAGATGGGCCCGTTGTTCAGTGGCGCGGACCAATTAGGCCGGCGCTGAAATACGGTCAGTTCGCCGACCTTGTCCGCGATCTCGCCGATAACCTGAATACCCGTGGCGCCGGTACCGATAACGGCGACCTTTTTGCCGGCCATCTCAACCGGTTCGTGCGGCCAATAGAACGTGTGGAACGAGCGGCCCTTAAAGGTCTCCATACCCTTGAGCCGCGGCGGGGTCGGTATCGAAAGGAGCCCCACTGCCATGATGACGAACCGGCTGGTCAGCTCGCGGCCGTCGTTGATCTTGACCCGCCACAGGCCATTCGCCTCGTCGAAGTGCGCCGCCTCGACCTTGCAATTAAACTGCATGTATTTGCGCAAATCGAACTTGTCCGCGACGCAGTTCAGGTAGCGCAAATTTTCAGGCTGACCGGAGAACCGTTCCTTCCAATGCCATTCATTGAGTAATTCCTTGGAAAACGAGAAGCCGTAAGTGTAGCTCTCCGAGTCGAACCGGGCCCCGGGATAACGGTTCCAGTACCAGGTCCCGCCCAGGTCGCCGGCGGCGTCGAGCACTGTAGCGTCCACTCCGAGGTCGGCCAAAAGTTTGATCTGATAGATTCCGGCGACCCCAGCGCCGATGACAATAACCTCGTAGTGCGACTTGGTCCGGTCGATCATGATTTGCTCCAGTTCTTGTTTATTGGCCGAAGTGCCGGCCCAATGTGTTGGTCTGGCGGGATTGATACCCCGAGCAGAGGCCGCGCACGTGCGGCCGACGCGACAGGCGGGCTACGACCGCAACCACTTCGGCCACCCGAGTCGGATTATGAGCGATCATAACCTGGCCGCTCGGCCCGATATCGACTTGGCCACCCAATACCCCTTAATTGTCCAATAGAAGAAGAAGCGTTGCAAGGACAAGCGTGACGGTAGATGCGAGCGACAGCGAACAGATCAAACGCAATTGGTCTTATCCCCTTTTAGTATCCCAATAATTGGTTAGTCCCTGGCTGGAAGGAAGGCCGCTCGCCGCGGCTTACGCCATCACCGCCCTAGGATGGAGACCACCACTGAGCGGCTGAAGCTCACGCTTATGACGGTCGCCAAGTACCAGCTAGTCGAAAGTCTTGACGCGCAGAGCCATCCGAGCTACCTGTTCAAGATGTAGAATAGCTTAGAATATTGAATGATATTGAGCGTTTCCCGAACTGTTCGTAGCGCAGGAGCCAGCTGAGCACGGCATGTCGCGGGTTTAGAGGCTGCCGCC
>VFSW01002052.1_pt1 | contig 30555 bp, 24 predicted proteins | sample 5358111 | NCBI WGS metagenome assembly VFSW01 (sample SAMN11554181, study PRJNA540505) | mine drainage metagenome | isolation source: sediment from site ElyBrook_90M | place: USA: Ely Copper Mine, Vershire, VT | collected 2017 | reverse complement strand
GCCTTCATGCCTTGCACTATACACCATTCGCTCATTTATGCAACTAGATACTAGGTCAGACTCCGCGACCGGGCAAGCGATGCGCGCTCAGGCGAGCAAGGCGGAACGGTATGCGGAGCGGAAGGTTATTGGCCTCCGGTTACTGGCAGGCTCGGTTGGTTCGTTGGATCTCATAAATAAGGCGCGAAGTTCGATTGCGCGCCGTTCATTTTAGACGACAGCCACGCAGTTTGGTTCCAGGAAATCGCAGACAAACCGGCAAAAATCTCGCTTAGGCTCCCATCTCATACAGGTGAGTTGGTGGTATGTCGAGGCTACGGCACTCGGTCCCACGAAGGCACCTGGGGAGCAGCGGCCCTCCCTCCCAAACACGAATCCGGGCAGGTACTTCCCGGTCAGTCATCATCGTGAGCAGGGATACATAGGTCTGTGATCTCTGATTTCTACCCGCAGCGGTCCAGAGCTTAAACTAGATCTTCCTACCTGGTGGAGGAATTATGACGACTTCCGGCGCCAAACCGGGTTTTAGCAGCATCCTGAAATCTGATCCTTCGTCCGACGTTTACCGCAGCGAGAGCCATCCTCTCGACCCGATTTTCGTTCCCAAAAGCGTGGCTGTGATTGGCGCATCGGAACGGCTTGGCAGCGTTGGCCGTTCGGTGCTGTGGAACCTGCTGAGCAGCCCGTTCGGCGGCACGGTTTTTCCAGTAAACGCGAAACGGCCGAATGTGCTGGGCATCAAGGCATATCCCAGCCTGAAGGACCTGCCTGACAAAGTGGAGCTGGTGGTGGTGGCCACGCCGGCCGACACGGTACCGGAGATCATTGCCGAGTCGGTGGAGTTGGGCATTCCGGCGGCGATTGTCATCTCAGCTGGCTTCAAAGAATTTGGCGAGCATGGCAAGGAGCTGGAGCGGCAGATTGCCGAGACCATCCGCGGCAAGATGCGGCTGATCGGGCCGAACTGCCTGGGGGTGATGAACCCCATTCGCGGATTGAACGCGACGTTTACGCGCAACATGGCGCGCGCGGGGAGTGTGGCCTTCATCAGCCAGAGTGGCGCGCTCTGCACGGCGGTGCTGGACTGGAGTCTGCGCGAGAATGTCGGCTTCAGCGCGTTTGTCTCCGTCGGCTCGATGCTGGACGTGAACTGGGGCGACCTGATCGACTACTTCGGCAGCGACGGGCGGACGCAGAGCATTGTCCTCTATATGGAATCGATCGGCGATGCGCGGTCGTTTCTCTCCGCAGCGCGCGAAGTTTCGCTCACCAAGCCGGTGATCGTGATCAAGGCGGGACGCACGGAGGCCGCGGCCAAAGCTGCCGCCTCGCATACTGGATCGCTGACCGGCAGCGACGAAGTGCTGGATGCGGCCTTCCGCCGTTGTGGCGTGCTGCGGGTGAACAGCATTGCGGACATCTTCTTCATGTCGGATGTGCTGGCCAAGCAGCCGCGGCCTCGCGGCAAGCGGCTGTGCATCCTGACCAACGCCGGCGGTCCGGGCGTGCTGGCCACCGATGCTCTGGCGTCGGGCGGCGGCGAACTGGCGGAACTTTCCGATGAGACGATGAAGGCCTTCGACCAGATTCTGCCCGCGCAATGGAGCCACAACAATCCAGTGGACATCCTGGGCGATGCCGAGCCGGAGCGCTACGCGAAGTCGCTGGAGATTGCGGCGAAAGATCCCGGCATCGACGGCATGCTGGTGGTGCTAAGCCCGCAGGATATGACCCACCCGACGCAGATCGCCGAGAGGCTGAAGCCCTATGCGAAAGGGCTGGGCAAGCCACTGCTGGCGAGCTGGATGGGCGGGGCCGAGGTCGCCGCCGGCGAACAAATTCTGAACCAGGCGGGCATTCCCACGTTTCGCTTCCCGGATAGCGCGGTCCGCGCCTTCAATTACATGTGGCGCTACACCTACAACCTGAAGGGGATCTACGAGACCCCGTCGATGCCGCAAAATCCGGATGCTGCGCTGCAACGCGGTAATGCGGAGCGCATCCTGCGCGACGCTCGCCTGGCCGGGCGCACCATTTTGACCGAGTACGAGTCGAAGCAACTGCTGAAGGCATACGACATTCCCACGGTGGAGACACGCGTGGCCATCAGCGAGCAGGAAGCTCTCCAGGCCGCCGAGGATATCGGCTATCCGGTGGTGCTGAAGCTGCACTCGCTGACCATCACCCATAAGTCGGAAGTGGACGGCGTGCAGTTGGATCTGCGCGATGCGGCTGCGGTAAAGGCGGCTTTCCAGGCGATCCAGCAGTCGGTCATGGCGAAAGCCGGCGCCGGAAATTTCCAGGGTGTGACAGTAGAGCCCATGGTCAAACTCGATGGCTACGAGCTGATCATCGGCAGCAGTCTGGATTCGCAGTTTGGCCCGGTGATCCTGTTCGGCACCGGCGGGCAACTGGTGGAGGTCTTCCACGACCGCGCGTTGGCGTTGCCGCCGCTGAACTCGACGGTGGCGTTGCGCCTGATGGAGCAGACCAGCATTTTCCGTGCGCTGAAGGGAGTGCGAGGGCGCAAGCCGGTGGACCTGGCGGCGCTGGCGGAACTGCTGGTGCGATTCAGCCAGTTGGTGGTGGAGCAGCCGTGGATCAAGGAGATGGATATCAATCCGCTGCTGGCCTCGCCGGAGCGGCTGCTGGCGCTGGATGCGCGGGTGGTGGTTCACGGCGTGGGGATGACCGAGGACAAGCTGCCGCGGACGGCGATCCGCCCCTATCCGATTCACTTGGTGAAGGAATGGACGATGAAGGATGGCCAGCCGGTGACGATACGACCCATACGGCCGGAGGACGAACCGGCGATGATCAAGTTTCACCAGAAGCTTTCCGAGCGGAGCGTTTATCTGCGCTACTTCCAGCCGCTGAAGCTGACGCAGCGCACGGCCCATGAGCGGCTGACCCGCACCTGCTTCATCGATTATGACCGCGAGATGGCGCTGGTGGCGGAGCGGCGGAATCCGGCCGGGGAGCCGGAGATCCTGGCCGTGGGGCGGCTGAGTAAGCTGCACGGCAAGAGCGAGGCGGAGCTGGCGGCTATCGCCATTGACGAGGCGCAGCACAAAGGACTGGGAACGGAACTTTATCGCCGCCTGATTCAATTTGCCCACGACGAAAAACTGGCGAAACTCGTGTCCAATATGTTGCCCGAAAACCGCGAGATGCGGGCGGTGTGCGCTAAGGTGGGATTCAAGCTGTTCGCCGACATGGAGGACAACCTGATCCGGGCGGAGCTGGAGCTGTAGAGCAGTGGCCAGTGGTCAGTGGCCAGTTAGCGATTCCTCCAAGCTACTGAGGTTCACAGAATATAGTGACGAAGTTACGCGATTGTCATCACGTCTATAACGACGTTGGCGTTGTCAAGGCAGACGGAGGCGCCGACGCACGAAACAGATGCGCCATTTCGCTCTAGAGGAAAACGGTTTTTCTTCAAGCCGACTTCAGTCGGCGAGGCACCTGCTTTCCTGACGAGCGGCAAAAAAGCAGATCCCTCGCGCCCAAAAGTGGGGCGGTCGCGATGGCAATTCGAAAACGCGACCAGTGTCTGGCTGCACGCTATATCACTATGATTTGCGATTCCCAATAAGTTAGCTAATCGCTAATTGCAAATCGCTGACATGTTATGATTCGGGACTTGTAGTGATGGGGCGAAGCGATAGAGCGTGCCAAGCGAAAAACAGCTCCGGTGGTCTCAGCTGCGGGTAGGAGTAACCGTTCTGGTTGCTCTCATCACCCTGGCAGTGCTGATTTTCCTAATGACCGGCACCACCGGCGTCTTCACCAAGAAAATCCGCCTCACTGCTTACCTGGACAACGCCGGCGGCTTGCGGGTGGGTGCGCCAGTGCGGCTGGAGGGCGTGGACATCGGGAACGTCAGCCGAATTCGCGTGGTTTCCAGCCCGGAGCATCGCACGGCGCCGGTGGAGATCACGATGAAGGTGACCACCCGATATGAAGCCAGCATGGGGACCGGCTGCGAGGTGGTGCTTTCCACCGCGGGGGTGCTGGGCGAAGTTTTCGTTGACCTGAGTTGCCGCAGGGCGACGGGCGGGCCCCTGCGGAACGACGACGTTTTGCCCACCAGGGAAACGCCGCAGCTGCAGGACGTGGTGCGCGCCAGCCAAAGCACGCTGGAGAATGTGAACGTGCTGGTGCAGCGCGTAAGCGATATTGTCTCGTATATTCAGAGCGGCAAGGGCTCCATCGGCAAGGTCATCTACGATCCCTCGTTCTACGATCGCGCCAATGCTGCCGTGTCCCAACTACAGCAGGTAATAGCGCAGATCAACTCGCCGCGAGGGACGGTCGGTAAGCTGATCAACAGCGACGACCTCTACAACCGAATCAATGCGTCGGTGGACAACCTCAACAAAATCATCGACGAGGTGAACAACGGGAAAGGCACCGTCGGCAAGTTCCTGAAGGACCCCTCGCTTTACGACAACGCCAACAAGATGGTGGCCAATGGCAACCAGTTGGTTGCCGAAATTAATGCCGGCAAGGGCACCCTGGGCCGGCTCGCCAAAGACGAGGTGCTGGCCAACAAGATCGATAACACCGTCACCCGGCTGAACAATATCGCGGACCACATCGACCAGGGCAAAGGCACGGCGGGCAAATTCGTCAATGACCCGACGCTTTACAACAATGTCAACGATTTGTTGCTGGACACGCGCGAGCTGATCAAGGCCGTGCGCAAGAACCCAAAGAAGTACCTGACGATCCGCTTGAAGATCTTCTGATTCGCCGGCCTTCTCTGTGACCTCGGCGCAAGCAACACTCTACGAACTGGAACCACACGGCGAGGACGCCGTGCTGCGCCTGGTGTCGGCGGATGGAACGAATCGGCTGACGCGCAGCCGTGTCCGCGCATTGACCGTCGCTTTTCAGCAACTGGCGGACCATCCGCCGGCGCGACTGGTGATCACCGGCAACGCGCGCTTCTTTTCTGTGGGAGCGGACCTGCACGAGATTGCCGCGCTGAACGGCCCGGAAGCTCTGCGCTTCGCGGGCATGGGTCAGCGGCTGATGAGTGCGGTGGCGAACTTCCCGGCGCCGACCATTGCCGCGATCCACGGCTACTGCATGGGAGGCGGACTGGACCTGGCGTTGGCGTGTGACCGGCGCATCGCCGGACCTCATGCGCTGTTCGGGCATCGCGGGGCGGCGCTGGGCTTGATTACCGGCTGGGGAGGAACGCAGCGACTGCCGCGGCTGATCGGGAAAGCTCGCGCGCTGCAAATGTTTCTGGCGGCGGAAAAGGTGAATGCCGCGCAGGCGCTGGAGATTGGGCTGGTCAGCGCCATTGCCGATGATCCACTCGCAGCGGCATTAGCGGAAAGCTGATCGCTTATAGCTTCGAGTTTCGAGTTTCGAGCCCCCAGCCATAACTTGCCAGCCCGGGGCCAAGCAGGAGCAAGGAGCCGCAAGCCACGGCTGGCAGCTCATGGCTCGAAGCTTGCTCAGCCCCAGCGTTGCACGGCGTCGCCTTCCTGCTTTATCGTGGAGGGTTTGCTGTGACCCAACTATGACCGACCATCGCTCGCCCTCCAGTCTGGCATTTGAAACTAAGGTAAAAACTGGCTCCCCGCGCTTTGAGCGCAATCAGAAATCCGTTGCGGAACTGGTTGCGCAGGTGCATAAGGAAGAAGAAATCATCCGGCAAGGCGGTGGCGAGAAGGCCATTGCGTCGCAGCACAAGAAAGGCCGGCTAACAGCGCGCGAGCGCATCGCACTGCTCATCGATCCGGGCAGCGAGTTTTTCGAGCTGAGCTCCTACGCGGCGTGGCGGATGTATGAAGAGTGGGGCGGCGCGCCGTGCGCAGGCGTGGTCACCGGGCTGGCGCGAGTGCAGGGGCGGCTGGTCATGCTGATCGTGAACGACGCAACCGTGAAGGCCGGCGCGTTCTTTCCCATCACGGCGAAGAAAGTCATCCGCGCGCAAAACATCGCCATCGATAACCACATTCCGACAATCTACCTGGTTGACTCGGCCGGCGTTTTCCTGCCGCTGCAGGAAGATGTCTTCCCCGACACGGACGATTTTGGCCGCGTCTTCCGCAACAACGCGGTGATGTCGGCGATGGGCATTCCGCAGATCGCGGCGATTATGGGCATGTGCGTGGCCGGCGGCGCGTATCTGCCGCTGATGTGCGATCACATCCTGATGACCGAGGGCAGCGGATTATTTCTTGCCGGCCCGGCGCTGGTGCAGGCGGCGATCGGCGCGAAGTATTCGGCGGAAGAGCTGGGCGGGGCGAAGATGCACTCCCAGATCAGCGGCACGGTGGACTATCGCGAGCCGGATGACGAGGCGTGCATCGCCCGCATTCGCCTGCTGATCGACAAAATGGGCCGGCGCCCGGCGGGCGTCTTCGACCGGCGCGAGCCGGAGGAGCCGTTATATCCCGCGGAGGAAAACTACGGCATCTTCGACGGCGATCCGGCGCGGCAATACGACATGAAGGAGATCATCGCGCGCATTGTCGACGGCAGCCAGTTCAGCGAATACAAGGCGGAATACGGCGAGACGGTGTTGTGCGGCTTCGCCCGCATCGGCGGATTCGCGGTGGGCATTGTCGCCAACCAGAAGACGCATGTGCAGCAGGTGGATACCGCCGGCAACCGGCGCATCGAGTTCGGCGGCGTGGTGTATACCGAGTCGGCGGAGAAGGCGGCGCGCTTCATCATGGATTGCAACCAGAACCTGGTGCCGCTCGTGTTTCTGCACGACGTAAACGGATTCATGGTGGGCCGCGACGCCGAGTGGAGCGGCATCATCCGCGCCGGGGCGAAGATGGTGAACGCGGTTTCGAATTCGGTGGTGCCGAAGATCGCGGTGATCATCGGCGGCTCGTTCGGCGCGGGGCATTACGCGATGTGTGGCAAGGCGTACGATCCGCGATTTGTCTTCGCCTGGCCAACGGCGAAGTATTCGGTGATGAGCGGCGCCTCGGCCGCGGGAACGCTGGTGGAGATTAAGCTGAAGCAACTGGAGCGCGGCGGCAAGAAGCTGAGCGAGGAAGACAAGAAGAAACTGTACGACGAAGTGAAGGCGACCTACGACGAGCAGATGGACCCGCGCTACGGCGCCGCTCGACTGTGGATCGACAAGATCATCGATCCGGCGGACACGCGCGAGGCGATCGTTACCGCGCTGGAGGCGGCATCGCTGAATCCCGACGTGCCGAAGTTCAGCGTGGGAGTGTTGCAGACGTAAAGCAGTTGCCGGTTGTCCGTTGTCAGTTAGCGCTGCACAGCATCCGAGCGCCGTCCCGCTTCGGGAGTGCGTATAAAATGCCCTGTTATCTTCAACGACCTGCGATAAGCTCTTTACTAATGCCTAACTTGTCGGCAATCGAAGAACTGAACAGCGTTCGCTACGTCTATCTTCGAAAGCTTTGGGAACCGAGTGACAATTCGTTGAAAATCGTGGTTGAAGAAGCCATTGTGAACAATTTTGGTTTCGTTGGCCACGCACCTGAACTGGACGCGGTACTGAAGAATGCTTCGCCCATTCAGCCAGTGGGAGGCGGCCGATTATTTGAGCTTTACTGGAAGAGTTACGCCGCTTATCTCGTAACTGAAGAACTGGTAGGCTCGAATGCTGCTGGCGGGTATGCAGATGAGTGTTATATAGGAACGCTTCTGCGTGTATACACCAAGTCACATTTCTTAGCTCACATTGCGCGAGATACGGGCGCCCACCTTGGGCCGCTTCAGCATTACAAGCTGGTTTGCTTGAACCACCTCATCGACGTGGCCGCCTATGTTCCTCCCGACGTTCGACTGTGTGGGGTGAGGGCCGATGCACCGGTTCGAGCGCAATAGTTGGCCTAATATCGCGCTATCGCAAGTGAGGGGCCTTGGTAAATGGCTTAGAACAGTCTGGAACGGGCGGCATTTGTGTTAGGCGTGGGCGTCAGCCCGCGATCGCGGGATCAGGCTGGAATTTGAGCCGCGGAGCGGCGACACGAAGATTCGGATGTTAAGAGTGCCGCCGCTCCGCGGCTCGAGCTTTTGAGTGAACCTTCGCCGCTAGGACGTTGTGTTTGATCCTATGAACCAACAGTCGGTTGATGAGTTCAGGGCAGCAAGGCAAAAACGGAAACGACGATCCAGGTAGTGGCGCGAGCACATTCCACTTACGTACGCAGTCGTGATTGGAATGTTCGCAATACTCTACTTCGCGAGTGCCGTCGTTTTCCACGAGGCTCCTATATTGCTGCGAAGATTGGGTGGTACTCCATCGGGGGTCAGTCTGCTCTTGGGCACTGTTTCCATGGGTCTTGGAATCTGGGGCCTGAAGCGCAACAGAGACGTCGGAATGGCCTGGGTTCTTATATACATCCTGTGTGTGGTTGGCGGCTTTCTTAACATGCTCAAGGCCTTTGGTTTCGTATGATCCCGGTTCCCCGTGCCCTACTGTTAGATTGGGACTTGGGCTGCTTACTGAACGCTGAGTGCTGACTGCTAACTGCTAATCGCTAATTGCTAATGCCTTCTTCCATCAAACTCGTTGAATGTCCGCGCGATGCGTGGCAAGGGCTGCGCGGGCAGATTCCGACTGCCGTCAAGGTCGAGTATCTGAAGGCGCTGATCGCGGCGGGATTCAAGCACATCGATGCGGTGTCGTTTGTTTCGCCCAAGGCTGTGCCGCAGATGGTTGACTCGGAGAACGTGCTCAGCGAGCTTGATCCGCCTGACGATGTCGAGATCATCGGCATCGTGGTCAACGAACGCGGCGCCGAGCGGGCGATTGCAACCGATGCCGTGCGCACGTTGGGCTTTCCTTATTCGCTGTCGCCGACATTTTTGAAGAACAATCAGAACCAGACGCTGGAAGAAAACTTCGAAGTGCTGGAGAAGGTGAAGCAGAAGGCGGATGAGGCCGGGCTCGACGTGGTGGTGTACATTTCGATGGCGTTCGGCAATCCCTATGGCGACCTGTGGAACGTGTCGGAGTTGATCGAGGGCATAGGCCTGGTTGCCGATCTCGACGTGCAGGCGATTTCGCTGGCCGATACGGTGGGGTTGGCAACTGCGGAGCAGATCGGCGACGTGCTTGGTTTCGTGTTTCAAAGATTCGCCGGTTTGGAGCAGATCGGCGCGCATTTGCACAGCCGCCCTGCTGATGCCGCGGCGAAAGTTCTGGCGGCCTACGATGCGGGATGTCGGCGATTTGACTCGGCCCTGGGCGGGCTGGGCGGATGTCCCTTCGCGCAGGATGTGCTGGTGGGCAACATTCCGACCGAAGCTTTGCTTGCGGCATTGCAGAGCCGCAGCGTGGAGCTGCCGATTCGCAAGCCCATCAGCGATATCGTAAAAATGTCGCGGGAGATCGGCGAGAAATTCAGCGGGCCGAAGATGTAGGAAGCAGTAGCCAGTAGCCAGTTGTCAGTAGCCAGTTGCCAGTTGCCAGTTGAAGGACGAGATTGTTAAAGGGCGGTCTTTCGATCGCCCCGGCGTTTAGGAGTAAAAAAACTGATAAGGCCCTCCTCCTCAAAAACCGGGCTTAGTCAGACCCCAATCGCAAATTCGGAACGCCTCATCGGATCTGGCAACTGCCTTCCATCTGCGTGATGCTGTCCACGGCAAAGAAGAACTGGCCCAAGGGTGTGCCACTGTCGCTGCTCGCACTGGCGTCGCGCTCAAAGTCGCTATATCCCTCAAGCGTCACTCGCTGGCCTACGTGGCCGGCCAGGGCGGCATCGTCTCCCATGAGCAGGTGGGTGGCGCCGTCGGATTCCACCAGGCGGAATTGATGGGAGGTGCCTTGGAGACAGCCGGAGATTTGGGTTTCTGGACCAACTTGAGCTGGATTGGCATTGCTGTCTTGCGCAAGCGAGCCCATCGCGCAGGCGAACAACAACGCGACCACTGAGACGAAGTATTTCATAATAGCCTCTCCGGGAGTGCAGCTCGCTCGGTCGCGAAAGTAGCGAATTGCTTTCGGAGAGGCGAGTTGGCGCCCCTGTTCCATTATTTCAATTTGGTTAATTTTAAGCCCGCATGTCCTGGAGTGTTGCAATCTGATGAATTGATTCGAGGCGCGTGCCCGAAATGGGAAGCCAAGAAGCCGTAGTCGCAACCCAACGCGAAATTTGCTGTGGGGGCGACCGGTGATCGCCCCCGGAGCTTTCGTCACCAGCTTCTAATCACCATCTTCATCGGCTCCGGCAACTGCCTTGTGCCTGCGTGATGTCGTTCACGGCAAAGAAGCGCTGGCCATGCATGATGTCACTGTCGCTGCTGGCGCTGGCATCGCGATTAAAGTCACGATATCCCTGAAGCGTAACGTTTTGGCCCACGTGACTGGCCAGGGTGCTGCTGTCTCCCATGAGCAGGTGTGTGGTGCCATTGGATTCCACCAGCCGGTATTGGTTGGAGGTACCTTGCAGACAGCCGGAGATTTGGGATTGTGGACCGACTTCGGCGGGATCGGCGTTGCCCAAGACGGAATGGGTTTGCGCAAGTGAGCTCATCGTGCAAGCGAACAGCAGCGCGAGGAGCGAGACCAGATATCTCATACTCAGCCTCCCCAGGGGTGCATCTCGCTCGATCGCGAAAGTAGCGAATGGCTTTCGGGAGAGGCGAGTTGGCGCCCCATTGTTTCAATTTGGTTAATTGGATGACGCAGGATCCTGAATAGAAGCTCCCAATTGTTTCAATGTTGTTAATTGCGTGTCTGTGTCCTAAACAAAAGTTCCTTATCTGCAATGATGTCGGTTCCACGCAGCGTACGCGACTTAAACGTTGAATTTTGGTCCGATGTTTCGACAATCCCTGTGTGTTGAAATGTGCGGCTGCTGCTCAAGCTGCGCCTCACCCGCTATACTTACGCTTTCCGTTTCTGAAGCTCACCAGCGATCCCTATGTCTGAAGATGCCCGCGACTACGCCACGCTCGCCGTCTCCTATGACGGCCAACTCGCCACCATCACGCTGAACCGTCCGGAGAAGCGCAACGCCATCAGCTATGAGCTGCTCGACGAGCTGCTGGAGGCGCTGAACGAGGTGGAACGATCGCCCGCGGAGGTTCTGATTGTGACCGGCGCAGGCAAGGCGTTCTGCGCCGGAATGGACCTGGACAACCTGCGCGCCATTGCCGGCCGCACCGAAGAGCAGAACCACGCCGATTCCCAAACCATGGCTCTGCTGTTTCGCACACTCTACGAATTCCCCAAGGTGACCATTGCCGCCGTGAACGGTCCGGCGATCGCCGGCGGTTGCGGCCTGGCGACGTTATGTGACTTTACGCTGGCCTCCAGCGAGGCGAAGTTCGGTTATACCGAGGTGTGCATTGGGTTCATCCCAGCCATTGTTTCGGCGTTTCTTTTGCGTCAGGTTGGAGAGAAGCAGGCGCGCGATCTGCTGTTGACTGGCCGGATCATCAGCGCGGAAGAAGCATTTCGCATCAGGCTCGTCAATGAAGTTGTCGCACATGATAAATTGCTCGATCGGGCGCGTGAACTGGCGAACAGCCTGCTGCAGAATAGCCCGGCTTCCTTGATAGCAACTAAGCGCCTGCTTAACAGCTACGCTTCGGATGAACTCTCTCGGGAGATTCCGACCGCGGTGGAAGAAAACGCGCGTATTCGCCTGAGCGACGATTTCCGCGAAGGGATCCGGTCGTTCCTGGAAAAGCGGAGCCCGCATTGGAGCGGACGATAGGCTTTGCCCAAGGTCCCTTTTCCGGCTTCGGGCGTGGGACCGTGCCAAATCGGGTAACTGTTAAGCTTTCGAGCGGCAGGAACCCCGGTCTCTTGCTACAATGCCTTTCTTCGAGCATTTTGTTGCCGTTCGGAATCGGCTAACAGGAGTTCGCCCGGCGAGAAGTTCCAGCTTCCAAGGGCAAGCGCGTAGTTGTGTCTGGTGGAGAGCCCGGCTTCATGATGGAAGTACTTCGCAAGAACGCTAAGGCCCGCCTGGGAGAAGAGCGGGCCGCGACCAATACAGGGAGAAGATGATGAGACTTCGTCTGCATTCCATGATTGCTGTACTCAGTGCAATCCTGCTGTTACCCACACTGGCGCGCACCCAGGAGCCGCCCACTGCTGCTCCGGCGCCGCGGACGCAGGCCTCGCCAGCGGAAGGACAAGCGCCGTCGGAGGAAAAGACGCCGGAAGGCCCGATCGAGCCTGTCATGAGCGGACCCTACCCGGTGATGAGCTCGGCTGCGGAAGAACGCGGACGCCAGCTCTTTCAGATGTTCAACCACGCGGAGACCGGCGACATGTGGGCGGCGCTTTCCGATAGCCTCAAAAAACGGTCCGGCAAACAGGAACGCTTCGCGGAAGTCAACAAGAAGTTGCGGGAGCACATCGGCCCCGAAACATCGATGATCGAGGAGACCATCGTCCCATCTCTGATCACTCCCGATACGATCTACGGGCGGCTGTCCCAGTTCGCCAATCTCCAGACTCCGGTTGTAACGATGATCAACGTGAATCAGCGCGGGCAGATCGATGGCTTCGATATCCATCCGCTGCAGAGGATCGCCGAGGGCCGGTACGCCGGCTACACGGACACAACCAAGCTCCACTTGCCGTTCGAGGGCGAGTGGCTGGTTTACCAGGGCGGGCGGACTGCTTTCAATAATCCTTATGCGGTATCAGACGACACGCGATTCTCCGTGGACTTTATCAACCTGAAGAACGGGCGGGCATTTTCTGGCGCGGGGGGAGTGGGAAGCAAGAACGAGGATTATTACTGCTTTGGCCAGCCCATCCTGGCGCCTGCTGATGGCACTGTCGTCCGCGCGATTGAGGGTTATGACGATAATCCTCCAGGTCAACCCTCCGGTGATCCGGCCGAAGGGAATATGGTGATCATCTCCCACGGCACTGGCGAGCGGTCTGTGTTTACCCACCTGAAGCAGAACAGCCTGCGCGTGAAGCGGGATGACAAGGTGAAACAGGGAGAGGTGATTGCCGAATGTGGCAACAGCGGGGGTGGCCCGGTGCCGCACGTGCATTATCAGTTGCAGAAGAGCCTGGGAGTAGGACTTCCGGCGCAGTTTGTCGACTACCTGGCTGACGGCAAGAAGGTTGCTTCGGGCGAACCCAAGCGAGGACAGTTCGTCAAGAACGCTCCCGCGCCTGCTGCTGCCGCGGCTGCTCCCGCCGAATCGCCCACCCCGGCCAAGTAAGCGGTCTGGTGGCGCAAAAGTTGTGCAGCGGGCGCGGAAACGGTTTCCTGGGCCCGCTGCTCAAATCTGAGACTTCAGCCATCAGCACTCGGCATTCAGCCGGCGCTATGCGTCGCTGCGTGCTGAGCGCCGAATGTTGAATGCTGATTTGCCACCCGTCTTTCCCGCCAAGGTCTACGAGACCAGGCTCCGCGTCCGCTATGCCGAGACCGACCAGATGGGCGTGGTCTATCACTCGAACTACATCATCTGGTTTGAAGTGGGCCGGGTGGAGATGCTACGGGAACTCGGCTTCAGTTATCGCGAAATGGAAGAACAGGATGGCACGCATCTGGCGGTAGCCGAGGTGCGTTGCCGCTTTAAGGCGCCGGCGCGCTACGATGACCTGGTCAGCGTTCGAACCCGGCTGCTGAATGTGCGCGATTCCCTGCTGCACTTCGGTTACGAGATTGTGCGCGCCGCCGATGACACGCTGCTGGCCGAAGGCGAAACCGTGCACCTGGTGCTGGACCGCGAGTTCAAGCGAATGCGACTGCCGGAAAAATATCAGGCGCCGTTTCTGCAGGCAGTTGGGAAACGGAGCTGACCCTGCTGCCGGTAGGCGGTGGTTGTGGTACTGAGAAGAGACGATGCAAGCTTTACATATTAGCGGTAATGACTTGACCCTGGAGGACGTGCGGCAAGTGGTGTATCAGCGCCGAGCCGTCCTGCTGCAACCTCAGGCCCGGCAGGCAGTGGAAGGCGCGCGCGCGATTGTCGATGACTTGGTGGAGAGCGAGCGCGTAGCTTATGCCGTGAACACCGGCGTGGGACATCTGGTGGAAGTTCGCATTCCCCACGACGACATTCGCAAGCTGCAGATGAACCTGGTACGCTCCCACTCTGTGGGAGTTGGGGAGCCGCTGGCGGAAGACGTCACCCGCGCCCTCATGCTGCTGCGCGCCAACTCATTGGCCAAGGGCTTCTCCGGAGTGCGGCCCGTGGTCATCGACACGCTTTGCGAGATGGTGAATCGCAGGGTGCATCCCGTGGTGCCCTCGCAGGGCAGCGTGGGAGCCAGCGGCGATCTGGCTCCGCTGGCCCATCTGGCGCTGACGATGATCGGGGAAGGCGAGGCGCTGTATGAAGGCCAGCGCATTCCCGCCGCGCAGGCGATGAAGCGAGCCGACATCAAGCCGTTGGCGCTGCAAGCGAAGGAAGCGATTTCGCTCATCAACGGCACCCAGGGCATGCTGGCCGTGGGAACGCTTGCCGTGCTCCAGACGGAGGTCCTGGCCGATACGGCGGACGTGATCGGCGCCCTCACGCTGGACGCGCTGAAAGGCACCGACGCCGCCTTCGACGAGCGGATTCATCGCGCCCGCCCGCACTCCGGCCAATTGCGGGTGGCGGAGAACTTGCGGCGCCTGCTGGAAGGCAGCCTGATCCGCAAATCGCACCTCGACTGCCAGAAGGTGCAGGATGCTTACTCGCTGCGCTGTATGCCGCAGGTGCACGGCGCGGTGCGCGACACGCTCGCCTATTGCCGTCGGGTATTCGAGATTGAGATGAACTCGGCCGTGGACAACCCGCTGGTTTTCCCGGAAGAAAAGAAAGTGGGTGCACCGCGACGAGCGCCCGGCACAGCAGCCCCGGGAGTGATCCTCTCCGGCGGCAACTTCCACGGTGAGCCACTGGCCTTCGCGCTGGACTTCCTGGCCATCGCGCTCAGCGCGCTGGCGGGCATCTCAGAGCGCCGGCTGGAACGGCTGGTGAATCCCGCGCTGAGCGAGGGTCTGCCGCCATTTCTGGCGGCGGAGGCGGGGCTCAACTCCGGCTTCATGATGGCGCAAGTCACTGCGGCAGCGCTGGTGAACGAAAACAAAGTGCTGTCGCATCCGGCCTCGGTGGATTCCATCACCACCTCAGGAAACAAAGAAGATTATGTCTCCATGGGCATGACAGCGGCCAACAAGCTGCTGCGGGTGATGAGCAATACGCGCAATGTCCTGGCCATCGAGGCGCTGGCCGCGGCGCAGGCGGTGGAGTTCCGCGCCCCGCTCCAGACCAGCAGGCGTGGACAGGCTGCGGTGGCCGCCATTCGCGCCGTTTCCCCTCCCCTTACCGAGGACCGCGTTTTCGCCGCCGATTTTGCAAAAGTTGCAGCCCTTATAGCGGAGGGAAAGCTGGCGGAGGCGCTACGCTGAACTGCCACAGTGTGGTATATGACGCATTGTGGGATATGGCCGATCCTCGTCAGCTCAGCGTCGTCTGGCAATACTCGAGGGGAACTTGACCGTGGACGAAGTTGTCAATGCGGGCAATTAGTTCGCCGGCCGGAGGGGTGACGGGGAGGACCAGTGAGGCCGCGGAGGTGCTAATAAAGGCGTTCTGTTGGCCGCTGATCAGAGACTTTGAGATGGGGGCTTCGATTACCCGGCCAGCCTCGGCGCGGATGACGTGCAGCGGCTCCGAGCGCTGCAGGATGCCGAGGACTGTCGGTCCGCTCCAGCGATAAAAGGCGGCCCGGCTGCACAGCCGTCCGGCGACGCGGGCGGCGAACTCGCACAGCACTTCGTCCCCTACGGTGTAGCCGAAGCGGGCATTGATGGCCTGCATTTTGCCAAGCACAGCCACCACGAGATAGCGCGACTCCGGCGCCTGGACGGCCTCATGGATGGCCACTTCGGCGGCGCTGCGGCCGGCAAAGCCGGTGACGCGGTCGATATCGGTTTCAATGCCGTGATTCGATAAGCGCTGCTGCGAGACCGCCAGCTCCTGCTTCAGCACTTGCACGCTGCCTAAGCCCTCCCTACGCTGCCGGGCGGCTTCGTCGCGGACGTCCTTTAGGCACTGACTCAAGCGCAAGCGCAACTGGTAGATGTCTTCCAAGGCAGAAGCCTGTTTGAGCTGCGTGGCGATGGCTTCCAGGTTGCGCGCCGAGGTCTCGCTGGCCGACCCGAGCGACGTGATGGTCTGGGTCAGCATGGCGATCATGTGTTGCAACTCGCTGCCCTGATGGCGCACCAGATTAGTCACCAAGTAATGGTGACGCTCCAGCGCCTGGCTGACGACATCGACAGCCGCGGCGAACTGCTCACCCGCAGGATGGGCGCCAAAGCGCTCCTGGATCTTGGCAAGCTCGCCTTTGAATCGCTCGCACTCCGCGTGGTCGATGTCGATGGGATGCTCGCTCAGCATCTCCACCAGGAGTTCGAGCATGTACTGGTAGACGTCGCCGGGGGATAAGTCAAGGAACCGCTTTATGGAGATCAGCGCCATTTCGTACCGGGCCCCCACCCGTGCGGTTTCTGCGGGCGGGCTAGAGTCAGAAGCATTCTGCTCAGACTATCGGCTATTAACACCAGGACGTTAAAGGGAAGGCCGCACATCCATCACCGGTGTGAAGGAATCATGGGATTGCTTCGAGTCCGGGGAAGGCGACCATGACGCAATCGTACAGTGCGTCAGGCCCGCCTAGTCTGTCTCATCTCAAAGGTTCGGCAAGATGCCCGCATTTGGCGTGCTCCATTCCTTCGAGCGCCCGGCGCGTTCGGCATCCATTTCCAGAACGCGATGTAATCCCCTAGTTGTCTGCGATCGTACTTTTCGTTGCTTGCCCATCCTGATCGGCCCAAGCGAACCTTCCTAGTAAACCCTTTCTGTTGCGTACCGGCGGGGAAAAATCCACCACGCCTTGCGACCCGTCAGCCGGCAACGACTTGTCCCTAGGAATTTCCAATTTCCTCTTGACAGGCAACAGGTTAGGAGTAAGATACATCATAAGTGGTACAAAGTGGGAGAGGGTGGAAGATAGCCACGACTCTCGGGGATGAAATGAATGCGAAATGGCTTGAGCGCCGTAGCCCGGATGCTTGCCAGTTCGCAACCTCCTTTGGGTCCTGTGGTGTTCACCTCCTCCGTGAGAAGTGTAGGTAAGGCCGAGCGTCATGTTTCGCGGCACGCATTTAACCCGGCTGGACGACAAAGGGCGTCTCAAGATGCCGGCGGAATTCAAGCGCGAAATTGACGAGAACTACTCGGCGCAATTCTACATAACAAGCTGGGATGGGAGGAGTGCCAAAGTTTATCCCATGCAGGCGTGGGAAGAGATCGAGCGCAAGCTGGCGGCGCTGCCCGAGATGCACAAGACCAAACAGAAATTTCTGGAGCGCACCAGCTATTACGGGCAGGTGGTGGAGTTCGACGGGCAGGGCCGCTTGCTGATGCCGCAGATTCTGCGCGACTCGGCGAATTTGAAGGGCGAGGTCGCGGTGATGGGGAACTTGAAGCATTTGGTGGTGCGCAACGCAGACGAGCTGCGCAAGTCGGTAGCGGAGCCCTTCACCGAGGACGACGAAACGATTTTGAGCGGCCTGGGCATTTAGGCGTGAGCCGTCGGGCGTTGGATTTCTGCGCTAGGCCGAGTGGCGATGTCAGCTTGGCGGTTAGCTGCGAATCCGGTGGAAGACGGTTTCTCAGATACGAAGGGCGCCCCTGGGCGCGGACATGGCGCGATGGATTTTGGCCATGTGCCAGTTCTTTTACAACCAGCGATCGAGTTCCTGGGGGTGCGGCGCGGGGGGACTTATATTGACGCGACCATCGGCTTGGGCGGGCACAGTTGGGAGATCGCCAAACATCTTGGCCGGGAGGGTCACGTGATTGGCTTTGATAAGGACCCGGCAGCCTTGGAGCGGGCGCGCGAGCGGCTGACGAGGCCGCCGGCTGAGCTGGCCCAGGACTGGCCGAAGATCGAGTTGGTCCATGCCTCGTTTGCGGAAGTAGCAGAGCATGTCACGGAGACCTCCGTTGATGGATTGCTTGCCGACTTGGGCGTCAGCTCTCTGCAACTGGAAGACGCCGCGCGTGGATTCAGTTTTCAGGTGGAAGGCCCGTTAGATATGCGGATGGATCCGCGCTCCGGGCTGACCGCCGAACAAGTGGTAAACCGCTTCGCCGAGCGCGAGCTCGCCGATGTGATTTACGAATTCGGTGAGGAAAGGAGGTCGCGGAGAATCGCCAGAGCCATTGTTCGGGCGCGGCCGATTCGCACCACCGCACATCTTGCGGCAGTGGTTTCGGCCGCGGCCCGGCCAATGAACCCAGCGGAACGGCGAATTCATCCGGCGACGCGAACCTTTCAGGCGATCCGAATTCTGGTGAACCGCGAACTCGACGACTTGCGGAAGCTGCTGAGTAAAGACGCGGCCCCGCGGGCGCTAAAGCCGAGCGGGAGGCTGGTGGTGATCAGCTTCCACTCGCTGGAGGATCGCATCACGAAAGACGCTTTGCGAGACGGTGTGCGGCAAGGGTGCTATCGCCTGCTGACGAAGAAACCGGTGACGGCCGCTGAAAACGAGATCGGAGGCAATCCGCGGGCGCGCAGCGCTAAGCTGCGGGCGGCGGAGCGCCTGGCGGAATGAAGCCTGCTCCCACGATGCGGGACTGCGGAAAAGTTGTGGAAATTGTGAATAAGTTCGGAAGGGATTGCGAATCATCCTTTTATCCGACAGCGTGGTATACCACGCTGTGGTAGATCGGTTCAATACGGGATTGTTGCGCAGGAGGAAGCGATGGCGGCAGCCGAAATTGTTTATCCGGATGTGGCACACGTAAGCGAATGGAGTGAGGCTGCCGTCGCGCCACCGCGCGGCATGTTCCTCGGCACGCCGGAAATTTACTTCTCCAAGCGCATCGACAATTCGCGCGTTGCCAAAGTCACCGATCCCAAGCGGCGCCGCGAGATGATCGTGCTCGGCGTCATGCTAGCGGTGCTGCTACTGTTCGCAATCGTCTATGTCTGGCAGCATTTCAGCGCGGTGGAGTATGGGTACAAGATCGAGCAACTCAAGGCGGAGCGGGACACTATCGCCGAATCCAATCGCGCGCTGAGCCTGGAAGAGGCTTCGCTGAAGGACCCGAGCCGCATCGATCGCCTGGCGCGCGAATTGGGTATGCAGCAGCCCGTCAATGGTCAGTGGCAGCCGATGGATAACGCCGTCAGCGATCCCTCAACGCCGGTCATGGCCAGGGCGAACGGGATCATGGTGGTGTCGGCGATGCAGTAGGGCCCGGGCAGAGAGCATTTCCTTTCAGCGCCGCAGCGCAGCGAATTCACGGCGGCCCGCTAGGAGTGGGCCGCCTTCTGCAGCTTTAACGGAGTAGAGCGGCACATGGGGGCAAGTCCACCGAAGACGCCAACTCGACGCCTCTACATCTTTGCCGCATTCCTCGTCGCCTGGATCCTCATCATTTGTTTCCGGCTGTATCGCCTGCAAGTGGTCAAATACGCCGATTTTCTGCAACGGGCAGAGCGCCAGCAAAACCGCACCATTGCTATCGAACCACGCCGCGGCAATATCTATGACCGCAATGGCTATGCCCTGGCGATGTCGATCGACGTCGATTCCGTCTTCGCCGTTCCCAGCGAGATTCACGATCAGGAAACGGCCGCCGTCCTGCTGGGCAAAGTGCTCGACATGGAACCGCAGGAGATCGTGGCGAGGTTGCAGTCTTCGCGCAACTTCGTGTTCCTGAAGCGCAAGGTCGACGCCGATACCGCCCACCGCGTTCGCCAATTAAATTTGAAGGGCATTTACTTCCGCAAGGAACCCAAGCGCTTTTATCCCAAGCGTGAACTGGCGGCGCAGGTGCTCGGCTATGTGGGCATGGATGACGAAGGTTTGGGCGGTCTGGAGCGCGAATTCAACGACGATCTGCAAGGCATTCCCGGGGAGGAATTGATTTCGATCGACGCGCGCCGAAAGTGGTTCAGCCGCATGGAGAAGCCGCCTGACCCGGGACAGAACCTGGTTCTCACCCTTGACCAGACTATCCAGTACATCGCTGAAAAGGAACTGGACCAGGGGATGGAGGACACCAAGGCGATTGCGGGAACGGTGGTGGTGGAGAACCCGCGCACTGGCGAAATCCTCGCATTGGCGAGCCGGCCCACGTTCAATCCAAACCTGTACAACCGCGTTCCGGCGGAGGCGCTGAAGGAACGCGCGGTAAGTGACATTTATGAACCGGGATCGGTGTTCAAAATCGTCACTTATTCCGCCGCGCTCGAGCAGCGCCTGATCACGCCCGACGACCCAATCGACTGCCAGCACGGCTCCATTAATGTATTCGGCATGCGGATGCACGACGCCGAGAGCCTGGGGGTGGTCACGATCGCGGAAGCGCTGGCGCACTCCAGCGACGTGGCGGCGATCAAAGTGGGCATGAAACTCGGCGAGGAACGCCTCTACCATTACATTCGCGATTATGGTTTCGGGCAGCAGACAGGCATTGAGTTACCGGGCGAAACCCGCGGCATCGCCAGGCCGGTGAGGCTCTGGTCGAAGGTATCCATCGCCGCGATTTCCATGGGGCAGGAGATCGGCGTGACGCCGCTGCAAACTGCGTCGCTGATCTCGACCATTGCGAATGACGGCGTGTACACGCCGCCGCGCATCGTGGCGGGCGAGTTGCCACCCGACAGCAAAGCGCTGCCGGTGATCTTTCATCCTGCGGCGCAGCACCGCGTGGTTTCCACCATGACGGCGGTGGAGATGAAGAAGATGATGGAGGGCGTGGTGCTGTTCGGCACCGCGCGCCGGGCCGTCCTCGATGGCTATACGGTGGCCGGCAAGACCGGTACGGCGCAGAAGGTGGACCCGGCAACCGGCCGGTATTCCAAGACTAAATACGTGGCATCATTCATTGGCTTCACGCCCGTGAATAACCCTGCGATTACTATCGCCGTCATCCTGGACTCGCCGGTGGGGCTGCACCAGGGCGGACAGGTGTGCGCGCCGGTCTTCAAGCGCGTTGCCCAGCAGGTGTTGGAGTATCTGCACGTGCCGCATGATCTGGAGCTGAAGAATCCACAGCGGCAGGCAGTGTTGGCCTCGGCGAAGGAGGACGATGTCGATGAATCGTCAGTCCACCTGGGCGCACCATTGCAGTTCGATGCGGAAAGCACGGCGAGCACGACGGCGACGAGTGGAGGCAAGCTCCCCGCCGCCGGTGGCCAATCTGCCGCAAGCAGTTCCGCACCGTCGGCAATGGCAACCGCGCAGACGCAGCCTGGTTCGGCCGCCGCGCCCAGTGCAGCGGTAGCACAGGCTGGGCAAACTGCAAACGACGGCACCGTAGTTTTGGACGTGGACAGTGGCGTGCTTGTGCCGTCATTCCTGGGCAAGCCGCTGCGTTCGGCGGTGGAGACGGCGGAACAGTCCGGGCTGGAGATTAATGCTATCGGCAGCGGCGTGGCGCGCGAGCAGTGGCCTGCGCCGGGCAGTCGTCTGGCCTCAGGGCAGCGCATCACGGTGAGGTTTGCGCATTAGACCAGTCGAGCCAGAGTCGGCTCTAACACTTCAGGAACTCGTGCAGCCGCGCTCTCTCTGCTTCTGACAGGTCGAAAAGATGCCGAGTTGAAAGTTGGCTCATTGGATGATAGGTTACATGTAACCCAGAACGGGAGATTCTATGGCCCCAAAGACACCATCTAAGTCGTCCCGGGACAAGGTGCGGGCGCATCGTGAGCGGCTGCGCCGGCAGGGCCTGCGTCCGATTCAAATCTGGGTGCCCGACGTTCGCTCGCCTGAGTTTGCCAGAGAGGCGCATCGGCAGTCGCTCGCGGTAGCGAAGAGCCCGCACGCGAAAGAAGATCAGGACTTCATTGACGCGATCTCTGATTGGGGAGACGAGTGAAGCGCGGCGAGATTTGGACGGCTGCCGGAGGCAGAGACTACGCTGGCAAGTCCCGCCCTGTTCTTATTCTTCAGGATGACCGTTTCGACAAGACGGATTCAATCACTACATGCGGACTAACAACAGATCCCGAACCAGCACCCTTGTTCCGCGTCCCCATCGATCCCAGTGCTACAAATGGCCTGCGAGCTCCATCTCAGGTGATGGCTGACAAAGTAACTACGCTTGCCCGAACCAAGCTCGGCATCCGTATTGGTCGACTCAGCGATAAAGATATGGTGCGGGTGAATAGCGCTTTGCTGGTTTTTCTGGGCATTGCGGGTCCCGAGGCAAGCCAATAGCCGGCGAGAGTCTGTGTTGTTGGATTCGGTCATGATGGACTTTCTTGATCTCCTCGATGGCGTCGAATATCTCGCGCAGCAGGGCAACCCTGATGTGGCCGGGCTGGATTATGACAGCCGGCGGGTCAAGCCGGGCTGGTGTTTTGTCGCCATGCGCGGTGAGAGCACGGACGGAAATCGCTATCTCGACGCGGCGCTGCAGGCCGGGGCCGTCGCCATCGTGAGCGATTCGTTGCCACCGCGGGCCGACGTGCCCTGGGCGCAGGTACAACATGGACGGCGGGCGCTGGCGCGGCTCAGCGCGAACTTCTATGACCGTCCTGCGGAAAAACTGCTCATCACAGGCATCACCGGAACCAACGGCAAAACCACAACGTCGTTCCTGTTGAATGCCATGCTACGCGCCGGCGGACGGAAAAGCGCCCTGGTAGGCACGGTGGAATACCGCATCGAAGACGAGGTTTATCCCGCCCCGCACACTACTCCCGAAGCTCTGGAGTTGAACCGGTTCCTGGCGAGCGCGCGCGCAGCCGGCTGCACGGAAGCGGTGATGGAGGTTTCGTCGCACGCGCTCGAGCAACAGCGCGTCTATGGCGTGCCCTTCGATGTCGCGATTTTCACCAACCTGACGCGCGACCATCTCGACTACCACGGCACGATGGAAGAGTACTTTGCGTCGAAGGCGCTCCTCTTTAAGGGATTGGGAACCGAGCCGCCGCGCGTGGCTGTGATCAATGAAGAAGATGATTATGGCAAGCGGCTGATCCAACTTTGCAAGAAGCAGCGCGACGTGATTACCTACGGGATGGGGAGCGGCGACTTCCATGCCAAGGATGTGAACCTTGAACGCAACGGAACGCGCTTCAACCTTGTTACTCCGGCCGGCGAGCTTCCGATCTGGACGCCATTGCTGGGGCGCGTCAACGTTTTTAACGTGACTGCCGCAGCGGCGGCGGCGTATGCGCGCAATGTTGAACCACGGGCGATTGCCGAGGCTGTTTGTAGGCTGCAGCGCGTGGCGGGACGCTTTGAGCGCGTGGATCTGGGCCAGCCCTTTACGGTCATCGTGGATTATGCGCATACGGATGACGCACTGCGAAATCTCACCGCGGTCGCTCGCGGTTTTCTGGCGCAACAGGGAGGTTCGGGGCGCGTGATCACGGTATTCGGGTGCGGCGGCGATCGCGATCGCAGCAAGCGTCCGCTGATGGGGGAAGCGGCGGGCGCGGGCAGCGATTTTGTCGTCCTGACCAGCGACAATCCCCGCAGCGAAAACCCGCTGGACATCATGAACGATGCCCTGCCCGGCCTGCAGCGCGGCGGCACTCGCTACACCCTGGAGCCGGACCGGCGCAAGGCGATCGCTTTGGCGATTGGCGAGGCGCAGGCGGGCGATATCGTGCTGATCGCCGGCAAAGGCCATGAGAAAATACAGGTCACACGCAGTGGGACAGTGCCCTTCGATGACATTGAGGAGGCGCGGCGGGCGTTGCAGGCTGCAGGATATCACCCTTCTGCGAGTGCGAAGACGGCACTCGATGATCCCCCACCCCGCATGGCAGAGGAGCGGACGAGGAAGCCATGAAGCTGACACTGGCTCGCGCCGCTCAGTTCATGCCCGCCGCGGGCAACTTTGATCCTGCAGCGGTTGCCAGCGGCTACTCCATCGATTCGCGCACGCTGCAGCCAGGCGATTTATTCTTCGCAATTCGTGGGGAACGGCTCGACGGTCACGATTTCGTGGAAGCCGCGCTTACCAAAGGCGCGCTTGCAGCGGTCGTAGAGCATCAGCAGGCCGCGCGGTTTTCTGGGGAAGCGCGCCTGCTGCTGGTTGACGACACCTTGCTGGCGCTGCAGCGACTGGGTGCGGCGGTGCGGCGGTTGTGGGGAAGGCCGCTGATCGGGGTGACCGGTTCAGCGGGAAAGACGACGACCAAGGAAGCGATTGCCCACGTGCTGGCAACGCGGTATCGCGTGCTGAAGTCGCAGGGTAATCTGAATAACCACTTTGGGTTGCCGTTGCAGTTGCTGAAGCTGGAGCCGGAGCACGAGTTGGCGGTCATCGAGATGGGGATGTCGCATGCCGGCGAGATCGCAGCGCTGGCCGCGCTCGCCCAGCCTGATTGCGGCGTGGTCACCCTGGTCGCGCCGGTGCATCTGGAGTTTTTTGACTCGGTAGCGGCAATTGCGCGCGCCAAGTATGAGCTGATCGCGTCCCTCCATGCCGGCGGGATCGCGGTGCTGAACGCCGACGACGAGTACGTCTCCCAGTTTGGCCGCGATTTTCATGGTCGGGTTGTGACTTTCGGGCTGACTAAGCCTGCTGACGTCTCCGCCCGGGAGATTGAAACGCGAGGAGGAGAGGGATCGGCGTTTGAGATCGTTACTGAGGCTGAACATGTGCCGGCCAAGTTGCCTCTGCTGGGCGAGCACAACATTTATAACGCGCTGGCCGGCGTGGCCGTGGGAGTGCAGTATGGCGTCCCGCTGCAGAGGGCGGCTGAGTCGCTGGTCACGCTATCAGCGGGTGACAAGCGGGGAGAAATTCTCCACCTTGGCGGGGCAACCGTGATCAACGATTGTTACAATTCCAATCCGACGGCGCTTGAGAGTATGGTGCGTTCACTGGCGGAGATGCCGGCGCAACGCAGGGTTGTAGTTGCCGGCGAGATGCTGGAGCTGGGACCGGCAGCGGAAGCCATGCATCGCCAGGCAGGCGAGCACATAGCGCAACACGGCATCGACTTGCTGCTGGGCGTCCGCGGGTTAGCGCAGGGGATGGTCGATGGTGCGAAGCACGCGGGCTTGCGCGCGGAGTTTGTGCGCACGCCGGACGAAGCCGGCGAATGGTTGCGGCACGAGATCAGGCCGGGAGACGTGGTCTTGATGAAGGCCTCGCGCGGCGTGCGGCTTGAGCGGGCGCTGGAAGTTTGGAAGAAGGCGACGGTCGAAGCGTAATCGCTGCGCAGCTTTTGTTAGCGCCAAAAGTGTACTGCTGGGCACGATTCGAAGCACCCCTATTAAGATCCAACATAGATAGAGGTCCTTCGACTCGCGCGCCAAACACGGGCGCGCTCGCTCAGGATGACAGTCTATTAGAAATTGGGTGGAGCACGCCTGCAGGGGCTGCTGAAAAAGTCGGAACAACAGATCCTTCGCGGACTAAAGTCCGCTCGGGATGACAAAAATAAACGACTTACCGGCGCGACTGAAGTCGTGCCCTGATACAAAGCGCTAAAAAGGCGACTTTTTCAGCAGCCTCTGCAGGCGTGCATTAAGAGAAGAGTGCCGGTGTCCTTTACTATCTGAGGTAATGTCATTTACCTCAGTGGCTAAAGCCGGCATTCCTTTCAAATCCTGACTGCCCCGCTAAAGCGGTGCTCCACCCTGAGCTTATTCGAGCGCTGATTTCGATCGGGGAAGAACTTGTTTTATTGGCTGCTGTATCAAAAAGGATTCGTCGTCTTTCATATCGGTCCGTTCCGAATCTTTCGCTATCTCACGTTTCGCACGGCGTTTGCCAGCCTGACGGCGCTTTTCATCGGGCTCATCATTGGGCCGGCGGTCATTCATCGCCTGCGGGAATTCCAGATCGGGCAATACATTCGCGAGGAGGGTCCGAAGGCGCATCAACAAAAGGCCGGAACGCCGACCATGGGCGGTGTGCTCATCGTGGTCGGCATGCTGGTCCCGACGCTGCTGTGGGCTGATCTCGCCAACCGATTCGTTTGGGTCGCCATCTTCGCCACGCTGGCCTTCGGCGCCATCGGCTTCGCTGACGATTACCTGAAAGTTGTGCACCGCCGCAACCTGGGCCTGACGGCGCGGGCCAAGCTGCTTTATCAGTTTCTTGCTGCTATGGCCGTCGGAGCGACGCTGAGCGCACTGGAGACGCACGGCCTGTACTCCACGCGGTTGATTGTGCCGTTCCTGAAGCATTTCCGGCCTGACCTGGTCATCGGCAAGTGGCATCACGGATATCTGTGGCCGGTAGCGTTCCTGCCGTTTATCGTGTTCGTGGCCATCATTATTGTCGGTTCCAGCAACGCGGTGAATCTTACGGATGGCCTGGATGGGCTGGCGATCGGCTGCACCGTAATCGCGGCCGGCGCGCTGACTGTGCTCACGTATGTCAGCGGACATACCGTTTTCGCCGATTATCTTGAGCTCTCGAAGATGCCGCAGGTCTCCGAGGTGACCATCTTCTGCGGCTCCATGGTGGGCTCGGCCATCGGTTTTCTGTGGTACAACGCGCATCCGGCCGAGATTTTCATGGGCGATGTCGGCTCGCTAGCGCTGGGCGGCGCCATCGGCACCGTGGCCGTCATCATCAAACAGGAGCTGCTGCTGCCGTTCATCGGTGGCATCTTCGTTATCGAGGCGCTATCGGTGATTTTGCAGGTCGGCTCCTACAAGCTGCGGCGGAAGCGGATCTTCAAGATGGCGCCCATACACCACCACTTCGAGCTGCTGGGCTGGAGCGAGTCCAAGGTGATCGTGCGCTTCTGGATCGCCTCGCTGGTGTTTGCACTCTTTGCTCTCACCACGCTGAAGTTGAGGTAGTGATGGCGGGAACGTGGCATTATTAGTTGTCGGTTGTCGGTTGTCAGTTGTCGGTAAAGAGGTTCCGGTGACAGTTGATAACGAGAACTGACCTGAGCTGCGACGCCATTAGCAGATCTGGCTCGTCTAATGGCAACGCTCTGCTGACAACGGACAACTGACAACCGACAACTGATTTTCAATGAATCTTCGCAACCAACGCGTGCTGGTGGTGGGGCTGGGCAAATCCGGCGTGGCCAGCGCTCTGTTCCTGGCGGAGCAGGGCGCGAAAGTCACCGTCTCCGACGCCAAATCAGAGGAGCAACTGCGCGAGGAAATTCCTCTGCTGCTCGATCACGGCATCAGCGTGGAAACCGGGCGCCACGGCGAGCGCACGTTTCGCGATCAGCAGTTGATTGTGATCAGTCCGGGGGTGCCGTTCGATGTGCCCCAACTCGTGCAGGCCCGCGCCCTTGGTATTCCCGTGATCGGCGAGGTCGAATTGGCCGCGCGCTTCCTGCAAGGCCAGATCGTCGCCATTAGCGGCTCGAACGGCAAAACCACCACAACCACGTTGGCGGGCGAGGTCCTCAGTACCGGGCACAGGACGCTGGTGGGCGGAAACATCGGAACCCCGGCAATCACGCTGGTGGGCAAGGACACGGCGGACACCTGGATCGTCCTGGAGATCAGCAGCTTTCAACTGGAGACGGTTGATACGTTCCATCCGCATGTTGCCGTGGTGCTGAATATCACGCCCGACCACCTGGACCGTCATCACAGCTTCGAGAACTATATCGCCGCCAAAGCTCGTATATTCGAAAACCAGACCGCCGGCGACTTCGCCGTGTTGAATGCTGATAACGAGCCCTGTGTGGCGATAGCCTCGAAGACCAAAGCGCAGGTCCGCTGGTTTAGCCGCTTGACGGAGGTTGCCAGTGGCGCGTTCCTGCGCCCCGATCGCATCGTTTGGCGTGACCATAACGGCGAGAGCGAGATCATGCCGGTCGATGAGATCACGTTGAAGGGTGCGCACAATGTCGAGAACGTGCTCGCGGCCGTGTGTGTGGGAATGCTCGCCGGAATCGAGCCAGCGCAGATCCGTCGCGCCGTGGCCGAATTCCGTGCAGTCGAGCATCGCCTGGAATACGTCGCAACCGTGGGCGGAGTCGAGTACTACAACGACTCCAAGGCGACGAATGTCGATGCGACCATCAAGGCGCTGGAGTCGTTTCCCAGAGGCATTCACCTCATCCTCGGCGGCAAGGACAAAGGCAGCGACTACGGCGTGCTGAACGAGTTACTGCGACAGCGCGTGAAGCGGGTCTACACGATTGGCGCCGCGGCGGCGAAGATTGAGTCGCAGGCGCGGGGGACGGAGATCGTCAGCGCGGGCACGCTGGATGTTGCCGTCAGGCGCGCCAGTGAAGCCGCGACTGCAGGCGACATCGTACTGTTAGCTCCGGCTTGCGCCAGCTTCGATCAGTTCAGCAGTTACGAGCATCGCGGCCGCGTGTTCAAAGAACTGGTGCGGCAGTTGGCAGCGAGAAAGCAGGCAGGCGTGGGCAGTGGCGTTATATCCCAACCCGCGCCAACGCAGCGCGGGCCGGGGACCCCAGCCGGAGGCACGGAATAATGGCCAAGCGCGTCAGCGTGGATAAATGGCTGTTCACGGTTACGCTGTTGCTGGTCTTCATTGGACTGGTCATGGTCTTCAGCGCCTCGGCGGTCATGGCGAAGGAGCGCTTTGGCTCGCCCTACGGTTTTCTGGTGCGGCAGATGGCGTGGGCCGCTGCGGGAATCGCGGCCATGATCGTCATCATGAACATTGACTACAAGAAGTTCCGCCGGCCACCGGTGGTGTTTACCTTTCTGGGCATCACCTCGCTGCTGCTGCTGGTGGTCTTTCTGTTTCGCGACTCTCACAATACGCATCGCTGGATCAAGTTCGGGATCCTCTCCTTTCAACCTTCAGAAGTGGCCAAGCCGGCGCTGATCTTGTATCTCGCCTATTTCCTGGAATCACGCTGGCAGCAGATCGCTGACGTCAAGCATGTGCTGCTTCCTGCCGCTGCCCCAACGCTGCTGTTCGCGCTGCTGATTGTGAAAGAACCCGACTTGGGGACGGCGCTCGCGTGCCTCGCCATTTCCACGGCGGTGCTGTTCGTGGCCGGTATGGACATGAAGTATCTGGGATACGGCTTCCTCGCCTCGCTGCTGCCGCTGTACTTCCTCATCGTGCGCGTGCCCTGGCGATGGGCGCGAATGCAGGCCTACCTCGATCCGTTCAAAGACCCGCTGGGCAAAGGCTTCCATATTATTCAGTCGATGATTGCGGTCAGCACCGGGGGACTCACCGGCCTCGGCTTGATGGAAGGCAAGCAGAAGCTCTTCTACCTTCCCGAGCCGCATACCGATTTTATCTTCGCGGTGATAGCGGAAGAGCTGGGCATGTGGGGATCGCTGCTGGTGGTTGGGTTGTTCGGCATCTTCTTGTATCGCGGTATTCGGACGGCCATGCGCACGGAAGACACGTTCGGCAAGTTTTTGGCTACTGGCATCACGGCGATGGTCGTGGTGCAGGCCTTGTTCAACATCAGTGTGGTGCTGGCGCTGGTCCCGGCCAAAGGCATTCCGTTGCCCTTCATCTCTTACGGCGGATCGTCGTTGTTCATCACTCTGGCCAGCGTTGGAGTTCTGCTCAACATCAGCCAGCAAGCGGAATGACCATGCGGGTGATCGTGGCAGGAGGCGGCACGGGCGGGCACGTGATTCCTGCGCTCGCCATTGCCCAGGAGTTGCGCTCGCGTTATCAGGCGGAGGTGATTTTTGTCGGCACGCGGCGTGGCATCGAGACGCGGCTGGTTCCGGCGGCGGGCTTTGACTTGCGCCTCATCCAAGTGGGAGCGCTCAATCGGGTGAATCTGGCCACTCGGCTGAGGACCATGCTCGATCTGCCGCGAGCGCTGAGCGCCTCGTCCAGCCTGGTGCGCGAGTTCCGTCCCGATGTGATGATCGGCGTGGGCGGATATGCCTCCGGGCCAGCGATGCTGGTCGCCGCGCTGATGAACGTCCCCACGGTCGCGTTCGAGCCGAATGTCGTTCCGGGTTTCGCCAACCGCCTGCTAGCGCCGACAATACGAGCCGCCGCGGTGCATTTCGAGCAAACCTGCCACTATTTCCGCAACTGCTATGTCACCGGTGTCCCGGTGCGGCGAGAATTCTTTCAAATTCCACCGAGGCCGAAGGAGGCGCCTCCCGCCCTGCTCGTATTCGGTGGCAGCCAGGGAGCGCATGCTGTCAATCAGGCTATGCTCGCCGCTTTGCCGAAGCTGAAGGAAGCGATGCCCGAGATCCAAATCATTCACCAGACAGGGGAAAAAGACTACGCCGAGGCGCAAGCAGCGTATTTGAGCGCACGGCTTTCGGCAGAAGTATCGCCGTTCATCGATGACATGCCTGGGGCCTTCGCGCGTGCCGACCTGCTGCTCTGCCGCTCGGGCGCAAGTACGGTGGCGGAAGCCGCAGCGGCGGGTAAGCCGGCGATCTTCATTCCCCTCCCCACTGCGGCTGATGACCACCAGCGGCATAACGCGGCGACTCTGGCCGCCGCGAGCGCGGCGCGATTATTGCCTCAGACGGAACTCTCGGCCGAGCGACTGGTGAAGGAGATCGCATCCTTGCTATGCGATCGCGCCATACTTTGCGGGATGGCCAAGGCCGCCCGCGGCTTTTCTCGTCCCGACGCGGCTGCTAAAATTGCCTCGCTTGCGGCACGTCTAGTATCTAGTTGCATAAGTTAGCGTACAGTATTTTGGGATGTTTCTGGAAT
>VFSW01002051.1_pt1 | contig 30560 bp, 34 predicted proteins | sample 5358111 | NCBI WGS metagenome assembly VFSW01 (sample SAMN11554181, study PRJNA540505) | mine drainage metagenome | isolation source: sediment from site ElyBrook_90M | place: USA: Ely Copper Mine, Vershire, VT | collected 2017 | reverse complement strand
TCTTGTCCATGTTTTCAATCACGACATGATGCATATGATTATATGAAGAAAATACGAATAACGAGTAAAACGCGCATCACGATTACCGGGATAGCTGGGTTCTTAGAAAAAACTGTAACAAAATTTGGTACAGGGGCAAAAGTTGATTGCCCAAAAGAATATATTGGTAGAAGGGTTTATTTGGTTGTAAGGAAAGATAAGTAATTACTTTTGTCCCAAAGTCGGGGCGACGCAAACCTTTTAATATTTGCTCGTCGCTAATACCATAAGTAAGGTGTCTCGTATAAAAATTAGGGAACTCAATTCTATGTCTGAAAGTGCGCTCAAAACCAAGCTAGCCGAGCTTGAGCTCGAGCTGGGGATAGAGAAGAGAAAGGTGGCCTCCACAGGAGTTGCAAGCAAGGTAATCAAGACAAGGGATATAAGGAGGACTATAGCAAGGATAAATACGATTCTTAACCAAAAAGGTGCACGAAACTAATGCCGGATGTTTGCCCAAAATGCGGATTGCCCAAGGACATATGCGTATGCTCCGTATTGGACAGGGAAACGGAAAGCAAGATAAGGGTCTACACCAAGAAGGCGAAGTTCAACCGCGTTGTGACCATCATAGAGGGAATAAACAACGATGAGCTTGAGCGAACGGAGAAGAACCTCAAGAGGATACTCGCCTGCGGGGGAACCAGCAGGGACGGCACGGTGGAGCTGCAGGGCAACCACAAGGACAACACCAAGAAGGCCCTGATCGGGATGGGCTACAAGGAGGACATAATAGACGTGATCTAACTTTTGATGATTTCATGCCAGTGATGGGAATAGAGAGCACGGCCCACACTCTGGGGGTAGGCATCTGCGACAACGGCAGGATAATCGCCAACCAGAAGATAATGTATCCGATAAAGGGAAAGGGCATGGTACCCGGCAAGGTCGCCGATTTCCACGCCAACCATGTCAGGCTTGTTGTAAGCCGGGCTTTGAAAGAGGCGAAACTCGGAATAAACGACATTGAAGCAATCGGCTACACAAAGGGACCCGGACTTGGCCCCTGCCTTGGAGTAGGGCAGTTGATGGCGAAGAGCCTCAACCAGAAGTATGGCATCCCTCTCCTTCCAATAAACCATGCGATGGGGCACATAGAGGTGACAAAGCAGGCTTTCAACCTGAAGGATCCTCTTACACTTTACGTAAGCGGGGGCAACTCCCAGATACTCGGGCTTGTGGAAAGCCCTTTCAGGCACTACCACGTGTTTGGAGAAACATTCGACATCGGAATAGGCAACATGATCGACAGCTTCGCCAGAGCCGCAGGCCTAGTGCCAGCCTGGGGGTCGACAGTAGCAAAGGTCGCAGAAGGTGGAAAGTATTTCGACCTACCTTACACTGTAAAGGGCATGGACTTCACATTCACAGGCCTACTGACGGCGGCGACCAAGGCGCTCGAAACCCACCCTGTCAAGGATACGGCCTACTCGTTGCAGGAGACCTCCTTCTCGATGCTCTGCGAAGCAACGGAGAGGGCGCTCCTCCTTGCGAGGAAGAAGGAGCTGATGGTATGCGGAGGCGTCGCACAAAGCACGAGGCTCAAGGAGATGCTCACCATAATGACGAAGTCGCATGGAGTAAAGTTCTTCGTCTCATCAAACGAGCTGAACGCTGACAACGGGGCGATGATATCGGTTGTGGCTGACAAGATGTTTCATGCGGGCGAGCGTTATGGAGACAGTGCAATTACGATAAACCAAAGGTTCAGGGTGGACACTGTAAAGGTCACATGGTGATGTTTATGAAGAAGATTGGTGAGGGCGCAGAGGCAGTCGTTTACGAAGAGATGTTAGTGGGCAGGGGGGCAATAGTCAAGGACAGAGTAGGTAAGAGATACAGAATACCAGAAATAGACAACGCAATAAGGTCGCAACGCACCAAGAGGGAAGCCAGGATACTCGGCATTGCATCGTCCGCCGGAATAAATGTGCCTCGCGTGCTGCTTACCGCGAAGACAAGGATATTCATGAGCAAGATAGAGGGAATGGGCATGGCAGGAGTGATGCGTGGCGAGCATGACATTCCCAAAGGCATGCTTGAGAAGGCGATAGAGGATGCCGGAAGAACCGCGGGAGCGCTGCACAACTCCGACATTGCGCATGGCGATTACACGCCAGCCAACCTTATAATCGATCGGAAGGGGAAACTCTGGGTGATAGACTTCGGCCTTGCCGCCATAACCAAATCGGTAGAGGAGAAGGCGCTCGACCTCCTTCTCATGAAGAGGTCGCTCGACAAGATGCTCTACCAGAAGTTCATTGAGGGTTACAGGGCGACGTCAAAAAACCACGCCGAGATAACAGAAAGGCTGAAGGAGATTGAGAGGCGCGGCAGGTATCAGTCAAGGACGCTTCTTCCAGGGTAATCAGAACGACCCGATGTTAGAATATGTCAGTGGTACGGGTTGCTCGGACTGATTGCTTTCCATGCTCTCGGAAGGCGCCACCGCGCGCTTCGAGTAGGCAAGCGTTATTATCCCTGTGAAGGACATGGCGCTTATCAGTATGCCATACACCTGGAAATTCTGTATGTAGATGTAGCTGAATGCCACAGTTGACAGAAACCCTATGAATATGCCGAAGGTGTACGCCTTGCGTGACTGCGCGAGTATCATTATGCCGGCCAGGAACTCCAGTATCGCGAGAAGGAACCCGGCTATGAGGATCAGGTACGCATAATTGAGCTGATTGACAAAGTTTATCTCGAAGAAGTTCTGCAGCCCCACCTGCAATGCGTTCTGCGAGACATATATCAGCAGGCTGTTGAGGAATAGGACATAGACGAAGATGCCGGCCAGGAACAAAGCCGCGGATACCAGGCCGAGCTTGTTGTACTCGAATGCCGTATCCGCAGGCGTCGAAGACGATGCAGAATCTATATCCTCAAGGCAGTAATACCTGCCATTGTATTCGGATATATCCTCATAGCAGTAGGGCTTGTGGCATTTGTAGCATATGGCGTAGGCAGATCTCCACGGGTGCCATTCGCAGAAGAGGCCGGATGCAGCATCCCTGCTCTTCGCCTCGTATTTGCCGCGATCCCTCTTTGGGGGCATTGCAGCCTCCACTACGCTCTTGGGAGTGCTTGGAACAACAAAAACGTTTTCCTCTTTCGCAGGAGTGGGCGGCCGTATGGGGGGGCGTTGCGGTCTGGATTGGGGCTGCGCAGCCTGCGCCTGTTGCGACTGCTGCCTCTTCTCGCGTAGCTTGAAGATTAGCATGTCGTCCTTTTCAACCATAGGTCAGAACCTTTTGGCCCGTTCTATAGCCTGGCGCTTCTTCTTCTCGAAGATTCCCCTGTGCTTGGCGCAGCTTATGCAGTACTGCACCTTGCGCCTCTCGAAGAACCTGACGTCGTTGGCGGTCTTCAGTTCGGTGCTGAACCTTATCGCCTTTTCATCTATGACGGCCTTGTTCCTTGGGACCTTCCTGCCACAAGACTCGCAAACAACCAATGTATCGCTTCCTCGCAGAAAAACACCTTTCAGATACTTTTATTCTATCGCAAACCTTATTAACCATATCCACCAATTTTGATAAGGTGCACTTCATGAAGGTGTATATCGCCGCAGAGCAGAAAGAGCTCGGCATAAAGCTCGCAAACATGATAAACAGGAGCGGGAGCACCTGCATAATAAGCGATGAAGGTTCAGCTGATTACAGAGTGCTGCTCAGCGACATAAAGGGATCGATGGCCGGATTCAACCTCGCGATACTTGTATCAAAGATGCCGCTCGAGGCATCGATAGAGGCGAATAGGATGGGCGGCATACGGGCCATAGTGTGCAAAGACCTCGAGGACGTGATGGGCGCGACAAAGGCGAGGGCCAACCTGATAGTGTTCGACGCGTCCAAGATATACAAGATGGACACACGAGGCATGCTCAAGCAGATCCAGGATTCATTCGAAGCGCCCGTTGTGGAATCGACCCAGCAGGAGCGCAGGGCTGCGCAGCAAGCCCCGCAGCAGAAGCAGGCGCCCGTAAAGGCGCCAGGCGGCGGTGGGTTCTTCGGATCGGTAAAGAACATGTTTGGCGCGGATGGAGCCGCCACAGATGAAAAGATGCCGAAGATGGAGCCGCCGAAGAAGAAGATGATGGAAAAGAAGCCGCAGAAGGTAGAGGAGGAGATGCCTCCTAAGAGGAAGGGCAAGGGGGGTCTGTTCGGCTCGTTGAAGGACACTTTCGGAGTTGAGTGATTTCTTGGTATCTGAATGCGACAGCGTCATAAGGCAAGCGATACCGGCGGTGAGAATCGCGGTAGCAAAGCTTCTCAAAGCGAAGTACAAGATGGGACAGGCAGAGATTGCTAATAGAATGGGGATAACGCAAGCAGCAGTCAACAAGTACCTGAACGGTAGGTACTCGGACAAGATAAAGAGGATAGCAACTGGCATAAAGGCGGAAGGTTTCGATAAGAAGATTGCTGCGATGATTGCATCGGGCAAGAAGGTATCGCTTGTGAATGAAAACATAGACAGGGCTGCGTCCTCAATGTACGTTAAAGCTGCAAGCTAGTTCTTTTTTGGAGCCCTGCTCTTGAACATGAGTATCTCGCTGCCCGCGTTCTCTATCTGTATCCTCGCGGTGTCCTGCTTTTTCCTGAACCCTGCCATTATCGACTCGGCAAACCTGAGGCTCCTCGTCGAATCGTAGATCTGCGTCATCAGGTCGAAGTATTCGTCAGCGGTCTTGGTGTCGTACTTCCTCAGTGACTCCAGTATCTCCCTCTTCAATTCTCCGACCGCATCCATCATCCCGAGAAGATAGGCATCGTCATCCATCCCGAGCGATTTCTGCGTCGGTATCGTTCCGTCCTTCTTGATCTGCATCAGGATAGACGCCTCTACGTACTCCTGGTAAGCTTGCACCGTGTAATACTTGAACTGCGAGTCGATCGACTGGAGCATGGCAACGTTCTTCTGTATCTGCTTTATCTCGGCTGCTGCTTTCTCCATCCCGTTGTTGTGCAGCATGGTTATCGCCTGCGCGGAAGCCGCCACTATCTTCCTCGATAGTGCCATGACCTGCTCGAATACCTCCTGCTTCTTTTCCAAGTTTGATTTTATCCTCTTTACTTCGTCGTCCAATTTCATTCTATTACCCCCTTTGAAGACCTGCCCTGCCAGAAGAGATACTGTTGCGCATAGCCGGAATATTTCCCGAACCTCTCCCGTGCGAACTTCTGCAGGTCTTTCATCCTTTTCTTCTTGCCTTTAAAATATACCCTCTCAAGCATCCTCTCGACCCATACATCTATCGGGAACGCCTCGAGGTTGCCGTATCCCATGAGAGCTATGCAGTCAGCGACCTTATCCCCGACCCCATTTATCGTCATCAGGTTCTCTTTCAGCTTATCGTACTTTGCTGCTGGCAGCTTGTGCAGGTCGATGTTGTAGGTGCAGTAGCTTGCCGCCTCTTTCAGGTACTTCGCCCTGAAGCCCGCGCCCAGTTCTCTGTAGTCTTTCTCGGTTGCCTTCAGCAGGTCCCTGCTCTGCGGGAAGCCCTTGGCGATGACCTTGCCATAATCATCGGTTATGTTGCTGCCGAACCTTTCTATTATGTTCTTGGTGATTAGCCTAATCCGCTTGACGTTGTTGAACTGCGACAGTATGAAGACCACCGTTGTCTCCCACGGATCGTTGATAGTAAGCCGCATTCCTCTGTAGTTGCTAACTGCCTTTTTCATGAAGTCATCGGTGGATATCTTCTTGTATATGAGCGGCATGTTATCATCGAGCCTGAAGCGCCTTCTCACTTCTGAGGCGGCCCTCGATGGGTTCCTGCTGACTACCCGTATTACTCCTTTGTCTGTACCACCGGAGTGCATCAGGTTTATTATCATGGAATCATACGGATAGGTCAGCGTGCCGCTCATGTGGCTGTAGTCTCCATAGAACGTTAGGGGCTGCCCGCTCTCGAACGTATGCCTCAGGTTGAATACCGATACAGGCATTGCCCGCATCGATACATTTGTGCTGCCCAATGTATCATTCCTGCGCCATGTGCGGCCCTGTTGAATACTCCTTCTGCAGGAAGCCCTCGATCTCGTCTGCCCCAATCCTCTGCTGCGATTTGTCATCGCGGCTGCGTATTGTAACAGTGTTGTATTCCTTGGACGCCTTGTCCATCGTGTTGTAGTCGACCGTTATGCAGTACGGAGTCCCTACATCGTCCATCCTTGCGTACCTCCTTCCTATCGAACCGGAGTAGTCAGTGACAATCTTGAACTTCTTCGAAAGCTTTCTCCTTATCTGTTCAACCTTCTCGTTTATGTTGTCCTCCTTCTGCAGGGGGAATATAGCCGTCTGGTACGGGGCAAGGAACTTTGGCAGAGCCAGTATGCTTCGCTCTGCATCCTTCTTGTAGAAAACATCTATCAGCATCCAGATATTCCTGTCAACGCCGAAACTTAGCTCGAGAACATGTGGAAGGACCTTCTTGCCATCCACAGATACGGATAGATCCTGGTTGGAGCCCTTCGAATGCGATTTAAGGTCATAATCGGTCCTGTAGTGCAAGCCGCCGACTTCCCTGAAACCGGACCAGCTTTCGACATCGACCTCGATGTCCATGTGCACCTTGTTGTAGAAAGCCTTTTCATCGCCGCCTTTCTCTAGGAAGCGGAACCTGTCCTTCGGGACGCCGATTATCTCCGTATAGAATATGTCGATGAGCGCCATGTGATAAGCGTAGAATTCTGGAATGTCGTAAGCACTGCACAGTTCCGCCAGTGTTATCGACTGTGATTTCTTGTCTTTGTACGTTACAACTGTAACCTTTCTCTTGGAGAACTTGCGGAGGTCGGGTTTCCATGTCTCAGGGTCGAAGAATATCTGCAGCTCCGCCTGGGTGAGCTCCCTCATCCTGTAGAGTCCCTGTCTTGGGGATATCTCGTTGCGGTACGCCTTTCCGATTATCGCGAGCGCGAACGGAAGTGTCTTCCTCAATGCGTTGAACTCCTGGAAGAAGTTGAGGTATGCCGACTGGGCAGTCTCAGGCCTTAGGTAGCCCTTGTCCGCCTTCTCGGGGCCGAGGCTCACCCCTATCATCATGTTGAACGACTTCGACTTGCCAAAGTCGCCCCCGCACTTGGGGCACTTTATCTTGTTGTTTGATATGAGGGTATCCATTTCTTCTGGAGTCGCACCCTCAGACACGTTCACCTTCTTCTCTGACAGCAGAACGTCGCTCCTGTAGTACGTCTTGCACTTTGTGCAGCCCACGAGGACGTCGTTGAACCTTGACGCGTGGCCTGACGCAACAAGCGGCTTCTCGGGCAGCATGTTCGAACCCTCTATCAGATGGTAATCTTCGTTCGAGTCGACAAAGTACGATAGCCAAAGGTTCTCAAAGCGCCTCTTGAGCAACGCGCCCAGGTGCCCGTAGTCGAATATGCCCGCCGCTCCGCCGTATATCTCGGCGCTGGGCCAGAAGAAGCCCTTGCTCTTAGCGTATGCAAGAAGGTCGTCTATTTTCATAGAAACCAGTATACAATCTGTAGATTAATATAAAAGGATTGCAGCTACTTCGGCTTCAGGGTGAACATCCCGTACTTATCCACATCTATGTAACGGCTGCAGAATGCCATTAGGTCGTCGATGCTCAGTTCCTTCAGCAGCGCTGGCAGCTTCAGAGGCAGCTCGGCGTCGTCCTCTACCAGCGCGGACAGCGCCATCCATATCGACATGGCTAGTGTGCTCTCCTTGCTCGTCATGTACTCGACGATCGTGCCGGTCTTTATCATCTTGAACTGCTTTCTATCTATTTCGCCATGCTGCAGCATCTCGAACTCCTTCAGTATCAGCCGCTTGGTCTCCTCCAGTTTGCTCTGCTCCACTCCGGCGCCTGCGCCTATGAAGCCGAATGTCGATCTCGTAACCGAATCGGCGACTGGGTCGTATGATAGCCCTCTTTTCTCTCTTATCTCGTCAAATAGCCTATGGTCGAGCAGTTTCTCGGCGATTGTTGAGGCAAGATAGTCGTTCATCATCCCCTTTGAAAACGCGGCGGTCTTGAAGCCTATGCCAATCCTTGTCTGCTTTATCCCCTTCCTCGATTCTGTGATCGTGGCCTTGACCTGTCTCTCGACGCAGACGCTCCTTCTGGGCGCTGCGGCCTTCTTGTTGAATGATCCGAAGAACTTCTTCGCGCCATGCAGCGCCGCATCAGTGCTTATGCCTCCGTATATCGAGAGCACCATATTCCTTGGGCCGTAGTACCTATCGTATATGCCAAGTATGTCACTATGGCTTATCGCGTTTACGGTTTTCCTGTCCCTGTTTGCTACGTTCCTCGCAGGGTACTTCTTGAAGAGCACCTTGGACAGGTTCTCCTCCAGCACATCCTGAGGATTGTCATGGAGCATCAGCAACTCGTTTACCATCGGGCCCCTCTCCTTCTGCATCTCCTTTTCAGGCAGCGTGGAATTTATCACCATGTCGGATATTAGATCCATCATCTTTGAGAAGTAGCCCCTGTACCCCTGCATAAGGTACACCGTGGTCTCATACTCGGTGAACGCGTTTTTGGTCACGCCGAGTTCCTTGAACTCTCTGTTGAAGTCCTCCCAAGTCCTCTTCTTTGTCCCCTTGAAGAGCATGTGCTCGAGGAAGTGAGCCGCCTCGACGCGGTCTTTCCTGTCATCGATAAAGCCGTACTTCACGCCAACTGATATCCCGATGGTCTGCGCGGAAGAAAGAGAGGTCGCAATTACGCGCATCCCATTGCCCAAGGTCTCCATTTTGGTCTGCATGGATTATTTTTGGATCGTGGCTTATTAATGCTGGTGTTGAGGGCGTGGTTCTATATCTTATTGACAAGGTTATCCGCCCTGTTCCTGTCGCAGTTTCTTGCATGGGGATTTGACGCTATGTCGAGTCCTATCCCAATCAATTCTGGAGATGGTTTAATGCCTCTCTTCCTTGCAACAAAGAGGCGCGCTGAGAGCTCATCCGTTACTCTGCTCAACTGTATTGGATTTGATGTGATTCTAGCAAGAGCGCGAAGTTGAGCGTGGCTCGCGGTCATGAATTTGGGATCATTTGCGAGCCGTGGCACGCCCCTGCCTTCCAATAGTACCTCTGGCAGAGGTGGTTTATTCTCTGCGGCGCGCCTGCCGAGCTCTTCACGTGCTGATGTAGAGTATGCTGCCATTGGACCACTGGTTTTAACGCGTTACTAGACACTTATATCTTGGGGCTTGTGCTCTTGGAGAGGTACGCGCCGGTCTCTCTCTTCGCCTCTTCCTCTATCCTTCTCAATGCTCGGGCATCATCGCAGGTATGAAGCCTCTCTACGGGCCGGTTGGCCGGGGCCCTATCCATTCTCCTAAGCTCCCTGAGCTCTCTATTCAGTGGAACGTTGGTGCCTGTGTTTATTATAGCAAAGCCAACGGGGGGCATGCTGAACTGTGTAGTTGTTTCGACTATTGGCAGAGGCGCCAGCGTCAAAACGTCCTCATAGTCGGTCTTGTCATGTTGGTATATGGTGCTAGAGAGTGTGTCGATTTCATTCAGTGTCATTATATTGGCTATCTCGCGGTCCACATCGTATGGCTTCGCATTTGGCGCTTGCGGCAGGCCGCCGGGAAATCCATCTTCCTCGCCTTGTCTGGCTTTTGCAAACCTTACCGCTTCATCGACCCTTGCTTTTCTGCCCAATCCTCCAAGACGTATTGCATCATCTTCCTCCGCGTGCACTTTGGTCGGCATATTTCCACACTCTATGAATGAAGAAACTTGGAGCTGATTAGATATTTATATGCTGCTGGCGCCTCCATTTTTGTGAAAGCGCATTATTTTATATGTTGCAGCAGATAGTATCTCACTGAGGGGTTAAATTGCCACGAAGAGACTTCGTCGAAGTAAGAGAGAAGATGCTCGCCAGCGCAAAGCAGGGCATAAAGAGCGCATACAGCAGCGAGGAGTACGCCCTCATACAGGCCATAAACGCGCAGATAGAGACATCGCGCTCGTACAACCTCACATATGAGCGCCTTTCGGAATGGTACGGCATATACTTCCCCGAAGTGAGAATGACAAACCCGGTGACGCTCGCAAGGCTCGCGATGGCGCTCAATCTCGGCGAGATAGACAGGCAGGCGATAGAGGAGGCGATAAAGGACAGCGCGAAGAGCGACGAAGTCCACACGAAGGCGCAGAACACAATTGGAAGGCACATGGAGTCGGAGGAATCCAAGGCAGTAATCGGATTCTCCAAGATGGTTATATCCCTGTCGGAGTCGCTGGAGGAGCTTGACACCTACATAAAGAACGCGGCGACCAGAATCATGCCGAATACAACTTACCTCGCGGATCACATGATTGCGGCCGAGCTTCTTGCGAGGGCAGGCTCGCTCGAGAGGCTCGCCACGATGCCGGCGGGAACGGTTCAACTGCTCGGCGCTGAGAAGGCGCTCTTCAAACACATAAAGTTCGGCAGCAGGCCTCCCAAGTACGGCATACTGTTCAAACTGCCAGAGGTTACGAACGCGCAGCGCGAGATACGCGGCAAGATAGCGCGAATGTACGCCACCAAGATAAGCATAGGCCTGAAGGCCGACTACTACTCGAAGAACTTCATAGCCAAGGAGCTGAAGGAGAAGCTCAACGAATCGATAAAGAGGATGAAGGAGAAGCCGATAAAGCCAAAGAGGGAGATGCAGCAGAGGGACTTCGAAAGGCGGGGCTTCCGCGGCAGGGATTCTGGCGGAAGAGGCTATTCGGGTGGGCGCGGAGGAAGGCAGAACTTCAGGAAGGGTTCCTAATTAGTCAATCCTTCAATCTTTTTGCCTGCGATGCTTTTTGCAATTCGATCACCGCGGCCGGAAGCTGGGAGAGCGCATCTATGCGCAGGTTTGCATTGCCTTCGCTGCGGTCCGCTATGAGTACCGATTTCATGCCGCAGGCCTTTGCCGCAATGACATCCTTCTCCTGATCGCCAACGTGTATGCACTCTTCGGGCTTTAAGCCGAGCTTTTCAGCCGTAATAAGCAGGCTCTCCGGATCGGGCTTTGGATTCTTATACGCGCCAGAAGCCACGACCACGGGGAATTTATCCTTGAGATTGTACACATCAAGGCAACCGGCAATAAAACTGCTGGGGGCGCTGGTTGCGATAGCAAGTACATATCCATCACCCTCCAGACCGGACAGAACTTCCAGTGCGTTGCCAGGAAACCTTACCTTCTCGTATGGAAATTTGGCCGCTTCCTTGCTACCGAGAATCTCCTTTATCCTGTCTGGTGTTGCTCCGCCGGTAAGCCTCTGCATCCTCTCTACGTTCGGCAGTTTGAAGGATTCCTTCACCTCCTCGGCAGACGGGCACGGATATCCAAACTTGGGCAGGAGCTCTTGGTAGTAGGCAACCTGCATGTCCATTGTGTATGCCAGAGTGCCATCGAAGTCGAATATTATTGCTCTTATCACGCAATCCACAAGTGGTATACCGCTATCCAGATATTTAATGATTGCGCGCCTCCACGCGTGGATTAAAGATCTAAATACACTAAGATATACTTAGAAAAACAGACTGACAAACTTTGAAAGGAAGTAAAAGCCTAATCAGAAAGTATTTAAAGACTTTCGAAACCCGATAGAATGAGTATAGGTGACTATGAATGCCAAATCAGGGTAATCCAGGAGCTGCTAAGCCATCAGGGATAGAGGTAGAGGTGCAGCTCGTAGACCAGAACAAGCAGAATATAGTTAGCAACATCAACAACGTAAGACCGGAGGCGAAGGTCGACTCGAAGGACGCCAGCGATCCAATTCTAGCGGTATACCACAGGTCCATCGAAGAAATAGAGAAGATGCAGGTAATAGACAAGACGATGACCGTCTGCCCCGAATGCAAGCTCATCGTCAATGGAACGATCTATAGGGACGGCGACAACGTCATGATAAGGAAGTTCTGCCCGGAGCACAACTGGACGATCGAGAAGTACTGGGAAGACTATGACATGTACATGAAGATGAAGCGTTACAATTACTACGGACGCGGTTTCAACAACCCCAACTACGTTAATGACACAAAGGGGGTAAACTGCCCATTCGACTGCGGAATGTGCGAAAGGCACAAGTCACACACCGGATTGGCGAACGTCGTGGTGACGAACAGGTGCCACCTTTCATGCTGGTACTGCTTCTTCTACGCAAAGGAAGGAGAGGCGATCTATGAGCCGAGCGTTGCAGAACTCGACAAGATATTCAGGAACCTCAGGGCGCAGAAGCCGATACCGGCCAACGCGCTCCAGATAACAGGAGGAGAGCCAACGATGCACCCGCTCATAGAGGAGATAGTGGGGAAGGCGAAGGAGGCAGGTTTCGATCAGATACAGCTCAACACCACAGGAATAAACCTGGGACTCAACCCAGAGCTTGCAGTAAAGCTGAGGCACGCCGGAGTCAGCACGCTCTACATGAGCTTTGACGGAGTCAGCCCAAGGGCAAACCCGAAGAACCACTGGGAGACGCCGCTTGCGCTCAAGGCAGCGAGGAAGGCAGGCATAGGAGTGGTCCTGGTGCCGACAGTGATAAGAACGATAAACGATCATGAGCTCGGCTCGATGATCAACTTCGCACTCAACAACTCAGACATAGTGAGGGCGATAAACTTCCAACCGGTTTCTCTGGTAGGAAGAATGCCCGCAAAACTGAGGGAAAAGCAGAGGATTACCATACCTGGTGCAATAAAGCTCATAGAGGAGCAGACAAAGGGAGTAATCGGCAAGGATGCATGGTTCTCCGTCCCGTATGTAGGCGGAATAAACAAGTTCATAGAGGCCCTCACAGGTGAATACAAGTACGACCTGTCGATACACTTCGCGTGCGGAGCGGGAAGCTACCTCTTCGTTGACAGCGACAACAAGATAATACCGCTGACGAAGTTCGTCGACGCAGCCGGTCTTCTAGAGCACCTACAGGGTGCAGTCGATGAAATGCAGGGCCACTCCAAGCTCGGAAGGAGAATGATCGCGCTTAAGGCTCTTGTCGGAATCAACAAGTTCATAGACAAGCAGTACCAGCCAAAGTCGGTCAATTTCGGCAAGATGCTGATGTCGATACTGCTTAAGCACGACTTCCAGTCGATGGGCAAGCTGCAGATGAAGAGCATATTCATAGGCATGATGCACTTCCAGGACGAGTACACCTACGACATACACAGGGTCGAGAAGTGCGACATCCATTATGCACAGCCGAACGGCGAAGTGCTACCGTTCTGCTCGTTCAACGTCTTCCCAGAAATGTACAGGGACAAGATACAGAGGCAGTACAGCATACCTGCCTCGGAGTGGGAGAAGACCCACGCGAACTGGGCATACGCGAGCGACAAATACGTAAGGAACATAAAGGAGCTCGAGTCGAGCCCAGAGTACATAAACACTTACTCTAAGATGATAGACTACTTCGCGCTTCCATCGAACGGTGGGGGCGGGGTAAAAAACTTCGCGAACATCAAGCCGAAGATCGTGCAGCAGGTAGTCCAGAAGACATCCGGCGCGACTGCAGCATCATCTGCTGCGGAATCGGTGGTTCCAGCGGGCTTCGAGGGCGTAGGCGAATCATGCGAATGCGGCAAGAGCAGCGAAGAGAAAGAGGTAAGCGGGGGCTGCGGCTGCGAAAGCGGCGGCGGATCCTGCGGATGCTCTGACTGATTGCTTAAAAGGTTTTGACAATGGACCGCAGGGAAATAGAGGGCGGCAGCAAGTACAAACAGGATCTCGAGCGGGAGCGCCAGATGGGGCACGTCGAGGAGGCCTGGCTCACTGAGGCAGACGGAAGTACGTACAGGATGCCCTACAAGATAATAAAGTACGTGGTGTTCAGCGGGCTCGCCCAGAAGGAGATGATCGACCCGCAACACGCCGCACGCCTTCAGTACAGGCTTTCATTGCTGGAGCCGGTAATAAAGGCGTCGGTCAACTATGTGAAGTGCAGAATAACTATAATATACAACCCCAAGGGCGCGGCCAACAGGAGGGAGCAGATGAGCCAGCAGGAGATAATCGACGTGCTCGCGAAGGAGGGAGTGCACGTTGACATGCAGCACATAGACGAAAGGGATTACGATTACGTAAAGGAATTCTACAACTACGCCTACTTCTCGCCTACGATAAGGGAGAGCGCACCGTACGGCTACACCAAGGAAGAGTGGCTCAAGATGAAGGACGAGTACCAGGCGAAGATGGACAAGCTAGGAGTAGACAAGCTCGAGAAGTTCCACCAGTGGCAGGAAGAATATATGACGAGCATAACGGCGCAGGGTAATCCGAACCCGGAAAGGGTCAAGGTTACCGCGCTTGGCAAGCTGCTGGGAAGGAAGAAGGGCCCGAAGGCGAAGAAGGGCGGAGAGAAGGGATTCTGGTTCCATGGAGTCTAGCTGCGGACGTACTTTGTGGTCTTATAAGTTTTGGTGGATAATCCTACATGGGCAAAAAGGCGATATTGGATCAGCGCCAGTGTAAGCTCTTTTTTAGTTACATAAGCGAACGCCACATGATTTATAAGAGGAGATTTGTGCAGCACAGGCCTCCGCCGTGGACAAGCGATCCGGTTTTAAGCAAGTATAAGTTCACAAATGTATTCAGAGACCTTGACCCTGGCACGCGTTTTGTCAAAAACGATATCTTAGGAAAGCTGGAGCGGCCGGAAGATATTATTTTTAACATAATCATTTACCGGGTGTACAACAAGATAGAGACGTTCAAAGCGGTGGGGCTTCAGAGATTCGATCACTTTGACAAGGGCCCTTTCGAAAGCAGGCTCAGGACATTGAAGGCCTCCGGGATGCCGGTCTTCACGAATGCCTTTGTTGTGCCAAGCTACAGATGGATTGACCCGGCAAAGGACAAGATTGCGAACACTTCTACTTTTATAGAAAATCTGAGCGGCACAATAAAAGACGTGATTTCAAGGATTATGGGTGAAAGAGATTCGGAGTACACGTTCAAACAACTTTTAAATATTGAGGGCATAGGGCCGTTCCTTGCATACCAAATTGCGGTTGACATTGGATACTGGAATAAGGAAGTGTTTGACGAGTCGGTTTTTGTGGTAGCTGGGCCCGGATGCAAGAGGGGGATTGACTTTCTTTTCGGCAATAGGGGCGGACTAAGCTATGGGCAATGTATCGAATACGTAAGGGACAGGCAGGGAGGATTTTTCAAGCAGATTGGGATTGATGAGAATTTATTGTTTGATGATAGAAAGGAAAGGCACCTCAACCTGATGGCGCTAGAAAACTGCTTCTGCGAGTTTTCCAAGTATGTGAGGGCATCAACAAGCACGGGGAGGCCCCGGAACAGGTTTGTTGGTCGTTAATAGAGCAGCATCTCTGCCGCGACCACCGGCTCCTCTATTCCGAAGTTCCTTAGCACCTGGGGGTGTATCTCCCCAAATATGGCAATAGTTTTTTTATCGACCGTGGCCCTTGCGCATCTTCCCTCTATGAAAGATGGATCGGAATGCGGCTCTATGACAAAATCCTGCCCCATGTTCTGAAGCAGCGTGGCGATTATGCTTTTAATCTCAGCGAAGTTGGCCCTCGAATGAACACTGACCAGTCCGAGCCTCACTTCCTCCTTTACGTTTTTGCCGTCCAGGGAAAACGTCTTTCCTATTTCGAAGAGTCTCTGCGGCATGGTCGCGCTTGCGGACACGGCGAGGTTCTGCATCAGGCTCGGCAGTACCGATGTCCTTAGCATAGTTATAGAGGATGCCTTCGAGTCTGCTATGCTCACGTAGCTGTCCTTTGCGGGCTCCTGCTGCATGTCCTTGAAGTTGACCGCCTCGCTCGTGAGCACGCTGTTTATCGCCTCTGTGTATCCAAGCCCGATTGCTATTATGCCGAGCTTGTTCTCGAGATCTGCTGCGTCGTTCGATAATCCCACTGACACGCCGGATATCGGCAGCGGATTTATCTTGTCGTAGCCGTATGCGATCGCTATGTCTTCTATTATGTCCTGGTCGTTGAGCACATCGACCCTGTACGGCGGCACGTAGAATAGGACGCTGTCTCCGTACTTTGCAGCTGTATATCCCATCTTGTTTGCCAAGGAAATCACATTGTGTCTGCCCGTTTCTGCACCGATTGTCGTGTCTGCCTGCTTCATGCTTACCTTTATTTCCCTGTAATCGAGCTTTGGAGTAGTCTGGATCCCGTTGCCATACCTTACTGTAATCGGATAGACATCCGCTCCGGCGTAGATGAACGAGCTTGCAATAACATTTGCTGCGTTCTTCAGGGCGTTCGCCGAGGTTCCAGTTATATCTATGAAAATATCCCGCGTCTTCTCCGTTACTCTAGTCTGTTCGCAGTTCGTTATCGGTATCAACGCAATCGTCTTCTCCGAGTCCTTGAGAAATGGGTACATTACCTTCTTGCTGCCGTAGTTGGGCACCGCATCCTGATAGGTTATTCCCTTGTCGTGCTGCTTCATCACGTCCTCGAACTGCATATTCCTCTGCTTGCCGAGCGGCACGAGCCTGCCCTCTGTAGCTGCAGAGTATACTATACCACCCTTGATCGCGCTGAGCGCGTGGATTCCTATGGCGAGCTTCTTCCTTTTCCTGCCGTATGTATCAGCAAACTTCTCGGTGAAGTTTATCAGGTACTTGAGCCTGTTACCAGACAAGTCCACATTCTTCACTACCATTCCCGCAAAGTATGGTCTTACCTTCATCACGTTCGGGTCCACCGCGACATCGAGATACGGCTTGTTCGTAATCCTGTAAAGTTTATCTTTGGGCTTTTTCTTGCCTATGAAGTTTTCGAGCGCCCTCGTGATGCCGACAAAGTCTAGCAGATCCGGTCTGTTGGGGTTTATGTTGACCTTTATCTCTGATTCATCAGACAATTCGACCTCTACCCCCATCGACAATATCTTCTCTATCAGCTTCTGCCTGTCCGGCTCGAGCGCCTTGAAATCCTTCGATTCGAAACTTGCAATCGCCATGATCAAACCTTTATGTTCTTCCTGGACCTGAGCCAGGAGATGTCATTCTTGTACAGCATCGGAAGGGTGTCAGCCCCGAATATCTTCTGGTTGAGCAGAAGCCTGTCGACGCCGCCTCCCCACGCGAGCACCGTCTTATTCAAGCCCATCGCTTTCGTTATTTCCCTTCTTATTATCCCGCCTCCGCAGAGCTCTATGAAATCCTTGTGTTCCTTGTCATAGTAGAAGAACTCGAGGCTCGGCTCGGTGAACGGGAAGTAGGAAGGCCTTACTCTTACATCATCAAGGCCCAACTTCGAATAGAAGCTCTTGAGCGTGTGTATCAGGTTCGCCAATGTCAGGTTGTCTCCCACTATTATGCCATCGTACTGGCGCAGCTCGGCGAGGTGCTTGTAGTCCATACTCTCGTTTCTGAAGACTGGGCCTATGGAAAACATCTTCGTAGGGAAATTTGTCACTGCTGTCTCTGCAATCTTCTTCATGTATCGTGCCGAAACGCTTGTGGTGTGAGTCCTTAGGACGGTAGACCTTGCGACCTGCTCGCTCCAGTCTTCTTTCCATCCTGTAAGGTGCATCTTCTTCACCCTTTCGAGAAGCGTGACGTCCTCTATCGTCAACTGCTTGGGGTTTGAGAGGAAGAAAGTATCCTGCATCTCCCTCGTAGGATGGTCCTGCGGGGAGAATAGCGCATCGAAGTTCCAGAACGCGGTTTCTATTATGGGACCCGATACTTCAACGAAGCCCATCTGGAGCCAGTTCGATCTTATCACGTTTATAAATTCCCTGACAGGGTGGAGCCGCGCAGGATAGGAAGGCTCTGTCGGCGCATTAACATCGTATGCCCTAAGCTTCTGCTTCTTCCATGATCCGCTTGCTATCATTTCCTTTGTCAGGATAGCCTGCTCCGCTTCCCCTGAAGCTGCACCAGCCTTTACAAGCAATACCGATATCACAGGTGTGTCCTTCTTTTGTATCAACCCCCTGCTCTCGAGTATTTTGACGCTGTCTGCTTGCTGGCTCGGTATCTGAACCTGCCCAGATGCATCGATAAGCTTCGTGAACAGCTGCTTCAATTGATACGCCTTGTCTCCACTTGCGATCTTGAGGCCCTCTGGAGTCAGCGATACGATTCCATCTTTTATCGTGACCCATCCGTTCTTCTTCGCCCAGCCCAGCGCGATGCTATCGTTTATTTTTGCGGCGGATTCCTTCCTTGTGGCCTTCAGTTTCCTGACGAGCGTCTCTTCCGGAAACTCCTTCGTGTGTCTTTGACCTTCAGCGGTAAGTGTTATTGCGGTGCTGGTGCTCCTGCTTACTTTTATGTTACCCTTCTTGGATAGCTGCTCGATCGCCCAGAGCAGCGGGTCCTTGCCCAAACCTGTAGTTCGCTCAAGCTCTTCCAGCGTGGCGCTCCCCTTTTTAGAGAGGGCGCTGAGCAGCTTGGCTTCGTACTCATGCAAGGGATCACTTATCCATCTTGAAGTAGGTGTAGAGGATGAAGAGCAGTATCGCGGCGATTATTATGATATAGGTGAATACCCCCAAGAAACTGTATATTGCGGTGAAGAAGGCGAGCACCTCGTCCTGAACGCTTTCCTGTGTCACAAAAGTCAATGTGAACTTAGATAGGGGTTCCTGATAGAACCACGACACGGTCGTAACGTTGTTGCTGGCTATGAGTGTAGTCGGATAATCTGGAATGGGGAAGATATTGGTTATCCTTGCCAACTTGGGAAGAATCATGGTAAGGGTGCTGTTTGCGGTGAGCACCTCTCCGCTCAGCTCGTGCTCGTAGTTGAATACGTCAGGGTTGAATGAGTACACGAAGGTTCTTGGCGCCGTCTGGTTTATCTTTGTCACGTTGCTTACATCGTACAGTATCGTTATGACCGCCTGCTGACTCCCGTCGGGCAGGTTCAGGAGCGGGCCGGGAAGCAGCCTGAAACTGTAGACCCCGCTCTTCGGGTTTATTATGTGCTGGGTCAGGCTGGGCCCTATGATGGACTGCCATTTGCTCAGCGTGAGGTTGAGCGCGGTCCTGTCAGACGTATACTGGCTGGTCGAGCTATTGCTGACAGATACGTTGAATGTCTCGACTACGCTCGCGCTGGTGTTCGTGTTGAGCGTGACCTGCGTTGTTATGTGGTTCACTGTGTAAGAGGCGCCAGAAAGCTGCACGCATGCGACCGTAAGAAGGGCAAGTGCTACCCAAGCGTAGCGTATCAATAGCTTCACCATCATCTATTTTGAAGAATGTATTTATAACCTTATTGTATCCGGGAATACGTCGTTGGAGCGGAGCCCGCGGGGGCACCCTATCCTTTAAATACCTTTACGGACAAAGAATCATAAGTGATTTCTATGATAACAGGATTCATAATATCTAAGGTAGAAGGCAAAGTCGAGTCCGTGGAGGGGCTCGGAAGGCAGAGGTTCCCGAGATTAAACTACAACTTTGACAAGCTTACTGCTGACGGGGACACGCTGAAGCTGGATTACGAGTTCACCGCGTCGTACTTTGATGGTGATGCGAATTCGAAGACCGCAAAGAGCATAGGCGAATTGAAGCTTTCCGGAGTGGTGGAGATAAAGGACACTAAGGAGGCTGTAACCGGCATAGCGAAGAAGTGGAACGATAGCCATACGCTTCCGCCAGAACTGGCCGAGGATGTTCTCAACAGTCTCAACTTCAGGTGTGGGGCCACAGGCACGCTTGTCGCATACTCGCTTGGGCTGATACCCCCGATTGTGATATCCCAGACAAAGATACAGGACAAGAAGTAGAGCTCTACTCCGCGTTCCTGCGCCTGGCTTATTCGTGGTGCTGCTTTGCATATAGAAGGCGCTGTGCTTGATGTAGATTACCTACTCGAAAGCGACAGCAAGGCGAACATAAGGATCACGGTGAAGGGGACCGATGGCAACGCCTACCAGGTATTCGACACCAAGTTCGAGCCCTATTTCTATCTGCTGCCCAGCGGCCCCATTACGGAGAAGGAGCTGATGGACTCTGTAAGGAGTGCGGAGACACCGCCCAAAGCGATCAAAAAGGTGAGGAAGAAGGTGGCGGGCCGGGAGCTGGACCTCTACATGGTAATCACGCACAGCCCGCAGCACGTTCCAAGACTGAGCGCGGCAATGGCGAGACACGGCACGTGCTACGAGTTCGACATCCCGTTCGCGAAGAGGTACGTGATAGACAACGACATAACGCCGCTGGCCAACTACGAGATAGAGGCCGAGGAGAGGGGGGAGACGCTCGAGCTCAAGTCCATGAAGAGCGCATCCAACCTATTGGCGGTCGACCTGAACGTGATGTGGTTCGACATAGAGGTGTACAACCCCCTCGGGATTCCAAGGCCCGACAGGGACCCCGTGATAATGATAAGCTATTCCTACAGGTCAAAGGGCAAGAGCGGCGTGGAGGTTCTGACGTTCAAGAAGATAGATAGGAAGTTCGTGACAGTACTGGGAGACGAGAAGGCGATGATAGCAGCTTTCGCCTCGAAGCTCGAGGAATACGATATAGATGTGATAACGGGCTACAATTCCGCGAATTTCGACATAAAGTACCTGCTCGACAGGGCGCAGAAGCTCAAGATCGAATTCAACATAAGCAGGTTCCGCGGGGACACGAAGCTCGAGAAGCACGGCCTCCTGGACAGGGTGAAGATAGCCGGCAGGGTGCACGTCGACATGTACCAGGTCGTCAAGTTCATATCAATTGTGGGGGCATCCGAGAGCATACTCAAGATGAACAGCCACACGCTCAAGAACGTCTACGAAGCGATAAGCGGCGAGAAGAAGACGAACGTCGAGAAGGCCAGCATCTACAAGCTCTGGGACGGGAGCGCGAAGGACCTCGAGACGCTTGCGGACTACAACCTGAGCGACTCGAAGGCGCTGCAGGCGGTCTACGACATGTTCTCTCCGATAACGATAGAGCTATCTAGGACTACAGGCGACGTGCTGAGCGACACCGGGGTATCGACCACGGGGCAGCTTGTAGATTACCTCATGATGCGCTACGCACACAGGTCGAACGACATCATCCCGAATAAGCCCGATGAGGCCGAGATAAAGCGAAGGCTCGACAACCCGATAGAGGGTGCCTATGTCAAGACGCCCGACCCAGGGATCTACACAGACCTTGCGATATTCGACTTCCGGGGACTGTACCCCTCGATAATAATATCTTACAACATTGACCCGTCCACAGTCTGCAAGGACTGCACAGATTTCTATGAGTCGCCGGTGGGGACGAAGTTCGACAAGTCCAGGAATGGGATTATGCCGCTCGTGCTGAAGGCGCTGATAGATCAGAGGGCGAGCATAAAGCAGCAGTACAAGAAGAATCCGGATGACAAGTTCCTGGGGTCGAGGTCGTCGGCGCTGAAGATACTTTCCAATTCGTTCTACGGCTATCTGGGCTACGCCAGGTCGAGGTGGTATTCAAGGGAGTGCGCCGGCAGCGTCACAGCATACGGCAGGCAGTACATAAAGGAGGCGATAAGCGAGGCCGAGAAGGCGGGCTTCAAGGTGATATACGGAGACACAGACAGCGTAGTCCTGCTCCTCAACGGGAAGAGGGATGCAGCCTTGACTTTCATCAAGGGCTTCAACGCAAAGCTGCCCAAGAACATGGAGCTAGAGCTCGAAGACTTCTACAAGAGAGGGGTCTTCGTGGGGAAGAAGACTGCGACCGGTGACAAAGGCGTAAAGAAGAAGTACGCGCTGATATCCGAATCGGGCAGAATAAAGATAAGGGGGTTCGAGCTGGTCAGGAGGGACTGGTCGAAGGTCGCAAGGGACACCCAGAGGAAGGTGCTGGAGGCGATACTGCAGGACGGCAGCGCGGAGAAGGCTGCAGAGATAGTCAAGCAGGTCGTGAGGGACCTCAGGGAAGGCAAGGTGATGCTGCCCGAGCTCGCAATAAACACGCAGCTCAGGAAGAGCATCGACAACTATGATGGAAAGTCGCCAGAGTTGGGCGCAGCGAAGAAGGCGGTGAGGGCAGGCCTGAAGAGGAAGGACGAGCTTGAGCACGGGATGATAAGCTACGTGATAACGAAGCACGGCTCGTCCATATCCGACAGGGCGGAGCTGGAGGAGTTCGCAAAGGACTACGATGCAGACTACTATATCAACCATCAGGTGATGCCCGCAGCCATGAGAATACTTAAAGAGCTTAACTTCGATGAAGATGAGCTGAAGGGCCTTGGTACCCAGAAGAAGCTGTGATATTATGGAAGAAAAGAAGATCGATCAGAAGCTGCTGGAGGAAGTGGGAGCGATATCCTACAAGGCGCTCATGCTTGCGAAGGAGAGGGTGAAGCCTGGGGCGAAGCTGCTCGACGTAGCCAACTTCGTTGAGAAGTACCTGAAGGACAATGGATACGGGATGGCTTTCCCGCTTAACCTATCTGTGAACAACCAGGCGGCGCACTACACTCCATCGGTAGATGATGAGACCGTCTTTGGAGAGAATGACATAGTGAAGGTAGACTTCGGGGCAGAGAAGGAGGGAGTGCTCGGCGACTGCGCCGTTACTGTAGACTTGTCGCATAATAACCAAAAGCTGGTCGAAGCTACTCAAGAGGCACTGCTGAGTGCGATTGCGGTTGTCAAGGCAGGAGTCATGGTAAGAGATATCGGAAAGGAAATAGAGAGAACGATAAAATCGATGGGATTTGTGCCGATAAGCAACCTTGGAGGGCACAGTGTAGAGATGCACGAGCTGCATTCGCACATATTCGTGCCCAACTTCGACAATGGCGATGATACAGTACTGGAGGAAGGAGCGGTAGTGGCGATCGAACCTTTCGCCACCAACGGGAAGGGAATGGTGACCGAGAGCGACATCTGCGACATATACAGCTACGACATTGATGTTCAGACAAGAATGAAAGAGTCGCGCTCGGCATTTGAGGAAATAAAGAAGAGCTACTCTCACGAACCGTTTGCGGTAAGGTGGTTAGCTAATGCGGTTCCATCGAGGTTCGGGCTGTATGCCGGCATAGCAGAGCTCGCAAGGGCCGGCGCCCTTACTGCCTACCCTACTTTGATAGAGCTAGGTAAGGGGCTTGTGTCGCAAGCAGAGGCCGAGATTGTAGTCGAGAAAGGCGGTTGCAAAATACTGACCAAATGAGGCAGAAGCGGACGCGCACGGTCTAATAAAAATTGTATTTAGCGCATCTTCAGCCGCACTCGCTGTGGCCGCACTTTGTGCAGGTGAAGCATCCCGACGCTGCCATCATCGTGGTGCCGCACTCCGGGCACTTCGATTCCTTTGTGGATGAAACCACATAGCTTCCTGCTCCTTCCCTGATCGCGGCTATCGTGACTCCTTTCCTTTCTTCCTGTGCCTCCTGGTGCTTCTGCTTCATCTCGGCGAACGTGGCGATGCTCTGCTGTGGGTTCTTCTCGACCGCCTGCAGTATCTGGACGTTCTTGCTGCCGTCCCTATAGACCGTTATGCCCTTGCAGCCGAGATCGTATGCAAGCTTGTACGCCCTCTCTATGTCCTGCGGCGTGGCCCAGTTCGGGAAGTTTATCGTCTTCGAGACGGAGTTGTCGATGTGCTTCTGGAATGCGGCCTGCATCTTTACGTGCCATTCCGGCGCTATATCATACGCTGTAACAAACAGCTTCCTCTCTTCGAGCGGTATCTGCTCTACGTCCTGTATTGATACCCGGCCAGCGAGGCTCCTCATCAGTTCCTCCGAGTAGTATCCCTTCTCCAGGGATCTCCTCTCGAACTCGTTGTTGACCTCTATCAGGTCGTAGCCCAGCGTAGAGTGCACATTCCTCAAGTACACAACCGCAAATATCGGCTCTATTCCCTGCGATGTGCCGCCGCAGATTATGCTCGTGGTGCCTGTCGGTGCGACAGTCGTGATCGTGGAGTTCCTTAACGGCTTGGATCCAAGCTTGTACCAGACGCTCTCCTTGAACGCCGGGAACGGGCCTCTCTCCTCCGCGAGCTCCTGGCTCATCTTCCTGCCTTGTTCGGTTATGAAGGACATAATCTGCTCGCCGAGCAGCAGCGCCTCGTTGCTATTGTACTTTATTCCCAGTATTATCAGCATGTCCGCCCAGCCCATTATCCCGAGGCCTATCCTCCTAGTGGCCGTGACCACCTCCGTTATCTGGTGCAGGGGGTATTTGTTGGCGTCTATGACCCCGTCGAGGAACCTTACGCCGAGCCTCGTCATCCTCTTAAGCTCGTCCCAGTCCACCTCGAAGTGGTGATCGGTCTGCTTCACTATTGTCGCAAGGTTTATCGCGCCAAGGTTGCACGCGTCATACGGCGTCAAGGCCTGCTCCCCGCACGGGTTTGTCGCTTCTATCGGCCCGTATGACGGGACAGGGTTTGAGAAGCTGGAGTTAATCCTGTCTATGAATACAAGCCCCGGATCGCCTGTCTTCCATGCCATGGTGACTATGAGGTTCCACACCGCCTTTGCATTGAGTCTCCCGGTCACCTTTCCATTCTTCGGGTTTACCAGGTTGTAATCCCTGTTGCCGTCGAGCGCCTTCATGAATTCCTCGGTTACCGCAACGGATATGTTGAAATTCTTTAGCGTGCCCTCGCTCTCCTTCATCATTATAAAGTCCAGTATGTCGGGGTGGTCTATCCTCAGTATCCCCATGTTTGCGCCTCTCCTCACGCCTGCCTGCTTTATCTGCTCGGTAGCGGCGTCAAACACCTTCATGAAAGAGACCGGGCCGCTTGCCATGCGCCTGTTCACGCCGACGACGTCGTTGGCGGGCCTCAGCCTTGAGAACGAGAAACCTGTCCCGCCTCCTGTCTTGTGTATCTGCGCTGCGTATTTTATAGCATCGAATATCTCATCAATCGAGTCCCCCACCGGTATCACAAAGCATGCGCTCAGTTGGCTGTCAGGGGTTCCGGCGTTCATAAGGATTGGCGTGCTCGGCATGAACCTGAAGCTGGTCATCGCATCAAAGTACTCCTTTGCCCTGGCGTTGATCTGATCCTGGGTCTTCCCATATCTGAGCTCTACGTTCGCTATTGCGGTCGAGACCCTCTCATAGAGCTGCCTCGGCGTTTCCACTACCTGGTGGTTGTCATCCTTCAGCAGATACCTTGCGGCTAGGACCATGAGGCTGTTCACGGGCATCTTCAGGCCGTCATCGGCTATGCCGAGTGACTTCTTGAACGCCCTTATCTCCGCCCTCTTGTGCCTGTAGAGTATGTAAGCCTTGGCGACGTTTGCGTCCGTCTCCATGAGCGCCTTCTCCACTAGGTCCTGTACATCCTCAACCTGCCACTCCTGTCTGCTCATTGCGTTGATTGCCTCGACGACCTTCGCGGTGACCTTGCGCGCCTCTGCGACGTTCTCGTCCATCGGCCTTTCCATGTAGACGTTGCCGAACGCACGGCTGATTGCGCTCGTTATCTTTCCGTCGTCAAATGCGACCCTCTGCCCGTCCCTTTTTATAACAAACTCGATGCCCATCAGATTACCCACGAGGAAAAATTTCCGCGTAAATGAGTATTGGGAATAAGGTTTTTAAATGGGTACAGGGCGCTTTGTGATGTAATTAAATCATTTTGTATCTGTCCTACCAAAATGTTTCATTTAGTAAAAGCTTGACGCCGTAGCTTCAGCGTACTGAACTGTCAATAATCTCTATGTCGTCACAGGCTTCCTTGAACTGGGTCTGCAGTTCTGCCCATACCTCATTGTAGAGGTTGTGGTGATGGTGGTCAACGTTGAAGAAGAGCCATGAATGGAAGGCGCCGTCCGAAATGTTCTTGTTCAACACCTCGTTTATGTCGGATGCGGCTATCGTTTTCCACCTTGATGCGGCTGCGTGCTGGTACTCCTCCTTCACTTCGCCGTTGTTCAGGTCTGAGGGGTTGCCCGTTATGAGATTGTGGGTCCTCCATGACTGGCCCGATGAGAATGAGGCTATGAGCACTGCCATTACCACTGCGCGTTTCTCTTGGTCGCTGAGACTGACCGCACCATTTTTCAATGCGATCTTACGGATTCTGGTTGCGAGAACGTCATACTTGGTTATGTTATGCTTTAATGGCATAAACTGCCCCAAATTTATCGGTTGTTGCACCGATTAATTTTTTCAAGGGTTCAACGTTTCTGTAATCTGATTGGACAAGAGAGTATAAAAGCATATAAGGTAAATTAGATTCAGAAAGAAGGCGAAACTTTCTTGTGGCGTGGGCGATTCGAATGGGAATTTTCAACATATTTGGGAAGAAGGATGCGACATCGGAGCTGACAAAGGCGTCGCCTTTCAGGATTTTCACGGAATGGTCTCCGTACAGCATCTACGCGAACAGGAACAACTCCACTACGCTCAACATAAGGCTGAAGAACCTTACATCGGAGCAGCTCCTTACATCTGTTGTGATAGAATTGCCGCAGAACCTTGCGTTCGACAGCATGGGCGTGTCGAAGCAAAGAGAAGTAAGGGTGGGAGAGCTTGCCGGCAATGAGGAAAAGGACATAGGCGTGGAGGTGTTCGGAGGGATGAAATCCGACCCCGGTGAGTACACCATAACGCTCACTGCGATAGCGCACTACAGAGACTACGGGCATGTGCTCAATGCGGTAAAAAAGAGAACCAATCTCAGGATTGTCTAGTCGCTCATGAGGTTCCGCGGGCTTTTGGGTTGCCCGATTATCGCATAGATGCTTGCGACCATGTCAGCAAGCTGCGTGCCCCGCTCGGTAAGCCTTATTACCTTTATCTTTCCGTGCTTTTCACTCGAGGTGATGCCTATCGCCTCGCACATCCCTATGAACCTGCATGTGTGCACATAAGTGGTATCGGTCGCCTTTGCAAGAGATGAGATGTACCAGTCCTGGCCTGGCGTCCTGAGCGACATTATTATCCTGGCCTGCTTGTCCTTGAATATTATTGTCTCTTCTTTCTTGGGCTGCTCTGCCTTTGGCTCTTTGGCCTCAGCCTTTTGCTCTGCCATCCAATCGGATTGATTTGAAAATTCAGCTATAAAATACCATATATGCGCAGATTGGCGTGGAATTCCGCATGTCCACGCTCGGCATATGTATTTTAATAGTTTCCGTAGTAATACCTGTAGTGCGACTGAAGGTGTTCAAATGGTAAAATACATCATTGCAAAGCAGCTTGTGGGGAAACGTGTGATGACGATCGATGGGTTCGATCTGGGAAGGTTTGTTGATGCTGAAATAAGCGATGTTACAGGGAAGATAAACGCTATTCTTGTGGAGCCCAGCCTCGATGGAGGGCTCGCGAACAAGGTCAAGGTCGACGGCGGCATAGTAAGGGTGCCTTACGCGTCGGTCAAGGCGGTCAACGACTTCATAGTTGTCGATAGGAAAGAGATTTGAAAGGCAGGGCGAATAGGCGCCAGTCGTTGCGGTAGTAGCCCTTTGGGTGGTTTTCATAATAATCTGCGGTGGTGACGAGGCGGGAAGGGGCGCACTGATAGGGCCCCTTGTCGTGGCCATTGTATCTGTAAATAAGAACTCAGAGCATAAGCTCGCCGACATAGGGGTAAGGGACTCGAAGCTGCTTTCTAGGAGAAGGAGAGAAAACCTCTACGACATGATAAAGGAGATAGCGGTTGAGGTAAGGGTGGACAAGATCTACCCTAAGGAGATAAACGAGGCCATGAGGGGGAACATCTCGCTCAATGAGCTCGAGGCGCTGCACTTCGCGAAGCTGTTCGACAAGTTCGGCGACGGTATAGGAACTCTGTACCTTGACTCCCCAGACGTTATAGCAGAGAAGTTCGGCATAAGGGTAAACCTTTCGTCATCGAAGCCAACTAGGATAGTGGGCATGAGCCCGAAGGGCGAGAAGGGAGTAAGCTACACAAAGATAGTGGCGGAGCACAAGGCCGACGCAAGATACCCTGTAGTGTCGGCAGCGAGCATAATAGCGAAGGTCGAGAGGGACTGGGCAATGGACAAGATTTCCAAGGATTTGAGGCTGGAGCTAGGGTCGGGGTACCCCGCAGACTCATTCACGATAAGCGCGGTGAAGGGCAACATGAAGAGCGGCGCCCTGAGGGTGCACATAAGGCAGTACTGGCAGACCATGCAAACGATAAAACAGACCAGGCTGACCAACTTCTAATTTCGGATGTGTCGCCAATCTGATTTGAATCCCCCTATTTCTTCTGTCATTTATCAACTTTTGCATTATGCTCAGTAAGCCGATTGATTGCATCAATAGCTTTCACGATATCACCTTTCTGCCTTGCAAGGGCAAGTCTTATGTGTTTATGCAATCCGGGGGCCTCAAAGTTATAATAGTATGAAACTGGGATTACCGCAACACCATGATCTTTCTTCAGTTTGTCAGAGAATTCTATATCAGTCATGCCGGTCTTGCTCACATCCATCATGCAAACTGAAGAGCCTTCAAGGGGCTCTACTTTTATTTCTGGATCTATATTGGCTTTTAGATAATTGTAATTCTCTGCGACAATATCATTTAATTGTTTTATATAACTGGGAAATCTAGCATCGTTCAATATTCTTGAGAGCAGGCAAAGATCATATTTATTAAGCTGAAAAAACATATTGTCTATCCTGTGAAGTAGGCGTTCTTCAATATTTTTGGAGTAAGCCAGGCAGGCAAACTTGGAGCCATCCAGTCCGAGTATTTTACCAGTATCACCTACAATCAAATATGAAGGCTTGTGTGGCATTTTGAGTTCTGGAAGCATAGGCATCTTTGCGCCAAAAGGCCTTATTTCAGCAAATACGCAATCTAGTATAAACATTCTTTTCCCATCGCATAACTTTGCCACTTTTTCAATTGTGTCTTTGGTATGAACCTTGCCGATTGGGTTCTCTGGCAATGTCAGTACAATGGCCACCGTTCTGTTGCTTATTTTTCTTTTCAAATCGTCAATGTCTGGTGTCATATCACTTTTCCGCTTTGCATATATAACATTTCCTCCAAGAGATCTTACTATATTTGGATAGGCATCGTAACCTGGTTCAAACATTATTACCTCGTCTCCGGGTGTTACTATAGCATGATCTATTGCAATGAGCAACGCATATGTTGCGGTCTGTACCAGTTGGATGTTTTCAGTTTTGAATAATTTGGTGAAGTAACGTTTGATGTAGTCAATCATATCCTTATTATTCATTTTAGCAAACTCCTTACCAGAGCTAACTCTATATTCATCAATCCACCTAGGATTTACGCCGGCGGGGTAACTTGCTGTCAAATCTAACACGCCACCAGGATTGAGATAAATCTGGCGCTCCAGCTCGGTTTCCTTAGAAGTTCTTGGCCCAAAGAACAGTGGCTCTTCCAGGGCCACATTCCATATGATCTCAAAGAATTGTTTCTAGAGTGAATATATAGTTGGATTATCAAATACATCTATTTTTAGTGCCTGTTTATCACTGAAAGTGCAGACTCCAACCTTTCCGTCCCACAAATAAAAATCGCAATTAACGTTTACAAGGTGCTCCGGTATAAATCTGGCGGTAAAGTGATGTATCCAATTTGGGTTACTAAAGTGGCTATGAACGAGCTCTATATTCTCAGGCGTATTTGTTGCTATGAAGTGATCATGTCTATTTTTCTTTGCTATCCTATTTCTATAATCAATAACGATCTTGGTGAAACTTGGGCTCATTTTCCTCTTTAGATTTGCATACCCAAAGATGTCGCCAGTGCCTGCTGCCACAGACATGAGAAGTGTGCTGTAAAGCGCGGAGTCTTGCTCTGAGGGAGAGCTTGCCATGACCAGTATTGTATAGACGGTTTTAAAATGGTTGGTTAGCCTGCACGTGCACAGATATATTGCTTTCTCTTCCTAATAGATACAGGATCTGTGGCGCAACTTGGATAGCGCACCGGGCTTCGGACCCGGTGGTTGCGGGTTCAAAATAAACTTTTGGAAAAAGTTTAACCAAAAGTTATGAAAATCCCGCCAGATCCGCATGTTTAAATGCCGTTGTAGCAAAAAGTGAGAAGCCAATGATCAAGTTAAAGAAGCTTGCACTCAGGGATGCACAGAGATATGCTACATTAGCTAATGATAGAAAGATATCCGGACCGTTCGCATCGGTAGAGCCGGATGACTTTCCATATCCATTTTCACAGGTAGATGCCGTTGGCTTCATAAAATTTGCAAGGAACTCGATGCAATTGAAAAGAGCCTTCTTCTTTGGAGTATTCAAAAATAGTTTACTTATTGGAGCTGCTGGATTAAGCAACATAAACTACAATACGGGGCGGGCCTCCATATCCTACTGGATAGGAAGACGTTACTGGGGGAAAGGTTACGGCAAGGAGGCTGCAAGGCTATTGATTAGATTTGGATTCAGGAAACTAAAGCTTAAGAAGATAGTTTCTGGCGCGCTGGCTACAAATAGCCGATCGATAGGCATTTTGGAAGGGTTGGGATTTAAGAAAGATATCAAGCTGCGCACCAAGCTCGGCTTCACCTTAAAGAAAAAGGAGTTCATAGGCTGACGAGCCTTATTCGTACTGCTTATAATGACCTCCTCCACGACCTAAAGGTCGTGGTATCGTAGGCAGTTACATTGCAAG
>VFSW01002050.1_pt1 | contig 30569 bp, 27 predicted proteins | sample 5358111 | NCBI WGS metagenome assembly VFSW01 (sample SAMN11554181, study PRJNA540505) | mine drainage metagenome | isolation source: sediment from site ElyBrook_90M | place: USA: Ely Copper Mine, Vershire, VT | collected 2017 | reverse complement strand
GCGATTTCTCCAAAGTGGTCAATCGTGCATATCCCTCAAGCCGCAGGCGGTGCAGAAATCGTCACATGGAGATCCAAAGTGGAGATCCGGAATAAGGAGTCGAACAGTGAAACATGATTTCAAGATGCTGGCAGTTGCTGCCACAATGTTAGCTTTACCAATCTTCACCTACTCACAGACCGCGGCAGGCCAGGACTCAACCGCCGGTTCCGGCGCGCAAGCGCCTGCCGGCCATCACGAAGCGATGCGCATGGTGCCGGCCCGCGCTGAACTTATGCACCCTCTGGATGCCACCAAAGACCACGCCGGCTCCGCCGTGCAGGCGAAGCTTGTGCGAAAGGTGACTTTAACCAATGGAACGGAGTTGCCCAACGGCACGATCCTAGTTGGAACAGTTACCGTGGATGACATGGGGCAGCAAGGTATGTCCAAGCTTGCGCTTCGCTTCAACCAGGCTCAGTTGAAAGACGGAACTGTCGTGCGAATCAAGGCGACAATTGTCGGCTTTTATGGGCCGGGAGCAGTCTCCAGCCCGTACCCCTCGGAACCAGGCAGCGACATGTCAAACGGTTGGACCGATGGAACATTACAGGTTGATCAAATCGATGTTCTTGGAGGGGTGGATCTTCACAGCAAGATCTCGAGCAGAAACTCAGGGGTCTTTGTTTCTAAAAAGAAAGATGACTTTAAGCTCGAGGATGGCAGCGAGATTCAGTTTGCAATTGGCCCCGGACCTGTGCACTCAGCAAGTGTGAACCAATAAGGCGAGAGCATGAAAGAGTGACGGGCAGGTCGGCCCAGATCTAAAAATCTAAATCAAGCTCAAAGATCGCGCGCCCCCACGTCCCGCATCGAAGAAATGGGGAAGTGGCGATCCCACCCACTCCTCACGGTGCAGGTATCCGTACCGTGTTCGCCCGGCACGAGCGCAGCGCCGGGCACGCCATCGGCTTGAGGCTCTTGTCCAGGCACACCTCCACCGCGGTCAGGAAGTTGTGCCCGCAGCTCACCACCAGGTCTGCTCGCGCAATCTCCGCGTTGTTCGCTGCAAACGCGCCCGCAATCTCCTCCGGCGTCATCGACGTCTGCACGGCCAGTGTGTTCAACTGCGCTGGAATCGTCACCGACCGATACGCCGCCCGCGCCGTCTGAAAGAACGCATCCGCGCCCAGCCCCGAGCAGGTTCCATGCGTCCGCCACTCATGTTCCAGCAGCCCCGCCTCTGGGTAGATGTCTGCGTACAGCGCCGGATTCGCCGGCCCCGGCGCAGTCGAGCAATTCTCCGGATACGTCCCGTCCATGTTCTCCGGCCACAGCCCGTGGAGCACAAACCGCGCATGCTCTGCGCACTCCGTCGCATCCGGGTGAGAGTGGCAGAACTCCGGCGACCATGACAGATTCAGCAGATAGAAATCGAACCCCGGGGCCGCTTGTGTCGCGCTGCGCATCTCCATCCGCGAGCCTTCACGCTCTTGCGTACCTACGCTGGTTGCGGCACGCCCCTGTGGCCTGCATCCCGCCAATGCCACCAAAAGCACCGTCCCCACTGCGCATATCGCTTGCCGTCTCATGCACCGCAGCATACCAGCACCGAGCTTCCGTTACACAAGCGTAGGACAAGCACCTGCGACGATGTTTCCAGAACCGCGATACAATTACCGTGGACGTGGGCAAGGAGTCCACGTCCCGGGGCCCAGCACGATGCACACTCCTTTCACGCCGTTGCTCCTCAGTTGTTCGATCGTGCTCGTCGCCGGATGCGGTGGTGGCACTTCCATGTCCACCTCCAACGCTGCGCCCACACCCGCCTGCGTCCCTTCCTCCACACCCGAGTTTGCCTACTCGCTCGATAGCGGGCTCGGCTTCTCCGTCTCCATGTATTCCGTCAACTCCTGCACCGGAACCTTCACCGCCACCACGCCCGCCAGCGTCCCCACCGGATACGGGCCGCCACAAGGTGGCGCTGAAGATATGGTCGTCGACCCGCTCGGCCGCTTCGCCTACGTCGCCAATCTCGTCTCCAATGCCACACCCCAGTCCACCATCTCGATGTTCGCCATCGATCCCGCCACCGGTCTCCTCAAGCCCACTTCACCCGCCACCGTGCCCACCGGATTCTTCCCCCAGAGCATCGCCATCGATCCGGGCGGCAGGTTCGTTTACACCGCCAACTCCGATGACGACACGGTTTCCATGTTCACCATCAACCAGACCACCGGCGTCCTCACGCCAACCAATCCACCCGCCATCTCTACTTATGTCCCCTCTTCCAATGCGCAGAACTCCGACCCCGTCGGCTTGACCACCGATCCCTCCGGTAAATTCCTCTACGTCGTCAATGGAGAAGAGGACACGATATCGATGTTCGATATCGACCAGACCACCGGCGTGCTCAGGCCAACCGCACCGGCCACGGTGCCCACCGCCTCCTTCCCCTTTGCCATCACCGTCTCCCCCAATGGCAAGTTCGCGTATGTGCCCAACAATAACTCCGGCGGAGTCTACGTCAACGGCGTCTCGCAGTACACCATTGACCCCACCTCTGGCGTCCTTACGCCCGTAGCCGCGCACCCTGCTGTCCCCGCAGGCAATGCCCCCACTGCCGTCGTCGTCGATCCCTCCAGTAAATTTGCATACGTCACAAACCGCAACGACAACACCGTCTCGATGTACGCTATCGATCAGACCACCGGCGGTCTGTCTCCCCTCGGCGTCCTCCCCGCCGGCAACAGTCCCTTCCGCATCAAGTTTGACCCCTCTGGCAAGTACCTCTACGTGGTCAACGAGAGCGGCCCTGCTTCCGTATTCACCGTGAAGAGCGATGGGACCCTCGCCACGGCCGGCACTGGGGCCACCGGCGCATCCTCGTATTCCCTGGGCTTTGCGCCTGGAAAATAGACCCGGATCCACGCCGCCAGCCTACCTTCCGCGCCCAGTGGCGCGTCCGTGCCACTCTGCCCCTCGTGCGATGATCGCAATTCCTGAGTTGCTGTATCCCGAAGCCGTTCCACTGAAGTCAACACGAACCTCAAGGAGCGGCGACCTTTCACAATGCCAGAAAGGTCACAACAACTCAGGGATTGCTTTAGAATGAATCGACTTCCGCGAGCCGCGCCCGGCCAGTAAGCTCGATGTGGATAGAGCCAGATGCTGACGACTGTTCCTCCGGCGCAGTCTTACGGATCAAGCTCTCGCATGCCGCAGGCATAGTGACCGGGAGCAAGGCTGTGGTACCGGAAACGGGCTCAACCAGCTCACCTCGCTCGAACGCTCGACGCCAACCAAACAACTGGTTCGCGTTCACACCGTTCGCTCGCGCCGCTTGCGCCACGCTCGCGCCCGGCTGAAACGTCAACTCCACCATGCGCCGCTTCTCAGATAATGCATGCCGCCGGCGTGGGCGATTCCCAAACACCACTCCACCAGAATCAATCATGGCCCATCGTCGCTCTGCGTCCGACTATATGCCAGAGGGGAAGACCACACGCTTACGCAGCGAGCGTCGCGCCCGCCAGATTACTTATGATCGCCTTCATGCCAGTAAATCCGTATCTCTTGTCAGTTGATGACGCAAAGCCGTCGCGAGAACTCGCGTAGAATTTCTACCCTTTCACTCAGAACACGGGACACACAAGTAGCGTGAGCGGTTCCATTCCAGCCGGCACCCAGTTCTTCTCGTTTCGTCTGTACAGAAGCTGCGAGTTCCGTCGATATTCTTCCTTGCAGGCTCAGCTTGGATGGCGTAGCCGTCCTGATGGCAGTGGACAGTGTAAGAGTATCCATTTTCAAAGACTGCGTTGTTTGTTATGTAGTTCCAGTCACTCGTTGTGAATGAGGGACCGGAGTAGTGTCTTTGGAGAGCGGACCCGTCACAGGCTGACTGACCATCGGCGACGGTTTTCTCGACCGATTGTTTGAGCGACACGAATCTCGAAGCTGCGGTACGGTCATTCTGAGCAATACGATAAGACAAAGCAAGCGGAGTGGCCGCAACAACAACAAGTTCAAAACTCAGACAGAAGATCAAAAGGATCCAGAGGCTACGAGGCCGTATTCCAGCAAGTGGCGCGAACTTGCGAATCAAAAGCGAGGTCACAAGCGCCACAAGCATGACAGTAATCGTTACTCCTGCAACAATCAATGGAGTATACGAAGCGCCAACCCCATCCAATGGCTGCCAGATGAAATATCCGCTGTAGTCTCCCAGGAAGGTGCAAGCCGAAGCAGCAGTCACGATTGCGAACAGACGTCGAGGGAACAGAAAAATTGTCGAGGCTGCCAGAAGAGCGATAAAGGGTAGCGGCATCCACCACGGAACAAGTCCCCGGGCCGCTATGACTGGATACCATGAAAACCAAGAACCGGCTCCGATTGCAGTTATTGCCCATGTTTGCTTGGTCATGGCTACAAATTGGCTCCTAGGCCCAAGTGAAAGAACACATAGAAAACGGCTTCAGACGCTGTTTCGTCTTTGGATAAAGGAAGTATGGCTCGCCAAGTTCGTCCTCCAACCGGTTCGAACAGGCCGGACTGTGAAGATGGAAGAAGAGCGGAGATAGATTTCACGTCTCCACCCGAAACGTCGGCTTCCACGTATCCTTTGGGCGGGTGGCCCACCCTAACCTTGCCGAGGCCTGTTCTCCCCTAGACCGGGGTGCCCCGTCCTAGCTCTGCTAGGGCGGGAGACAACGTCCTTTCCCCCACCACCTTGCCGATTTACGTCGCAAAATACGCGTCAAACTCCGTTTCGTCCGGTCGCCCTCTCATGCCCGCCATTGTAACCAACGTGACCTCGTCGCGCCGCTTGCGCCCCAGTACACTGAACCCAACGTGGCCCGCATCTTTCCAGCAACGCACGCCTCCGGCTATCGCGGCCGCCTCGCGCCCTCGCCCACCGGCTATCTCCACGTCGGGCATGCGCGCACCTTCTGGAAAGCGTGGCAGCGCGCCCGCGACGCCGGCGGCTCCATGGTCCTGCGCATGGAGGACCTAGACCCTGAGCGCAGCCGCGAAGAGTTTGCCGCAGCCGCCCTGGAAGATCTGCACTGGCTCGGCATCCGTTGGCATGAGGGGCCAGATGTCGGTGGCCCCTGCGCCCCTTACTCGCAAAGTAAGCGCCACGCCTTCTATCTCGATGCATGGCGCCGTCTGCTCCAGGGCAGCTTCCTCTATCCCTGCCGCTGCTCACGCAAAGATCTCGCCTCCGCGCTCAGCGCACCACACGAGAGCGCACTCAACCAGCCCGACGATGAGCCCCTTTATTCCGGCACCTGTCGCCCCGCGCAGCCGCTTCCGCCCATCCCGCTCGGCCAGCCTCTCGACTTCAATTGGCGCTTCCGCGTACCATACGGTGAGGTCATCGCCTTTGACGATCTTAATCTCGGTCCGCAGCGCTTCGTTGCCGGCGTCGACTTCGGCGACTTCATCGTCTGGCGGCGCGATGGCGCCCCCAGCTACCAGCTCGCTTGCGTCGTGGACGATGCGGCCATGGGAATCACTGAGGTTGTACGCGGCGCGGATCTGCTCAAGTCGACCGCCCGCCAGATTCTTATCAACCGCGCCCTCGGAAATCCTGAGCCGCGCTGGTTCCACTGTGCTCTGATCCTGGACCATAACGGGATCCGTCTCGCCAAGCGCCACGATGCGCTCAGCTTGCGCACCCTGCGCCGGCGGGGTTTGACGCCGCTGAATATTCTCTCCGCGGATCTGCAGGTCGAGACGTAATCTACTTGCTAGCTGCACAAAAAGATGCCTTTAGCCGACGCGCTGAGACATTCGCGTGGCAATTGCCTCATAGTGTTGGACGGCCAGCGCAGGGACACGATGCCGCATTCCTGCGCCATCTCGTGGGCACACTTCTACTTCATCAGGCTCCGGAAATGCGTGACCGAGTCTTTGATCTGTGCATCGGTCAGCTTGCCCTTGTAGGGCTGCATCTTGCCCATCCCGTTGCGTACTGCCTCGATCATCTCTGCTTCAGTGGCCTTCTTCACGTCAGGATCGGTTACCGGCTTCACTTTCATCGCCTTGCCAGCCCCCGTATCGGCCATGCCCGTCGCGCCGTGGCACATCTGGCACTTCGTCTTGTAGACATCCGCCCCAGCCGATTGGGCAAGAGCCGGGGCCATCGTGGACGCGGCAAACACCATACATGCCGCCAGGCTAAGTTTCTTCTTCATACAGATGCTCCTTTCAGTTGCATCGCCTCCAGCCGCACGGCTGGCTTCAGTCAAAACTCGTAGGACAGGCTCACTGGCTTGGCCAATCGCGTTCTGTTTCCATCCATCAAGACGCTCCACGCCCTTCTGCGGAGCCATGTGAAACCTAACTCCTCAGGAATCCTACACTTGCGCCCAGGGCCAGCTCCCTCATCCCATCCGCGTCCAGCGCAGCCTTAGAGCTCCCGGCTCGTCGCACAGGATGTCATCACTAAGATCCCGGCAGGCAACCGAAATCCTTGCTCGCGGAGAGCATCCCGCCATGCGCGCAATCTTAGCGGCCATCAAGGAGTTACACCGTGACAGTGGTCACAACCAGGACAGATTTGCAAAGGGAATTCAGCAAAAGCAACTTGTATTCGTCAAAGCGGCAAGAAATCCGGCGGCGAGGGATTGAACACAGGCACGGATGATACAGCGTCCCAGGGTCAAAAACGATATCCTGGCTTCAGTTCGCAGCGATACACCGTAGATTTTTCCGCTTCCGCATTTGTCCGCACCACGCAGTTGGCCCAGCTCAGATAGAGATCGGGCCCTAGAGGAAAGACCATAGGAGCGCCATTCATCTCCGCCTCGATGCTGACTCCTTCTTCCGATGCGGGAAGAGTAAAGTTCAGTGTCCGTCCGTAGAGGACAGGGTAAGACTCGCGCACACTGCCATTCGTCGTGGTGTGGAAGACCTCGGCCTCGAGCAGGAAGGTGGTCGTGTCGGACCAATCTATTGCCGATGCTGTTACACTGCGGCCGCCGTGTATGAAGCCGCCGGCGTCAATGCGCGTAAAAGGGCAGGGCCCTGCAATGCAGGAGGCGCGTACGTTCCGAAACTCATTCCCCGCTCCGGCATCCAGGGTGGTCGACCCAATCGAGGCCTTCCACAGCCCATTAGGAGAACACGGCGTCTGATGGTCACAGGGCACATTCCCCTGGTTAATCACCTGAAACGTCTTGACCGCGCTCCCGATATTCTCGTCTTTTTCCGTGTTCACCGTATAGCGGATGCGGACATTGGAGAGCACCGACTCAGACTGCCCGGGCGCAGTAGGAGCAGGTGTAGGAATGGGCTCCATGGCAGCCACGTAGAGCGTCCGCGCGGTGGCGCGAAGTCGAATCTGGGCACTCAGGGTCAGCGGCTGGTAGCCCGGATGACGAAAGGTCAAATTCACGTTCCGCCGCAGCCAGATACCCTGTTTGAAAGTGAGGGCGAAGTACCCCGAGGCGTCAGACAGCGTGGAAACGCTCTTTGTGCCCTCCGATGCGGTCACTTCCGCGCCTGCAATCGGCAGCTCTTCCCGCGCATCCGCATCGCGGCGAATCACCGCGCCTTCGATGGTGATCAATCCCGGATTCCAGTGGTGCGTACGCGCCAAGTACCCTGCCACCAGTGATGCCGCAAGGGTTGCCGCGCCCGCCCAAACAAGGACACGTTTCGAATTCATCGACGATCCATCCGCCTATAGATTACTTTGACGCACCCGGAACAGGATGTGCTGCCCCTAACGGCGGCTTGAAGCGTTATCCTGCATCTAGCGTCTAAGGCATTTACAGTTCAATGCTTTTTTGAAGGCGCTGCTTACCGTACCTAACGGCGGTTCAAGAAGTCATTCAATGCACAAAACGGCATGGGCACTCGCGATATGACAGGGCTTCCCAAGGCAATCCGCACGCGCCGCGATCTGCTGCGCTGGATGACCGGGGGAGCCTCACTGGGCCTTCCATTGGCTGCAACGAGGATCTTCGCGTTGGCTGGCAAAGGCATCTCGCAGCCGGAGCCGAGAACCCAGCATACAACCCCTGCGCCGCACCCTGTGCCGACTGCGCTCTCGGTCGAGGACGACGCATTTCTCAACGACCTGGAACACGGCAATTTTCTGTTCTTTTGGGAGCAGGCTAATCCGCAAACCGGATTGATTAAGGATCGCTGCAACGTACGTACCCAGGACAACAGCATCGTGGCCAGCATCGCATCCACCGGCTTCGGTCTCACTGCCATCTGCATTGGTGAAAAGAGGGGCTTCGTCAGCCGTGCCGAGGCTCGCCTGCGGGTGATTCAGGCGCTGTCCTTCATCTGGCATAAGCTGCCAACCCATCGGGGCTTCTTCTTTCACTTCGCCAACATCAACACCGGTGAAAGAATCTGGGACTCAGAGGCTTCTTCCGTCGATACAGCTATTCTGCTCTGCGGAGTTCTTACCTGCCGCCAGCATTTCCAGGACCATGACATCAACCAACTGGCGCAGGCAATTTTCGATCGGGTGGATTGGACCTGGCTCTCGGAGGACACTCGGCTGCTGGCCCAGGGCTGGACCCCGGAGTTCGGCTTTCTTCCTTCCCGATGGGACCTGTACAGCGAATTGATGATGATGTACCTGCTGGGGCTGGGCTCTTCCACACATCCTCTCCACAGCGAGGCTTGGTTTGCGTGGAAGCGGACCACGTTTGAATACGATGGACTTCGCTACGTCGGATCTTTCGCGCCGCTCTTTGTGCATCAGTACTCGCAAGCATGGTTCGACTTCAGGAACAAGAAAGACCAGTACGCGGACTACTTTCAGAACTCCATCATCGCCACCGATGTTCACCGGCGCTTCTGCCTCGAGCTCAACGAGAAGTTCCCCGACTACAGCAATGCGCTGTGGGGCATCACTGCGTCGGACTCAGAGAATGGCTATGTGGTCTGGGGAGGTCCGCCGGCCATGGGGCCCATCGACGGCACCGTTGTACCTGCTGCCCCCGGCGGTTCCTTGCCCTTCCTTCCTAAGGCAACCATGCGCGTCCTGCGCACCATTCATGACCATTACTCCAAGGCCTGGTGCCGCTACGGCTTTGTGGATGCATTCAATCCCCTTACTGAGTGGTACGACACAGATGTCATCGGCATCGACACAGGCATCACCATGCTGATGGCGGAGAATGCGCGTACGGGGTTCGTGTGGGAAACCTTCATGAAGAACCCGGAGGCGCAGCGCGGTATGGAAAAAGCCGGATTCAAGCCCTATACACCGGTTGCGGAGCCACCTTTATAGCCGGTCGCAGCGGCTGACCTTGATGCCGCGATGCTCCGCCGGCAGCGCCAGCCTATGGCTTCGTCCGCCTGCGATTCCTGGATGATTTCAACATTTTCCGGTTTATATCTGCGCGCATCCAAGCATATAATGCGGTAAGTAGTTGCAGCGGAATAGATAATAGACGCCTCTCGCAGAGCGTTCGCGGTACCTTGGTTAAGGATCTGGGCGAAATGCAAGCCCGCCGTATTGTCACAACATTCGGCTGTCTCTGAAGGGACACCTGTCCTCAACCATGAATGCTGCGCCCGCTACTCCCGAACCCAGCAAAGACACGCCGAACCAGACGCAGGTTCCAGGCGATGCCTGGGCAGACCGTTTGCGTGCGCTCAAAAACATCCCTCCGGTTCTCCATTTTGTCTGGGAATCGGGCCCTTCCATCGTCTTCTGGAACATTGCAATCCGCGTCCTGGTTGCCTTTTTACCGGTGGGCATCGGCATCATTGGCCGCTTCATCATCGATGGCGTAAACCGCATCCGCCTGGATCAGCCGCTTCCCCCGCATTTCTGGTGGCTGGTGGGGAGCGAGATGATCCTCGCCGTGACAACTGGCATTCTTTCCCGCACGGTGGACTACTTCGACAGCCTTCTCGCCGATCGGTACACCCATCACGTCAGCGTTGAGGTCATGCGCAAGGCGGCGGCGCTCGACGTCACCGTCTACGAGGATCCGGTGTTCTACGATCGGCTCGAGCGGGCCCGCGTGCAGGCCACTGACCGGCTGGCCATGATCCAGCAGATGGGCCGCCTCATTCAGCAGACCGTAACGGCAATTGCCTTCTCGGCAGTCCTCATACGCTACTCGCCCTTTCTCCTGCTGCTGCTTATTGCCGGCATCCTGCCCGCCTTTCTCGGAGAAAGCCACTTCGCGTTTCTCACCTATGCGAAAAACTTCCGCCAAACACCACTGCGCCGCCAGATGGACTATCTGCGGCAGGTCGGCGGTAGCAAAGAAGCGGCAAAAGAACTCAAGCTCTTCAACCTCAGCAGCTATCTCACGGAGCGGTTTCGTGGACTTTCCCACCAGATCTACATTGAGAATGTCCACCTCAATCGCAGGCGCCTCTTCTGGGGAGGGTTGTTTGCCATTCTTGGCCAGCTTGGCTACTACGGAGCCTATGCCTTCAGCATCTTTCGCACTATCCAGGGCCGCTATAGCATCGGCGACCTCACCCTGATCACAACCGCAATCATGCAGGCCATGGCCAATATCCAAATGGCCTTCTCCACCGCCTCAGGAGTCGCAGATCAAGCCCTTTTTCTTACCGACCTGCTGGCGTTCTTTGAGATGAAACCCCGGGTCGAGTCCAAAGCAAATGGACTCCCGGTGCCACGGCGCATCCAGCGCGGCTTCGAGTTCCGTAATGTCTCCTTTGCGTATCCGGGCACTCAACGGCGCGTGCTCAGCAATTTCAATTTTGCCCTCAGCACCGACGAACGCGTAGCCCTTATCGGTGAGAACGGGCAGGGAAAGACCACCATCGTCAAGCTGATCACCCGCCTCTATGACCCGACAGAAGGCCAGATTCTTCTCGATGGCATTGATCTCCGCGAGTACGATCTCGCCGCGTTGCATGCCGAAATTGGAGTTATCTTTCAGGACTTCATGCGGTATGAAATGACCGCCCGCGAAAACATTGCTGTCGGGCGGATTGAGGTTCCCCATACGACCCATGAGATTGAGTACGCCGCGGAGAAAAGCCTGGCCGCGGGCGTCATCGCCACGCTGGAGTCTGGGTATGACCAGATGCTCGGTCGCCGCTTTGAAGGCGGCGTGGACCTGTCCGGCGGCGAGTGGCAAAAGCTCGCGCTCGCGCGTGCCTACCTCCGCGACGCACAGTTGTTGATTCTCGACGAACCCACTGCCGCACTTGATGCGCGCAGCGAACTCGAAGTCTTCCAGCGCTTTGCCGAACTTACCCGCGGGAAGATGGCTCTGCTCATCTCCCATCGCTTTTCAACCGTACGAATGGCCGACCGCATCGTCGTTCTGGAGGCAGGGCGACTGGTGGAAGAGGGTAGCCATGCGCAGCTCATGGCGCTCGGCGGCCGGTACGCTGCCATGTTTGAGATGCAGGCTGCCAGCTATCGCTGAGGCCTTGACGAAAGAAGCCGCACCCATGCCGAATTCACGAATACGTACCGAGGACACGATTCAGAATCAGTTCCTTGACGCAGTGAAAGCCGCCGACTCCTGGGATGTCGTGCATCGCCCCAACAGCAAATGCGACTTCCCGGATCGCATACGCGATGCGCGCCTCGAACTCCAGAGGGTGGAGACCAGTCTCTCGCAGATGCCTGCGCTAAAGCTCGCTGAATATCCTGAACAGGAAGCCCTCCGGTCCGCTTTACTCGACCTGCGCTCCAACATCCGCCTGCTGCGCGCAACCGTCTTCGGCATAGGCGAGAATCCTGCTGAGATCGCGCAACTGCCGCGCATCGTTCTTCCGGCACCAGAACAGGGGCCGCGCGTGGCCGCCATTGCCAGACTCTATCTCCGCACAGTAGACGGAGTCTTTTCCGAGTCCGCATTTCACGCTTTCATTCAACAGCTTCAGACTAATGAACCCCTCGCCGTCAAAGAGCTTTGGCAGTTTCCCGCATTCCTCAAGTTCGCACTTCTTGAGACGCTCCTGGATGGAGCTTACAAGCTTCTGCACGCCTCCGCTTCCGCGAATGCCGAGCGCATCTCAGTCGAACTCAAGAGCCTTCGCTCCATCGACCACACTGACTGGGCAGGCCTCATCGAACCCCTCATCGTCTTTGATGCGACTCTTCGCCTCGATCCTGCGGGAAGTTACGCGCTTATGGACTTCGAGAGCCGCGAACAATACCGGAAACGCATAGCCTTTATCGCCCGTCACTCCGATTGCTCCGAATGCCGAGTTGCCGAGATTGCCCTGGATCTGGCCCGCGGCTGTGCTTTGCTGAATTCCGTCGACTCGCGGATGAAACAGCGCCGCATTCATATCGGCTACTACATCGTCGACAAGGGATTCTCTGAGCTCGCCAGGAAGATTGGCTATCATCCGCCACTGACTGACCGGGTGCGCGCTTTCGTCCGCAGCCATGCAGACGATTCCTACATCACCAGCATCCAGCTCTTTACGGTGCTCTTCATTGCCGCTTTACTGTTTCCCCTGTTGCCTCAATCCTCCGGCATGATCGGGCTGGTGCTCGCTTTTCTGTTGTTGGCGCTACCCACCATGCAGAGCGCAGTCGATCTGGTCAATGGACTGGTCACTGCATTATTCGATCCAGAAATTCTGCCTAAACTGGATTTCTCCGCAGCTATTCCAACCTCCAGCACCACCCTCGTCGCGATCCCTTCTCTGTTGATGAGCGAAGAGCAGACGCGTGGACTCGTCACTGATCTTGAGATTCGCTTTCTCGCCAACCGCGATCCCAACCTGCACTTTGCTCTGCTCACGGACCTGCCCGACTCCGTGACAAAGCCGCATGAAAACGACTCTCACCCTCTCGTCGAACTGGCGATTCAGCTTATTGACGCCCTGAATGAGAAGTACGACTCTCCGCGGAATGGAGCCTTCATCCTGCTCCATCGGCACCGCACCTTCAACCGGCGCCAGAGTGTGTGGATGGGATGGGAGCGCAAGCGCGGCAAGCTCCTTGACTTGAACAAACTCCTCATGGGCGAATATGACGCCTTTCCCATCAAGGCGGGCAAGATCGAATCGCTGCATGATGTGCGTTATATTCTGACACTCGACGCGGACTCGCAGTTGCCGCGCGGAGCCGCCGCCCGCCTCATCGGTGCTATCACCCATCCATTGAACCAGGCGATTATCGACCCAAAGTCGCGCATCGTCACAGCGGGCTACGGGATCCTTCAGCCCCGGATTGGCATCGCCGTCCACTCCGCCAGCCGCTCCCGGCTCGCCGCCATCTTCTCCGGGCAAACCGGCTTCGACATCTACTCCCGCGCTATCTCCGACGCATACCAGGATATGTTTGGCGAAGGGATATTCACCGGCAAGGGCATCTACGAAGTGGCAACTCTCCATTCCGTGCTGGACGGCCGTTTCCCGCGTAATGCCTTGCTAAGCCACGACCTCATCGAAGGCGCATATGCCCGCGCCGGTCTGGTCACCGATGTCGAGCTGATCGACGACTATCCCTCACACTACAGTGCGCACAGCCGCCGCAAGCACCGCTGGGTGCGTGGGGACTGGCAGATTGTGCAGTGGATCTTCTCCAGGGTCCCCGAGGAGTCTGGCCGCAGGGTCCGAAATCCCATCTCCGACATATCCCGCTGGAAGGTCTTCGATAACCTGCGCCGCTCGCTGGTTGACCCCTTCCTGCTGATCCTTTTCGTGGCCGGATGGATCGGACTGCCGGGCGGACCCCTCTACTGGACCGTCGTGCCGCTGGTCCTTGTGTTTTTCCCGGCCGCAGTCCAACTTGGTTTCGGCATGGGACGCGCACTAACAGCAGGCCGCAAAGGAAGCATAGCGGAGGCATTCATTGCCTTTGCGCACACTGCATTCGTTGCCCTCCTCAATCTCATTTTCCTCGCTCACCAGACACTGCTGGCGATGGATGCAGTCGTGCGCTCACTTGTCCGGCGCTACATTACCGGCGAGCGGCTGCTGGAGTGGGAGACTGCGGCCCAGGCCGAACAGAAGTCCTCCAGCCGCACCCCGGTAGATCGCTATCTTGCGCTTACTCCTCTTCTCGCCCTTGGCATCGGTGTATGCGTCTACTACGGTGCGCGCCATCTCTCAGCGGTCTACTATGCCGCCCCGGTCCTCGTCCTCTGGGCACTCGCGCCTCTGGTCACGGTCTGGCTGAGCCAGCCGCCCCGCGAACATCACCGCCTCAAGCCCGCCGATACTGCTTTCCTGCTCAGTCACACCTTGCGCATCTGGCGATACTTCGAACAGTTTGGTGCGGAGCGTCACAACTTTCTTATCCCCGACAATGTCGCGGAAGAAGGCTTCGCCGAGGCCGCGCGCGTTTCCCCTACCAATCTCGGACTACTGCTCAATGCCCGTCAGGCCGCATGTGAACTCGGCTTCATCACCGCGCCGGAGTGTGTGGCGCTCAATCAAAGCAGTCTGGGCTCCATCGCCCGTCTGGAGAAGTACCGCGGCCACTTATACAACTGGTACGACACCAAAACCCTGCAACCCCTCGACCATGATTCCTTTGTCTCTTCAGTGGACAGCGGGAACTTTGTCGCCTCGCTCCTTACTCTCCACGCCGGCTCGCACGATCTGCTCAAGCAGCCATTGCTGAGAAGACACCTCTTCACCGGCATCCGTACCTATTGGCAGCAGATGCAGTTGCAGGATTCGCTGGCGGTTCCGCTCAGCGGACTTCCGCTGCCTGGCCTCTCAGCAAGCGTGGCCGAATGGATTGCCTGGTTGCCCGCGGCTCAGGCCGTGCTCTCCGCGGCTTCAGAATCCGCCGGCGAACACTCCGACGACCGCTGGTGGCTCAATGAGACACGGCTTCGCGTAAATGCCGTCCTCAACCTGCTGCGGGATTACCTTCCATGGATGCTCCCCGAGTACGGGCCGCTGCGCGAGATGCTGCAGCCCGCTATCGGCGAAGAGGCGGAGACCCTTTCAATTGAAGGCGCCGCGGCCTTTACCCAGGCTCTGAACACAAGGCTGGGACGCGTGTGGGCGGCCATCACGGCCAAGCCGCTGCTCAAAGCCCTCGGCGAACAGCTTCGCTCCTCGCTCCCGGTCACGCACTCCAACCTGAATACGCTGGTTGCCGGTATCGAAGCCATTGCGAAGACCTCGGAATGTCTTGCTGCTGAAACCGAATTCGCTTTTCTCGTCGATCCCAACCGCAAGCTGCTTTCGATCGGCTACAGCATGGGCAGAAACCGGCGGCATGACGCGTGCTATGACTTGCTTGCCTCTGAGGCACGCATCGCAACCTTCCTCGCCATTGCGCGCGGAGACCTCCCGCAGCAGAGCTGGTTCAAGCTGGCCCGACAACATGTTCATGCCTTCGGACGCTTCATCCTGCTCTCCTGGACCGGCACCATGTTTGAATACCTGATGCCTTCGCTCTGGATGCAATCCTCTGCAGACACTCTTCTTGCCCGCACTCAACACGCTGCAGTCCATGTGCAAAGGGCGTTTGGCCGCTCGCTCGGCATTCCCTGGGGTATCTCGGAGTCAGGCTCTTCCACCAGAAACGAGTCAGGCCACTACAGCTATCATGCCTACGGCGTGCCGCAGACCGCGCTCAGCATTGATGCGACCGCTGGGCCAGTAGTCTCGCCTTACTCCACATTTCTTGCATTAGGCATCGATGTGCGAGAGGCTCTACGCAACCTGCGCCAGATGGAGGCGGCAGGCTGGGTAGGCGCATACGGCTTCTATGAGGCAGCGGACTTCACCGCCTCCCGTGAAAACCCCACCCTGGTCCGCGAATGGATGGCTCATCATCTTGGTATGTCACTACTGGCCGTCACCAATCTGCTCCGCGACAACTTGATCCAGCACTGGTTCCACGCGGTTCCTCTCGTCCAGGCTTCGGAACTCCTGCTGCAGGAGATGCCCGTGCGAAGAAGCGTGCTCAAGGCCTCCGTCAAGGAATTTGCGCCCCTGCCGGTGAACGCCGGCAAGCACGCAGCCAGCTCGTAGCCTGCGGAAAAGGCACAAAAAATAGCCAGCCGCAGATTGCAGCTGGCTATTTGCTTTATCTGTGGCGTATAAACGTCCCGTCCTGCAGCTCGCTCATCGCCTGGCGCAATTCAGACTGCGTGTTCATCACGATCGGCCCGTACCACGCCACCGGCTCTTCCAGAGGTTTGCCTGAAATCAGCAGGAAGCGAATGCCCTCCGGCCCCGCCTGCACCACGATCTCGTCGCCGCGGTCAAACAGCACCAGCGAATGGTTCTTCGCGTCGTACTTCGCCGGCGCGTCCGAGTCTACAGCCGACTCCGTCAGCACGGCCTGCGGTTCCGACGCATCGCGAAACGTGCCCGAGCCCGCAAAGACGTAGGCGAATGCGTTTCGCGTGATGTCCACCTGGATGCGGCGGCGCTTGTTCGGCGGCACCGAAATATCCACGTAACTCGGGTCGGCAGCCACCCCTTCCACCGGGCCGCGCTTGCCCCAGAACTCGCCGCAGATAATGCGCGCCCGGGTACCGTCATCCTCTGTCACTTCGGGAATAGCGCTCGACGGAATGTCCTGGTACCGCGGATCGGTCATCTTCAGCGTTGCGGGCAGGTTGGCCCACAACTGGAACCCATGCATGCGTCCGTTCGCGTCACCCTTGGGCATCTCCTGATGCAGAATGCCGCTGCCAGCCGTCATCCATTGCACGTCCCCCGCAGTCATTCGCCCCTTATTTCCCAGGCTGTCCCCATGCGCCACCTCGCCTGCCAGCACGTAGGTGATGGTCTCGATTCCGCGATGGGGATGCCAGGGGAACCCCGCCAGGTAATCGGCTGGATTCTCGTTGCGAAAGTCATCCAGCAAAAGAAACGGGTCGAACTCCTTCGTCTTGCCAAATCCGAAGGCGCGCTGCAACTTCACCCCCGCACCTTCCAGCGTCGGCTTGGTTTCCAGCATTTGTTTCACGGCGCGAAGCGACATCTCTTGACCTCCTATGCCTTACATCAATTTGGATGCGCGAGGCATATATTCGTTGCAACAACTAATTAGGCAAGGTCTAAGGCTTACCGGCCCGCCTGTTCCTTACGCCTTGATGAACTCCACATCGAGACTGATGGCCACGTCCTCGCCGACCAGCACGCCGCCGGCTTCCAGAGCCGCGTTCCATGTCAGCCCGAAGTCCTTGCGATTGATTTTGGTAGAGGCAGAAAGGCCGATGCGCAGGTTCCCCCAGGGATCCTTCGCGGGCTGGCTCGGCCCTTCCACTGCAAAAGTCACCATCTGGGTCACTCCGTGCAGAGTCAGTTCGCCAGCTACAGCATATTCGCCGGGACCCGTGGCATGGACCGCCACGGATTTGAAAGTCAGGACGGGGAACTTCTCGGCGTCAAAAAAGTCGGCGCTTTTCAGGTGCCCGTCGCGCTGCTCGTCTGCTGTGCTTAACGTGGCCACCGGAATCGAGGCCTCGATGGTGGAACGCGCAGGATTGACTTCATCCAGATTCAGTACACCGCTGATTCCGCTAAAGTTGCCTTTGACCTTGGAGATCATCATATGTTTCACCTTGAACTCGGCGGCAGAGTGCGCGGGGTCGATGTTCCAGGTGGTCGGGGAGTTGGGGTCTGTAGCCATGTGGTTTTGCTCCTTTCATCTCTTTGGATGCGGCAGCAGGATATTCGTTGCAACAAGTATTTTCCGACTATGCCGGATGCGTTACTCGACCAGCAGCACGTCAAGAAATCGTGGCCCATGCACGCCCTTGATCCGGGTCATCTCGATATCCGCGGTGGCCGACGGGCCGGAGAAGAACGTCGTGGGCAGTGCTGCCGTGGCATCCAGCCGGGCAAAGCACTCCGGAACCGTCTCCACCACCTGCGCCGCGAAGACTACGCAAAGGTGGTAGTCCGGCACCAGCGTTAGACTGCGCGGGCCCTGCGCTGTCGCATTCTGCAGGATGACTGTGCCGGTCTCCGCGCAGGCCACCGTGCAGCCCGTCAGGACTCCATCGAGCTTGTCGAGCTGATGCTCATCGAAGCGCGAAGCCGGCTCAAAGTCGAAGCCTCCCGGAAGCCACTCCGCCGGCACGTCATCCGGAATGCCGATCCGCTTTCTCCCACGCTCCGTCAATATGCGCGCAATCTCCTGGCCGACTTTCCCGGCGGAGGTACGGGAAACTGTCGCGTCGTATTCCTTTAGGCGATCCGTGAAAAGCTCCAGCAACGCTGCGTGCCCCAGGCTCCCCGAGCGCTTGTAAAGCCGCGGCAGAGCTGCATACTGCGCGGAACACACTGAGTCCTCCTCCGGTGGACCAAGGGCCGCACGAATGCTGCTCAGAATGGCGGTGCGCGCATCAGTGCTGTTCGGCATCGGGCGTCTCCTTTCCACGGCCGGACTTGGAATCAGGCCACGGCTCTGGCGGTGTCCGCTGCGCCCACCAGTCGCGGAATGTCTGCGCTGGAAGAGGTGCCAGATCGCGGGTCTGCGTCCAGCCACTTAGCATCAGCGGCAAATGCTCGATGAAGCCGTTCTTCGACACCACCACCTTTTGCCCGATCTGCCCAAGATGCTGCGCCATCGACAACCGGCTCGCGCTCCCAAACACGAAGGCCGCCGCCTGCATCCCTATGTTCCACAGCCCCAGCTTGCCGCTCAGTGTCTTCTGGTCCTGCTCCACGACCTTGCCGCGCAGATGAATCAGCACCTCGGGGATATTGATCTTCACCGGGCACACCTCGTAACAGGCGCCGCAGAGCGACGAGGCGTAGGGCAGCGACCGGCCATCCTTCATGGAGTGAAGCTGCGGAGTCAGGATTGCCCCGATCGGCCCCGGATACACCGACTCATACGCATGACCGCCGGTCTGGTGATACACCGGGCAGACATTCAGGCACGCCGCACAGCGAATGCATTGCAGGGTCTGGCGTGCTTCCTTATCGGCCATTATCGGACTGCGCCCGTTGTCCAAAAGAACTACGTGGAACTCCTTCGGGCCGTCGCCCTTGTGAACCCCGGTCCAAAGCGAGTTATACGGGTTCATGCGCTCGCCGGTGGCCGAGCGCGGCAGCGTCTGCAGAAAAACTTCCAGATCGCGAAAACGGGGGACAACCTTCTCGATGCCTACGAGCGAGATCAGTACATCAGGCAGGGTCAGGCACATGCGCCCGTTGCCCTCTGACTCCACAATGCACACCGCGCCGTTCTCAGCGACCAGAAAATTCGCGCCTGAGACGGCTACCTTGATGCGCAGGTACTTCTCACGCAGGTAATCGCGCGCCGCCCCGGCAAGATCCTCCGGGCGATCACCCAGACCCGGCAGGTGCATCTCGCGCTGGAAAACCTCGCGCACCTGCTGCCGGTTCACGTGCAGCGCCGGAGCGACAAAGTGCGAAGGCTTATCGTGTCTCAGTTGGACAATCAGCTCCGCCAGATCCGTTTCGATAGGGCGAATGCCATTCGCCTCAAGATTGCGATTCAGGCCAATCTCCTCCGAGGTCATGGTCTTGATCTTGATGACCTCTTTGGCCTGGTGACTCTGGATTAGCTCCAGAATGATGCGATTGGCCTCCGCCGCGTTTCGTGCCCAGTGAACCTGGCCCCCAGCACGCGTGCAGTTCTCCTCGAACGCCGCCAGATAGTGGTCCAGATGTGCCAGTGTATGGGCGCGTATCGCCGCGCCCGCGTCCCGCAGTTGCTCCCAGTCGGGCAACTCAGCCACCACGCGATTCCTCTTCGCCTGGATCACATCCGTCGCATGGCGGACATTCCGGCGTATTTGCGAATCTGCAAGCAGTTCCTTGGCGGCTTCAGGAAAACTGCGGCCCGACCACGGCGAATGGCGCTGCCCGCTCATGGCTGCCCCCCTGTCGAGGCAAGAATCTCGGCAATATGCGCCGTACGCACAAACGTGCGCTGCCGATGCAGCGAGCCATAAATGTGCATCAAGCAGGAGTTATCCACCGCCGTACATACCTCCGCGCCGGTGTTCAGCACTGTGCGCACCTTATCCGCCAGCATCGCAGACGAGACATCGGCGTTCTTGATCGAGAAAGTTCCGCCAAATCCGCAGCACTCCTGCGGGTTTTCGATCGACACAAGTTCCAGCCCGCATACCTGCTTCAGCAGCCGAATTGGAATATCGCCCAGATGCAGGCTGCGCTGCGAGTGGCAACTGGTGTGCAGCGTGACCTTATGAGGAAACGTGGCGCCCACATCCTCCACGCCCAACCCCTTCACCAGGAACTCCGTGAACTCGTAGATGCGCGGCAGCAGTACCTCAACATCGGCAGCCAGCTTGGCGTCCCCCAGGCTCTCCGCGGCTTTCAGATAATGATCTCGCATCATTGATACACAGGAGCTGGAAGGTGCCACAATGGTCTCCGCGTCCCGATATACATCCACAAAGTGGCGAATGATCGGTACAGCTTCCTTCAGATAACCTGTGTTCCAATGCATCTGGCCACAGCAGGTCTGGCCTGCACGAAACTCCACGCTATGTCCCAGCCGCTCCAGCACACGCACAACCGCCTTGCCCGTCTCGGGAAACAAAGTGTCGTTGTAGCAAGTAATGAACAGCGAAACGCGCAAGATATCCCCCCGAAACAGATTACAGCCAACTCGTCTAGCCCCTATAGGGGCCTATCACAATCCGCGCGGCGGCGGTTATGCCAGTTTGTCCACTTGCGCCGCCAGATCGAAGTCCTTCTGGGTCAGTCCGCCCGCGTCATGCGTTACCAGGCCCAAACGCACGCGGTTATAGCGGATGTCGATATCAGGATGGTGCCCGGCCTTCTCGGCCAGTTCCCCCACGTGGTTCACAAAGGCAAGCGCGGCGCGGAAGTCCTTGAACGAGAGCGTACGCACCAGTTCTCCTGCATCGAGATGCCACGATGGAAGAGCGCTGAGACGGGCGGTGAGTTCCGGCCCTGAGAATGGGGACATGGGTTCTCCTTCTTAGGAGCGACCGGGCCCGCGAAGCGGCCGACCCAGCCTGGTGTCCATTGTAAGGCGAGACTGTCCCGCGCATCAGACCGCATACAGCTTCCACTGCATTTGCGCCCCGCATCAATGAAATGAACGCGGCACGCGCGCACTCGAACGAAAACCATCTCAAGCAAGGCTGAAGCCGCTCCGCGCCAGCGGCAACGTGCGAACCCGCTTTCCCGTAGCAGCAAAAATCGCGTTGCAGATGGCCGGAATCACAGGTGGCAGCGCTGGCTCACCCAGCCCGGTCGGCGAGTTCTCCGTGATGCGAAACGAAATGTGCATCTCCGGCAACTGCCGCATGCGGACTAATGGATACTGCGGAAAGTTGCTCTGTTCCACTCGCCCACCTGCAAGTGTTACCTCGATTACCGAATGGCTGATGCCTTCAACAATCGAGCCTTCCACCTGCGCCCGGGCCCCGGAGGGATTGATGATCTGACGACCCACATCGACAACGGCCCAGACCTTGTTCACACGCACGCGGTTGTTCGAGTCCACCGTGACCTCCGCAACCTCCGCGCAGTATCCCAGGTGGCAGGCGTAGGCTCCCATGCCCATCCCTGTGCCTGGCACACGCTTGCGACTCCGCCAGCTTGACTCCTCTGCCACCTGCTTCAGCACGCCTGCCAGCCGTTCCGGATGAAAGCTGTACTCGGCAGGCCCGCGCCGCGCATTCGTCTCGTTCTCTGGCATGGGCACAGGTGTCGCCGCCAGAATCTCCAGTTGCACGTCCAGCGGATCGCGCCCCGTCGCCTGCGCCACTTCATCCATAAAGGACTGGCCCACGAAAGCAAGGGCATTGGCGCCAGGTGCACGCATCGGCCCCGTACGCAGCCACAACGGCATGGTCGTGTGGCCAATAAAGTAATTCGGCACACGCCCTGAAGGAAACTCCTCAGCGCCTATCCCGGCCGAAGAAGCCGTCCGCGCGCCGTCGCCGAACGTGATCATGTGCTGCCGCCATGCCACCACATGACCTTGTGCATCTACACCGGCTTTCATCCCATGCCAGCCCGCAGGGCGATACGCATCGTGCGCAAAGTCGTCCTCGCGCGACCAGAGCAGCTTTACCGGAGCCTGCGCCGCGCGAGAGATCCACGCCGCCTCTACCATGTAGTCGTTCATCAGCCTGCGGCCAAAGCCGCCTCCGGTGCGCGTCATATGAATGGTGATGTCGCTTTCTGCAATACCCAGCTCTTTGGCCACCATCCGGCGGCCGCCGCCCGGTGCCTGGCTCGTCGTCCATATCTCCAACTTGCCGTCCTTGAAGCTGGCCGTGGTGTTCTGCGGCTCCATCGCTCCATGCGACAGGAAGGGATAAGAATAATCGGCCTCTACCACCTTGGCGGCGGATTTGAAAGCACCATCCACATCGCCATACGAGCGCAGGGTATGCCCCGGCGGCTGCTTCAGCAGCTCCGCAGCCTTGTCTGCAAAGCCCTGGCTCGATTGCCCCACTGCTGTCGGCGACCCGGCTGCTGTGTCCCACTCCACCTTCAGCGCCCTGCGCGCCGACTGCGCCTGCCACCAAGTGTCCGCCACAATCGCCACACCGGGCTCCAGACCGGGATCGGAATCCACCACCGGCCCGCCGTGTACGCTGCCCTCCACAATAAAGGCACTGCGCACTCCTGGCATGCCCTTGATATGGTCCAGGTTGGCACTCTTCACTTTGCCCGCCAGCACCGGACACTTCTGATAGATGGCATGCAGCATGCCCGGCACCTTCACGTCGATGCCGAACAACCGCTTCCCCGTCACCAATGCAGGGTTGTCCACGCCGGGGGTGAACTTGCCAATGATGTGGTAGTCCTTCGGGTCCTTCAGCCGCAGAGCGGATTCATCGGGCAGCGGTAGCTTGACCGCGTCATTGGCCAGATCCCCGTAGCCCAATGAGCGTTGGCTCGCGGCATGCACTACCTTGCCCGCACCAGTGGAACACTCCCCTTCGGGCACTCCCCAGCGATGCGCGGCGGCCGTCACCATCAACTGCCGGCCAGCGGCGCCCACCTTGCGCAAGGGCTCCCAGTTCATCGGCGTGGACATCGATCCCCCCGCGAACTGCGCTCCGTAGGCATTCTCGTCCAGGCTAGCCTGCTCCACGCGCACCTGACTCCACTCCACGTCCAGCTCTTCGGCAATCAGCATCGGCAACATGGTCCGCACACCCTGCCCAATCTCCGGATTCTTCGCCTGAATCGTGACAACTCCGTTGGGGTGAATCTGCAGAAAGGCACGCGGAGAGAGTCCGGGGGCATGCCCACCCGGCTGACCAGCGCCCAGCGCGCGGGCCAGCGGTTGATCGAAGACGCTAAGGCTCAGGCCACCGCCTGCCAGAGCGGTCAGTTGCAGAAAATGCCGCCGGTTCAATTGCACGCTGATACCCTCCGGGAGTTGCTAGTCGCGCAGCGCGGGAGTCGTCTGCCCCACTGCCCGGTGAATGGCTTCGCGGATGCGCGCATACGTGCCGCAGCGACACAGGTTGCCGGTCATCGCGCTGTCAATTTGAGCGTCTGTTGGGTGCGGCGTACGCTCCAGCAGTGCCGCCGCGCTCATGATCTGCCCGGACTGGCAATACCCGCACTGCGGCACATCCACGTCAGCCCATGCCTTTTGCAACGGATGCGTGCCGTCCGACGAGAGCCCTTCCAGCGTGGTGACCTGCGATCCGGCCACGCTTGACACGGGAGTGATGCACGACCGGACTGCTCGGCCATCCACCAGCACCGTGCACGCCCCGCACGATCCGACCCCGCATCCAAACTTGGCACCTGTTAAGTCCAGATGGTCGCGCAACACCCACAACAGCGGAGTATCCGCGGACGCCTCCACCTGTACGGCCTGGTTGTTGACCTTGAGTTTGATCGCCACTGAACCTCCTTGCGCCGCAGCATGGAGTCCGGGAACAGGCGCGGCAGTGGGACCAGTCTCATTCTGGTAGTACTCCCCGACAGTGATGGGCATCACATCAATGGGCGCTCACCCACCGCCGCACCGACTCTCCGCACCTCGCCTCCCGGTCGCCAAGCTGAGCTCCGCCACGCGGCGAAAGCCGCCCAGCGTCGTCGTTCACCAGGATCCCTGCGGGCAGACCCTTGGCCTGTGCCGTTGTAGAATAGCCGTTGGCAGTTTGGCTCAAGCGAGGACGACACCCTATGGCAGTCTCCACTATGGCCGGGATTCCGGCGCTCAAAGAACTCTCCGCCGACCTCAAGCGGCGAATGGACCAGGCCGTGGCCGGCTTCCAGGCCAACCTGGCTTCCACCCGTACCGGCCGCGCCAGCGTACACATGCTCGACCAGATCAAGGTGGACTACTACGGCACGCCCACTCCAGTCAGCCAGCTGGCGCAGGTCTCCGCACCTGAGGCCCAACTCATTCTGATTCAGCCCTGGGACCCCAGCATCGTCGCGGAAATCGATAAGGCCCTGCGCACCTCCGACCTCGGCTTCAACCCCCAGTCCGACGGCAAGCTGATCCGCGTGCCTGTTCCGCCAATGACCGAGGAGCGCCGCCGCGACGTCGTCAAGCACCTCAATAGAGTTCTTGAGGAGCACCGCACCGCCGTCCGCAACGTGCGCCGCGACGGCAACGACGCCCTCAAGAAGATGGCCAAAGAGAAGAAGATCAGCGAGGACGAAGAAAAACGCGCGCTCGAAGAGGTCCAGAAGATGACCGACGAAGAGATCCGCCGCATGGAAGAGCTCTCGCGCAAAAAGGAAGCAGACGTCATGCAGGTATGAGCCACGGCCGTTCCATCTTTCCGCGCCCTGTGGGGAAGGATGGAAGCCCGCACTGTGTCATTTTGGCGCCCTCAGCCCTTCCGTTGGGATTACACTTGTAACGGCAAAGGCACCGTGAACGGAGGCGCCGATGAGCCGGAGAGCCGCTTGTCCTGAATGGTTCATGGTCGTTACCGCGGCAGTACTTACCTTCACTCAGACCGCTGAGGCGCGCTTTCAACCCACCCCCTGCAGGAATCCCTACACCCAGCAGCAAGAGACTCAGCTTGGCCTGAAGGCCATGGCGCAGGTCTATCAGCAGCAGCCCATCCTGCCAGACTCCAACCCCGTCTCACAGTACGTTCAGTCGCTCGGCATGAAGCTGGTGCCTTTTGCTCCTGGCTATCGCTGGCCTTTCCAGTTCCACGTCGTCAACTCCGCCGACATCAACGCCTTCGCACTGCCCGGCGGCGGCATCTTCGTGAACCTGGGCACCGTGCAGGCGGCAACCGATGAAGCCCAGCTTGCCGGCGTGATGGCCCATGAGATCTCTCACGTCGTCCAACGTCACTCCACCTGCAACCAAGCGCGCCAGCAGGTGCCCGATATTCTTGCCGGCCTGGGCGGCGCTCTTGTCGGCATCCTGCTGCCTGGCACCGCCGGCACCATCGCCCAACAGGGCATCAGCTCCGTTGCCGGCCTCAGCTTCCTCAGAATGTCGCGCGAGGATGAAAAGCAGGCCGACCTGATGGGCACTGACATCCTTTACGACGCCGGCTACGACCCTCGCGCCATGCCTCAGTTCTTTGAAACCATCCAGGCCAAGTATGGCGCCGGCGGCGCGCAGTTGCTCAGCGACCATCCCAACCCTGGCAACCGCATCGGCTACGTCTCGCAGGAGATCGCCACCCTGCCTCCTAAGGCAGAGATGGTGAAAGACTCGCCCGGGTTCGACAGCCTGCATGCAGCTGCCGTCAAGATGCACGCCGACACCGCCGAGGAGATCAAGGCCGGCGCCTGGAAACGCTCGCAGCCGCCCCTGCCCGCTGAAGCCGCTGCTGCAGTAGCCGCCGCAGGCGCCCCTGTCGGCGCCCTGGGTTCGCCCACCGTAACCCAGCAAATTGGCGCGCTCGACCCTCAACTCAAATGGCAGCCCGCCTCTAGGATGAACACCTTCACACACACGCTCTATACGGTGCGCTACCCGCAGAACTGGGCCGTCAACGGCAGCGCGCAGTCCTCGGTCACCATTGCGCCCGCGGGCGGCACAGGCACGGATGCAAACGGCCAGTCCGCCACCGCCTACGGCTTCCTCATTGACCACTACCAGGGACAGGGCAGCCTGCAGCAGCAGACCGATGCGCTCATTCAGAGCATTGAGCAAGGCAACCAGGGCATGAGCACCGTGACCGACTCGACGCAGATTGCCGTGAAAGATCGCCAGGCCTGCAGCATCGAGTTCCTCAGCAGCTCGCCCCTGGCCAGCGCCCTCAAGCCCCTGCCCGAGCGCGACTGGATGGTCACTATCCTGCGCCCCGATGGCAGCCTGAGCTATCTCGTCTTTATTGCGCCGGAGAAAGACTTCAACGCGCTCCGCCCCACCTTCAAGAAAATCCTCAACACTTTCACGGTGAAGTAGGAGCGCCGATCTAGGTCAGAAAGTACACTGCCGCAAGATTCGCGAGCACCACCCCGCCCAGCAGCACCAGCACGCGCACGGCCTCCCACCTGGCCCGCGGCAGCCACTTCCAAGCAAAGTACGTCACCAGCGGCCCCTCTGCCGCCATCAGCAACTGCCAGATGTGCGCCGCCGTACCCTCATCCGCCTCATGCACCGCTCCGTGCAGCGCCACATGACCCAGCACCGCGCAGAGCGCCGCCGCTGGCACACTCATCGCAAGCACCGCGCTCGGTTTCCTCCAAAGCGCCACATCCATGATGGCTTTCCTCCTGCTGACGCGCTACTTCGCCCGCTTGTAGAACGGCGTCGGCACCTGCTTCGCCCGCACGCGATTGCCCCGAACCTCCACCAGCACATCCCCGCCAGTGTTTGCTACCGATGCCGGTACCAGTGCAAACGCAATGTTGGTCTTGAGGAATGGCGAGGGTGAGCCCGAAGTTACCACACCGATCGCATTCCCATCCAGATCCAGCACCGGGTGCCCGTCGCGCGCAATGCCCCGTTCGATCATCTCAAGTCCAACGATCTTTCGTGTGGGTCCTCCATCAGCCTGCACGGCAAGCAGTGCTTCGCGCCCGATAAACGATCCCTTGTCAAGCTTGAGCCAGCGGTTCAGCCCCGCCTCCAGCACATTAATCTCCTCAGAGATCTCGTGGCCATAGAGGCTCATCCCCGCCTCCAGCCGCAATGTGTTGCGTGCACCCAGGCCGCAGGGCCGGATGCCGAACTCCATCCCCGCACGCAGCAGCTCGTCCCATATATTCACGTTCGTCGGCTCGTCTGCAGGGAGGTAAACCTCAAAGCCATCCTCGCCACTGTAGCCAGTCCGCGCAATCATCACATTTGCAACACCCGCCACCGTGCCCCAGGTGAACCAGTAGTTTCTGATTGCGCTCAAATCCACCTTGGTCAGCTTCTGGAGCGTCTCTAGCGCGCGCGGGCCCTGCACCGCCAGTTGCGAGTAATAGCTCGAATAGTCACTCAGGTGAATTCCCGGCCAGCCGCCCACCTGGCTGCGCATCCACGCATAATCCTTGTCCTTCGTCCCCGCGTTCACCACCAGCAGGTAATCGTTCTCGCCCAGCCGATGCACCAGGATGTCATCCACGAACGTTCCCTGCGGCGTCAGGAGTGCGGAGTAGTGGGCCTGTCCGTCCTTCAGCCGCGAAGCGTCGTTCATGGTGATGTGCTGCACCGCGGCCAGCGAGCCCGGCCCGCGAAACTGGATCTCGCCCATGTGGCTCACGTCAAATAGACCAACTGCGGTGCGTACAGCCATATGCTCCGCGATCAACCCTCCACCAGGACATGGATACTCGACCGGCATATCCCATCCGCCAAAATCCACCATCTTCGCCTTCAGCGCACGATGGGTCGCATTCAAAGCGGTCTTCTTCAACGCAGGCGCTATAGGAGCTGCGGGAGCAGTCATCGGATTTCCTTTCAGGTGCGGTACTGTACTCTACCCACGATAGGGACCACGCCGCAGCGGGGTCAAACCGGGCATCCCACCCCATCAAAAGCTGCTGCGTTCACGAGAGAGGCACGACGATGAACCGGCTCCGGGGAATGCTCATGCTGGTGGCCGCGGGCATCGCCTTCAGCCGCGGCTTGAAGACCCACACCGGGCACTCGGCGCTGCTGGGGTATGGCCTGGGTGTGCTCGCACTGGGCCTTGCCGCTTGGCATCTGACCCGCCGGCCACCGTAGCCGAGCTCCTGAGCGCCGGGCTACACTCAAATCACCCCACCCACCCGGAGGTTCGCGCACTCCCATGCACACGCTCTACAACCGCATTCAGGGCCGCAATCTTGAACGTCTCGCCGCGCTCAGTGACGGCATCTTCGCTGTGGCCATGACGCTGCTCGTGCTCGACCTGCACATCCCCACTGCTGCACAGGTCCACAGCGAACGCGAATTGTTTCTCGCCCTCGGCACGATGAGACCGCAGTGGGTGGCCTATGGCATGAGCTTCCTTACCCTGGGCATCTTTTGGGCCGGTCAGCAAACCCAGCTCAACCACATCGGCGAGGGCTCGCGCGACCTCACCTGGATTCATCTCGGCTTTCTTTTCACCATCACGCTCATGCCGCTCTCCACGCGCCTGCTGGCAGAGTTCATCACCTTCCGCGCCGCACTCGGCATCTACTGGCTCAACATCCTCGCGCCTGGCACCATGCTCTATTGGAGCTGGACCCATGCCTCGCGTCACAACCTCATCAAGCCCGACACGCCAACGGAGGTTCGCGGCAGCATCTGTCGGCGCGTGCTCATCGCACAATCGCTCTATGCCGCAGGGGCCGCGCTTTGCTTCATCAATACCTATGTCAGCATCGCGGTGATTGTGCTTGTGCAGCTGCACTACGCCATTGCACCCAAGTTCTGGCGAACGCAATCCGCCTGAGTAAAATGCCAGCATGGATGCACCGCCCCGGCCGCTTCACTTCCGTCGCGCGCGCCAGAACGAAGTGACGCCAAGGTAAAAAAAGACGACAACAACAATCGCGGCGGCTACAAACGTGCGGTGGTCCGGTCCATGCGCGTAGCTGGCATGGGTGCGCCACACCGTAGGCCCGAAAACAAGGACCGGCAGAAAAAAGAAAACGCCCGTAACCTCCAGCCACAGAATGCCGCCCACCCGTCCAAAAGGCCGCAAAAAGCCGCCCACGCCGCGTACCACCCCTCCACTGGCCCGCACCGCCGCGCGCCGAGCGCTTTTGCCCGCGGGTGCAGCGGACTCTGCAGCGCTCGCAGACGGCTGGCCACTGCCGCTCATCCGCTGGCTGGCCATGCGTCCCGCCACTCGAATTCCCGTGCCCAGCACCCGCCCAATGGTCTGAGGTTTCATGTTCGCTATGATGTTAGCAGCGGTGGTCGGGACCCTGCTTTGCACAGATTTTTGGGCAGTCCCCGGTTGCGACTGGCACTCGATGGCAGTAAGGTAGATAGAACTTGCGCCGCGACCCGCGCCATTCATGCGCTGGCTGCCGCACTGGAGGTACTCCGTGACATCCCGCCTGCGCGAACTCATCCAGCAACTCGGCGAAGCCATCCATGAGTCAGTCATCGAGAGCGAGCAGATAGCAGGGGTTGTTCAGGACATCCGCAAGCACGGCTTTGACGTGCTCCTGATGCTCGAGGCCACAATCGGCCTCAACGAGGTTGTCGCCAAGGATGCCGGGGATACCGACGCCGCCGAAGATGGCGCCGAAACCGGCCCCTTCACATCCAACGACCTCCACTTCCTCCGCTCCCTCCGCATCGCCGTTGAGGGCGATGAGGACGAAGGTCAGGAGAATGATGGCCAAAAGGACAAAGGCCAGGACGAAGCGCAGGCCGGGTAGCCCTTCCCGCCCATTTAGCCCGCACCTGTATTTTCCGGAAGAAAATCGTCGCCCTCACCGTTACTATGAATGCGGCAATGGAATGAACAAGCTTCCCTCGATGTTTTCGCTACATCGGCGCATGTACGCTTGCCGCCGGTTGCGTGCGCAGAGCCTCGGTATGACCACCAGAGGCATTGCGCCAGTACCAGGGCTTGCAAGGCTGGTGCCCAAATGATAGCGACACTCTTCATGGGTACGTCTTCGCCCCTCTTGCACCAGCTATTCACACCCCTGTCGCTCTCCGAGCAGTTTAAGCACACGCCGAATCTGATCCTTGCTGTTCTGCTCTGCTGCCTGGCAACGGCTTACCTCGCTCTGTGGCGTGCGGCGCCCGATTTCCGCATTTTTCGCAATATGGGCATCTTCATCGCCCTCGTTGCCGTGGATAATTTCTCACCCTACTTCGGAATCCGCGGTTGGACATGGACGGTGAGAGCCATCACCGTCCCTGTGCTCGTCGAAATTGCGGCCGAGGCGATGCGAATCCAGAATCGCCGGTGGACGCGCTACTTCTGGCCTATCTATTTGTTTGCCGGGATTGGCGGTTGGTTTCCCGCATTGGCCCTTGTGCAGGAGTGGCCCATTGTTTTTTCTGAGGTCGCTCTGTTGATTCTCGTCGTCCAGGGTTTCCGCCAGGGCAAATCCACCAACAGGTTGATTGCCTGGGTTTTCCTCGGCTACTTCTTAGTGCGCATGCCGCTTTCCACCAGCTTCCAACACCTTACCGGCATTGGAGGCAGAATCATCCTGGGTGGCTGGGACTGGCCGTACCCTGTCTTCGTCGTGATCTTGCTGGGGTCCGTGATACTTGCCGTCTTCGTGCGCGACCTGATGCGCGACCGCCGCGAGAAAATGCGCATGGCTGCCGAGCTTGCCGCCAGCCGCGCCGTGCAGCAGGTCCTCATTCC
>VFSW01002049.1_pt1 | contig 30572 bp, 26 predicted proteins | sample 5358111 | NCBI WGS metagenome assembly VFSW01 (sample SAMN11554181, study PRJNA540505) | mine drainage metagenome | isolation source: sediment from site ElyBrook_90M | place: USA: Ely Copper Mine, Vershire, VT | collected 2017 | reverse complement strand
TTGTATTGGAATCAATGGCCGCCTTCAGGCTCATCTTGTGTTGGAAGAGAGTTAGGGTGGACTGGAAACCGTCGGAGGTCCATACTCCCTATGGCTTGCCGCCTTTCCCCGCGTCTCCCTTGGCGTCTTTTCTCCGTTGCTGCCCTTGCGCTGCTGGGCTTGGGTATGGCTGCGCCAACACTGCGCGCTCAGAGCTTTGACGCCAGCAATCTGCGCCAACCCATCGATCTGGGCGCCGCATGGCTGGTTCAAGCGGGAGACGACCCGGCCTACGCCCAGCCCGGTTTCGACGACTCCCACTGGGCGCGATTCAATCCGGACGCATCCATCAAGACCATTTTCCCGAGCACCGAGCCAGATGTGATCTGGTACCGGCTGCATGTGAAAGTTGCCCCCAATGAGACCGGTCTGGCTTTGGAGGAATGGAACATCTCCAGCGCCTTTGATATTTTCGTCAACGGGGAGCGGCTCATCCACTCCGGCCAGGTGGCGCCATTTGCGCCCTATACTTTCGGCGCCAGGCTGCTGGCGCGCATCCCCGACCGACAAGTTGCCACGGGCTCGCTGGTAATCGCCCTGCGCGTTCACATCTCCCACACCGAGTGGAGCAGCGCCTATGCCGGCTACTACATCTCAAATCTCATTCTGGGCCAAGAATATGCGCTGCGGCAGCACCTCTGGCTTACGTTGATCGGTGAGAACGCGGCAACGTGGTTCAATAATTTGCTTGGCCTGGGGCTGGGCATCGTGGCCTTGGCGCAATTTACAGCGCAGCGCCGCCAATGGGAGTATGTGTGGATTTTTTTGCAGTTCTTCACCGCGAGCTGCGCCTTGCCTCTCATCGTGATCGAGTATCTGCATAATGTCCCTGTCGCCTGGGACATGTTTCGGTTGCCGCTGACAGTGGCCAGTTCGCTGTTTGCCGTACTCATGTACTTCGCTTTCCTGCGCATGCGCTTTGGCTGGTGGATTCGGGCGGCCTGCGCCATAGCCGCCGCCGGACTGATGCTTTCATTGGCCGGGCAGGCGCAGGGAAACATCTCGTCGATAGCCTACCTTCTGGCTCTCTTCCCGTTACTGCTTCTGGTCTCAGGCGTTATTCCCGTTCTGCTGGTGGTGCATCTGCGCCGGGGCAACCGCGAGGCTGGCATTCTGCTTGTTCCGGTCATTCTGCAGAGCCTGATGATTTATGCCCAGGTGCTGGTATTCGCAATGGCTGAGATTCCGGGCATGGCGGGCACAAGCCTTCGCCTGAGCACTCTTCTCTTCTCTTATCCAATTGGCCCTTTTACGGTAGGCCTTAACCAGGTAAGCGGCTTGCTCTACCTGCTTGCACTAACCATCATCATGGTTCTGCGCTCCACGCGCATCAGCCGCCAGCAGGCGCTGCTGGAGGGCGAGGTCGCCGCTGCACGCGAGGTTCAGCAGATTATCTTGCCCGAGCAGGTCGAGTCCGTTCCGGGCTTTACGGTGGATAGCATCTACCAGCCCGCGCAGCAGGTGGGCGGAGACTTTTTTCAGGTTCTGCCCGCGGAGCGCGGCGGGGTGCTGCTGGTGATAGGCGACGTAGCCGGAAAGGGATTGCCGGCGGCTATGCTGGTTTCAGTGCTAGTGGGCGCCATCCGCGGCGTGGCCGAGTTTACCAAGGATCCGGCTGAACTGCTTGCCAACCTGAACGATTGTCTCATCGGCCGTGCCGGTGGCGGCTTTTCCACCGCGCTCGCGGCCCACATTACCGCCAACGGCTCGGTAACCATTGCCAACGCCGGCCACTTGTCGCCTTATCTCGACGGCATTGAGATCAATCTGCCCGGCGCGCTGCCGCTGGGCGTTGAGTGCGGAACGCGGTATGCGACCAGCGAGTTTCGACTTGAACCGGGCAGCCGCCTGACCTTCTACTCCGACGGCGTGGTTGAGGCGCAAAACCAGCACGGCGAGCTCTTCGGATTTGAGCGCGGCCGCGAATTCTCCACCCAGCCGGCCGCAGCCATCGTGGAGGCAGCGCGGCAGTTTGGGCAGCAGGACGATATTACCGTGGTGACCATCGAACGGGATTTAGCCATTGCCAGCGCCGCCTGACCGCTGCCTGGCGCAACAATGCCAGCCGGCATCCGCGCCGCACAAAGTTGGGCTCACTTTCCCTGGAACTGCGGGGATCGCTTCTCAAGGAAAGCGTTGATGCCTTCCTGGTAGTCGGAGCTGTCATAAACCTGGCGGCGCATGGCCTGAACTCTCTCGAATGTCTCCGGCCCCAGGTTGTGCGGGATGGAGAGGAGCCTTAATTCTTCTTTGAGAAGGCTCATCACCATGGGCGAATTTTTTGCAATCTGGCCAGCGATGGTCATCGTCAGGCTCTCCAGTTGATCTGCAGGAACCGCATGGCTGACGATTCCCCGCTCCACCAGCCGTTTCACCGGCAAAGGCTGCGCGGTAAAGAGCATCTCCTTGCAGAGCGGGATGCCCCCGATATTGAGGAAATTCTGCACGCCGGAGATGTTGTAGGGCATGCCAATTTTCGCGGGCGTGATGGCAAAGGTGCTGTCCTGGGCCGCCACAATCAGGTCACAGCTCATGGCGAGTTCGCAGGCACCGCCCCACACGCTTCCCTCGATCATGGCGATTACCGGCGCGGGAAACAGCTCGACCATGCGGATGACGCGCCGCAGAGGATCGTTGTAGGTCATGGGGTCGCGGCCATTCGTGGGCAGCTCGCGAACATCGTGCCCCGATGAAAAGACCTTGGAGCCGGCGGGCGCTCTGAGCACGACGACGCGAACCTGCTGCTTCTGCATCTCCTCAAGAGCCGTGCACAGATCGGCGATGAGCCTGGAGCTGAGCGAGTTACGCTTCAAGGGATTGTTAAGGGTAATGATACCGATGAGATCGGAGATCTTTGCATCGACCATTGCCAATGTTTTATCCATAGCTGTCTTCTTTCATTGCACTGCATCAGACGGTGCGCTCTGCAAGGACGCACCTCATAGAAAACTGATCCGAACGATAGTGTAGAAGATTGCTCGGGACCGGGAAACGATCAACCAATCGGCCGAGGGTGAGTTTCCGCTTCATGTCTTTCTCGCCCGAAACGGGATAGATGTTGGAGCCGCAATCTAGGGTCTGTCATCGAATTTTTAGTGGAAGTCAAAGGGCTGGGGCCAATTTCCCCCATCTCTTTGTCACTCGTCGCTAGCAGACACCCGGTATCCACCCCACGAACAAAGACCAGTTCGCGGGAGCCCCGGTATGCGTCACTCCTCGCTCCTTGATCTGAGATAAATTGGCTCCTAGCGCCACCCGCGCGGAATTAGATGACAGGCCCGAGTCTCCGCACTTATCAATCCAACCCACAGTCAGCTTCCCGGCGGCAGGCGGATGCGGGATCGTGAACCCTGAGGGTGGATGGCTATTTGAGCAGGCGTCGCCCGGCTTATTACTACCGGGGGAAAATTTGCGGCTATTTCAATTTATGTGCGGCTTGGAGATGAAACCTGTCGTCTAATGGAATGAGATGAGTCTAGCTGCGTCCGTTCGCCCTATATTCGGTGTATCTCCCGCCACTGCCGCTGAAGAGCAGGTCCGTGAGGAAAGTCGCGCCGTATCCGAGGGCTTGAAGCGGCAAGACCCCGGCCTGCTGGACGAGTTGATTGTCCGCTACCAGCATCGTCTGCTGCGCTATCTGCTGTATTTAACGGGCAATCGCGAGATGGCTGAGGACCTGTTTCAAGAGGTCTGGATGCGGGTTCTGGTGCGTGGAGCGCAGTTCAACGGGCAAGCCCGGTTTGACACCTGGCTGTTTACCATTGCGCGCAACATGGTCATCGACCAGCGGCGCAAACGGACGATGCTGAGCTTGGACGAGATGTTTGAGGTCGGCGGCGAAGACGACCGCCCCATGAGCTATGAGATAGCCGACGATGAGCCAACACCCTTTGAGCGCATTTCAAGCTTGGAAGATAGAGAGTACATTGCAGCCTCGCTGCTGGAGCTGAAGACGCTTTATCGCGAGGTTCTGGTGCTGCGCTTCCACGAGGAGTTGTCACTGGAAGAGATTTCCCAGGTAACGCGTTCGCCACTTTCTACCGTAAAGTCAAGACTTTACCGCGGCTTGGCCGCAATCAAGCCCAAGCTGGAGCGTAATGGCCGGCATCGCCTGGAGGCGGTGTGAACAGCTTTGGCTCTGCTGGCGACGCGAAAAAAGGCGCAGGCCCTGACCGCGAGCTGGCTTCTGCACTTGCCGGAAAACAAGCAGACCGCGAATGCGCGCTGGCGTATCGCACCCGCCGCGTGGTGGCGGCCTCGGCAGGCCTGATGCAGGAGCAGAAGGACGGGCGCAAGCGAGTTCGAGCTGTGGCGCTAGCCGCAATTCTGCTGATGGTCCTGCTGCTGGGCCCGATGGTGTGGTGGGCGGCATATAACCTCTTTGCAGGGGAACGTCTGTGCGATACAACCGTCCAGTTTGCATTGTGGATTTGTATTCTTTGTCCGGCTCTGGTTGCAGCCGTGCTGGTGGCTGGCTGGGTGCGCCACCGCTCATAAATGACAACAGAATCCGGCTAAATCTTCAGACCGCTACTGAAGTTCGCGCAACTTCCCCGATCTCATTTCCGTCTCTATGAATGAAAGGTTAAGCTGAGCTTAATCTTCCGAGAGGCCCTCTGAGAGAGGGATTGCTTATGCGTGAGCCACAAACCATTACCGTCGACGAAGATGCACGCTTTATACCGATGTGGTCCATACTGGCCGGAGTAGCGGCCTTTGTGCTGGTTGAGTACTACTTCTGGGTAGTTCTTGCCGAGACGCGCACCCATCATGCGGCGCCGCCGATGGGCTTCAGAATCTACTTCAACATCTCCTGGGGCCTGCTGGCCGCGCTCTACTTCCTGATGGTGGGCTACATCAGCAAGGATGCGCCGCGCCGGGCAATGAGTTCGCGTTTCTGGATCGCCATCTGCTTTGTCATGCCGGGCGGCATCGGCGCCGTTCTCTACTTCCTGCTGCGCCAGCCTGAGGTTTCGCGCTGCCCCGCCTGCGGTACACATGTGCAGAGCGACTTCCACTTCTGCCCGCAGTGCGACTACCGCCTGGCGGCCAATTGCGGCAACTGCTTCGTTACCGTGCGAGCTACTGACCAGTTCTGCACCCGCTGCGGCCATGAGCTGGCCACAGATCACATGCCGGCACGATTGCGAGTTCTGGGCGAGTAGGGACCTCTGGCGGCCGTCGGCGCAAGGTTGCACGCGGGCGCTTGGCCTGCCTACAATCGAAGTTCCGGTTCGCATGCCCCTCTCAGCGCTCATCATCGACGACGAACAACTGGCCCGCGCAGAGCTGAAATATCTGCTGGACCAGGTGGGCGGCGTGGAGGTGCTTGCGGAAGGCTCCAACGGCATTGAGGCCTTGGACCTGATTGAAGAACACCACCCCGACATGGTCTTTCTGGACGTGCAGATGCCAGGGCTGGATGGCTTTGCGGTCATCCAGCGGCTGATGGACCGCGCCACGGCCAAGGCCACCGTCAAGGAAGCCGAGCCACTGCCGCAGATTGTCTTTGCCACGGCATACGACCAGTACGCAGTGCGCGCCTTCGACGTAAACGCCGTGGATTATCTGCTGAAACCCTTCGATCGCATCCGCGTGGAGCAGGCTGTGGAACGGGTAAAGGGCCGCATAAGCGGCTTTGCGGCAGAGGGGCACGCCGACACACTGCCGGAGTCGCAGATTGAGTCTCTGCTGCGGCTGCTGAACCGTCCGCAGGGTGCTTCGCGCGTGCCGCAACCGGCCAAGCTGATCGTGCAGGCACAAAATCGGCTTCTCTTGGTGGACCAATCTGAAATTTGCTATGCGGCCATTGAAGAGGGCGTGATTCGCGTGGTGACACAGCACTTTGAGGGGCAATCGAAGTGCCGCACGCTGGAGGAGTTGCTTGACCTGCTAGACCCAGCCCTGTTCTGGCGCGCCCATCGCGGCTTTGTGGTGAATATCAACCACATCCGCGAGGTGGTGCCGTGGTTCAAGTCCAGCTACCAACTGCGCATGGACGACAAGCGGCAGACCGAGATCCCCGTAAGCCGCGCGCAGACCAAGCGACTGCGCGAACTGTTCAATCTGTAGGCAGACCAGCCATGCCGATTTGCGGCTTCGCCTGCGGTGAAAAATATGTCAAGATAGGCCGATAAGCCACACTGCCACTCAAACTCGCCGGTAAGGCACACATAACTGACTTTGGAGACGAAGCTATGCGAAAAGTTGCGCTGTTGCTTTTGATGGGATTAACCGCGCAGGCGTTTGCTTCAAAGCAACATGGAGCAGAAAAACTGGTCACGGTGGAGCAGTTGGAGCAGACCCTCTCCGCTGACCATAACAAAGACGACAAAGACTTGGCGGGGCTTCTCTACGGAATGAAATTGACGGAACGGCTCAGCGCGGCGCGGCTTGCGCATGATGAAGCTGAGCTTCCCGGTCCCGTATCCAGGAAAACGCTGACTGTACTCTCCGATGAGGCCGGGTTCCTGGATCTTCCCGCCGGAGATATCCCTGCGGACGCCCCACCGGACACCGCAACGCAGGTCTCGTTTCTGAACCGGGCCGTTGGCTATTTAACAAAGACGATTTATAAGTTGCCCAACTTCTATGCAACACGGGAAACAATACGCTTTCAAATGTATCCGGGGGATATGGTGAGTTTTTTCGGTCAGTCTATCCCCGGCTACCCACTTTTCCCGGTAGGGGGATCGAACGTCACGGTTCTCTATCGCGATGGCAAGGAGCTGCTGGAAGACAAAGCCGAAAAGAATGGGAAAAAAGATTCAAACCGTTTCCAGTTGCGGACCAACGGAGAGTTTGGTCCGATTCTAGCCACCGTCCTGGTTGATGCCGTTGCCCATGGGAAGGTGAGATGGGGACATTGGGAGAAAGGTGCTGCGGGGCCGATGGCTGTATTCCGTTATACGGTTTCAAAAGATGCTTCGCACTACACCGTTTCCTATCCTGGCCCTAAAAAAGAGATGCAGATGGTTCCCGCTTATCATGGTGAGATCGCAGTCAACCCAGTGGATGGGTCCATTTTGCGGCTGACCATGCTGGCCGATTTCGGCCCGGATGATCTGCCCGTAAAAGCTGACCTGCTGGTTGAATATGGCCCCACTGAGATTGGGGCAAAATCCTATATCTGCCCTGTGAAGAGTGTTGCGCTCTCAGAGGTTCGGATTTCAAACTCCGGGTTCTTTTCCAGCAACTCCAGCCGGGACTATTCTGGCTCGGTCCAGATGCGCATCAATGATGTTCGCTTCACACAGTACCATCTGTTTCGCGCTGAAGTCCGCATCCTCAGCGGAAACGGCACTGAACCGGAGGGCGCTCCATCGACACCCAGCCCAGCCAACGCGCCATCCCCTGCTCCAGCAACCGCGCACCAGCCGTAGACAGTGAGCCGCGCACAGGCTAAGGCGGCTGCGGGAGCTGTTCAATCTGTAGTTGAGCGCTCCTGCTCGGCGAGCCTGACCCAGGCGATGGCGGCAAAGGCTCCCATGACGAAGATCGAAACCAGGGCCGAGGCGGCGGTAATGTCCGCTGCCTGCCACTGCCTGTCGGCAGGGTCTTGAACAACGGCAGGAACGGCATGGGGAATGGTTTGGAGTACGTTGCCTGCCGCGCAGAGCAAGTAAAAGCAGAGCGCGGGACGCAGGCTTGCCGGGGGCGCGGCAATCGGCAAATCCGGGCGGCGGCGCAGATAGAAGACAAAGAACAGATAGATGACGAAGACGGTCCCATACCAACCGAGGTAATTAGAGACGGGCACGCCAAACCAGGGTCCACCATCGCGCCAGACCCAGCCGTGCAGCACTGTTGCCCAGACAGGGTCTTGAGCCAGATCCCAGGCAACCATGATGAAACCGGCCACCAGCGGCAGCGCAAGCACTCGCGCAACCGGAGCGTGTGGCTGGCCTACAATGCTCCGGGCCACGGTCCAAGAAACATAAGCCATGCCAATATAGGCTAGGCCCAGCAGTACGGGGACGTGAAAGAGCTTTGGGCCCATCAACTCCACGAAATAGTAGTGACCAAAAGGAAAGCCCGTCGCGACGCCGAGATTCTCCGCAATGTTGCCCACCACAATGCAGATCGCGGCTAAGACCAGAATGCCGCGCAGACGATAGTGGCGCGCTCCATCCACCAGTGCAAAGGCCATTGCCGAGAGCACATCGAGAGCCACGATGGCAGTGCGCGGAATGGGAGTGGCGGCGATCTCCAGAATACGGGCGCAGAGATAAGCCGCCACGGTAAGGCTCAGAATTAGAGAAACCTTCCGGTTATGCGACTCAACCTTGGGTTCACTCATGGAAGCTTGTGTCTCCATCGCGATCTAGTCGTAGCGCTCAAAGACAATCTGCTTGCGTTGCCAGCCGAAGCCTGCGAGGCGCTCGCGGACACTTGCCACCATCTCATTGAGGCCGCAGATATAGGCGTATATGTCGAATTGCAGATCGGCAGGCGGAGTGGCAGGATCGGGCGCGGGCACGGGCAGCGGCTGGCCAAGCCGGGCGGCGCGCTCCTGGATAATCTTCGCCACATGGTCCTGCACATAGCCGCGCAGGCCGGCCCAGCTCTCTAGCGCGCGGCTCAGCGTGGGCAGGTAGTGGAAGTTGGAGTGGCGCGCGGCCAGCGCCTCGAACTCCTCATGGTAGTAGATGTCGGTTTCATGGCGTGTGCCGTAGACCAGCCAGATATCCTTGCCCTCGCTGCGGTCGGGGCCGTCCTGCGGGAAGAGCCACTGGGTAAAGCCGCGCATGGGGGCAATGCCCGTGCCGGTAGCCACCAGAATGGAGTCGGTGACGGGCTGGTGGAGAATAAAGTGTCCGTGCGGCCCATGCACCTGGATGGTTGCGCCGATGGGCAGATCGGGCAGGTCGGCCAGGTGATTGGAGAAGAAGCCCTCCTCGACGCGGTTGACGCAGAGGTCGAAGCGGTTGGCCCTGGCCGCCGAGGCCATGGAGTAAGCGCGGGTCTGCATCTTGCCCTTGGCGTCCTCAGCCACGGCAGACACGAACTGCCCGGCGTCAAATGGAAAACTTTCCAACTCGTCGATGACAAACTCGAAGTGGTAGCACTGGGCGGGCTCGGAGATGCAGATTTTGCTGTCGAGACGCGCGGTATAAGTCTCTCGTGCCATGGCGATTCTCACTGGGGAAGAGATGCCGCCCGCTGGGCGGACTGCTGACAGTATCGTCAGACAGGGGGCAAGGTGGCAAGCAAAGGGTATCGAAGAGCGGACATGGAGCGTGAATGTCGATTACGACGTGCGGAGCACCAGACGGACGCTTGTCACCCTATAATTGACAGGGAACCGGAAGCGATTCCAGGGAAATTTCTGGCTGAACAACTCTATTTTTTGAGGAATCCATGGCCGCACTGCTTGAAGCAATCAATGTAAAGCGCAAGATGTATTTCGAGTTTGAAAACACCCCGTACTACTGCCTGGAAGTGGAAGTTTCAACCCCCACGGCGCGCGGCGGCCAGACGCTGGTCCGGCTCAAGATGCGCAACCTGCTCACGCGCGCGGTCTTCGACAAGACCTTCAAGGCAAGCGACAAGTTCAAGGAGCCGGACCTGGAGATGGTGGAAGCCTCGTATCTCTACAGCGACGGAGAGGGCTCTTACTTTCTTGACCAGGAGACGTTCGATACGCTGACGCTCTCAGAGGATATGATCGGCAACGCGCTGGACTACCTGGTAGAGGGCGCCATCATCCAGTTACACAAGTTCAATGGCAATCCCATCGGCTTGCAGTTGCCGGCGCAGGTAGAACTGGAAGTGACCTACACTGAACCCGGCGCGCGCGGCGACACCAGCGGCAACGTAACCAAGCTGGCGAGGCTTGAGACGGGCATTGAGATCAAGGTTCCGCTCTTTATTCAGGAGGGAGTCAAGGTAAAGGTCTCTACCGAGACGCGGGAGTTCGCGGGGCGGGCCTGAGTTAGCCGCGGGATTTGTTTGCGTTGAGCAGGACCTTCCGGTGGAGGGCCCGCAACGCTAAAGCATTCATGCCCCCTTCCATAGATACAACCACAAGTAGCTACAGGCTTTTAGAACCACATCCTCATGCCCACCTCAAACTGGCGCTGACGGTAGAAGTTGGTAGCGTTGATCGTAAGCGGCTGTCCAAAGGCTGAGGTTCCAGCTTTTGCGCCGGTGAGAAAGTTCAGCGTGGGCAGCGAGCCTGTTGCAGCGCCCGACCCGATGTAATAGCCGGTGGTTTCAAGCCGGGTGACGTTCTGGTGATTAAAGAGGTTAAAGCTCTCGGTCAGCACTTCCAGGCGGCGCGTGCTTCCCAGATCGAAGCTCTTGCCCAGCCGCATATCTGCCTTCCATGTGTCCGGATAGCGGTAGGTGTTGCGGCCGATGTTGTAAGTGCGGCCGTCGCTGCCGAGCCCGTAGACACGGTTGTCGCCACCGGAGCCATTCATGCCCGTCGCCAGGCCAACGATGGCAGCGCCAGACTCGAACTGCTTGGCGAGCGTGCCCGAAGTACGCATGGTGTACGGCAGTCCGGTGCGGAAGCGACCAATGGCGGAGATTGTCCATCCGTTTGCCAAATGCCCTGCCAGGTGATGCAGCTTCCAGGGCGAAACCCATACCAGCGATGCGGAAGCCGAGTGGCGCACGTCCAGGTTGCTTGTGCCGTACTCGTACTTAAAGTCCGCCGGGTCAAGCACGTCGCTGCCCGCCACCAGCGTACTCTCGTTGGGGTTCCAGTCCATGGCGTGGGCGTAGGTATAGTGGGCGCGCACGCTCAGCCCGTGTTGACCTGTGCGGATTACTCTCAGCATCGCCGCTTCATAGGTTGAGTTGGCCTTATCAGTCAACTCATCAATCTGCTGGTAATTGGGGTTAAGACGGCCCACCGCGCCCGATGGAGACGGCCACGACGCATAGAACGGCACGGTGATTTGCGAGGCTTTGATGGGGCCCAGTCCAGAGGCGTCTTTCACTGCGTAGGTAATACTTCCAGGGTTGACAGAGGGGGCGAAGTTGGTGTCGATGGGGATAGGCAAGCGGCGGCCCAGGCTCACCATGGCGCTGGCGGTCACTTGCACATGGCTGGACGGGGTCTGCTCGACGGCCACCACAGCCTGGTGAATCTCGGCATTGCGGAAGCCGGGCGCAAACTCCACCGCACCCGGCTTGACCACGGTGAGCGGCGGCCCGGCCAAAACATAAGGAAACGGAGGCGCCCCGCTGGTTCCGGTAAAGGTATTCAGCCCATCCGTGGGCCGGATGAAGAAGCTCAGGTCGCCACTGAGGCTGCCGGTCTGGGTAAGCACAGTTCCAAGTGTGGAGTTCTCTGTCCGGCCAAAGTACATGCCGTAGCCCAGCCGCAGTACCGGCCAACGGTCCCCTCTGCTTCCCAAAGCCAGGCTGAGGCGCGGACCCCAGTCATTGCCAAGGCTGGGCAGCTTCTGCGTCAGCGGAAGGTCGGGGTTTTCCAGCCCGGCGATGGGCGGCGGCAACTGTTCCCTTTCCCAGCGCAACCCGGCGGAGAGTGTGAGCAGCTTGCCAGCCTGCCACTGGGCGGTTGCGTAGCCAGACCAGTCGTTGGTGCTCAACTGCCAGCCGCTGGGGCCAAGGGTCTGCGAGTAATAGGAGTAGCAAGGCAAGCCTCCCTGCCCGCGCAGCCCGCCTCCTGAGTCGCGCCACACTGTGCCGGTCTGGTCGCAGCCGTGCTGATTGTTGGATTGGTTTGAAATGCCAAAACTCTTGAAGGCCAATGCGTCGGAGACAAAGTTTTCCAGGGTGGAGTAGGTAAAGGTTCCGGTCTTGTTGCGCAGCAGGCCGATCGTGTCAGAATTGTGGCCCATGCTGAGGCCCGCCTTGACCAGCAAGCCGCCGCGCACCCAGTCCACCGACTCCTGCACCCGGTAGAGCCGTTCGTCAGGATAACTGCCCGCGCCAAAACGCGACGGGTTGCCGATAGTGAAGCCGTAGCGCGAGTCCACGACAATCTGCGGCAACTGCCCCCAGACATTGGGCCCAAGAAGTGGCTGCTCGTAGGCTGAAGGCGTCTCTGGCCGCGAACTGAGGATGGTTCGTCCCACAGAAGCCTGGGTCACGGCCAGCAGATTAGGGGTGACAAATGCCTCCCAACGCCCTAGCAGCCACTCTTCGCTGGCCTCGCTGGAGCCAAAGCTCTGGCTCCCATAAGTCTCCGACGTGCCGGTCATCCCTCCGCCTGGTGCGTTCCAGGTTGCCCCGGTGCCCTCAAGGGTAAAACTGTGGCGCTCGGCTGCCTTCCAGTCGATTCGTCCAAAACCGCTCCATTGCGCCGCAGATCGCTGCGTCGGGCCCAGCAGTGTGGCCAGCTTCTCCAACTCGGATGAGTACTGTGCGAGCCCCTCTGCTATGGGGTTGGCGCCCGACAAGCCCAGCCGTTTGCTTAACACCTGCATCTGGTCGTTCGAGGGCTGGGCAAAAAAGCCGGTTTGTTGGGTACATTGGGGAGGGTTCGCGCAAAGGTAGGGATGCTTCACCATGGCGAGCCCCGGATCGTTGCGCTGGGAGCCATCCAGCGTGGCAAACCAGAAGAGCTTGTTGCGACGGAAGGCTCTGCCCATGCCAATACCCCAGTTGATTTCCCGGTCAAGTGGCGTATACGGCTCCGCGGTAAACATCGGGACCGTGTTCAGCGTGGCCGGCGCGCTCTCTTTCAGCCATTGGGTGAATGGATTCTGCGCGCCCCAGATTTTCTCCCGGTCGTAGAGAAACCCCTGTCCGTGCAGTTGGTTGCCCCCGTGCCGGGTTTCCACATTCATTCCCCCGCCGGCGGCGCGCCCGCCTTCTGCCTCTGCATTGCCCGATACGGTCCGCACCTCGCGAATAGCCGACTGGCTCACGGCAAATCGATGCCCGCCTGACCAGGCTCGCACCATCCCAGTCTGCCCAGAGCCGCTCTGGCCGCCAAATGCCAACCTCATGCTTGATCCATCCACGGTGACTGCGGCAGGTTCCCTGCCCCCGGCGTGTTCCGAGGCCTGTACCTCTCCGCCCACCGGGTTCGTGGGCGTATCCAGCACAAAGTCCTGCCAGTTCCTTCCGCTCATGGGCAGCGCCTGCAACTCGTCGCCAGAGAGCTTTGATGTTACTGCCGGCGCCGCAGGGCCGCTCTTTTCAACTGCGGCTTGAATTGGTTCAGTGGGCGCTGGCGCGGGTTGCTGCGACAAAGTAGATGCCGCGGCTGCAACTGCCGGAGAGCGTGGCGTATAAGTAGAGGGCAAACTGCGGCTGGGCAAAGTCAGGGGCGGCGGCAGCTCGGCGAGGAGAGTGGCGCTCAGCACCGGTACGGTCACTGGAGGGGGCGTTCGCATTGGATGCTGGACGCTGCGGCTGGGCAAATACACCGTCTCCAGAGCCAGAGGCTCGGAGGGCAGCACGACGGTGAGCTGAGTGGCAACAACCGAGGGAATCGTACGCGCAGGAAGCTGCAAGCTACGGCCCGTCAGCACCAGCGGCCGCGACAGTTCGGAGGGCAGCTTAGCGACTAAAACCGGGACAACCCGAACCGGGGCAACCTGCTGGATGGAATGGTTTACGGCCTGCACCGGCTCTGGGGCCGAGATCCGCAGATCAACGGCCGCCTGCACCCGCGCCTCCTGGCCGGCATCCACCTGGATGTCCTCTACCTGCCCCTGGCCCAGGAGTGGGCTTTCGGCCCGCAACGTGTACTCGCCCGCGCTCAACCCGTTGAAGCGGTATGCTCCATTTTTGGCGGTGCTGGCGCGCGCTTCCGCGCCAGTAGCCTGGTTGCGCACAATCACTGTAACGCCAGCCAGCGGTCTGGAGTGCAGATCGGTGAGTTTACCAGCGAGTGAGCCAGTCCCTGCGGATTGCGCAAAGACCGCCGTCGCCGCGCCAGTCAGCACCGCGGCAATCGCCAGCAACTTCGTCCAATTCCGAACTGCCTCTGCCATCGAGACTCCAGCTCGCGGCAGACCCTGGGAATACGCGCAAAACACTCAAAATCCGGCCCGCTCTAGCGGCAGGTCCGGCTGCTACTTCGGAAGGTCTCCTTCGGGCGATGGAACGGAGCTTTGCCGCTGAGTCTTGCATTTCAGCGGATTTGCGCCCAATTCAGCCGATTCTTTCCGCCCGGATAGCGCTCTCCCAGCCAATCCTCTACGTATTGCCACACCGGCTTGTACTTCTGGCTTTTGCGCGCCAGAATAAGCCCCATTACGCCAAACTGTGACATTTGTAGAGTTACAAGCGATTTTAGCCCTCAAACGGTAAACTGGAAAGACGGCATCTACATTTCAGGACCGATGACGCGCCCTGGCCCAAATGACCAAAGGCAACCGACCCTGATTACTGGTTCCCCTATGTTCATTGATGAAGCAAAAATTCGCGTCAAGGCTGGCGACGGCGGCAATGGCTGCATGGCTTTCCGGCGCGAGAAGTTCGTACCCCGCGGCGGCCCCTCTGGCGGCGACGGCGGCCATGGCGGTGACGTAGTCATGACCTCTTCGCAGCGCCACAACACCCTCATCCACTTCCGCTATAACCCCGAACACAAGGCGCAGCGCGGCCAGCACGGCATGGGCTCCAATTGCACCGGACTGGACGGCAACTCGATCACGCTGCAAGTACCTGTAGGCACAAGCCTTTACGATCTCGACAGCGGCGAGCTGATTCACGACTTCTCTGAGCCGGACGACAGCCTGGTCATTGCCAAAGGCGGACGTGGCGGACGTGGCAATCAGCACTTCGCCACCCCCGTTCACCAGGCCCCGCGCGAGCACGAACTGGGCCGACCAGGCGAGGAGCGAAACTACCGGTTGGAACTCAAGCTGCTGGCCGATGTGGGCCTCGTCGGTTACCCAAACGCTGGCAAGTCCACGCTCATCTCACGCATCTCCGCGGCCAAACCCAAGATCGCCGACTACCCTTTCACCACCCTCGAACCAAACCTGGGCGTAGTGACCGTGGGTGAAGAACCAGAGCAGGAGTCCTACGTTGTGGCCGATATGCCCGGCCTTATCGAGGGCGCACATCTTGGCCAGGGCCTGGGCGTCCAGTTTCTGCGCCACATTGAGCGCACCCGGCTGCTGCTCCACCTGGTGGATGTCTCTGACGCCAGCGGACGCCCCGACCCCGTGGAAGACTTCAAGGTCATTAACAAGGAGCTGGCCAACTTTACCAGCAGCGCGACAACCAGTGAGCCCGATCCTTTTGCAAATTTCTCAGACGAGCCGCCCTCGCCCAATCACCCTCTGGCTAACAAAACCATGATCGTCTGCGCCACCAAAATCGACTCCGCCAACCCTGAAAAGCTGAAAAAGCTCGCCGCGCACATCAAGCGCAAGAAGCTGGAATTCCATGCCATCTCCGCAGTGACCGGGGAAGGGATTGAGGAACTGAAGTGGGCGCTGGCCAAGCTGCTCAGGCCGGCTGGAGATGGGAAGTAGAGAGTTTGCAGTAGAAAAGCGCTGCACGTCGAATTGCATTGCCGCTCGGCGGCAAAGACCGCTCAAACAGTGAGAGCCACACACAACGGTCAGCCCAACAGCCGGGGCGGTCTTATAAAATTGTCCTGTCCGGCCTTGCTGTGCTAAGCCCGACAGGAAGGGCCAGCCCGTGAACAAATATCCTCACGCCATGTTGCGCGAAATCTACGAGCAGCCAGAAGCAATTGGCCGCACCCTTGATCTTTACCTCGACGCCGAGGGATTGAACGGCGAAGCCTTTGCGCCCATAGCCAACTGGCTCAATTCGCGAGGCGAAGTGTTGATTGCGGCCAGCGGTTCTAGCCGCCATGCTGGGCTGGCAGCGGAAATTATTCTCGAAGACCTGTGCGGTCTGGCCGTGGACGTGGAATATGCCAGCGAGTACGCCTGCCGGGGCACGGCAGACCGACGCAACCCTTCGGTTATCGTGATTTCGCAGTCCGGCGAGACCTCTGACACCCTGGCTGCTCTACGGACGGCCCGCGAGAGAGGACGCAAAACCCTGGCCATCGCCAACGTGTACGGCAGCACGATGCTGCGCGAGGCCTCGGCCGATATGCCGCTGGACGCCGGCCCGGAGCTGGCCATTCCCGCCACCAAGAGCTTTACCTGCCAGTTGACGGCCCTCTACCTGTTGGCGCTTCATGAGGCACGCCAACTGGGCACTCTGGATGCAGCCGAAATTGCGGCCCGGCTAGCGGAGCTGCGTACGCTGCCGGCCCTCATCGAGGGCCAGATCGACGGCTGGAAGGCGCAAATGGCCGCACTGGCCACCAAGTATAGCGACGCCACGACCTTTCTTTATCTGGGCCGCGGCGTCCACTATGCAATCGCACGCGAAGGCGCTTTGAAAATGAAAGAGGCTTCCTACGTCCATGCCGAGGGCTACCCTGCGGGCGAGCTGAAGCATGGACCCAACGCGCTGGTGGGCGAGCATGTGCCGCTGGTAGTGCTTGCCACCTTGGACCGAACCCTGGACGACTCCGTACTGCGCTATGAGAAGACATTGCAACTGCTTGAAGATATGAAGAAGCAGGGCGCGCGCGTCATTGCCCTGGCTAACACTGGCGACCGAGAGGTTGCCGCTCTGGCTACCGATTGCGTCTATGTGGAGCCGGCCAGCGAACATCTTCTGCCTATCCCTGAAGTTATCCCCATGCAACTGTTCAGTTACTTCATGGCTCTTGAGCATGGTGTGGATGTAGACCGGCCCCGCAATCTATCCAAGGCTGTCATTGAGAAATAGATATCCTGGTTTGCGGGTCATCCGGTAAGCACTGCCGCGGTGCGCCAGAGCGCAAACAGAGTAGTTTTTCATCGCCCCCACGTTGTTGAGTGGTTTGTTTGAGACTGTTTGCACACGGAAGATATGCTTCAATAGAAGCATGACGCGAACTGCTCGATTCATACTTGCTCTGCTTGTCGGCCTTGCTTTGTTGACGTGGGCGGCATCCGGCGTGGTGCAAACGACGGCCCGCGAATGGTTTGAGCGTGACGTAAACTCGCGCGCTCAGTTGGTGCTGGTGGGCGCCAGGCAATCGCTTGCGGATGCATGGTATGACCCAGGAGATCTTCAAAAACAACTGGTTGCTCTTGCGCGCGACGAGCGGGTTATCGGCGCGGCGGCTTGCGGCGCGGACTTGAGTACCAGATCGAGCACTCCGGGATTTCCCGATGAGTTCAGTTGCCTGGCAGTAGGTCCGCGTGTTCGCGCGGCCAATCCGGTTACTGGAAAAGACAATGAGGCATTCCACCAGTGGAGTACCGTGGCCACGCTGCCCACTGGCCGCGTCTATGTCAGCGCGATGCCCATCACGGCCCAGGGACAAGAGCTTGGGTTCGCGATCCTGGTGCATGACTTGAGTTACATCGAACGCCGGGAAGCCGCGGCGCAGACTTTCCTGATCGTTATATCTTGCATTCTTGCCATCATGGCTTTCGGCATTCCTTTGTTAGTGACAAAGAGGGCTAGGCGTGATTGGAGCATGGAACTGCGCAGCCTTCTGCGCGGAGGCGGCAAACATAGCCGCGAATTTCAACCGATCCTCAGCGACATGCGCGAACTGGTTGGGCGCATGGCCAGTGAGCGAGAAGACGCACCCGGACGCTGGACCGCGGAAAGCCTGAAACAGACTTTGAACCAGAATCTCCATGGAGAGAAGGTCGTCATCCTGGCCAACCGCGAGCCCTACATTCATCAGTACATGGCGGACGGTGGAATTGAAGTACAGCATCCGGCAAGCGGATTGGTGACGGCATTGGAGCCAATTATGCGCGCCTGCTCTGGAGTCTGGGTGGCCCACGGAAACGGAAGCGCGGATCGCGAGACGGTAGACCGGAACGACCATGTCAGCGTGCCGCCAGGAGAAGATTCCTATCAGATTCGCTATGTCTGGCTCACCGAAGAAGAGCAGCATGGTTACTACTACGGCTTTTCAAACGAAGGACTATGGCCCCTATGCCATGTGGCGGATGTGCGGCCGGTATTCCGCTCAGAAGACTGGCGGTACTATCGCTCCGTCAACCAGAAGTTCGCGGATGCTGTGTGCGATGAAGTGGACTCGAAAGATCCCATCATCCTAGTGCAGGATTATCACTTTGCGCTAGCCCCGGCGATGATTCGAAAGCGTCTGCCCGCCGCGACTGTGATTATGTTCTGGCACATTCCCTGGCCCAATGCCGAGCGGATTGGTATCTGTCCGTGGCGCAATGAGATTATCGAGGGCCTCTTGGGCAGCAGTATTCTCGGCTTCCATACGCAACTGCACTGCAACAATTTTCTTGATTCCGTCGATCGTTATCTTGAAACACGCAGAGACCAGGAACAAAATGCGGTAGTCATGCAGGGACACCGCACCCTGGTACGTCCTTATCCAATCTCGATCGAGTGGCCCGTCCGATGGGTAGAGACGGGGGCGAGCGTTGAGGAGTGCCGTGCACAGGTGTGGCGCGACTTTGGACTGAAGCCGAATGCGCTGCTTGGCATTGGTGTGGATCGTCTGGACTATACCAAGGGCGTTGAAGAAAGATTGCTTGCGGTGGAAGTCTTGTTGGAGCGGCATCCGGAATTTCGCGGCCGTTTCAGCTTTGCGCAACTGGCCGCGCCCAGCCGAACCAAGATCGAACGCTATCAACAACTGAACGAGACTGTGGAGCGCCTGGCAGAACACATCAACCAGCGCTTTGGCGCGGCTGATTACAAGCCCATCATCTTGCTCCGCTCTCACCATGAACCGCCTGAAGTCTTTCGCTTTTATCGGGCCGCGGATCTTTGTTATGTGAGCAGCCTGCATGATGGCATGAATCTGGTGGCTAAGGAGTTTGTGGCCGCGCGAACAGATCTGCGAGGCGTGCTGGTGCTCAGCGAGTTTACCGGAGCTGCACGGGAGCTAACCGAAGCGCTCATTGTGAACCCCTATGATTTGGAAAGCGCCAGCGATGCAATGGCCGCGGCTCTGACCATGCCGGCGGACGAACAGCATGACCGCATGAGGTCGATGCGGTCCATGCTGGCTCAATTCAACATCTATCGCTGGGCCGGAATCATGCTGACGGATGCCGCGCGTCTGCGCAATCAGGATCGAGTTGCCGGGCGCCTGGCGGAGCGTGCAAATTTGAGCCCGTCGGAGTGACGATGAAATATCTTCTCGCCAAAGCGTCTCTCCCGGTTGTAACCCGGCTGGCTCAAGAACGAACCCTCTGCGACTTCGATTTCGATGGAACCTTGTCGCCGATTGTCGCGCACCCAGATCAGGCCATCATGCGCGCACGCAAAGCCTGCTTGGCCGCCTAGCGTCGCTCTACCCTTGCATCGTTGTCTCAGGGCGCGTGCGGGCAGATGCCCTGGGCAAGCTGAGCGGCGTAAATGTTAACCGTGTACTTGGCAATCACGGCGCGGAGACAGAATACTCGCAGGATTCGCACCGCCAGATGGAAGAATGGAAGGCAGTGCTGGGGCTTGAGCTAGGCGGCGCATTTTTGCGGCTGCTCAAAAGCTGAGTGATGTGGTTTCTACGGCGGCAAGCTGGTGGTCAATATGACGCCGGAGCATGCGCCGAATAAAGGCGACGCCTTGGCCGCTGAGCGGGATCGCCTGCAGTGTGACTGGGTGCTTTACCTGGGCGACGACAACGACGACGAGGATGCATTCGCCCTGAGTGGCAACGTCGTTCCGGTGCGCATCGGCCACAAGCAGCACTCCCATGCCCGCTACTACCTCCGCTCTAAAGTTGATATCGACGAGCTTCTTGCCTTGCTGGTTCGGCTGCGGGAGCAAGCTACTCATGCGTAAGTCGCCTCATATACACTCAGTAGTCAATACGCCTTGGCGGAGTTACTCTGAATATTTCCAGAGCAATCCATACCCACATGGCCGGGAGAAGCAAGGGAACGCATGGAACTCAGTTTTCAAACTGGAACGATGCTGCTATTGATCGCCGCCGTGGTGGCGATGCTGACCAGGCGGCTTCGACTCCCTTACAGCGCCGGTCTCGTTGTCGCAGGCATCATTCTTGCTGTCTTTCCGTTTGCACCAAGAATCAGCCTGACGAAAGACCTCATCTTCATCGCGCTGCTTCCTCCGTTGCTCTTTGAAGCTGCCTTCCAACTCAACTGGCTTCAGTTGCGCCGTAACTTCCCGGTCATTGCCGTGCTGGCCACACTTGGCGTCCTTCTCTCCGCAGGCGTAACTGCGACAGGAATGCACTTGCTGGCCAGTTGGCAATGGATCGACGCTCTGGTATTTGGCGCTCTCATTGCCGCCACCGACCCGGTTTCAGTGATTGCAACATTCAAAGAAGCAAAGGCTCACGGCCGCCTGCTGGTGTTGATTGAGTCCGAAAGTCTTTTCAACGACGGCACGGCCGCGGTTGTATTTGGCGTCGTTGTCGCCCTGGCCTCAGGACAGCACCTTACCTCCATTGGAATCGCCACCATGCTTTTGAAGATGATCGTTGGCGGCGTTCTCTGCGGAGCGGTCGTTTCGCTTATCGCGATCATGCTGGCCGGGCGAACGACCGACCATCTGGTTGAAATCACATTCACTACTGTGGCTGCCTATGGGTCGTTTCTTCTGGCCGATCATTTTGGCATGTCCGGAGTGCTGGCAACCATCACGGCTGGACTTGTAATGAACAACGTCAATTCAGACCGCGCAATCACCGGGCGAGGTCGGGAAGCAGTTCTGATGTTTTGGGAGTACGCTGCGTTCATTGCGAACTCGTTGGTATTTCTTTTGATCGGAATGCATGAAGCCCGCCAGCATTTTATGGCCATATGGCTGCCTGCCACGATTGCGATTGTGCTGGTAACGCTGGGCCGCGCGGTGGCCATCTATCCCTGCTGCCTGCTCTTCATGCGCTCTTCGCTGCGTGTGACGGCAAAACATCAACATATCCTATTCTGGGGCGGCTTGCGCGGAGCCATGGCCCTGGCTCTCGCCCTTGGTCTACCCGCCACATTTGCAATGCGCGAGGAAATCATTACCATCGGTTTCGCGGTCGTCGCCGTCTCTGTATTCATACAGGGCATGACGATGGTTCCATTTCTTAGCAGGATGGGCGAGATTCCGAGGTAACATCAGCGCGGAGCCTGTATAGGATGCCGCGTAAGTTGTCTTCTATCTTTTCTTGCAACAAACGCTTAACCTGTTTTTCGCGGCAGCGATGGCATCGAGATTTCAACCGGTCCTATGAACCCTCCGTACCAATCGGGGAAGTGCATGAACACAGCTTCGTTGGCAAGTTTTGCTGCAGCAGGAATTCTTGCCACGGAAATTATAAGACTGCCCTAGCTGTGAAGTTTCAATAGGTTGTCCATTCGATCTGAACGCGAGAAGCTGGCTGTGACGAGCAATCAGATTTCCAGGAGGAGACCGAATAGACCATCACCAAAATGCCCGACTCGCCTTCTACAGTCGAGAGCAATTAGCCAAAATGGTTGTGGAGCGGGGTTGCACGCAGAAGGCGGCTGCAGCCGCCTTCTGCGTCAGCGCCAAGACCGCCGCCAAGTGGGTGCGCGTAGAATCGCCACCCTTACTATACACCTTCAGGAGAAATGCTCCAGAGACAAACCTTCCGGGGAAGATCGCTTTGAAAGTCGCCAACCACATCGACTCCTGCGTGCTGCTCGACCAGGGCGGAGCGCAGAATCTGCTCGGCAAAGACGGCCTTCTGCTTTCCCTGGGCGGTGATCCTGTGTGATTGCAATCGCCATGGCTGAGCGAAGAAGAGAGATTTTTCGTTTCCCGACGGGATGTCGCGACGGCACTTTGAATGAGCGGCGCGGGTAAGGTGATAACTCGTCGATTTGCCAAGCGGAAGACCGGGCCTAATGCTTAGCGTCTGCCGGTGGTTTTGCTTGAGGTTGAGACCGGCTTTTGGGCAATGTCCGCTTGACGGCCAACTTTTTGGCAGCGACCGGTGTGGCGTGAGTTGCTTTGCCAGCAACCGCGGCGCTCTTGTTCTTTGCTCCGGGAAGGAGACTCTTCTTGGTGGAGGTATCTCTCTTTTTCGTGGGATTTGTCGCCCCCTTCTTGCCTGAAGTTCCCTTCGCCGGCTTTGATTTCGCGGGCACAGGTGCCGTCTTCTTTTTCAACGCTGGTCTTCTTTGCGGAGTGGCCTTTGCAGTTGCTTTGGCAACAGCGCCCCTTTGCGCCGGCTTGAATTTCGCCGCGGGTGCCTTTTTGTCGCCAGCGGTCTTTTGCAATGGCTCCGACGCGGCGATATCCAACCCGAAAAGTTTTGATAGGTCTTCTCCGCCAAGAACCTTTGCCGCAGCCGGAGCCTTCGCCGTGCGGGGCAGCGACTTGCCGGCGCTAGCGATCAAATCCCTTTCGTTCACTTCGCGAAGCCGGAAGAGAAGTTCCGGCTGTTGGTCCAAGCGGGCACCCACGCCATAGAGAACCGCCGCGACATGCTTGCACATCTCCGCCCAGTCCGGGCAACTACAGGAGAGTTTGATCTCTTTGGGCGAAGGAAAAAGGCCGGTCTGCTGTTGGCAGATCCGTTCCATCACGCCCTTGGAGAGCCGTCCCCGCAGCAGCTCGACCAGCGAATCGATCGATCCGGCGCAGTCCTCGCAGATCGACTTCCAGCGCGGTTTGGCAACAGGAAGAATATTCACCTTGACCTCGTAGATATCCGAGCCGCTCACCAGCGCCACGATCTGGCCGGCAGCAACCTGAAGATCGACGACCGATCCGTTGCGCACATAGGTCCGCCCGCGCGGGAGACGGTTGTCATAGTCGCTGTAGGATTCCAGATTGTCGCACCAAGCCTTGCCCCAGAAGGTTTTAGCGATGGTGCACCCATCCACGCTCACCGGGGAGATGGTCCGGCCCTTCTTACGTAGGCCTTCCATCTTCTTCAACGCCTTCCGGCGCCGTTCGGCCACAGACACATACGGCCTCCATCCAAAGCCACCCCACATGATCTATATCTCCTTGAGCGCCGCGTTCAGGTCGAGCGCAACCAATTTAAGCAGTTCGTCGTCTTTCATTTCGGTCAGCAGCAGGCCAGCTCCGTCTTCCAGCATATCCCGTGCTATCTGGCGCTTGGACTCAATCATCAGGTCGACCTTCTCCTCTACCGTTCCTTGGCAGACGAACTTATGCACCAGCACGTTCTTGTTTTGGCCGATGCGGTAGGCGCGGTCCGTGGCCTGGTCCTCGACCGCCGGGTTCCACCATCGGTCGAAGTGAACCACATGGGAGGCTGCGGTCAAATTGAGCCCTGTGCCTCCAGCCTTGAGTGAAAGCACAAAGAACCCAACCGATTCGTCTTCCTGAAATCGGCGCACCAGATCCTTGCGGTTCTTCACCACGGTTTCTCCATGAAGTACCAGCCCCGGCCGCCCGAAGATGGAACCGAGAAAGGAAGCCAGCGGAGCAGCCACCTCGCGAAACTGTGTGAAGACAAGCACCTTCTCCTGGCGGGCCGCAATCACCTCCGCAATGTCGCGCAGACGGGCCCACTTGCCGCTGTCCGCCTCTATCCATGCGCCGTCGCCAAGCCATTGGGAAGGATGATTGCAAATCTGCTTGAGGCGCATGAGATACGAAAGTACCAGCCCCTTGCGGCGAATCCCTTCGACATCGTCAAGCTGTTCGGCAAGGTCGTCCACCGCCTGCTGATAGAGCGCGGCCTGCTTGCGGCTGAGTTGGCAAAAGGCCTTCACTTCGGTCTTGTCGGGTAGATCGGCGATCACGGCTTTGTCGGCCTTGAGCCGCCGCAAGATATACGGGCGTACCAATTCCCGCAGTGGCCCGTAGGGGTTGTGAGGCCGGTCGGCAAGACGCTTGGTAAACCGGGTGAACTCCTTCGCCGATCCAAGCAGGCCGGGATTGATGAAGTCGAAGATGGACCATAGATCGCCGAGCCGGTTTTCGACGGGGGTGCCAGTCAGCGCAAAGCGTGAGCCCGCCTTCAGCGTCTTCACGCTGCGGGTTTGTTTGGCACTGGGATTCTTGATGGCCTGCGCTTCGTCCAGAACCGCTAGCCGCCAGGAGGCCTCCGTCAGCCATGGAATGCGCAACAGGGATCCGTAGCTCGTAATCACCAGATCCACATTCGCCAAGCCGTCGGCGGGCGTGTTCTTGAGATCCTCACTGGAGATTGCCGAGGTGTGAGCAATCATCACCTTCAAGCTGGGCGCAAAGCGTTCCAGTTCCGCTGCCCAATTGGCCAGCAACGAAGCCGGAGCGACCAGCAAACTGGGTTTGCCGCTTTCTTGCTTCTTCAGCACCAGCAGCAGAGAAAGCACCTGGATGGTCTTTCCCAACCCCATGTCGTCGGCCAGGCACGCTCCCAAACCGAGTTTGGCCAGTAAATAGAGCCAGCGCATGCCCACCTGCTGGTAAGGCCGTAGCGTTCCCTTCAGCACCTTGCCCGGATCGATCCTGTCCAGTCCCTCCTGGGTGCGCAGCCCCTTCAGGGTGTCGGCGAGCCAGGAGCCGGCAGTGATCTGAGCCCAGTCGGCGTCCACCTCCACTGCAGAGTCCGCGCCATCGAGATTGGCTCCGGCCAACATGCGCATCGCTTCGCCAAAATTGATGCCATCCCGGGCAGCCGCGTGCTCAGCTTGACCAAAACGGTCGATCATCCGGCTGAGTTGTTCGCGATCCACTTCGACCCAACGTCCACGCACCAGCGCCAGCCCCTCGGTCTCCGCCAGCAGTTTGCGAATCTCGGCAGCAGTCAGCGATTCACCGTCGAGCGTAACTTCCATGCGGAAGTCCAGAAGTGCGTTCTGTCCCAGCATCGATGGAGCGGTGCCGCCCACCTTGGCTGTGACACGCGGACGCGGCGGGCGGTGCGCCGGCCATGTAGCCGGCATGCGGACGACAATGCCAGCCTGCTCCAACTGCGGACAGTCGCGCAAGAACTCTGAAGCCTCGCGTGGAGTCCAGCGTAATGGGTGGTAGATTTCGCCTGTATCGACCATGGCTTTGAGCCACGCGCAACTCTCCGATGCTCTTTGCACGGGAAGCAGCAGAGACAGCAGACGATCCCGGTTGGCCGGCCCCTCATATTCGCGCAAAGCCTGCCCGAGCGGCAGATGTTGCGCCTTGGAGTGCGCCGAGAGCCGCACGGTGTAGGTGGCCAGAAAGGCAAATGGCGCCTCGGCATCGCTGCGGTTTTCGGCAAGATTGAAACAGACGCGGCCCACCAGATTCCACGACGGATTGCGACGCTTCAGGAACTCCTGCACTCCGCAGTGCGCTTTGGATAACTCAAGCCGCAGGGCTTTGTCTGTCTCCTGCCACAGTGCGCGCAAGACCGCCTTGGTTAGATATTCCGCCCCTGTCATAAGCGGAGCCGCGATGGCCAAGCACTCCAACTCTGCATCCGGTGGAGGCATAACCATCGGCAACGGCTCCGCGGCCTCTGCATCCGCAAGGACGCTCGCATGGGTGCATAGTGTGGTCACATAGCGGGCGGCGAATTCACGCCAATACGAGAACACGGCGGGGAGCGCCGTTCCAACTTCAGCGGCTCCTAGTTGCAGAAGCCCATGTCCCACACCGCGCGCAAAATTCTCCAGCAGGCGCTGCGCAACATCAGCATCCAGAGCAACGGCGTCTTCCTCCTGCTCCAGCAGCAAGTGACCTTGCGGAGTGAGAACGGGAACAAGCTGCGTCGACTTCATAGTTAAAACCTAGCAGCTTCATCCGATGCAAGACAAAACGCAGGTTTAAGTCGAAGAGCGTCAGAGGAATGGCAGAAATAGCAACTTCTACTCTTGATCAAAGATGCTATCCACTCGCGCTCCCAATGTGCACTTCTCCCATCCGGCGATTCGCTGGCGTGCTTTCCAAAATCGCAACAAGTTTTGGGATTGAGTAATAAGTACGACCGAATGTGCTTTCCTGCTCAGAGCGGATTGTGGCTCAACGACGATATGATTGCTTTGCAATGCTGAAGATCGAATCAGTCAAATGGAATGGCAAGTGTACGCGGCACCCCATGTTCGATCCCGACGTGAATGGTCCCCCATGACGATGATTTGAATCGACCAGTCCCAAAACTCAACAACGCACATGACCGAACCTTGGCAGCTAGCAAGTTGCCGCATTTCGTTCTTTACGATTGTCGCCACACATGGGCCACTCGCGCAGTAGAGGCGGGGGTCGATCTTGTCACACTGGCAGCCATGATGGGACATACAAAGATTCAAATGGTCCTGCGATATGCCCATCCATCGCAAGAGCACCAAATTAAAGCCATGGATAAAGTCGAGAAATATGTGAGAGAACAGAGGGCGGCTCTGGCAGAACCTGAACCACTTGCGTCTTAGCGCCAAGCGCGAACGACTCGTTCAAAATCATTTTCGGAGAACTGGTACTGATCTAGCCCATTACTGCGCGATAAAAGGCTCGCACCCCATTGGGGGTGAAATCGGAATCAATAACGCCGGCTTGGATTCGGTTCAGCACATTTGCAGGCATTGGTTCTTTAGGCCGTGCCGAACCGTTCGCGAGCAGGGCATCGATGTCGGCAACCGTCCTGATCCTCGAAAATCCGTAAGAAATCGCTGAGTCGTGTTTAATGAAAGGGTGATCGCCCGGCGCAAGCTGAACGAGTCGCTCCGTTTTCTTCGTGGAGGTTACCATGCAGACTGTGACCATCTCACCCTCGCTGGGGGGCGTGACTATGATCCAGAGATGAAAGTTGTCTTCGTCGCCGTCGCCAGTCAGAAAAGTGTCACCGCACTTAAGCATAAACGCGAGTTAACTTTTCTTCGTCGCTCGCGAATGAATATAACTCCCGGAGGACGTCCCTAATATCGTTCTCGCTCTCGCCGCCAGCCTTGAGTATGTCCCGAAGCTGGATAGGAATCGCGCTCTTATTGGGGTTCTGCCACTCAGGTAGCCTATGCATTACGTTCTCGATCAGCTCCCAGCGATTTCGGTAGCCGTATGTCTGGAAAATTTCATCAAGGAGCTTTTCTTCGGCGCGCGAAAGAGCATCCGTAGGAGCATCTTTGAGAAGCTTAACCTCGTACTCCCCGAGGGGTGCCGAAATGAACTCCGACCAGATAGGTTTGGGCCGGTCGTCGGTGATCAAATTCAAAACCCGGCTAAGGACTGGTCCGTTATCCATGGAGACATAGCGATCCCGAGTGATAGGCACGCCCCAGCGCAAGAGAGCCTCACGGTCCGCCAGATACATCAACTTGATCAGCTTGATGTAATGCATTTGACCGCCGCGCAAGCGCAGCAAATAGGCCGCTATCTGGGTCGCTTTGGCTTCGTCGAACTGAAAATACATGTGCACTGACCCCCTATCGGCGGATTGCCACCACTCTACACCATTTTGGATGCAATTTCGATGCCGACGGTCACCTTTTGTGCGCGAAGTTCCAACGGACGTAGGCGTCAAATTGGCCCAAGAACCGCCTACCCGCTACAGTCGCCGCTACAGTTGGGTTTTCGTCGGCTTGACCTGCGGGGTATAAACCTCTTGGAATGATGGAGGCGCGGGCCGGGATCGAACCGGCGCATAAAGGTTTTGCAGACCTCTCCCTTACCACTTGGGTACCGCGCCTTGGCAGGGCTGCTAATTTTCGGTTCGCTCCATACCGCCGTAGCCAATCCGGATGGCTCCGGAGGGCGGAATGGAGCGGGAGACGAGATTTGAACTCGCGACCCTCGCCTTGGCAAGGCGATGCTCTACCACTGAGCTACTCCCGCTTGTTGCAAGATTGAGTATACCGGGCTGCCGAAATCAGGTCAAACTGCGGCAGACGCCGGAGTTGTGCTAAGCCAGGCCGCGCCTGCCGCTGGCAAAGCCGCATCGGCCCTGGAACCTCTCTCCTCTCGTACGATCTCCCCGTCGCGCATATACAGAATGCGGCTGGCGATGGAAGCCGCCTCAGGATTGTGCGTAATCATCAGCGTGGTTTGGCCCAGTTCGCGGTTCGAACGCAACAGCATATGCAGCACCGCATCTGAACTCTTGGTGTCCAGATTGCCTGTGGGCTCGTCGGCCAGCACAATGGCCGGCCGCGTAATCAGCGCCCGAGCAATGGCCACCCGCTGCTGTTCGCCACCACTCAACTCCGAGGGCAGGTGCTTGAGCCGACCCTGAATCGCCAATATATCGCTCAGGTGGTCAAGATAGGCGCGGTCAAGCGGCTCCTTGCGCCCGCTCACCGCATAGGCAATCTCGATATTACCCATGGCGGAGAGTGTAGGCAGCAGATTGAACTTCTGGAAAACAAATCCAATGCGATGCTTGCGCAGGCGCGTCCGCTCGTGGTCCTTGAGCGTGGCAAAGTCCACGCCGTCAATCACAACGCGGCCCCCTGTGGCCTGGGTGAGTCCGCCAAGCAGGTAAAAAAGCGTGGATTTACCCGACCCTGAGGGACCAACAATGGCCACAAACTCCCCAGGTTCGACGGCAAGCGTAACCCCATGTACTGCGGTGACCTGGAGTCGGCCCGCCGCATAAACCTTGGTCAGGTTCTCGGCAAGAATGATCGGCGAAGACTGTACGGGCTGCACATAGTCATTGTAAATGCGACGCCCGCCGCGCCTCTCCCTTAGAATGGATGTGCAACGATCCCAATCCAGGATTCCCCTCGATATGACTGTTCAGTTGAAATCTACACTTGTTAATTCAATGGAAGCGGCTGCTGCTCAGGCTGGCCTGAAGCTGGCTACCGTTACCCAGGGCACTGACTTCCACGGCCAACCTACGGCAGTCTTCGAACTAGGCATTTCCGGCGCTGGAGTTGCCGGCCATTCGCTCAAGTTGGAACTGAGCAGTGCATTCGACTTCGACAAGCCCAACCTGCTGCCGGATTTGACGGCCCACCTCGCGGCAGAGGCGAAGCGGCTGCGTAATCCGCGCCCCGAGTGCTACGTCACGCTGGGAGGCTTGCCCGTGGCCTTTGGCCAGTTTCAGTGGCCATTCCATCGCTCCACCTCCGGGGCAGATACGTATATTGTCCACGGAGAAATTCACCTGGCCGACGGCGGGGCGCACAACCTCCACGCCAAGATTGCAGCCTCAGTCACCTTGACCTTTGCCGAGATTGTGCCCGCCATGGAACAGCCCTATGCGGAGACATTTGTCTACAACGCAGTCCGCAAGACCGTGGATTTGGGCCAGTTGGAATTCTTGAAGTCCGGCAACCGCCAGCCGGTCCCGGTAACCACACGCTACTATAGCCGCTGGCAGAAGAAATTCCTGTTTACTGAGACCGACGACGCGGCACGCCTTGTCTACCTGCTTCGCAAGGTCTATTGGCTCAGTGGCGTGTTGGGCGAGGGCAAGCCGGTGTGGATCGCCGACCCCCGCGACGCCCAATACCTCAACACCACTGAGGCCGATCTGCTGCGCATGGCTGGGGATGAGGCCGGCGAGGGACTGATGGTGCTTGAGGGTGAGTACGCAGCCGCTACGCCGGCGCTGATGGCCCGCTCCGCCGAGTACCAAGCCGCGCTAGAAGCAGCGCTGAACTTTACCAAGCCGACGTTTAACGAGTCGATGCGCTCAGGCCAGGCAAACATGTAGCATTTCAGCTAGAGGCTTTAGCATGGGTCAGCCCAGGGCAATGCAATGGTGAAGACACAGATTCTACTTGCACTGGGCTGTTTTCTACTCTCTGGTTGCAATTCAGTACGGAAGAATCCCGAGGCCGTTGCGCAAAGTGTGGCGCGTGGGATTCCGTTGCAATCGACTCCGGCTCGGGTGCTCAATTATTTGGATGGCCAGAAGATCAGACACTCTCCGTACAAACGAGATGCAATTGAGGCCGGAATTCCGCATGACACTTCAAAATGGGAGCTGGTTTATACCAGCTATGGAATTGTGTTCCGGTTTGATGACCACAATCGCCTTATTGCCACTGAAGTACATCCGCGTTACACAGGACCACAAGGAAAGCTTTTGTCTTATAGCGCGTTCCCGCACCCGGAGCAGAACCGTGCTGTCGCTGGATTTGTCTGTCCGCAGCGCCCGCAAGCGGTCAGCGTGCCCGGCTGTGCTGCAGGGGGCATATTTAGCATCACGTTCACAGGCTGGCCCCAGCCCGGCATCGGGATACCAAGCATGGCGGCAATCCCCGCAGCCTGAATGGCGTTGAACTCCCGCACCCGACCGGGCATGAAAAAGCACTCGAAAAAGCCAAGAATCCAGGGAACAGGCGTCCAACACAAGCAGCAGTAGAGAATCCCCAGGCCAGTCCGCCGCAAGTAAAAGTGGTGGATACCGAATCCGCCCAAGAACAAGGCCAGCAGTATGCCCACCACTTCGTCGCGGCGCACCGCCTCATATTGCTGGTAAAAGATCGCTTGCGGGTTGGAATACGGATAGCTGCTCATCGCCGGTTCTCCTTGCCTGCTCTGAACTGAGCATACGCAATCGAGCGACTATAGGTTCCCCGGCCAGCGATTTCCACCCCTCCCAATTGACTCAAAATCAAGCTATTCCATCCCGAGAAGAGCACCCTGGCGAGCCGGACGGCCTGCCTCGGCGCCGCAATGCCGATCCGCAATTCCTCCGGTAAGCGCGGCTTACTTTAGAGCGTTTTCCCTAATGCTGTAGACCTTCGAGGCAGTGTTTGAACCATGCC
>VFSW01002048.1_pt1 | contig 30583 bp, 26 predicted proteins | sample 5358111 | NCBI WGS metagenome assembly VFSW01 (sample SAMN11554181, study PRJNA540505) | mine drainage metagenome | isolation source: sediment from site ElyBrook_90M | place: USA: Ely Copper Mine, Vershire, VT | collected 2017 | reverse complement strand
AATCTCGAGCGCGCGCTCGAGAGGAGCCTGCGCTTCTACGCCATCGTTCTCGACGACGTCGCCGGCGAGCTCGAGCGCCGCGGGAGCCGCGCCCGGCTCGCGCTCGCCCAGCGTCCCGGGGTGGCGCCCAAGCCCTTTGCTCACGAGGTGTTGCTCACGCTGCTGCATGGGCTCGCCTGCTGGCTGGTTGGGCGGCGCATACCGATCCTTGCCGCGGAGTTCGCCTATGCCGAGCCCGCTCACGGCGCGGAGTACCGGGTCATGTACTGCACGGATCTGCGATTCGAGCGGCCGCGCACGGTGATCGAGTTCGGCGCCGAGCATCTCGATCTGCCGGTGGTGCAGGATGAGCGCACGGTGAAGGAGTTCCTGCGCAACGCGCCGGAGAACATCCTGGTCAAATACAAAAACGGCAGCAGCCTGACCGCGCACATCCGCCGCCGGCTGCGCCGGGTGCTGCCCGGCCAGGTGCCGGATTTCGACGTGCTCGCCGCCGAACTGAACATGGCCTCGGCGACCATGCGCCGGCGATTGCACGAGGAGGGGACTTCCTACCAGGGGATCAAGGATCAGCTGCGCCGTGACCTCGCCATCGGCTACCTGAGCCACACCGAGCGCAGCGTCATGGATATCGCGCTCGAGCTCGGATTCTCCGAGCGCAGCGCTTTTCACCGGGCGTTTCGCAAATGGACCGGCGCTTCGCCCGGTGAATTCCGCCGGGGCCTGCGCGCGTGAAGGCACCCGAGGCGTCGGCGGGTACGGCCGTCGGCCGGCGCAGCCGCGGTGTTGCAATATCGCTCGGCGAGGTTGAGCGATATTGTCACGACGCAGAGCGCGCGCTGCCGCTATAGTCTCGCATCATGAGCGAAGTACGCAGGGTGTTCGCAGTGACCGGCGGCTTCGGTGTCCTGGGCACCGCGGTGGCGCAGGCCTTGGACGGGGCGGGCGCGACGGTGGCGCTCATCGATCGGGCCGACGCGCCCGCGGCGGCGCCGGCGGGCGCGGTGCTCGCGGGCGGCGTGGACATGGCCGAGAGCGCCGAGGCGCGGGCAGTGATGGCGCGAATCGTGCGCGAAGCCGGCCGTCTCGACGGCTTGGTGAACGTCGCCGGCGGCTTCGCCTGGGAAATCCTCGCGGGCGGCGCGCTCGAGACCTGGGATGCCATGTATCGGCTCAATCTGCGCTCGGCCGTCTCGGCCTGCCAGGCGGCGCTGCCGCACCTCGCGGCGGCCGGCGGCGGGCGCATCGTCAACGTGGGCGCGCTGGGGGCGGTCAAGGCCGGCGCCGGGATGGGGGCCTACGCGGCCTCCAAGGCGGGGATCGCCAAGCTCACCGAGGCGCTCGCCGAGGAGTGCAAGGACCGCGGCATCACGGTCAACGCCGTGCTGCCGAGTCTGATCGACACGCCGCGCAATCGCCGCGACCTGCCGGACGCGGATTTCAGCCGCTGGGTCGCGCCCGCGGCGGTCGCGGCGGTGATCGCCTTCCTGCTCTCGGATGCGGCGCGCGCCGTCACCGGCGCCCTGTTGCCGGTATCGGGAAGGATATGAACGACACGAGCCGGGAATCCACGCAAGCCTCGCCCGGCGCGCGCCTGCGCGCCGCCGTGAACGAGGAGCGCCCGCTGCAGGTCGTCGGGGCGATCAACGCCTATGCCGCCCGCATGGCCGCGGCCTGCGGCTTCAAGGCGCTGTACCTGTCCGGAGGCGGGGTGGCCGCGAACTCCCTGGGTCTGCCCGACCTCGGCATCAGCACCATGGACGATGTGCTGATCGACATCCGCCGCGTCACCGACGCCTGCGCGCTGCCGCTGCTCGTCGACGCCGACACCGGCTGGGGCGGAGCGTTCAACATCGCCCGCACCGTCAGATCCTTTGCCAAAGCCGGCGCCGCCGGCCTGCACATCGAGGATCAGGTGCAGGCCAAGCGCTGCGGCCACCGGCCCGGCAAGGAGATCGTCTCCAAGTCGGAACTGGTCGATCGCATCAAGGCGGCGGTGGACGCGCGCGCGGATCCGCGCTTCGTGATCATGGCGCGCACCGACGCCCTCGCCGTCGAGGGCATCGAGCGCGCCATCGAGCGTGCCGCCGCCTGTGTCGAGGCCGGAGCCGACATGGTGTTCCCCGAGGCGGTGACCGAGCTCGCCCTGTATCGGCGCTTCAAGGACGCGGTGCGCGTTCCCATCCTCGCCAACATCACCGAGTTCGGCCAGACGCCGCTGTTCACGCGCGAGCAGCTCGGGGCCGTGGGCGTGGACATCGTGCTGCATTGCTGCTCGGCCTACCGCGCGATGAACGCCGCGGCACTCGCGGTGTACCGCGCGATCCGCGCCGACGGCACGCAGAGCAACGTTCTCGATCGGATGCAGACGCGCGCCGAGCTGTACGAGTATCTCGGCTATCACGCCTACGAAGCGAAGCTCGATGAACTGTTCGCCGCGGGGAAGGAGAAATGAGCGAAACCGGCGCATCGCCCTTCAAGCCGAAGAAGTCGGTGGCGCTCTCCGGCGTCGCCGCGGGCAATACCGCGCTTTGCACGGTCGGCAAGAGCGGCAACGACCTGCACTACCGTGGTTTCGACATCCTCGACATCGCGACGCAATGCGAGTTCGAGGAGATCGCCCATTTGCTGGTGCACGAGAAGCTGCCGAATTCGCGCGAGCTTGCGGCCTACAAGGCGAAGCTCATGGCGCTGCGTGTGCCGCCGACCGCGGTGCTCACCGTTCTCGAGCAGCTGCCCGCGGCCAGCCACCCGATGGATGTGCTGCGCACCGGGGTGTCCGCGCTCGGCTGCGAAATGCCCGAGCCGCAGTCCCACCCGCTCGCGGGCGCGCGCGACATCGCGGACCGGCTGCTTGCGAGCCTCGGCTCCATGCTCTGCTATTGGCATCATTTCTCGCACGGCGGGCGGCGCATCGAGCTGCAGACCGGGGACGACTCGATCGGCGCGCATTTCCTGCACCTGCTGCACGGGGCGGCGCCGCGCGCCTCGTGGGTTCGGGCGATGCACACCTCGCTCAATCTCTATGCGGAGCATGAGTTCAACGCCTCGACCTTTACCGCGCGGGTGATCGCGGGCACGGGGTCGGACATGCATTCCTGCATCTGCGGCGCGATCGGCGCGCTGCGCGGCCCCAAGCATGGCGGCGCCAACGAAGTCGCTTTCGATATCCAGGCCCGCTACCCGAGCCCGGAGGCGGCGGAGGCCGACATCCGCCGGCGCGTGGCCGGGAAGGAGGTCATCATCGGTTTCGGTCATCCGGTGTACACCGTCGCCGATCCGCGCAATCAGATCATCAAGGAGGTCGCCCGCGCGCTTGCCCTCGAGGCGAACGACACCTTGGCGTTCAGGGTGGCCGAGCGCATCGAGTCGGTCATGCAGGATGCGAAGAGCATGTTTCCGAATCTGGACTGGTTCTCTGCGGTGTCCTATCACCTGATGGGCGTGCCCACCGCGATGTTCACGCCGCTGTTCGTCGTCAGCCGCACCTCGGGGTGGGCCGCGCACGTCATCGAGCAGCGCGTCGACGGCAAGATCATTCGTCCGAGCGCCACCTATACCGGACCCGAGAATCGGCCGTTCGTGCCGCTCGCGGACCGGCCCTGAGCGGGCGAGGCACGAGATACCGCCATGTCCCACGACATCAAGTCCGCCGAGCGCCCGGCGCCGGATCCGGTGCTCGCCGCGATCGCCGACTACGCGCTGTCCTACGAGATCCGCAGCGAGACGGCTTACGAGACGGCCGCCTATTGCCTGATGGACACCCTCGCCTGCGGGTTCCAGGCGCTCAAGTACCCCGCCTGCACGCGGCTGCTCGGACCGGTCGTCCCCGGCGCCACGCTCACCGGCGGCGCGCGCGTACCCGGCACCTCGTACGAGCTCGATCCCATCAACGCCGCCTTCAACATCGGCGCCATGATCCGCTGGCTCGACTTCAACGACACCTGGCTCGCGGCCGAGTGGGGCCACCCCTCGGATAATCTCGGCGGCATCCTCGCGCTCGCCGACTACCTGTCGCGCGGCGGCAGGAAGATCACGGTGCGCGATTTGCTCACGGCGATGATCAAGGCGCACGAGATCCAGGGCGTGCTCGCCTTGGAGAACAGCTTCAACCGGGTCGGGCTGGATCACGTGCTGCTGGTGCGCGTTGCCTCCGCCGCGGTGCTCACCGCGATGCAGGGCGGCACGCGCGAGCAGGTGATCAACGCCGTGAGCAACGCCTGGGTGGACGGCGCGGCGCTGCGTACCTACCGGCACGCCCCGAATACCGGGTCGCGCAAGAGCTGGGCCGCCGGCGATGCGACCAGCCGCGCGGTGCGCCACGCCCTGTTCGCGCTCAAAGGCGAGATGGGCTATCCGTCGGCGCTCACCGCCAAGACCTGGGGCTTCCAGGACGTGCTGTTCAAGGGGCAGCCGGTCGTGCTGTCGCAGCCCTTGGGCAGCTACGTGATGGAGAACGTGCTTTTCAAGATCGCCTATCCGGCGGAGTTCCACGCGCAAACGGCGGTGGAGGCGGCGATGGCGCTGCATTCCGAGGTGCGCGGCCGGGTAGAGCGGGTCGAGCGCATCGAGATCGAAACCCAGGAGCCGGGAGTGCGCATCATCGACAAGACCGGTCCGCTCGCCAACCCCGCGGACCGCGATCATTGTCTGCAGTACATGGTGGCGATTCCCCTGATCTTCGGCCGGTTGACCGCCGCCGACTACGAGGACGAGGTCGCCTGCGATCCGCGCATCGACGCGCTGCGAGCGAAGATGAGGGTGCGGGAAAACCCGCAATTCACCCGCGAGTACTACGCGCCGGACCGGCGCTACATCGGCAATGCCGTGCAGGTGTTCTTCACGGACTCCACCGCGACCCGGCGCGTGCAGGTGGACTACCCCATCGGGCACCGCAAGCGGCGCGCCGAGGGCGGCCCGCTGCTGGTGCGCAAGTTCGAGACCAGCGTGGCGGTGCATTTCGGGGCCCGGCAGACCGAATCGATCACGCGCCTGTTCGCGGATCGTGCCGCGCTCGGGGCCATGGAAGTGGCGGACTTCATGGCGCACCTGGTGAGCCCGGCGGGGTAGCCGCCGGCCTCAGTCCATGGCTTGATAGACGAGATTGCGCAGCAGCGAGCGGTAGCGTCCGCGCTTCTGCGCGTCGAGTTCCTGCAGCATGAACACCACCAGCAGGCGCTCGTGCGGATCCGCCCAGAAGTACGGCCCGAGCGCGCCACCCCAGTAAAAGTCGCCCGCCGAACCGGGCACCGAGGACAAACCGGCCGCCGTTCGCACTCCCACCCCGAGCCCGTAGCCTTGGCCGAGGGCCGGCAACGGCGCCGCGATTCCGAGCGAGGCGGTCTGCGGCGCATAGTCGAGACCCGCGGCCAGGTGGTTTGCGAGCATCAGATCGATGCTCTTGCGGCCCAGGAGGCGCGTGCCGTCGAGTTCGCCCCGGTTCAGCAGCATCTGGCAGAACCGCGCGTAGTCGTACGCCGTCGACAACAGGCCGCCGCCGCCGGAGAACCACTTCGCGGGGCGGGCCGGGTCGTAGGGAGTGACGGCGGGCGGTTCGTCCGGCGCCGCCGCGCGCAGCGGTTCGGCCAGCCGGTGCCGGTCGCCGGAGCGCACGCCGAAGCCGGTGTCACGCATGCCGAGAGGGCCGGTGAGGTGTTCTGCGAAGAAGCGATCCAGGGGCTGATCGGCGACGACTTCGATCACCCTGCCGAGAACGTCCGTGGACATCCCGTAGGCGAAGCTCGTTCCCGGCTGGTGGATGAGCGGCAGGCGGGCAAGCTTCGCCACCAGCTGCGCGTTGGTCTGCGCATCGTCGATCGCCTGCGCCGCCCTGTACGCCCGGTGCACCAGCGAGTCGCCGTGCTGACCGTAGGTGAACCCGGCCGTGTGCCGCAGCAGGTCGTGCACTGTCATCGCCTGTCTGCAGGCCTCGAGCTCGAGCCGCCGCTCGCCGCGCGCGTCGAGCACCTCACGGCCCACCGGTACGTCGCGCAATTCGGGCAGGAAGCGCGCCACCGGATCGACGAGGGCCAGCCGGCCGCGTTCCGCGAGCATCAGAGCCGCCACTGCGGTCAGCGGCTTGGTCAGGGAGGCGATGCGGAAAATCGAATTCCCGGCCATCGGACGCGCCACGCGGCGATCCGCCATGCCGAAGGCCTCGAAGTACGCGATCCGGCTCTCGCGTGCGATCAGCAGCACCGCACCGGGGATGGTCGCCGAATCGCAATCGGCGCGCAGTACCTCGGTGATGAGTGCGAGCCGCGACGGCGCGAAGCCGGCGGCGCGAGCCGTCGCCTCGCTCGAGGCGCAGTTTGCCTCGAGTGCATGGAACGGGTGCGCGCCGTGCATCGACATGCCGTCGATTATGGCAGCGTCGCCATCCGCTACCTAAATTTGTCCGGACACTCGCATTATGACGCATCGGGGGTTGCGGCCGGCCCACCGCACTCGCGATAGTGATGCGCGTGAACCGACTCGAACCCAAGCCCGAGCGACGCGCGACCGGCGACCGCCGCCTGCGCCGCTGGTGGTCGGTGTTCTACGGCGGTGTTCGTCCGCGCCGTCGCGTGCTTCCCCGGCGTACCACCGATTCTCGCTTCCACTCGCTCGACTGGCACGAGCCCCATCTGCTCGCGGTGTCGATCGGAATCCTGCTGCTGAGCGTGGCCGACGCCTTCATGACGCTGGTGCTCCTGCAAGGCGGCGCCGTCGAGGTCAATCCGCTCATGGCCTCGATGGTGTACAAAAGCGTGGCCATGTTCGCCGCGGCCAAACTCGGTCTGACCGGATTCGGCGTGCTGACGCTGGTGCTGCTCGCCCGTCAGCGGCTGCTGCGGGTGGTGCGCGTGGACGCGGCCATGTATGTGCTGCTGGCCGGTTATCTGTGGCTGATCGGCTACGAACTGCGGCTGTTGTCCGCTCAGGGTGTGCGCATCCTTTGGTGATTTCCCGAACCGGTTCACATTTCGGCGCCACCCCCTCACATTCCATATTGTGGCGCCATGCGGTAAACTGGAGCCTGTGATTCACGGCCTTTGGCCACGCCTCATCGCCTTGATGTCATTGAGGTTTTTACCGCCCCGTGCACCCATGAGCCAATCAATAGCCGAGCAACTGGCCGCGTCGGCCCTTTCCGGTGGAAACGCCGATTTCATCGAGGATTTGTACGAGCGCTACCTGAAGGATCCGAATTCGGTGGAGCCGACCTGGGCCCGGTACTTCGGCTCGCTGCGCGGCGGTGCGAGCGGCGGTGCGAACGGCGGTGCGAACGGCGAGGCGGCGCAGGTCGAGGTGGCGCACGGGGAGATTCGCGAGCGGCTGCTCGCCCGGCTCAACTCCCGCGGCCGCGCCGGCGGCGGCGCGGCCAGTCCGGAGCTCGCGAGCGCGAAGCAGGGTGCGGTCTCGCGTCTGATCCAGGTGTATGCGAATCGCGGACATTTGATCGCGAACCTGGATCCGCTCGGTTTGCAGGAGCGTACCAAGCCCTACGTGCTCGCGCTGCAGTACTTCGGTCTGTCGAAGGAGGATCTCGACACCGAGTTCTTCACCGGCACGCGCAACGAGGCGCTGCCCAAGCGCGCGAAGCTCACGGATATCCTGGCGACCTTGAAGTTCATCTACGGCGATACGATCGGCGCGGAATTCGCGCACGTGTCGGACACCGAGGAGCGGCTTTGGCTGCAGGACAGCTTCCAGGCCTCGCGCGTGCAGCGGCGCTTCGATCCCGAGGAGAAGCGCAACATCCTCTGGCAGCTCACCGCCGCGGAAGGCCTCGAGCGCTACCTGCACACCAAGTACGTCGGCCAGAAGCGTTTCTCGCTGGAGGGAGGCGACAGCCTGATCGCCTTGCTCGACGATCTGGTGCAGCAGGGAGGCAATGAGGGCGTCGAGGAGGTCATCATCGGCATGGCCCATCGCGGCCGGCTGAATGTCCTGGTCAATCTGCTCGGCAAGTCTCCCAAGGACCTGTTCAACGAGTTCGAGGGGCAGTACGACCCGGCGAAATTGCGCGGCTCGGGCGACGTGAAGTATCACAAGGGGTTCTCCGCCGACCTGAAGACACCGGGCGGCAACGTGCATGTGGCGCTCGCTTTCAATCCTTCGCATCTCGAGGTGGTGAACGCGGTCGTCGAAGGATCGGCTCGTGCGCGCCAGGAACGGCGTGGCGACGCCAAGGGCGACAAGGTGCTGCCGGTGCTCATCCACGGCGACGCCTCCTTCGCGGGCCAAGGCGTGGTGATGGAAACCCTGCAGCTTTCGCAGGCCCGCGGTTTCTATACGGGCGGCACGGTGCATCTGATCATCAACAATCAGGTCGGATTCACCACCAGCGATCCGCACGACGCCCGTTCGACGCTGTATTGCTCGGACGTGGCGAAGATGGTCGAGGCGCCTATCCTGCACGTCAATGCCGACGATCCCGAGGCGGTGTGCTTCGTGACGCGCTTCGCGCTCGAATATCGGATGAGATTCCACAAGGACGTGGTGATCGATCTGGTGTGCTATCGCCGGCACGGCCACAACGAGGCCGACGAGCCGGCCGCCACCCAACCGCTGATGTATCAGGTGATTCGCAAGAAGCAGACGGTACGTCAGCTGTATGCGGAGAAGCTCGTCGCCGAGGCGGTGATCTCCCAGCCCGACGCGGAAGCCATGATCGATCGGTATCGCAAGGGCCTGGACGAGGGGCGGCCGCAGGCGCGGGCCGCGCTCGGACTGATCGGCAACAAGTACACGGTCGACTGGAGCGAATATCTCGGCGCCGACTGGTCGGAGCCGGTGCGCACCGCGCTGGATGCGAAGCGCCTGCGCGCGCTCGGCAAGGCGATCACCACCTACCCGAGCGATTGGAACCTGCACCCGCGCGTGCTCGCCATCATGCAGGCGCGCGAGCGGATGGTTGCCGGGGATGCGCCGCTCGACTGGGGCTGCGCGGAGAACCTTGCGTACGCGAGCCTGATCCAGGAAGGCTTTCCGGTGCGGCTCACGGGTCAGGACGTCGGCCGCGGCACGTTCTTCCATCGCCATGCGGTCCTGCACGACCAGGTCTCCGGCCGGCGTTACATCCCGCTGCAGCACCTCGCCACCAATCAGCCGACCTTCACCGTGACCGACTCGGTGCTGTCCGAGGAGGCGGTGATGGGCTTCGAGTACGGATTTTCCACCACGGAGCCGCATTGCCTGACGATCTGGGAGGGCCAGTTCGGAGACTTCTGCAACGGCGCCCAGGTCATCATCGATCAGTTCATCAGCTCGGGCGAGGCCAAGTGGGGCCGGCTGTCGGGCCTGACGCTTTTCCTGCCGCACGGCTACGAGGGTCAGGGCCCGGAGCATTCCTCCGCGCGGCTCGAGCGCTTCCTGCAGTTGTGCGCCGAGTACAACATGCAGGTGTGCGTGCCATCCACCCCGGCACAGATGTTCCACATGTTGCGCCGTCAGATGGGGCGCTCGTTGCGCAAACCCCTGATCGTCATGACTCCGAAAAGCCTGCTGCGCCACCCGATGTCGGTGTCGAGCCTCGATGAGCTCGCGAACGGCGGCTACCGCTCGGTCATCGACGATGTCGATGAGGTCAAGCCTTCCGGCGTCACGCGCATCGTATTGTGCAGCGGCAAGGTGTACTTCGATCTGTTGAAGGCCCGGCGCGAGAACAAGGTCGATACGGTCGCCCTGGTGCGCATCGAGCAGCTCTATCCCTTCCCCTCGGAGGAGTACGAGGCGGTGATCCGCAAGTACCCGGGCGCGCTGGAAGTCGTGTGGTGTCAGGAGGAGCCGCAAAATCAGGGCGGCTGGTACCAGCTCCGCCATCGCCTGCAGGCACCGCTAGGGTCGCGGCAGGAGCTGTTGTACGCGGGCCGGGCCGGCGCGGCCGCGCCCGCCACGGGCATCGGCGGCCTGCACGAGCAGCAGCAGAAGCACCTGGTGACGGCGGCACTGCAGGGAATACCGCCCGAGGAAGCTTCGCGCCAGACGATGCGCCTACCGGCCGCTCAAACTAGGACGGGCTCATGACTATCGAAGTTCGAGTTCCGCAGCTGCCGGAATCGGTGGCTGACGCCACGCTCGTCTCCTGGCACAAGCGGGCGGGCGATACGGTCGCCCGCGACGAGAATCTGGTCGACCTGGAAACGGACAAGGTGGTGCTCGAGGTTCCGGCACCCCTGGGCGGGGTGCTCAAGGAGATCAAGCTCGAGAATGGCACCACGGTGACCAGCGGTCAGATCATCGCGCTGATCGAGGAGGGCGCGGCCGCCGCGCCTGTGCTCGCGCCTGTGGTCGTGGCGAAGCCCGCCGTCCCGGCCGCCGCGGCGGTTCCGACCAAGGCTGCCATCGCCGCGGGCGCCGCCGCCGCGGCAGGCAAGGTGAGCCCTGCGGCCAAGCGCGTGCTCGAGGAGCATCGGCTCGATCCAAAGGCGATCGCGGGCAGCGGTCGGGACGGACGCGTCTCGAAGACCGATGTGGTGAATCATCTCTCCGCCCAGGAAGCTCCGGCGCCGGCGGTGCCGGCCATCGCGGCGCGTGCGGTGGCGCCGGCGGCGAGCCTCGCCCGCGGAGCGCGCGCCGAGCAGCGCGTGCCGATGACGCGCCTGCGCGCGCGTATCGCCGAGCGCCTGATACAGGCCCAGTCCACGCAGGCGCTGCTCACCTCGTTCAACGAGGTCGATCTGCATGCGGTCGGCGAATTGCGCGCCCGGTACAAGGATGCCTTCGAGAAGCAGCACGGCGCGAAACTCGGATTCATGTCCTTCTTCGCCAAGGCCTGTGTCGAGGCACTGAAGAAATTTCCGGTGGTCAATGCCTCGGTTGAGGGCCACGACGTCGTGTATCACGAATACTTCGATATCGGCGTGGCGGTCTCGACCGATCGCGGGCTGATCGTGCCGGTGCTGCGCGACGCGGACCTGATGAGTTTCGCGGACATCGAGAAATCGATCGCCAACTACGCGGCGCGCGCGCGCGCCGGCTCGATCACGCTCGAGGAGCTGACCGGGGGCACCTTCACCATCACCAACGGCGGGGTTTTCGGCTCGCTCCTGTCGACACCCATCGTCAATTCCCCGCAGAGCGCGATTCTCGGCATGCACAAGATCCAGGACCGGCCGATGGTGGTGGACGGGCAGATCGTGGTGCGGCCCATGATGTACCTCGCGCTGACCTACGATCATCGCATCATCGACGGGCGGGATGCGGTGCAGTTCCTGGTGACCGTCAAACAATGTCTGGAGGATCCGGCACGCATGGCGCTGCAGGTATGACCGTCCGCTACGACGTGGTGGTCATCGGTGCGGGCCCGGCCGGCTATCCGGCGGCCATCCGCGCCGCGCAGAACAAGCTGAAGGTCGTCTGCGTCGATGAGTGGCGCAACACCGACGGCTCGTACGCGTTCGGCGGCACCTGTCTCAATGCCGGTTGCATTCCCTCGAAGGCGCTGCTCGAGTCGTCGGAGCTCTATCATCGGGCGAAGGAGGAGTTCGCCACCCACGGCATCGGCGTCGGCAACCTGAGCCTGGATCTGGCGGCCATGCAGAAGCGCCGCGCGGGCGTGGTCAAGTCCATGACGGCGGGAATCAGCACGCTGTTCAAGGCCAACGGCGTGACCGGCATCCAGGGGCACGCCCGGCTCACACCGGGCAACCGGGTGCAGATCGCGGGCGCCGACGGCACGCAGAAGATCATCGAGGCGGAGCATGTCGTGCTCGCCTCCGGCTCGGTGCCGGTGCGCCTGACGACCGTGCCTCACGACGGCAGGTGCATCGTCGACTCATGGAATGCGCTGGAATTCGCCGCCGTTCCGCCGCGTCTCGGGGTGATCGGCGCCGGCGTCATCGGCTTGGAACTCGGCAGCGTCTGGCGCCGTCTCGGCAGCGAGGTGACCGTCCTCGAGGCGCTGGAGGGATTCCTGCCGATGGTCGATCAGACGATCGCCAAGGAGGCGCTACGTCACTTCAAGAAGCAGGGACTCGACATCAAGCTCGGCACCAAGGTGGCTCGGGCGGCCGTGTCGGGTGACGCGGTGCGGGTGGTGCATACCGACGCCAACGGCGAGCATACGCTCGAAGTCGACAAGCTGGTGGTCGCGGTCGGTCGCCGGCCCTTCACCGAAGGCTTGTTGGACGAGGGCACCGGCGTGCGGCTCGACGCCCGCGGGTTCATCGAGGTGGATGAGCATTGCCGCACCTCCGTGCCCAAGGTGTGGGCCGTCGGCGACGTGGTGCGCGGCCCTATGCTCGCGCATAAGGGCAAGGAGGAGGGCGTGATGGTCGCCGACCTCATCGCGGGCCTGTACGGCGAAGTCAATTACCGCACCATTCCCTCGGTGATCTACACCTCCCCGGAAATCGCCTGGGTGGGCCAGACCGAGGAGCAGGTGAAGGCCGGGGGCAGGCCCTACAAGATCGGCACCTTCCCCTTTGCCGCCAGCGGCCGAGCGCGCGCGATGGAGGCGGCGCAGGGAATGGTCAAGATGATCAGCGCCAAGGATGACGACGAGATTCTCGGCGTGCACGTGATCGGACCGATGGCCGGCGAACTGATCGGCGAGGCGGTGCTCGCCATGGAGTACTCGGCGAGCACCGAGGACATCCAGCGCACCATGCACGCGCACCCGACGCTGTCCGAGGCGATTCACGAGGCGGCGCTCGCCGCCGACAAGCGGGCGATCGACGTGCCGAACCGCTGAGCCGCTTCCGGATCGCGCCGCTCAGCGGCGGCGCTTGGCGCTGATCACGTTCGATACCTGCGCGATTCGCGCCAGCACCCGCGACAGCTGCGGCAAACCGTCGATCGAGATTCGAATCTGCATGCGCGCCACGTTGTCGCGCCTATCCGTTTCCGTGCGCATGCCGTCGATGCTGATTTTTTCATCGGCAAGCGCCGCGCTGACGTCGCGCACCAGCCCCCGGCGGTCGAAGGCCTGCACCTCGACGACCACGGGGAAGCGCCGATGACCGGTCTCCCCCCAGCTCACCGCCAGCACCCGCGCGGGCGAGCGCGCCGCGAGCCGCGCGAGATTCGGGCAGCGTTGGCTGTGCAGGCTCACGCCGCGACCGACGGTGATGTAGCCGACGATGGCTTCGGGCGGCACCGGTTTGCAGCAGCGCGCATAGGTGGCGAGCAGGTCGCCGATCCCCTGCACCTGCGTTTCCGGCTCCCGCTCAGCGACGGTGCGCGTACGCGCCGGTTCGAGATGCTTCGCCTCCCGGGAATGCAGCAGGCGCTGGATCGCTCCGGCGACCTGGGCGCCGCTCACATCGCCCAGGCCGAGCGCCTCGTGCAACGCCTCGCCGCTCGGCATCTTCAATTCCGCGAGCAGTTCCGGCAGCGGCGGGCTGTGCACGCCCAGACGCTGAATCTCCCGTTCGAGCAGCGCACGCCCTTCGGCCTTGTTCTGCGTCTCGTCCTGCTTGCGGAACCACGCCCGCACCTTGTTTCGATGCCGCGGGCTGGCGATAAATCCCGCATTCGCCGACAACCAGTCCCGGGACGGTTGCAGCTTCTTGCCGGCGATGATTTCCACCGTCTCGCCGTTCTGCAGCCGGTGATCGAGACCGACCATCCGTCCGTTGACCTTCGCCCCGCGCGTGCGATGCCCAAGATCGGTGTGCAACTGATAGGCGAAGTCGAGCGGCGTGCCACCCTTGGGCACGTCGACGATTTCGCCCTGGGGAGTCAGTGCGTAGATGCGGTCCTGAAAGAGGTCGACGCGCATGCGCTCGAGGAAATCGCGGGTATCCTCGCCCCCTTCGCCGGGTGCGAGCAGGCTTCGCAGCTGGTTGATCTTGCGTTCGTAGGCCTGATCGCCGCGCCCGCCTTCCTTGTAGCGCCAGTGGGCGGCGACGCCGCGCTCGGAATGAGCGTGCATCTCGTGCGTGCGGAGCTGGATCTCCACGGGTTGTCCGCCCGGTCCGAGGACGGCGGTGTGGATCGAGCGGTACAGGTTGTCCTTCGGGGTGGCGATATAGTCGTCGAACTCGCCCGGGAGAAATTGCCAAAGCGAATGGACCACGCCGAGAGCGCCGTAGCATTGCGCCACGCTGTCGACCAGCACCCGCGCGGCGCGCACGTCCATGAGCTGCTCGAACGCGAGCTGCTTCGCCTGCATCTTGCGCCAGATGCTGTAAATGTGCTTCGGCCGGCCCTCGACCTTGGCCGGGATCCCGGCCGCGTGCAGCGCATGCTCGAGCTCGGTCTTCAAGTCCTCGATGTAGCGTTCCCGCTCCGTGCGCCGCGAATTGAGCGCCTTGGCGATGCGGCGATAATCGTCGGGCTGCAGATAGCGAAACGACAGATCCTCGAGCTCCCACTTGAGCTGCCATATGCCGAGCCGATTCGCGAGCGGCGCATAGACCTCGCGGGTCTCAAGCGCGACTTTGCGGCGCGCATCGGCTGCGAGCGTCTTCGCCGAGCGCATGGTCTGCAGCTGCTCGGCCAGACGCACCAGCACGAGCCGCACGTCGCCGATCACCGCCAGCAGCATCTTGCGCAGGCTCTCCGCCTGAGACGGATCGAGTCCCCGTTCCGCGGCCCAATCGGCCTGCAGGCCGAACCGGCCGAGCTGGCCCAGGGCGCGCGCAAGAGCGACGGCCTCGCGCCCGAACCGCTTGGCCGCGCCCTCGAGGTCCAGCAGCCCGGCATCGAGCAGCGGTTGCAGGACCGCGGCGATCACCACGTCGTCGTCCGCGTCGAGCTGCCGGACGGTCGCGGCGACCTCGAGCGCGGCTTCGAGCATGGCGCGGTCCGCGGCGGTCACCGGCAACGCGCGCAGCTCCGCGAGCACGGCGTTCAGTCGCGCGCTCGGGTCGGCTCGGGCGGTAGCTATCGTCTCCATGTCCGGTGGGTTTAAGTGCGCGTTGACGGTATCATACGTGCATGTCAACAACGATACGCGTGCTCGGCATCGATCCCGGGTCGCAGCGCACCGGCTACGGCGTACTGGACGCGAACGGCGCGCGTTTGACCTACGTTGCGAGCGGGGTGATACGCACGCAGCAGGGAGCCTTCGCCGCCAGGCTTTGGGAGATCTTCCGCTGCATGCAGACCGTCGTCGCGCAGTATCGGCCGACGCAGATCGCGATCGAGCGGGTGTTCGTCAACCGCAATCCGGACAGCGCGCTGAAGCTCGGTCAGGCGCGCGGGGCGGCCATCTGCGGCGCGGCGGACGGCGCGGCCGAGGTGTTCGAGTACGCCACCCGCGAGATCAAGCAGGCGGTGGTCGGATCGGGTGCCGCGGAGAAGGCCCAGGTACAGCTGATGATACGAAATCTGCTGAGGCTCGACGGCCCGCTTGCGGCAGACGCCGCCGACGCGCTCGCCGCGGCGGCCTGTCACGCGATGCGAGGGCGGGTATCGGCGTCGCTCACCCGCCTGGCGGCGCGCCGGTGATCGGGTTTCTGAAGGGAGTGCTCGCGAGCAAACAGCCTCCGGTGTTGCTGGTCGACGTGGGCGGGGTCGGTTACGAGCTCGAGGCGCCGATGTCGACCTTCTACGGATTGCCCGCGACCGGCGAAACCGTCGCGCTGTTCACCCATCTGGTGATCCGCGAGGACGCCCACGTGCTGTTCGGCTTCGCGACCGAGGCCGAGCGGCGCTTGTTCCGCGGCCTGCTGAAGGTGTCGGGCGTCGGCCCGAAAATCGCGCTCGGCATCTTGTCGGGCGCCAGCGTCCAGGATTTCCTGCGCATCATCGAGGCCGAGGACGTGGCCATGCTGACGCGCATCCCGGGTATCGGCCGCAAGACCGCGGAGCGGGTGATCATCGAGATGCGCGACAGCGTGCAGAAGTTCGCATCGTCGGCGACCGGCGTCCCTTCTCCGATGGCGGTGGCCTTTGCCGCCTCGAGCCCGCAGGGCGAGGCCTTCGCCGCCCTGATCGCCCTCGGCTACAAGCCCCCGGAGGTCTCCCGCCTGCTCAAGTCCGCGGACGAGCCCGGCCTCTCCACCACCGAGATCATTCGCCGCGCGCTCAAGGCCGCGGTGAAGGCGTAGCGCGTTCATGGGCATCGAGCCAGACCGCGTCATCGCGGCGACGGGCGGCAAGGAGGAGGAGGTCGTAGACCGTGCGGTGCGACCCAAGACGCTCGCCGATTACGTGGGCCAGCCGGCCGTCAAGACGCAGATGGAGATCTTCATCCAGGCGGCCCGGCAACGTGGCGAAGCCCTCGATCACGTGCTGATCTTCGGGCCGCCGGGTCTCGGCAAGACGACGCTCGCGAACATCATCGCCAATGAACTCGGTGTGAACCTCAAGCAGACCTCCGGGCCGGTGCTCGAGCGAGCCGGGGATCTGGCTGCGTTGCTGACCAATCTCGAGCCGCGCGACGTGCTGTTCGTCGACGAGATTCACCGATTGAGTCCGGTCGTCGAAGAGGTTCTGTACCCCGCCATGGAGGACTCGCAGCTCGATCTGATGATCGGCGAAGGGCCGGGAGCGCGTTCGATCAGGTTGGATCTGCCGCCGTTCACTCTGGTCGGCGCGACCACGCGGGCCGGTTTGCTGACCTCGCCGCTGCGGGACCGGTTCGGGATCGTGCAGCGGCTGGAGTTTTACTCGACCGGGGAGTTGACCAAGATCGTGGTGCGCAGCGCCTCGATTCTCAAGCTGCACCTGCAGGCCGACGGCGCCGCGCGGATCGCGGAACGCTCGCGCGGCACGCCGCGAATCGCCAACCGGCTGCTGCGGCGGGTGCGCGACTATGCCGAAGTCAAGGCGGGCGGACTGATCGGCGGCGACGTGGCGCTCGCGGCTCTCGATCTGCTGGAGGTCGATCCCTTGGGTTTCGACATGCTGGATCGCAAGCTGCTGCTCGCGGTCATCGAGAAGTTCGATGGCGGACCGGTCGGGGTCGACAGCCTAGCCGCGGCGATGAGCGAGGAGCGCGGCACGATCGAGGACGTGATCGAGCCCTTCCTTATCCAGCAGGGCTTCCTGATGCGTACGGCTCGCGGGCGCGTGGCGACGCGCGCGGCGTATCTTCATTTCGGTCTCAAGGCGCCTGCGGTCGAGCGCGACGGCAGTCTGCCGCTGTTTCCCGAAGGCGGCTAGCGGCGCGGGGGCCGCCCGCTAGCGCGGCTGCATGCGGATTGCGCCGTCCAGGCGGATGGTTTCACCGTTCAGGGTCGGAATCTCGACGATCGACTGCACGAGCTGCGCGAACTCCTCGGGCTTGCCGAGACGCGCGGGGAAGGGCACCTGCTTGCCGAGCGAGTCCCGCACTTCCGGCGCCAGTCCGGCGAGCATCGGCGTCATGAAGATGCCGGGTGCGATAGACACGCAACGGATGCCGTGGCGCGCGAGTTCGCGCGCGAGCGGCAGCGTCATGCCGGCGAGCGCCGCCTTGGTCGCCGAATAGGCGATCTGTCCGATCTGACCCTCGAAGGCGGCCACCGACGAGGTGTGGATGAGCACGCCGCGCTCGCCTTCCTCGTTGGGTGCGTTCGCCTGCATGAGGTTCGCGGCCGCCTTGTCGCAGAGGAATGTGCCGACGAGATTGACCCTCACGACCCTTTCGAAGTAGTCGGCCGGCATCGGGCCGTCCTTGCCGAGGAGCTTGCCCGCGCCGATGATGCCCGCGCAATTGACCAGCAGGTTGAGCCCGCCCATGACCGCCTGCGCCTGCGCGATCGCCGCGTCCACCTGGGATTCGCTGGTGACGTCGCAGGCGAGGAATCCGGCGCCGATCGCCTGTGCGGCCTGTGCGCCGGCTGATTGCGCAAGGTCCAGCAGCACCGCACGCCCCCCTTGGGCGAGGATGCGACGCGCGGTCGCGAGCCCGAGACCGGAGGCGCCGCCGCTGATCACGGCCAGGGTCTTTTTGATGTCCATGGCGTCCCTAGTGTTGCTCGCACGGGCCGGTACGTCCGGCGGCAGGTCGGCTGCGTTCGGCCGGCACGAAGCAGGCGACGTCGAGATAGAGCCGGTGGTCCGCTTCCTGGTATTGCAGCACCGTGACCTTGCCGGAGGCTGCCTTGCTCGAGATCGCGATGCGCCGTGCGGAGTCGACCCGGGCGCGCTCGCGGGCCGGTGGGGTGAAGCGTCAGCCCCAGCACATGCGCCAGCGTGGGCACGATGTCGGCGTTGCCGACCGGCAGCTCGTCCACGTAGCCGTGTTTGAAGTCCGGACCGATGGCCGCCATGTTGTTGTACGTGTTGTCGCGGCCGAGGCTGCCATGCATGCCCTGGCCCTCCTGCAGCGTGACGTCCGAAATTTGCGCGGCCGTCATCACCGGGTCGCGAGGGTCGGTGGCGAAGGTCTTGAAGGCGACGATCAGCGCAGGCCGGGGCAGCTGCGCGGTTCCGCGAAAGCCGATGGCATCGAATCCAAGGGCTCCCGGCACCTCGCCGAGAGACTCGTCCGCGAACAGCCCATCGACGTAATCCTGGCGGCCGAGGAAGTCCGCGATGCGCCGCGCGAGCTCGGCGTCCTGGTCCGGCAGATAGATCAGATCCGACCCGCCGTTGGCGGCGACGATCACCCGCGCATCGGTGCCGCCCGTGGTCCGGCCCGTGCCGCCGATCAAGCCGTTGCCGGCCACGGGTCGCTGCGGCGTCGCCGGGTCCGCGGCTGCGGCACTCGGATCCACGCGCGCGAAGGTCACGGCGCCGTCCCGCTGCACGCGTGCATCCGGGTCGTAAAGCGGCAACTCGAGCGCATGCGCGAGATCGATGGCGAGAAAGCCGGGCGGCAGCCAGCCCGGCCGCACCTGCGCCGTCCCGTCCGCATCGCGATAGGTGAAGCTCGCCGAATGGCTGCGCGTGGCGTTTCCCGCCGCATCGATCTCGTGCTTGCTGATGGTCGCGAAGCCGTGGTCGGAGGTGACGAACAGGTCGGTGCTGCGCGCGAGCCGCCGATCGCCCGCGATGGCGTCGAGCAGGCGCTGCAGGTTGTCGTCGGCATCGCGTACGCCCTGCCGGGAGGTCGGCCCGTTGATTCCGGGTACCAGTGAATTCAAGCTGTCGCCGTGATTGTGCTGCGAGCCGTCGGGGTCGCGCGACCAGTACACCAGCACGAAGGGCCGGTCGGCGCGCTTGAACATCGGCAGTACGGCGCGCAAGGTCGCGTCGATGAAGTAGCGCTGCTGCGCGGCATTCGACTGCAGCGTGCCGCGATGGGCGACGTCGCCGGCCGGTTGATCGCGCTTCGGTGCGGCCGCGGGCAGCCCGACCCGCTCAAGCTCGGCGAGCAACGCGGGGCTCAAGGGCACGCCGGCGGCGCTGCCGGTCGAATCGTCGATGATCACCGTCTGCGGTACGGCGAAGCGGCCCGATCGCGGCAGCAGCTGAGTCACGTCCTGGATGGCCGCCGGCCCGAGTTTGCCGATCGCGGCGGTGTTGTAGCCGCGTCGGCGGGCGAGCGCGAGCAGGGATTCCTCGTCGAGATAATTGCCGTTGGCGAAGTGCGCGTCGAGGTCGCCGAGCACCGCGTCGTTCTCGAGGAAAGGAGTGGGGGTCTGCGCCGTTTGGCCGAAATTGCCGTCATCGAATATCGCGAAGCCCGTGAAGATGTTGTTGCTGAAGTCGCCGGTGTCGCCGAGGTAGTGACCGGTGGCGATGGCCGAGGCATTCGCGGTGGTCAAGGTGGGAAACAGGGAATGGCTGTTGATGAAGTGCACGCCGTGCGCGCGCACATATTGCAGGGCCGGAGTGTTCTCGGGGTCGACCGAGCCGTGACGCAGCCCGTCGGCGACGAAGATCACGAGATTGTGCGCCCGCGCGGGGGGCGTGGCCGGCGGCCCGGCAGTGGCGGCGGGGCCGGCGCCTAGGCACGCGAACAGGGCCGGGCACCGTACGCAGGGCAGGGCACGGTGCATTCGGCGAGTCTCGTGTTCCAACGGATCGGGGTTGCCATCCTAGCACCGCTATGCTGACATCCGTGCCGATGATCCACTGGACTTCCGGCGCCTCCGCGGTGCTCGCCGCCTTCATGGCCTCGCTGGTCGAGTTCGTCGAGGCGCTGACCGTGGTGCTGGCGGTGGGTGCGGTGCGCGGCTGGCGCTCGGCGTTGCTGGGCAGCGGCGCCGCGTTCGTCGCGCTCGCCGTGGCGGTCGCGTTGCTCGGCCCCGCGCTCATGCAGGTCTCCGTGCACGCGGTGCGCGCGGCGCTTGGCGTGCTGTTGCTTTGGTTCGGCTTGCGCTGGCTGATCAAGGCCGTGCGGCGCGCGGCCGGCACGCTCGCCCTGCACGACGAGGCGCAGGTCTTCGACCGGGAAAAGTCCTCGCTGCTGCGTGCCGGTGTGGCCGCGCAGACGGGTGGCGCCGCCACCGCCGTCGCCGCCGCCTTCAAGATCGTCACGGGGGAGGGCGCGGAGGTGGTGTTCATCGTGATCGGGGTCGGTGCCGGCGGCGGGCTGTTGCTGCCCGCCGCTCTCGGCGCGCTGCTCGCGCTGCTCGCGGTGGCCGCGCTCGGCCTGTGGCTGCATCGGCCGCTCACACGGATTCCGGAGAACGCCCTGAAGTTCGCCGTGGGCGTGCTGGTGTCGGCATTCGGCGTGTTCTGGATCGGCGAGGGATTCGGGATCCTCTGGCCGGGCGGCGACTGGGCTCTGCTCGCCGTCGCGGCAGTGCTGTCGGCGTCGGCGCTGGTCGCGGTGATGGCGTTGCGGCGTGGCCGCCGGGCGAGCTGATCGGCGTCGGCCCAGGGGTGGTGGCCTGCTACACTGGCGCTTGCGCGGCGCTCGCCGTTGAGGTTTACAAACCGTTGATCCATAAGCATCAAATCTCGGTACGCATCTATTGGGAGGACACCGACGCGGGCGGGGTCGTGTACTACGCGAACTATCTGAAATTCATGGAACGCTGCCGTACCGAATGGCTGCGGGCGCTCAAGGTGGATCAGCGGCGTCTGCGGCTGGAGCGCGGCCTGCAGTTCGCCGTGGTGGGCGTGACCGTGGATTTTCTGCGTCCGGCCATGCTCGATGATGAAATTATCGTCACCGCGGAACTCGAGCGGGTGAGCGGTGCCACAATTTCCTTCAACCAGAAGATCTGGCGGGGCGAGGCGCAGCTCATCGAGGCCAGCACTCGGGTGGCCTGTCTCGATTCCGGCACGCTCAAGCCGCGCGCCATCCCCAAGGACATGTTCGTGGAGTGGCGAGATGGGCAATGAGTTGTCGGTATTTACCCTGGTGCTCGACGCGAGTCCCATCGTTCAAGGCGTGCTGGTGTTGCTGCTGATGGCTTCGGTGGTCTCCTGGGCGGTGATCTTCGGCAAGAGTCGCGTGATATCGCGCTCGCGGCGGCAAGCGCAGATCTTCGAAGAGGCATTCTGGTCGGGCGGCGATTTGACGGCGCTTTATCGAAAGATCGAGACCAAGGGGCGTGCCGGAACCGGCATGCAGAGCATTTTCGAGTCCGGCTTCGGCGAATTCAGCCGGCTGCGCCAGCTCGGGACGCCGCCGGACCTGCTGCTCGAGGGGGCCAGGCGCGCCATGCGCAGTGCGCAGATGCGCGAGCTCGACAGGCTCGAGCGCAATCTCGCGATGCTGGCCACGGTCGGTTCGACCAGTCCGTACGTGGGCTTGTTCGGCACCGTATGGGGGATCATGAGCGCCTTCCACAACCTCGGTAACGTGCAGCAGGCGACCCTCTCCGCGGTCGCCCCCGGGATCGCCGAAGCGCTGATCGCCACCGCGATCGGCCTATTCGCGGCGATACCCGCGGTCATCGCCTATAACCGGTTCGCCGATCAAGTGAGCCGGTTGGAGCTGCGCTTCGATACCTTTGTCGAGGAATTCTCGATGATTCTGCAGCGCCACGGGGCGACGCGCACCGCCGCCGCCTGAACGATCCCATGCCCGCGCCGCCACGTCGTCGGAAATTGATGGCTGAGATCAACGTGGTGCCGTACATCGACGTGATGCTGGTGCTGCTGGTGATCTTCATGGTCACGGCGCCGCTGCTCAAGGAAGGGGTCAAAGTCGAGCTGCCCAAGGCGGGCGCGAAGCCGATCGATCCCGACCTGCTTACCCGACACGAGCCGCTCATCCTGACCATCGACGCTCAGGGGCGCCTGTACGTCAACATCGGGCGCAATCCCGATCAAGCGGTGTCGGAGGATACGGCCGCTGGGCGCGCGTCGGCCTTGTTGCGTCGGGACCCGGAGACTCCGGTGCTGGTTCGTGCCGATACCACCGTCGCCTACGGCAACGTGGTGCGCGCCATGGTGTTGCTGCAGCGGGCGGGGGCCGCCAAGATCGGATTTCTCACCGAGCCTGTTCGCCCGGCGGTCCGCACTCCACCCTCCGGTGGAGGTGGGCAGTAGCGTGTTCGAGTTCCTGCGCGACAGCCGTGGTTCCCTGGTCGCGTCGCTGCTGCTGCATGCCGGCATCGCCGCGCTCGCCGTCGTGCTCTCGTTGAACTTGCGGACGCCGATGACATCTCTGCAGCCCCTGCCCATCGACGCGATCGTGGTCGATTCCAGGGTGCTGCAAGCGGCGCAGCGCGCCAAGGCGGAGCGGGTGGCCGAAGAACAGGCGCGCGAGCGAGCGGCGGCCGCCGCCGCCCAAGCCGCCGGGGAGGCCGACGCGCTGGCGGCCGCGAACTCCGCCCCCCCCAACCCCGACGCCAAGGCGAGGGCCTAAGCGGATGCCAAGGCGAAGGCAGAAGCGGATGCCAAGGCGAAGGCAGAAGCGAAGCGCGCGGCGGACGAACATGCGCGCGCGGAGCGCGAGGCGGAGCTGCGACGTCAGCTCGCGATCGAGGAACACGAGAGTGCGGTCGCCGCCGGGCCTCTCAAGGATCAATACGCGGCGCGGCTGCGCGCCAGCATCCAGCGCGCCTGGATCAAGCCTCCTTCGGCGCGGGTCGGCATCGACTGCCTGGTCGAGGTCACCCAGGTTCCCGGCGGGGAGGTGACCGGCGCTCACGTCACCCAGTGCAACGGCGACTCGGCCGTCCGGCAATCCATCGAGAACGCCGTGTATCGCGCCTCGCCGCTGCCGGCCCCGGCCGATCCGGCCTTGTTCCAGAGAAACTTCGCATTCAGGTTCAAACCAGATGAATAAATGGCTGTCCGGCCTCTGTCTGCTGCTCCCGATTCTTGCCGCGACCGAGGCGCGCGGGGAGTTCGTCGTCGAGGTGACCCGCGGTCAGGCCGAGGCCATACCCATCGCCGTGGTGCCCTTCGCGCAGGCGCAGAACGCGGCGCCCTTCGATGTGGCGCAGCTGGTCGGCGACGATCTCGCGCGCAGCGGACGCTTTCGCACCACCGATCGCAAGGACATGATCGATCAACCCCATACGGGGACGGCGGTGCTGTTCGACGACTGGCGTCGACTCGGCAACGACTACATAGTCGTCGGTCAGGTGGTAGCCGAGGATCAGGACAGGTTCAACATCCAATTCGAGCTCTATAACGTGCTGAACCGGCAGCGACTGCTCGGCTACCAGATCAGCGCCAACCGCAGCGGGATGCGCCTGGCGAGCCACCAGGTCGCGGACATGATCTTCGAGAAGATTCTCGGAATACGTGGCGCGTTCTCGACGCGCATCGCATACGTTTCCGTCCTGGGTCATCTGCCCAGCAGAACCTATCAGCTCATCGTCGCCGATGCCGATGGCGCCAATCCGCATGTGGTGATGCAGTCCGCCGAGCCCCTGATGTCGCCGGCCTGGTCGCCCGACGGCCAGAGCCTCGCCTACGTGTCCTTCGAGGAGCGCCTGCCCACCGTCTACGTGCAGACCCTGAAGACCGGCGAGCGCCACAAGGTGTCGGCGCGCGCCGGCGTCAACCAGGCGCCGGCCTGGTCCCCGGACGGCAAACAGCTCGCGCTCACGCTGTCCACGCGCGAGGGAAATCTCGACGTCTACGTGCTGGACCTCGCCACCCAGGCGCTCACGCGCATCACCGATGATCCGGGGATCGACACGGAGCCGCAGTGGTCGAAGGACGGGCGCACGCTGTACTTCACGTCGGATCGCGCCGGCGGCCCGCAGATTTACCGCGTCGGATTGCAACCGAACGACCGGCCGCAGCGGCTGACTTTCCAGGGAAACTACAATGCGCGGCCGCGCCTTTCGCCGGACGAGTCGCAGATGGCCTTCGTCACCCAGGAGGACGGCGCATACCGCATCGCCATCATGGATCTGAAAGGGCGCGGGGATGTTCAGGTGCTTACCAAGGGTCGATTCGACGTTTCCCCGAGCTTTGCGCCGAACGGCGCGGTGATCATCTACGCGAGCCGCGATCGGGGGCGCGGGGTACTCGCCCTGGTAAGCGCCGACGGCCGCGTTCAGCAGCGCTTGGTATCCAGCGAGGGCGAACTGCAGGAGCCCGCCTGGTCGCCTTTTTGACGCCGCCGGGCCGGTCGCACAAACTGGCGCCGGCGACCGTGGGTCATTGAGAATCAACGTCAACGCAACGGAGAATAATCATGAATCGCATCATCTCGATAGCCTGCCTGGTCGCGGGAGCCGCCCTGCTCGCCGGCTGTCCGAAGAAAAACACCGTGGTGGAACCACCGGTCGCAGGCGCTCAGGTGCCGGGCGCGGGCGAAGGCGCGGGCGCAGGCGCCGGTTCGGGTGCCTCGATCAGCACCTCGCCGCTGGGCGGCGGCACCGGGGCGAACGGCGCGGGGCTGGGCTCGGACGCGGGTCCGCTCGCGCACAAGGTCGTTTACTTCGATTTCGACAAATCGGAGATCAAGCCTGAATATGCCGAGCTGATCGCCGCGCACGCGAAGAATCTCACCGCCCATCCGAACCTCAAAATCCGGCTCGAGGGCAACACCGACGAGCGCGGCACGCGCGAGTACAACATCGGTCTTGGCGAGCGGCGCGCTCAGGCCGTGCGCCGCGCACTGATGCTGCAAGGCGTGTCCGCCGCGCAGATCACCACGGTCAGCTACGGCGCGGAAAGGCCCGCCGCCGAAGGCGACGACGAGTCCGCGTGGACAAAGAATCGCCGCGTGGAACTGGTCTACCTGCCGTGAACGGCGCGGCTCGCGGCCTCGGCGTCGCGACCTTCGCGGCGCTCGCGCTGGCAGGTTGCGCGAGCACTCCCGCGGATCAGGACCCGGTGCAGATCAGGCTCGAGGATCTCGACAAGCGGCTGACACGCGTCGAGCGGGTGGTGGCGAATCGCAGTCTGCTCGATCTCTCGAACGGCCTCGAGGCATTGCGTACCGATCTGCGCACGCTACACAACGACGTCGACGAATTGAGCCATAACCTGGAAATCGCCCGCAAACAACAGCGAGACCTGTACGCGGACCTGGATCAACGCCTGAAGACTCTCGAATCCCGAGGTGCGCCTTCCGCGCCGCCCAGCGCGGGCGCGGCGGCCACGGCAACGACGGCCACCGCCACTCAGGCTGGCTCCACGACCGGCGGTGCGACGGGCGGCGCGGGCGTGCCAGGGGCCGGCGCGGACGACAAGGCGGACTATCAGGCGGCCTTCGCGCTTTTGAAGCAGGGTCAGTACGAGCGTGCGAGCGGCGCCTTTCAGAAGTTTCTGGCAGCGTATCCGGCGAGCGATCTGGCGGATAACGCCCAGTATTGGCTCGGCGAGGCTCACTATGTGAACCGGGCATTTGCCGACGCGCAGGCGGCGTTTCAGCGGGTGCTGGACCGGTATCCGCAGTCGCGCAAGGTGCCTGACGCGATGCTCAAGATCGGCTACTGCGATTACGAGTTGAAGCAGCCGCAGGCCGCTCGCGACGTGCTCACGCGCCTGGTGGCCGACTATCCCGATACGCCTGCGGCGCGCCTGGCCCAGCAGCGTCTGGACAAGATGGCGGCCGAGGCGCACTAGCCCGCGCTGGCGCCATGATGGAGCCCACGACCAAGCCGCCGCGCCTGCGGATCAACGAGATCTTCCACTCGTTGCAGGGCGAAGCCGACGCGGTCGGATTTCCGACCGTGTTCGTGCGTCTGACCGGATGTCCGTTGCGCTGCCGGTACTGCGACACGGAGTACGCCTTCCATGAGGGTGAGTGGTGCGAGCTCGAGGCCGTCCTCGCGCGGGTCCGCGGCTTCGAGACCCGGCACGTGTGCGTCACCGGTGGAGAGCCGCTCGCGCAGCCGAACTGCCGGATGCTGCTCGAGCGATTGTGCGACGAAGGCTACGCGGTCTCGCTCGAGACCAGCGGCGCGATCGACATCGCCGGGGTGGATGCGCGCGTGACGCGGGTGGTCGACGTCAAGACGCCGGATTCCGGTGAGTCGGCGCGCAATCGCGTCGAGAACCACGCCCTGCTGACCGCGCAAGATCAGTTGAAGTTCGTCATCGGTTCGCGCGCCGACTTCGAGTGGAGCCGAGCGTATATCGCCCGGCACGGATTGTCCGCACGCTGCCAGATCCTGTTCTCGCCGAGCCACGGCCAAGTGCCGCCGGCGGTGCTCGCCGACTGGATACTCGCGGAGCGCCTGCCGGTACGCTTTCAGCTGCAGCTGCACAAGGTTCTGTGGGGAGACGTGCGGGGCAGATGAGCGCGGCCATCGTTCTGCTTTCCGGCGGCCTCGACTCGGCCACCACCTTGGCGGTGGCCCGCTCGCGCGGCTTCCATTGCCGTGCGCTGAGCGTCGATTACGGCCAGCGACACTCCGCCGAACTCGATGCGGCGGCCCGGCTCGCGGCGCAGCTCGGCGCGCAGGAACATCGTGTCATGAAGGTCGATCTGGCGGGCATCGGCGGATCGGCGCTCACCGACGAGCGGATCGAAGTCCCACAGTCGCCGACGCAGGGGATTCCCAGCACCTACGTGCCGGCGCGCAACACCCTGCTGCTTGCGCTCGCGCTCGCATGGGCGGAAGTGGTGGACGCGGTGGACATTTTCATCGGCGTCAACGCGGTCGACTACTCGGGATATCCGGATTGCCGCCCGGTGTTCGTCGCCGCTTTCGAGGCGCTCGCCAAGGTGGCGACCAAGGCGGGAGTGGAGGCGCGCGGCTGCAGGATCCACGCCCCTCTAATCGAGATGAGCAAGGCCGAGATCATCGGCCTCGGGGCTGGGCTCGGCGTGGATTTCGCCGGCACGGTCTCGTGCTATCAGGCCGATTCACGCGGTTTTGCCTGCGGGAAATGCGATGCCTGCCGGCTGCGCGCCGCGGGCTTCGCGGCCGCCGGCATCGCCGATCCGACGCGCTACGCGGCGCCCGCTTCGAGATGATCTCACCGCGGAGTTCGGCTATCATGCGCGCCGTCAGCGTCAGCGGGACGGTAGCTCAGCTGGTAGAGCAAGGCCCTTTTAAGGCTTTGGTCCTGGGTTCGAGTCCCAGCCGTCCCACCAATAAAATCAATTAGTTGCGTGAGCTATCGCTCGCAAAAATCGTCCGTACGGAAATCTGTACGGAAACATTTTGCGATCCTGGTTCTAAATCCTGGCAGCGGACGAAATTACCCTCCTTAGCAGCGAACTCCTGGGGGGCGTTTTGCGAGCCGTTGATCGACTTCGCGAGCCCGGAGATAGCAGTTCCGGTCTTCGCTGCCAGGTGCTGTTCGGGGGTGGGTCACGTCCAGCCGTAGACGAAATTCGCGTTGGTGGTCCCGAATCTCGATCTCAGAGCGGATCGATTAGCCGACTGATTTCGCGAGTCGAGAGAGCCCTTCCGCCCTCTTTGCCTCGAAGAACGCCCGTAGGACGGCGAGGTCAATCACTCGTCTCTTGCCAAGTTTGTAGGTCGGTACCGGGAATTTATTTCGAGAGATTAGGTTCATGATCGCGCCGGGCGGCCGCCGGATCGGTCTCGGTGACCAGGACGAGTTCGGGCATCGTGTCCGCCATGGAGATCATTCGCGCGCACGGCAGGGCCTAGATGTCCGTATTATGCCCTATTCTAAGCATTATTGTCCGTAAAATACCGAATAGTCTGGGCGACGCTCTAGCTCGCTCCCAGCCGAGTAGTCGTCCCAATCTATTGGGCTGCGTCCTCCGGCGCATGGATTCGCCGGCGGCGTCTCGACGATCGGCAACAGCTGATTTGCTCGCGGCATTGCGCATAGCCTGGGCGATATGGATGCGATTTTGTACGGTTACTTCTCGTAGTGGGTGACAATCACGTGTTGGAGTTGGCCGTGGCGGCCGGCGATGCACCGATTGTGACCTTTAATCGGCGGGATTTCCGCAGTGGTGAACTGCGTTTTCCGGGGATCATCGTCCAGACGCCGGGAGCGTGGTTGAAGTCGCTGGCGCCTTTGAAGGAGTAGAACCATGTCGATACTGACCATCCGTTTGCCTGCTACCAAGCACCAGCGGCTCAAGGATTTCGCACGGGCACGCGGCGTGAGTCTGAACAAGCTGGTAGAGGAGTGGGCCACCGTAGCGCTCGCGCAGCTTGATGCTGAGAACCACTATCGGCTGCGCGCCACGCGCGGTCGACCAGAGATGGGCCTGGCGCTGCTCGATAAGCTCGACCGCACGCTCGTACGCCGGTCGGCAAGAAAGAAAGCGACGGGTTAGAGTGCCGGCCAGGGCACGGGAAAACTTAAGTTGCGATGATCCGCCTTCAGCGGCAGTTCGAGCAAACCAGTTCCAATTAAGAACGTTTCGCACCGAGCGCCGAAATGATCGAGCCGCTGACCGTGAACCAGCCGACATTCCTAAAGTAGACAGCCGACGCGATCGTGAGCAGCAATACGAGCACCGGCCAGATTAGGATCCGCCGCAAGATTGCGACGATCAAGCCTCTGTCAAGCGTAGTTACCGTCGCGCAACCCTACCGGCGATCTTTTCCTTTGTCGAAATCATGCTCCGGTGACGCGCTCAAAAGCCGGGCGGCAGACTCTTAGTGGAGGCCAAGTCATTTCACAGTCCAGCGACGGCACGCCGACCGACAAAGTGCATGTGTGCGATATGTACGCAGGCATACAGTAGCGTCCGCCTGCACGCACCTCCGCAAAATGGTAGAGTCTCCGCCGCGTATCTGCGATGAAGGTGATCTCGCTGCTGCCGTGCCGACGCGCTGCGGGCGCAGGACTGAATTGCCGGCAGGCACGTCGGAATTCCAGGCGAACCAGTCGGTCACACGATGCAAATGCAAGAGGGTCTTCCCTATCCATGTGGTGCGTCGTGGGATGGCCACGGCACCAATTTTGCGCTGTTCTCGGGACACGCGACCGGTGTCGAGTTGTGCTTGTTCGATTCGAGCGGCACGCATGAGATTGCTCGCCACGCGCTGCCGGAATATACGAACCAGATTTTTCACGGCTACTTGCCGGGCATTGGACCGGGCACCTATTACGGCTATCGCGTGCATGGTCCTTACGATCCCGCGGCCGGTCATCGTTTCAATTCCAACAAATTGCTGCTCGATCCCTATGCAGTGGCACATGCCGGGCCATTCCAGTGGGATCCCGCCTGCTATGCCTATCAATTCGAATCCGGCGATGATCTGACTTTCGACGCGCGAGACAGCGCGCCGTTCGTCCCAAAATGCGTCGTCGTGGATCCGAATTTCGACTGGAAGGGCCAAACGACCAGGAAGATAACTCCATGGGATCGTACGATCGTTTACGAGACCCATTTGCGCGGGTACACAATGCTGCACCCGGAGGTGCCCCCTGAATTGCGAGGCACGTACGCTGGATTCGGCACTCAGGCGGTCATCGACTACGTCAAATCGCTGGGCGTGACAACCATAGAGCTCATGCCCGTCCACACTTTCGTGCACGATCAGCATCTGCTCGACTCATCTTTGCGCAATTATTGGGGCTACAACAGCATCGGGTTTTTCGCTCCTCATCCGGGCTACGCGGCCGACGTGCCCAACAGCCTGCGGGAATTCAAGGAGATGGTGGCGCGGTTTCACGATGCAGGCCTCGAGATCATCTTGGATGTCGTCTACAACCACACGGCGGAGGGCAATGAAAAGGGCCCAACGCTGTCGTTCAAAGGTATCGACAACGCCAGCTACTACCGGCTGGTGCCTGGGCAACCGCGCCACTACATCAACGATACCGGCACGGGCAACACCGTGAATCTGAGTCACGTGCGCGTCATCCAGATGGTGACCGATTCGTTGCGCTACTGGGCGCAGGAGATGCACGTCGACGGCTTTCGCTTCGATCTGGGCACTATTTTGGCCCGCGAGCCGAACGGATTCGACGGGCAGAGCGGTTTTCTTAAGGCCGTATGCCAGGATCCGGTGCTCGGCGCGCTGAAGCTGATTACCGAGCCCTGGGATTGTGGGCCGGGCGGTTACCAGGTCGGCGGTTTTCCGCCCGGTTGGTCGGAGTGGAACGATCAATATCGAGATGCGGTGCGCGGCTTTTGGAATGGCCCGGAGACAGCTCAGGCGCTGGCGCCGGCGCTGTGCGCATCGAGCAATATCTTCAACAGTCGGGGTCGCCGGCCCTGGGCCAGCGTGAATTTCATTACGGCGCATGATGGCTTTACGCTCCAAGACTTGGTGAGCTACGAGGGCAAGCACAACGAAGCCAAGGGCGAGGACAATCGCGACGGCACCAACAGCAATCATTCCTGGAATTGTGGTGCCGAGGGTCCGACCGAGGACGAGGCGATCCAGAGTTTGCGCCGACGGCAAATGCGCAACTGTCTTGCGACCTTGCTGCTTTCGCAGGGGACGCCCATGATGCTTGGTGGCGATGAATTCGGGCGCAGTCAGGGTGGCAACAACAATGCCTACTGCCAGGA
>VFSW01002047.1_pt1 | contig 30583 bp, 21 predicted proteins | sample 5358111 | NCBI WGS metagenome assembly VFSW01 (sample SAMN11554181, study PRJNA540505) | mine drainage metagenome | isolation source: sediment from site ElyBrook_90M | place: USA: Ely Copper Mine, Vershire, VT | collected 2017 | reverse complement strand
CTAAAACAGAGAAATCGACATTGAACATGAAGGAGGACACCAAATTTATTCATGTCTTGGATGGGTTGAACAAGTTTGATCGAGCTCTCGACACTTTTGGGCCTCTTCGTGTGTTGTGTTGCCTTCCAGGCGCACAAAGACAAGGGAGTCCTCAAAAGGTTTTGGTTGGGTTTTTTTGAACCTGTCTTTTTCGAGGTGGCCACCATGGATAGTTTCCTTTGGTTAGGTGTACTTTAAAAGGTGCACCTGCCCAAAAAGTGGAAGCATTTGGACCGTCCGGGATAGTCAATGACAACAGACCAGAGGGTAAAATGAGTTCAGTCACGGGTTGTGTAAATTGTGGATGAAATTCTAATATTTGCAGCCCTTCTGGTAAAACGATATATTCCACGGGCTGATTAAATTGTTTGCCGAAACTGAGACACTCCAGTGATCGAGGCAACCGCACAACAGGTTGATCGAAATTGTCACCAAAAACGATGTGTCGCAAAGAAGTTGGCCACAATAATTCCTCGACCGGTTGATTGAAATGTTGTCCAAACAGAATGAATCGAAGAGACTGTGGCAACACGAGTTTTTCGATTGGTTGATTGAAAGAACAGCCGAAAAATAAATTTTTCAACCCTGGGGGTAATTTCAGTTCTTCGATCGGTTGATTGAAAGCATACCCGAATTCAAGTGTTTGTAAAGATAAAGGCAAAACGAGATGTTGAATTGGTTGGTTGAAACAAAACCCGAGAACCAATTTTTCTAGTGTATGTGGCCATACTATACCTTTGATTGATAGATTAAAATTCCGAGGGAATGAAAACGCCTTGAGAGTCGGAGGTAACACAATGCCCTCCATTGTATTTCGGAAAAAGCTACCTAGAGCGAAACAGTCCAGGCAATCTGGTAAAACTAATCCATCCAGCGGTTGATTAAAAGCTGTTCCAAATCGTAGTGTCCGTAAATGTTGTGGTAACCTGAGTTGCTTGATCGGTTGGTTGAAATAATCTCCCAAGAGTAATTCTTGTAGGCTGTTTGGTAATCCCAGACCTTCTACCGGTTGATTAAAAGAATCTCCAAAGCGCAGTTTTCGTAAATTTAGTGGTAATATGACTTGCTTGACAGGTTGGTTGAAATAATATCCAAAGAGTAATTCTTGCAGGCTGTTTGGTAATTTCAAGCATTCTATGGGTTGATTGAATTTGTAACCAAACTCGAGCGCTTCGAGTGAGCGAGGCAATATCAATTCCCCCACGGGCTGATTAAAGGCATTCCCGAATTTGAGAATTTGAAGGCCGTCTGGGAGCATGAGCTTTTCGACAGGCTGGTCAAAATTCGAACCAAAAATCAGAACCCGAAGAGCTGGTGGCAGTCTCAATTTGTTTACCGGGCTGTCAAAATTATTGTCAAACTCGAGTTGTTCCAGACACAAAGGCAGTGCAAGTTGGTCTATAGGTAAATAATAATGAACCCCTAAATGTAGCGACAAAAGATGAGGAGGAAAAGCTTGGGACATGGAATCGCAGATGCAATGGAGTTTACGAATCGCCAAGAAATAACGGGAGGGCAATTGTTCAAGTTCGAATAACACAGCATCGGTTACATGTGCAAAAGTGCCCATGAGAGCTGAGTGTTGAATGATCCGAAGCAATACCTCAAGGCGAATAGGTGTCCAAGATTGGTAAACCCTATTTACCCGCCGTCCAACTGACCGACATGTTTTCGATACCTCGATGGCCTGTGAAGGTTTCAAAAAGGTTGCAATGTGTGCGACGATATCAAAAGGTATCAAAGTCGCCATTTTTTTATAAGAATCTAAGGAGGAATCTGAATTTTGTTCTCAGGTTGGCTGGTGACCTTCGCGTCCTTTTGGGTCATTCATTCATCTCTTTGGTCACCATGTCTGGCCTGTCTGCCTCCATGCGCTACTTGACTCTCGAAGAATCGGTTGAAGTTCCTTCCGTGGCAGAGCTCTTCCTGTCGGAGCCCTTGGCCGCAATCCCTGTGGAGGAAGAGCCATCGGCGACAACCACTTCCTCGGCAGCCGCCATCAGACGGGCGCGTGATTTTATCAGTCACGTTCTGCCCAAGTGCCAGAGTATGGTGCACGTATCAGTCGTCGAGACACGCAAGAAGCGCGATCGTCAATCCGAGGAGCCATCAGTGTGTGCCAGTGAATATTTGGAGGTGCTGCCTGACAAACCTCCCACCAAGCGCCTTCGACGGGGGATTTGTGTTTCCACCGCTTCCTTTGGCAATTTCGAGTGCGACCAGGATATCAAAGTGGCCGCCGAAATCGAAGATCAAGTGGTTGTGGCGACCAAGTTCGACGGACATCTGCCGGGTTGTGACTTATCTGGAACCTTGTACATCCTTCCTCAACCTGATGACTTGAAGTTTTTTTTGCAAGTGGGTCACGGTCGGGCCATCCCCACTGCCTTCTATGAGTACAATGCGTCTGAGTATACGAAGATTGACCGCGAGTGCTTGGTTGATAAACTTTGATTCTAAATCATTTAATGATAACCCAAACTTTTTCATCGACATTGTCTTTTTCGGCCTTCTCTTCGGCCTCTGTAGCAAACCTGCCGGTGCCCACCACACTGGAATAGCCGCGAGTGGCATCATAGTAATCCATGACGATACCAGTCAGGCCCTTGGGGAAAATAGCTTGCTGTGGGCCGTCAAATAGCAGGTTGAGTACGAACAACACATCGGAATTGTGTTTGGCGAGGCCATCCACCACATATTCACTGTTGACGACTGCAGACAACGGGGAGGGTTGTTTGATTGGAACAAACTTCTGACGAGCAATTGGTTGCACATGAGTCCGGATGTATCCATAGGTAATGGTGCAGTGGTGTTTGGCGAATTGATGTTTACACAAAATGGACCGGAAATGTTCGTAAGCCCTGTGACGAGCAGCTTCCGCCCTCTTCTTGCGATCCGTGATATTCTTGCGATCAACCGCCTTTTGGAGATTGGTTGTGTAACGACGCATCTGTACGGCCGCAGTTTTTTTGTCTCCAAACCAGGAGATCATGAGTTTGTCGACATGGGAAAGAAATTGACTCTTTTTCCTTTTCGCGTGGTCGAGTGTTCCAAAAGAGACCAAAGGAAACCGGTCTTTTAGGGCACGTCTGATGGCCAACAACAAATCTTGGTAAAGTGGACCCTTGACCGATTTCAAGAGTTTGTTCCAGCCCTTAAGGGCATCTCTGGAGTAAAGCAGTTGGAGGCATGTCGGAAACTTTTCATCTTCCTTGATTTTCCTAGTATTGTTCACAATAGTGTTGCAATTTCCCAGTTCGTCGAGGGCTCCCAAGAGTTTCTGGTCTGCCGATACTTCCAGACCGTGGTGAACTGTCCGCTTGGGACTCCGTTCAGCGTACACAGGGAAAAAGAGGGACGAATGGACTCTCTGAAATATATCGTGATAGACTTGATCGGATTCGGACTGATTGGTCATAATGGAAATGTGGGTTTGGCATCAACGAAAAATGAGCGACCGAACAATCTTAGATTCCCTGATGAAGAATCTAAGTTGTCACATGATTTCAATCGCGTTAGAGTGACAATTGACAAATCCAGAAATAAATGGATTCCAAGTGGGATCTTTTGTCGTTTCAAGGCAAACAAAAAGCCCTGGATGAAGAGGTGTTGAAATGTGAGCTGATGGGTGGTTGTCTGAATGGAATTGAGCAAGCAACGGAACAACACCCCTGGTATCACATCAAGGTTATGTGGCAAGACATTAACGAAATGAAACTGCTCATGGATCACTATGGTAACCATCATGTCGGGTATTTTCCGCAGATCATATGGATTCGAGATGGACAAACATGACTCAACAAATTTATTTGGTCAAATAATAACGAGACAAGACTTTGAAGGAGTGGAAAGGCAAACGATCATCTTCGGTTTTCACAACGACCCCCTCTGCCGGTGCTTGGTTGGTTGGATAGAGTTGGCGTTCGGCGAATGTCAGCCAAGCTTCAACGTCTTGGGGTAATTCCTGATAGGAGACATTGAGGAACAAACAAGGTACACTTTTGAAGCCGAACTGATTGCAGAGCTCAATGACTCTTTGATGCGGGAGATATTTTCCTTGGTGGTAGACATTGAATACAAACCAATCATTCTCTTTAAGCCCCATGGGATTCTTTTGAACCGCAGGACCCACAATTTCTCCCTGGAACTGATAATCGGACCCCTTGATCCTTTCGCGAATTTGATATTTTTCATCCATTTCAAAGTAATGAGCATTGTGGCGCCTCTTGGCGAGCCACTCAAAATTTCGTCCGCACAAACGACCATCCGAGGTAACTGTCATGGAGCAGCCATCCAACTTCATGGTCACTGTCAATTTTCGATCGAACAAATGGACCAGAAGGTTGATGTATGACTGAAGATTTCTTTCGTCGGTCTTGGGTACCATATGTGTTGGGAAACGTCTAGAGGTCTTTTCTTCGGGATCAGGTCGTTCTGACGGCGGGTGATATTGCACAGTCTCTTCGGGTGAAACATATTTGGTGACTTTGAGAGCTTCTGTTAAATCTTGTCCCAACTGAAGGGAATCGACAGACAAACCGTAGGATTCCACGATCTTGAGAGGAAGACACAATCCCTGGCTGTAGACATGATACATCTTCTTGGTGCGAACCATGCGCAGGGGTGATTTGTTAAGTTCTAGAAATTTGAAAGCGTCATTGTGGGCATCCAGGAGCGAATCAGGCTCAAAGAAGACACACCAGGACGAATCAACACCATCAGGAAAAAATTCATCCTTCTTTACTACCACTTGATATCCCAATACGGTCGCGAGAACAATTTGATCACGACCTGGGATGGCTGTGGGAGAGTGAACCACCTGAACGGACGCCAGAGGCGAAGTTTCTCGAATGACGTTCGACATTATGATAGTTTATTGGTGAACCATTGGACTTTTTCGATAAAACAACGCGATTTTGAATACTTAGGCAAACTCTGGGCCGTTCAACAGTCGGGGGGACATCAACGCCTGGGTGGCGCTCTTTCAAAATGATCGCAATCATCGTTGGCTTTTTGACAAATTTGCCGCCATTTTTCGATTTCAGACTCGGGTAGTCCATTTTCGCCTTTATACATGGCCGGTGGTGACCCAAAACACGGTCCAGTAATGGAATGGTCAAAAAAGGGAGGTTATAAGATGTTAACTTTCTCATTGAGTTTGAGAACACCTTGAGCCATCTTGCACGCTAATCGAAAGATATGTTAATCGCCGGTCATCTTTTTGAAAAAAATGAGATGTCATTCAATCCCTTTCGGGTTTTCTTGGGCTTCTTCGGCCATGGAAATCCTCTTATTTATTCCAACACGATTTTGAATGCCTCAGGCAAACTCGGGCATTCAAAAAGTCTCTCAACAAACGGCCCATTCTCCCATATTTCGATTTCAGCGGTTCAACAGCGGGATGACCAAAAAAGGAATGCTGAATATGTCAACATCTTGAGCTCGAAAGAGATGTTGATCAACACCAATCATCTTTTGAACAAATGGGTGACTCTTCTCGGCTCTCGTCAGCATCAAAACTACAATGGTCAACCGGGTTTCACCCTCAGATTCGTTGAGAAAAAGATCGAGCCCACAGGGCCAAAAAAACACTACTTCCAGACAGGATCGAACTGTCGACAGGCAGCTTATTAGACTACTGCTCTACCGCTGAGCTATGGAAGCTGTCGTTAAGACACGACGTAAGCTGACAGATCACAGCGTGGTTTGACTCTTTTTAAAATCACAGTGTGGTTTGACTCTTCAAAATCACGCGCGCTTTCATACGCATATATCATCTCATAAAAATCGTTCGATGCGATTTTTTGTGTCAAAATTCCATGGGGCGCGCAAAATTGTTGAAATTTCTTCTGGGCCAACTTGTTTCCTTTTTGGAAAATGAGTACAACACTGCCACCAATGATTGGCCATTGAAAAGTGATTTTAAAGAACCTCTCAAGCGTTCGCTCGACCTCCAATATCAATCAGCATTACGGAAAGTGGCGCATGCGCAGTTTCTTCACTTGCGCGTTCATTTTTACAGCGTGCGCGATGTTCATACATCGTCAGTCCTGCGCAGCAAAATTTCTGTGCTCAAGTTATTTCGAAAAGTATCGGCTGTTGGTGCCTTGAGTGAACACGCTCGCAAGATGGAACAGTGGCTAAATATTTTGGTCCAATGCTACGATGAACACTTGAATTTCCGTATGGGGAATGCTATTTCCGAGGCGTTTGCTTTTTTCTCTCAGATCAAGTATCAAGTGCCTGGTGTTTCTTCCCAAGTCGACCGCCTGGACGCCTGTTTGTTTTTCGAACGGCTGCTTGAGATATTGGGTGAACCATCGAACGCATAAAATCAGCTGCGTCTTTTTTCATTTGTTTAATGGGTGTCTGTTTGTGACTATTCAATTCTAATTTCTCGAGTCTTTTGAGTATGTTTTCTTGATCTTCGAGTAATTGAATTGTAATTGTCTGAATGCTCATTTGTGTTTCTTGATCATAAAGTTAGCATCGAAGCATTCGGGTCGTGACTTTCGTGACTTTTCTTGGTTTTTTCTCTTTGGTCTCTTTGGCAACGATCTTGTGAGCCTCTTGGAGCATTTTTGTCATATCGGGCTGCTTATGGCTGTGTTTTTCCAACTCTTCGATTCGTTGAATGATTTCCGTTTGTCTATCTAAAATTCGTTCAAGAAGTGCCAATGTTTTATCCATGTTGGTATTTCTTTATTGTATTTTCATTTGATCTAAGATGATTTGGAGCTCCACGAAACGCTCTGCCAAAACATCGATACAGCCGTTCAGCAGATAATCAATCGTGCAAAGTTGGTTGGCTTGGACATACGGATGTGATTCGATGTACTCCCAAACAAATACATTCTGTGGGTTGAATATTGGATTTCCGGTTTGGTTGCTTTTCTCGCCCATCGCCAAGAGATCCACGCCCAGTTGTTTGCTGATGTGAAACCAAAAAGCACGTTCGCGAGTGCGACCGCCAATCAGTTGAAAAGGCACCAGATCACGAGGGCGGAGCGTGGTCTTGTCGATGATGGCGTCGTCGTAGCCTCCATTCACAAACCACAACGGCCATGGATTGCAAGCCAACACCATGCTCTCTGGGTAAATTTGGTCCAAAGTGGTCGCGACGTGCTCACAAGAAAACCGAGAGGCCAAAAAATTGGCAGCAGCACATGGTAATTGGTATACATCGTCCACTAAAAAAGCGCCGTAAAAAGTGCTCTTGATGGCCTCCAACATCTTGAAGCCTTCAGGAGATGTCTGTTTATCTCTCAAATCGGTGGACAGCAAATCCACTTCTAACGCCTGACCAAGATGATGCCAAGCCTGTCTCACCCGCCGTCGGCGTCGCAAAAGGAAGAAGGAATGTTTCAACAAGGCCGTGGCCACCAGGCGATCAAAAGGCACTTGGTGTGACAATGGATCCTGATCATATCCCGGCCCTATCAAGGCGTTCGCAGCGTCGATTTCCGACATTGGATAATGATCGGCGCCAGCAGGAAGTATACAAGAACAATAGAATATTCTCAGATTCCTCGATTTCCCCCTTCAAAACCAAAAACCAAACTGACATATCTCCAAATGACTTCCTTTGGAAAGGTTGATATTCAAGACTGTGATGAACTCTCGGATGGTGGAGTCGCTCCGAAACCGCTCACCGACACCGAAATCTCAAAGACACGTCTGAGAAATCGAAAAGTGAAACAAGATGTCGGAGTGTCTATGAAACATCGTCTGGCCACCACGGAACAAAAGTTGACTCAGGCGCTCACGGAGCTCCATAACGTCATGGTGACCCTTTGCAAGGAAAACGAAAGTTCGGCCTTGGAGGCGGTGGTGGTGACTCTCAAAGCCTACCTGGACACAGATGGCTATTTTTCTCACTCCAGGTTGAGAGAGGTCATGACGCAGCTTGTGGTGTCTCGTACCTACAAGCGTTTCCATTTTGACGTGGCCACCAAATCAATCATTGAGCGTATTGTGATTTTGAGTGAATATCGAGATGAATGTGCGCACCTGATTCGGTCAGGAAGAGCTTGAGTGAGCAATTTTTTTTACCAATAAATGGGTAACTATCAACCATCTGTGGCAACTTTTCGGCCTGAATTGTACAATAGCATGGTCAATCAAGAATGGAAGTTCTATCGATCCATTGAACGTTATGCGTGTTGTAGGGTTATTTCTGCTACATCAAGTCACATTGTGTTACGGGCCGCGAGACGAGAAACTCCAGAAAAGGACATGTGGGTAGACTTATATGTCGATCCTAATATCAAAAACACACAGGGTTTTTCTGATCGAGTGAAACAGGAGATTTCGGTTTTTCGTTATTTGCATGCATTGAGCCCAAAGTGTTCGACGGGCGTCGTTTGCTATTCTGATGCCTTTTTACTGGGTTATGACCAAAAATGTTATTATGCTTTTGAGAAAGAATATGCAGACGCGGAAAACATGGTGCTCCAAAAAGTGATGTATGCCTTGATGAGTGCTCAAATCTCTATTCCTAAAATTGACTTGAGACGCATGATTCGTTCTCTCTTGTGTTCTGTGAGTTATTTACATTCACTCGGCATTGCTCATCAAGATATTAAGCCTGAAAACATTGCCATTAATTCATACCATGTGCTTTTGACTAATCTTCGTTCCACATGGTGTGACAAGAAAGTGATTATCCAAGTTTTTGGACAAGAAGCACAAAATGAAGCAGATTACACTGATAAACTTGGATGTGTTCATGCGCTTTCGGTGGGTACCCCTTTGTATCAAAATTCGGTTGATATGGGGCATAGTACAGTGCTTCAACGAGATATATGGGCTTTGGGTCTCACTTTGTATCAATTGACACACAATATGTCGTTTCCGTTTGAAGATGACATAGTGAATCAATATGAAAGCACGAACGAGATTCTCAACCCAGTGGATTTTTCTGGGAAAATGTTATTTACCTATACGAGTGGTGACCTGGTAATTGACAAGATCATAGAAAGATGTTTGACAATGGATGCCGCTAAAAGAGCTACCGCACAAGAACTATTGACTTATTTTCCGACGGAAGAACAACAAGCCTCCTCTCCTCCTTCCACTCCAAGAAGAACCCAAACCGCCACAGATCCGCCGACTCCCCGCCGAGAGGAACCCGATTTGGTCTTGAATAACATTTATCCAAATAATAGTAATCAATATCTTAGAGTGCCTCGTAGGCGTTAAAAAATTTAAAAGGCATTAGCCAAAAATAGAACCCACACGATCGCAAAAGGAACAAAGAAAATGCTGATGCTAAAAAGAAGAGCCACCCACCATCGAACTCCTCGAAATTTGATGAGTAAGAGTGTGGTCAACACAGTAAACAGCGTGAGTCCAACCACATAAGCCACTGGGATCAATATTTCGCCGATTTGTATGTTGTGTTGGGTGACAGAGTCGTTTCCAGGTGTCATGGTATTATCGCTAACTGTTTTGCGTTGAAACACTCGGGCTGGTGTTAAAGAATAGGCATGTGGCAGAGCAATGGACAAGTAACCATCGAGTTGCAAAAAATTAGAACCTCGACCTTCAAAAGGGTGATCCACCATCCATTTCATGCCTTTGGTTGACCATATTTGAGCATGAGTCAAGCAAGAACTGGACCTTTTCACGCCCTTGGCATAAGGTAGAGCAAACCAAGAGTAATCACCGAGACTCAGTTTGGTCCACTTGCCCTGAGGCAATGGCTTTAGCGCCTGAGCAACTTCTTGCGCGATTTGCTTTGGATCCGTGTCAGTATCAAACAGGAAATCATCTTCGAACACCATAATAGTCTCATAGCCTTGTTGAAGTGCGTGTTGGCAAACTTCTACGTGAGAAGTCCAACAACCGTGTACAAATCCTTTGGTTGACCTTTCTACCGCATACAATTGAGCGTTTTGACAGGCCCCGGTTCGATGTAGTTCTTCGAGGGTCAATTTTTGACGATCTAACCTGTCTTTGAGTGTGATCACAAAAATCTTTTGTATAAAATCCCAAATATTTCTTGATTGTTGACAATATTTGCAATCGGGATGTTTTTCTACGTTGATGAGACTCATTTATTGGAGTGATATCCTTCTCGCAATAAAAAGCGATGTCTGACCTCATCGTGTGCATCACTGGTGAACGTTACACCAAGAAATTTGAGGCGGCCATACGGCGAGAACTTGAAGAATTGAAACCCGTGCTCGTGTTGGTGGGCGACTGCAGTGGTGTGGATACCTCGGCGCAGAAAGTCTGTAAGGAGCTTGGTATCGACTGTGAAGTCTTCAAGGCCGATTGGAATCAATTTGGCAAACGGGCGGGCTATCTGCGCAACAAGACCATGATTGACCGTCAACCTGGGATTGTGCTGGCCTTTCACTCCAACATTGGTGTCTCCCTGGGCACCTCCATGACACTCAAATTAGCCGAGAGCAGTAAATTGAAAACCAAATTGATATCTGAGTATTGAAAACCATCGTGATTATAAATACTGAAATTGACAGAGTATCTCTCACAGAAATCCAAAATATCGTCCAACATTGAGTCTTTTCTTCGCTCTTTGTATCCTCCCAAATCAGTCAGTGTCGAAAAATACAATCGATTCCATTCCTTCCTTCAAGAGTTCATCAACCCGGATGGCAAATTGAATGCCTTGTTGCGTCAGTCCAAAGGAGCCGGTCTCACGGGATCTGCGGCGCTTTGGTGGCACATGCGCCCTGAACATCGTACCTGGCTTCCTGCAGATGTGGACATCTTCAAGGTCGACGAACCCGAGGAATCCGATAGTGTCTTCCAAGGCCTGAAAGCATTGGGATGGCGCCATGTTCACCAAGATGCCCCTTATGATTTTTTGTGTCTTGTGTCACATCGCTGGATCAACGATGCATATCCGGGACTGACAATCAATGTGGTGCTCGTCGAAACCGCACAAAATGAAAACGACGTGATCAATCATGTGAAGAATGTATTTGATTTTGACGTGTGTCAATTTTTTTTCAATGGTCAACAGTGGAGTGGACCATCAATCGTCATGGACCGTATGATTACCTTTAATCCCAAACGTTTGGATTTAATGAAAACGGTTCACCAATGGATGTTGGAGAAGTTACGCATGGAACGCTACCAAGCACGTGGATTTGGTTTCACAAATGCCGAACTGTGCAAGAAGAATTATGACGAAGCCTGTAATAATTTCATTGTTCATCATGTTTGATATTGTTAGGGCTCGACCCGAAAATATTGCGTTTTCAAAAAAAAATATAATGTAATTGTCCTGTCTTTCGCCCCCTTTTTGAATCACCATCTTTCAACATGACCGATCGAACCATTCTTGAGAAACTGAATGCCGCCACCTCATTCGATGATCAAAAACATCGAGTGTATTGTTTTTTGTGGCAATTGTTCAACCCCCTGGACAGTCAATTAAACTCCTTGTTGCGTCGGTCCAAGGGTGCAGTCGTCACGGGCTCGTCGGCACTTTGGTGGCTTTTACGGCCTGAACATCGCTCATGGACTCCGAGGGATCTGGATATTTTCAAGGTGAACGAAGGCGATGTGGATGAAAAACGTGCTGATAGTATTTCTACCGGTCTTCAAGAACTTGGGTGGCGCCATGCCTACACGGCTTCTCCCTATGACCATTTGTGTTTTGTTTCCAACCAATGGAAGCATGATCAATTTCCCGAGCTGACCATCAACATTGTAACGGTGGATGCCGCCCAAACTGTGGATGACCTGAAGAAACACATCTTGAAAGTCTTTGATTTTGATGTGTGTCAAATCATGTTTGACGGCTTTGGATGGTATTATCAAGCCCACGAAGCCATCACTAACCGACTCATTACTGTGAACCCCCAGAGATTTGAACATCTCAAATGTCAGAGTGATTGGTTTATTCTGTCTGACCGTATCCAACGGTACCGAGATCGAGGTTTTCATTTCACCAATGCCGAGCGTTGTCGAGAAAAATATTTTGAGTCAGCCCGTCTGTATAAATTTTAAATGTTGACGTTGTTGAATAAAAAATGCCTGTTCTGGAGATCTTGTGGCATCGACACTCGTTTGCGTGTCACAATGCACAATCGTTTTCGAAATCTTCCAAGTTATTTTTCTTGATTAACCTTCAAGAACGAGACCCCTCCCTGGCAGATATTGGTTTTGCTCAAATTGAAAATGCCCTTCAATCACAAAATGACCAAGGTGAGACATTACAGACCTATTTGAAAAAAGTGGACCGCGTCTTTTGTTCGGATATGTTGCGTGCCATGGAGACGGCGGCAGTATTATACCCGAAACATGACATTCAAGTGTTGCCGTATGTGGGAGAACTCACACCTTCCAACATATACGTCCATCTCAGTGTCAGTCAGTCGAATAAACCCCAAACTCCTCTCGAGAGTATGCATAAATTGGAATCCCTTGGTTACAACACCCGAAAGTTCCATTATCAATTTTATAAAGAACTGACACAAGGAGCTATCCCTTTCCCCAATGTCCATCATTTTTTCGAACGAGTAGTTCTCGCACATTGGATGAATCCTTTATCGAGACATTATTTATTTCGAGACCGTGACTACATGTGTGTGGCTGTGGTTTCTCATTCCCATTTCATAGCTCGAGTCGTTACCGAAATCACTCGCACTCCCGAAGCCTTTTGGACTGATCAATCGATTTATCGTGTTCCCAGCTGCAAAGACGTCCCGTGGCCCCAGAAGTCCTCCTCAAAAGTTGACAAGTCTTTGGCCAATGTGGGCACCGTTTCCATGTCGATGACACCCTCACAGGTCGAGGCTTACTGTCAGCATCATAAGCCGACCTTGGCAGCCGCGGCCAAGATCTTTGACTCGAATGCTATCTGGGATCCGAAGCTTGGTCAATGCCTTCGATTTCAGGAGAAACGAAAAGTTCTAGAGTGGGATCAGGGTCATAAGCATCATGTCCTGCGGTGTTCTAGTCCTATTCGCAATATTCCAACGCTGAAATGATCAGGAGTTTATTTATGCATCACCAAACAAATCAACAACCAATTGCTGCAATGCAATTTCTTGCATGATCTTGCCAAGTACATTGTGGCCCACAAAGTTCTGCACACTCCTCTCCTTGTCGGCTGGAAAATAACCGCCCCAGAATAGCTCCTTGCCTCGGGACGGGCGCTCAAAGTGGAGAATGTCCTGCTTGTGCATAACAGCCTCCAATAGGATCTTGCGGAACTTGTCATCCACCCGAAACCGCACGGCGATAAGTGACTTCATGATGGCGGCCCGAACTCCGTTCCACTTCTTGTTGTCCACCTCACACCTGAAGACTTTCTTCATATGGGTCTTGCCTCCACGAGACTTGGCCACATTGGCAGGCTGCTGACCAATCTCTCCGTCGGCAGCGAACGAGGCAAAATAGCGACGTCCCTTGTCGCCAACGGTGTACAAGAACTTGGCGGCTTGATAGGCATGTTCCACCGACCAAAATTTAGCCCCGTGAAAATCCAGCGCCACAGGGCACTTGGTAAAGTTGGAGAGATATTTCTCCTTGTCTCCAGCACTGCGGCTCCAGAAGTAGAGCATGGGGTTTGGATTGTGATGAAAAATAAATCAGTGTTGATGATGGGTTGGGTGGGGTGCTATGTCTCAGATTCAGGAATCTGTGGCAGAGGTGGCTGGAGATGACTATAGTCGATAGCTTGGCCTCGGTGGGCGTATATAACTGCTTTGTTTTCTAGGCCTCTTTCGAGATGGCACTCCCCAAAGATGAAAAATGAGTTGGTTGGACAGTTGTGGCGAACAGACAAAATAGATGCGATCGATTGGTCGTGACGGTGTCCGATAATTTTGTGTGTCTCTTTGTCAGAGTAATATTTTTCTCCGAATACACAGTCTCTGATCATGGAATAGGCAACACATTGTCGTAGCATGTATTTGTACTTGCCGTTCGATTTGAAGCCTGCGATGTTGGCGGACAACTGAATGGCATCGAGCTCCTCTTCGGTGGCCTGCATAATATGGCGACACGCGATAGATGTCCACTCCCTGTTGGTAAACTCGCTCATGTTAGATACCAAAAATATTTCATCGCGTACGAGAATATCAAAAACATGGGTTGGTGAACCTAAAAACTTGGCACCCGCGTCCATCCATAGAACATATTGGGAAAATTGTGAACAATGCAATATGAAAGGGAATTTCCAAGCGTACTGTTTGGGTTCCATCATATCTGGGAAAGCACAGTTGGTCTCGGGGAATAATATGATTTCGACTTTGTCAAGACCTCTGACCACAGATAATTCCTCGGGTGTCATTCCGAGATCAAATACATAAATGTGCTCAATTGGGCAATCTGGGTATTCATGAATACTGGATATCAGGGTTAACAAACATAAGTAATAATTGCTATTGGCTGTTGTGACCAATGCAAAATTCCAGTCGTATACTGTTTCACCCAACGCGGTTTTACAAACAAAAGAGGAAGCAGAGGGCACCGAAGATGACTCACGCACCTTTTGAGACGTCTCTACTTTAGGGGTTGCCCGAGCCGTGCTTTTTGACATTAGAGAGACAGGGGTTGATGACGTTGGACCGCATAGTAAAGTTACAATGAGAACCACTATTCCCACCACGAACAAAGCGGTGGTCCAATAAGGGTTCATTTTATTAAAAGGGATAAGATATTCATAGACGTTCACAACGAATCATCCAAGATATTGTTGGGAAAAATCCGTTGCGCAACATGGTGTTGGCAAATATACTTTCATATACGTCCCTTTTGCATTCAAATTGGATGATGTGGACGCCCCGGGGAATCACCAAGTGTTCTAAAGACCGAGAAAACCCGAAGCCGAAATGAATCAATCTTAACCCTGGAGGTAACACCCAACCAGAAAGTTCTTGGTTGAAATAGGTGTCAAAAATAAGTTCTTCGAGACCCTCTGGTAATTGGAGGCCCCGAACACGCTGATTAAAATGAGTTGATAACTCCAGGCGTTTCAAGTTCTTTGGGAGTACGAGATGTTCGATGGGCTGATTAAATTTGTTTCCGAAATGGATGGTTTCCAAGCCTGGAGGCAACTGGAGGCCATTGATCTCTTGATTGAACTCGCAGGGCACTTGAAAGTGTTTTAAGCTTGCAGGCAACTTCAAGCGATCCAATGATTGATTAAACTCGGCACCCAATTCGAGGATCTGCAAGCCGTCTGGTAATTGTAGGTGATCCACAGATTGATTAAAGGAAAACCCGAGAGCCAATTTTTTCAGCCCGGCGGGCAGTTTCAAATGATACACTGGTTGATCGAAAGACAATCCCATGTTCAATTCGATCAAATTTGGCGGTAACTGGAAAAAATCCACAGGCTGGTCAAATATCTCACCAAGAGATAAGGATTCCAGGCTATCAGGTAAAATCCAAGGCACAGGCGCGCGGTCGAACATCGTCAAAGAGAGATGTTTGAGCTTTTTTGGCAAAGAATGATCAGTAAAAAATAATTCGTCATAATCTCGAAATTTTCGTGATTGAATTTTCAACACTTGAAGCGTATCTGGCAATTCAAAATCATAAAGGGACCCATTCCAGTTCTCGCAGAGTGTAAAGGTTTCAAGAGTATTTGGTAGGCGAAGGGTCTGGGTCTGGCTACGTATGGTGCCAATTGAGAGATGACGCATGCCAGGAGGAAAAGCATGACACGTGCTGATTATCGCCACATTGTCGATGAGCAAACTCTCGATAGAATTTGGGAACTCGAACCACCTATCGGTGCAAGCGTTCATAAACTTTCCCACTGCCCCAATACGGCGTTGTCCTGTTTTTTCATCGACAATATCAGCCAGATGAACCATTTTCCAAACACGAAACCGCTCATCAATTTTCTTCTTGATTCCTCGACAGGTGGTGGCCAAGGCCACGGCCAAAGCATTACCACCTGCAGTGGCAAACAGGACAAAGAGATCATATGGGATGTGAGCCATGGTAATTTGAATTATGGTGATTTTTAGGATCAGCTCGCTTTGAAAATCGAACAAATACCGCGGAATGTTGGAGACTGTTTGGTTCCGAAATCGCACTAATTTTTATTGACAATAAACTTGCCACAACGCCTTGTATTCAAAAGGATTACTCAAAACAAAATGAGCCGTCATTTTGGTGACTGGTAAATATCGTGGCAACCAGCTTTTAAATACTTCATTGGCCTCTTCAATCTTATGTTTTACATAGACGTTCTTGACCAAATCCAAATGAGCATCTCTGGTGATGGATAGACAACTGTTTGGAAATGGGCGATACCACTCGATGGAGCACTCGTGGGCGTCAAATTGTTCACGGGTGCTCTGAAAACCCAAAGAGGCTTTATGAATCGAATTTAGTGTTGTGTGAGCCTTACCAGTTGTGCATTTATAAACAGAATCATTTCTTGTTTGACGGGTTCAACGTCAAAAGTGTCATTTGGACACTCGACGACGAATGAGACATCCACGACAGATGAAACAGGATTAGGAGACCAAAAGTGTTTACAAATTTCTTGATTCAACCAGGTGAGGCTATCGCTATTCATTTGGAAAAATGCTGTCCAATATACAGAAAACTACCAAAAACGAGGGAAAATTGAAGTCTCACAGATTCTTTGTGAATCTGGGTGTGGGGCTCTTATAGCATTGGGCGGCCCTTGGGGTCCCTCATTATTTCGACAGCCCTCCCCACAATCACGAAAGATGCAAGTCTGTTATTCTGATGAACCCTTCCCGGCGGATGAGTGCAAGCACAGTGTCTTTTTGGCGGGTCCCTCTCCTCGAGACACTGGAGTGACCTCGTGGCGCATTGAGGCCATCCAACAGCTGCGTGAACTCGGCTACCAGGGGCGTGTCTTTGTCCCCCAAGGCCGTGCGTCGATTGAGGGTGCCTCGGGCCCTGAGGTCTTTGACTATGACAATCAAGTTGACTGGGAGAAGACTGGTCTGAGACAAGCGGATGTCATTCTGTTTTGGGTGCCCAGAAAATTACCTGAAATGCCAGGCCTGACCACTAATGTCGAATTCGGCTTTTGGATTGCGACATCTCCAGAGCGTGTCTTGTATGGACGACCCTCATGGGCGCAGAAGGTCTCGTATTTGGACCTTCTTTATCGTGAGCGCACTGGGAGCTTTCAAGATCACGAGCCTGTTTTTGATGACTTGAGAAAGCTGTTGATGGCCGTTGTGAAACGTTCTCTTTGAAAAATTAAATTGTTTTATTAAAATTATGCAACTCGTACAACCATTAGAGTGCTGTTAGCCACTTCTATTGAATAATTACCATCGTTATAAATCTGCACATACAAAGTTTCATTCGCGACAGTCACATTGACCACGGTATCTAGAACAACACAGCATCTTCTTGTTCCCGATTGGCCTGTTTGCATCGCTTGTGTTGCTTGTGTATCTGGAGAAATACAATTAGTAGATTTGACTAATTTCAAAATTAAACACTGTGGTGTGGTACCGGTATCCGAATACACCTGAACGGAAACAGTTATTCGATATTTGCCCGGACGATTGAACGTTACCGTACCATTAGGATTAAATTGACCCAATGGGTCAGAAGTGACGAGTGCTCCTAAGAAAAGTAATGTTGTCCATACGTTGTATCCTGTATATTCGGGCGTTCCTGTGTTTGTGCTAGTAGATGCAATATAGACTGACTGGATGTGAGGTTGGAAATCCACGAGCCCTAGCTGGTTTCCAGAAGTAACGCCAATCAAATCATTTCCTGCTGGTAATGTAGTACCATAAACATTGGCTATAAAACATGAGTTACCGGTAGTGGCCGTGGTATTTGCTCCGATTACAATACAATTGGTCAGGTCTGAGTTGGCATTAGCATAGTAACCGAGAAATAAATTGTATTGACCGGTTGATATTACTGTTCCTGCGTTGTAACCTAGTGCAGTATTATAAAATCCAGTTGAAATACCAGAGAGAGCGCCATAACCAAAAGCTTGATTAGTAGTTGGATTATGACCAAGGTAGCACGCAAATGAAATAGCAGCACTCACACCGCCAACTTGAAATTGTGTGGCAGGTGCAAGAGTATGTACACCAACGTTACCATTCCAATCAATACGCATGTTCTCTGCGTTATTCACACCCATACGAATTGCGGCTGCAGGATAGTTGAAGATAGAAAATGAGTTAGGGTCTGTATTAGCTGTGCTGCTAAAAGCAAAAAGTTGACCACCTTGTAGAACACTACCGGCCGTGATCACCATACCTGACACAGCTGAACTACCACTGTTTGAATTTGTGATCTTAACAATGTTCCAGTTGTTAGAGTTCCCGTCGTTATGTATGTCCAACTTGCAAGAAGGAGAGCATCCAATACCTAGACCTGTGGAGTTGAGCCTCATCAATTCAGTGGCCCCCGAAGTACCATTATTCCATCGAAAGCCTGTATAACCCATAAACATTGGACCGTCCACCGTTGAGTCGTACTGAATACCATGATTAGCGTCACTATAAGCACGCAAATATAATGCGCTGTTATACAACCATGATGAAGCAAGGAATAATACCTTACCATTAAAACAAGCTGCGTAGTGTGAACTTCCGAAAGTCGGCTCATCAACAAATAATCCATAAGCTTGAGTAATCGTTCCGCCAGTTGCAAAATTACCACTTCCAATATATATACCTGCAGATAAAGCAATGGTAGTACTAGCCGCAGCAGAAGCATCAAATGATGGGTAAATGTATTGGGAAACAGCATAACAGTTGGAACCGGTAGCGAAAGTAGGCTTCAGGATCGGTTGTATATCCACTCCAATACAATCGATACCAGATATTTGACTACAAGTTTGTGTCAATGTTCCACCCACCAACTGCGCGATTGCTCCTTGAGTGGCATAAATGTAGCAGAAAGTATTATTGGTAAAAGTTGCTGTTCCAATTCCCACACATCCGGTAGTATTTTGAATAAAAATTCCATTTCCTCCCTTGCTCTGGAGTCTCAGATCTCCTGCGTCATTTCTCAGTGTGGTACAATTGGCACCACCATCTGCACTTCTTGTTGAGCCGTTCAAAAACAAATAACAAGAAGAGGCTCCGTCGTTGCTGAGTATATTTGCTGCATAGGAAGTTGCATCAGTCGTTTGAGTCATAGTGGTGATGTATCCGCTTGATCCATTAACATGTAAATTGGAACTGAGACTTGTGGAAGTTCCAATACCGACAAAACCACTTGCTGTAACAGCTATCCGTGTTGTATTATTGGTCCCGAAATACATTGGAGTATTAGAGTAGTTCCAAAAGTACGCGGTTTGATTCGAATCTTTGATGATAGCCACTCCTAGGGAGTTTGTACTACTACCTGTCGTGGTGTCAGTTAATTGAATACGCACATCCGTGCTCGCATAATTCGCATTCAAGTGTAACAAGGAAGAAGGAGTAGTGATGCCAATCCCAACTGCACCTCCATTCGGGTTTAATGATAGATTTTGGTAGTGGTCTTTGAACAACCCCGTACCGTCAACATAAGAATCGGAACACTGAATAGCTCCATACGTTGCCACCCCTGCGGTGTAGAAATTACCGATATACATACGACCACTGTTGTTTCCAATAATCTGTTGTGCGGCCATAGGGTTACTTGTCACATCGCTGATCGGTAGAGTTTGATACAATTCCAATAGACTGGCCGGTGAGGTGGTTCCGATACCCACGTTGCCATATCTGCTCAAAAACATGGTGTTGATACTAACGACACTTCCTCCAGATCCTGAGTTATTCTGATTTACGAATAGCATGTCACCTCCTCGGGTTCCAAGAGGAGTTGTTGAATAGGCTGCATCACCAGTAGATGTTATTTTCAGCTGATTGCCGCCGACAACGTCGTACAGAATTGATCCTGTATAATCAAAAGCGCCACCCCCAGCACCGAAAAGCACATAGTTGCCTCCTTGGAGCGTAATGTTGCCTCCGGTGTTGGTATAGGTACCTGTGGTATGGAAAGAGCCAGAGACATCGAGAGTGTAACTAGGAACTGTAGTATTAATACCCACATTACTGTTTGGCATCAGACAAATATGAGAAGCTCCAGCAATTTGAGCATTATTTCCGGCGGCAAAATAGATCTTGGGTCCGACGACGGTTGAGGTATTTTCGTCGTACAAAATGATTCTTTGAACGGTAGTAGCACCTCCAAACGCTGCAATCGCATTTCCAGCGCCCGCAGTAGCCACCCGAACATCCAGTGGAGTAGAAGAGGATGAGATACCTAACCCGACATTACCTTGGACAATCATACCGTTCGTTGGGGGTGTAAATCCGTGGTAACCAATGGCCATGTTATCTCCATAAATTGCGCATTGTGAAGTAGCTCCAGCACCTGGTGCACTCACATATAAACCATATCCGTAAGTAATATTACCAGGAACATCCACAGAAGGTGCATTGATAAAATGACCGTAATAGTTACTCAATGTATAATTGACTCCTCCGGAGTAGGTAGTCAAAAATGCTCTAGTGTACTGATGATAGAAATTAGTTAGGGCCGAGGTCAGTATTAGGTTGGGTTGATCACATATGTTATACACATTGCCTGTCGCTGTGGGTCTGTAAGCGTTGTTCATATTCAAACCAAAGTACTCACTATACTGATCGGCCACATTGATGGTGCTATTTAAGTATGTACCAGTAGAAAACCCTCCTGGTGATTGGACGTTAAAGAAAGTGCCAGACACTGCTGCCGCTCCAAAACTACATTGTCCTGCAACCACTAATCCATCACTTGGTGCCCCTGTTCCTGCATTAAACCCGATTTGAGCATTTCCGACCACAGACAAACGACAAGCTGGACTGGTATCTAATAACCCTAGGCCCGTTGTGGAGAAAGAAGCCTGATAGGTGGCACTCACAGTTGCTCCAGCTGAAGCACCTGGAGGATACGACAAGATATTTAACTTTTCACTATTCTTGAAAATACGCCAGCCATAGTGGGTCGAGGTACTAGCACAATCACCAGCAACAGTATCGTAATAGGCATCAAAGTTCAACCCGGTGTTATCGTGCCCATAAGCTAATAATTGGACCACCGGGTAGGTATCCACATCGCTAGTGGTCATCTGAATGGCACATTTACCTCCCGAAGTGTGATTCACTGTTAGTGTACCAGCGCCGTGGGCTGCAGGGTTTGTGGTTCCCACCCCGACCAATCCAGTCCCCGTGACATAAGAGGTAGTGAAAAGTACTCCGTTATTCAAAACAATGGGTCTTGCATACAACCCCACAGACCGCGAATAGATCCATGACCACAGGTTTGTTGTGTCAAATCCCATGGTTAATCCTTGACCGTTATTGCCTAAGCTGTTTGATCCGGTCTCAACTGTCAGCAATCCAAAGTCAGCTGATCCACTTGCACTTCCGTTGATGTGAATTTTGGATTGCGGTGTTGCGACGCTCATGCCCAGATTTGAATTCACAATCATACTACCGGGGGTGGAGGTGTTACTTCCATAACGTTGAATCGTTGGAGTGTAGCTAGAAGCATCAAATACAACTGTGCCCGTTGGACTCGTGGTTTGTGATAGAGTGTAGGTGGCCTGTTGGGCATCTAAAATCGTCCAAGAAGCCGAGTTGAATGTACTACCGGCCAAATATGCCCAAATGTAGAGAGAGCCATCAGTTTGTTTGTAGGCTTGCACGGTAGTGCCACTCGTGACATTGGATGAACCTCCAACAGTAAACTCATATGTCATGCCTCCACGATTGGCAAATTTGATATCCAGGTAAGAGAAAGAATTGGAGTAATAATTTGGACTCAAGGAAATCACAAAATGAATACATGCGTGATTGCTTCCATTATCTGCCGGTAGTTGTGCAATGGGGTACCAGGTGTTTGCTCCCGGATAAGGATTTAAAACGTTGGTATTGAGTGTGACTCCGTTTACAGTTGAGAGGGTTGACGACGAAGTGACTGATAAATTAGAAGCCGCTAACAAATATGGGAATGTCACATTTCCAGTGTTTGGATCACCGTTCCAAAAATTAACGGTGCCTGGAGATGATGTTCCTCGTGACTCAGCATAACATCGGTAAGAAGCACCAGTACCTGTTCCAGTAATATCGAAATTAAATGCGCACGTATTCGCATCAGAAGCTTGAATCATGACACGAGGATTGGTGTTGTTACTTGCAGCATAACCAACAAGAACATTGCCTGCGGTTAGAAGGCTACTCGTAGATCGAATGGTACCAGCGACATCTAAAAGATAACTGGGGGCGGTATTTGATATTCCGACATTTCCACTTGCTGCAATGGTCAACCTCTCTGAGCCGTTGGTACCCAAGCACAAGTTGTAACCAGTTGTGTAGTTGTATATGTATCCGTGGTTGTTGGAGAACTTCATAATCGCTAAACCGCTCGTATTGTTTGAGTTGCCCGTAGAGGCATCGGTCAATAAAATGCGGACATCACTAGGGTTTACACCGTCTCCGACATTATGTAAGTGAAGCAAAGATTGAGGCCCTGTCAAACCCACACCAATATTACCGCCGTTCGGGTTCAACATCAGTCCCTGATAATGATCAGAGTTGCTATAATAATCGGAGCATTGGATGGAGCTGTAGGCATTGACTCCGACTTGGTAATATTGACCCAAATACATTCGGCTAGTTCCACTTCCAATAATCTGTTGGGCCACCACGGGATTGGAGGTGGCACTGCTTAACCCCAATGTCTGTTGCACGTGAAACAATGAAGAAGGCGTGGATGTTCCAATACCTGTGTTGCCATTGACCACCAACCCGTTTGCCGATGACGCCGTCCCTGCAACAAATCCAATTTGAGCATTCCCCACGACACTCAAACTGGCGCCTGGAGTGACGTCGTTGATACCCACCAAACCAGTGTTGCCGTTATAGTTGTTGACATACATGACCGCGCCATTTCCAGAGCCTCCATCGATTCCAAACACGATGGGTCGTCCTGCAACACCATCAGTGCGTCCATACATCCACACCCAGTTATTGGTGCTGTTATATCCGATGGTCAACCCTGATCCTCCTCGACCTGAAACATTAGCTCCAGCATCGGCGGTGAAAATACCATAATTGGAAGTGGTGGATGTGACTCCATTTATATGTAAAAAGGATTGCGGATTGTGAGTGCTCACGCCCATATAAGCCGCTCCATTATCCAACATATGGTAGATCGTTTGCACAGTGGGCATTTTACAAATATAGCCGGTAGCTGGAGAAACATTCACGAGTGTACCTGAATTGAAAAACGAAATGGTCCAAGCGTTGACGCTCCCACCAACAGCCGTAACGGTCTTGATGCCATTGTAATTGTTTTGATTACCAATGACAGAATTGTTCAATCCCACGTCGGTGATCAATATCACATCACCAATTACATAAGGATTGGTGCCGCTTGAACTGTTGAATGTGATGGTGGCTGTTCCTCCGGTCGCCCAGCCGGCTGCCGTGATCGAATAATAAGTAGCAGCATCATGGGTTACCTGTAATGCACCATTCATTCCTATGCTAACAAGGCCGCCCAACGGGTTAATCTGTAGAGCATAATTAACTGGGCCAATATACGTTGGATTTCCAATTGCACGAACTTGTATAACCGACGAATTGGAACCGTTGGCATAGCCTCCCAGTACCAAATTCACATCAGAACCACACGTAGTAAAAGCCGCTGTGGAAGAATAATTTGTGGACAAATCGTAAGGCGTGTAAGCCCCCACAGAAAAACGAGAGGATGGAGTAGATGCACCAATGGCAGTATTCCCACTCACAATCAATCCTCCAGTCGGCGCAGAAGTCCCCGAAGTAAATCCAATTTGAGCGTTCCCAACGATACTCAGGTATGCACCCGGGGCAGCATCATTAATTCCAATCTTTCCTGTGGACCCAATCGTCATCCACTTATTGGAGGCATACATGTCTGTAAAATGTAAAGTGGCCGCCGAACCGCCGGTGAGTGTTAATCCCGATTCGATGTAACTGGTGCCGCTTCCAGAAGTTATTCGCATGACACCCGTGGTAGAATTTCCCGTAGCACCCACAGACATAGTCCCAACCACTTGAAGCTGGTCAGCATTTCCCAGGCCCACAGACGTTCCAATGTACACAAGGCCGCTGACAGCCATACCATTCGATGGAGCCGTGGTCCCCGAAGTAAACCCAATTTGCGCATTCCCCACTACAGACAGATATGATCTTGGATTCGAGTCGTTCAATCCCAACTGGCCAGAACTATTCAATAGCGCCAATGCAATCGTGTTGCTGAACCATTGATGGTTGGATTGCGAGTTATATCTGAGCGTGCCACTGTTAATGCCAAATCCGTATACATTGGTGGCACTGATACCACTTGAGCCCGGATATAGTTCAATCATGTTGTTTTGGATTGTGGAGCTTCCAATGGTCAGATATCCGTAAGAGCTACTAGAGGAACCGATTCTCATGTTCTGAGTCACATCCAACATATACCGGGAATCCGGTGCCGCCCCAACACCCAACCCGCCATTGACGACAACTGAGGCCGTCCCAGAACTTGTTGGGCTGGAGGTGGTGTTCAGATACTGTTGGAGTGTCGGTTGGTTAACCGATGCATCAAATACTAGAGTGCCTGAAGGGGTTGTGGTGGTTGATGTACCATCGTAAGTGACTTGAATAGACTCCAATACGGACCAAGCAACCGAGTTAAAATTGCTACCGGTCAGATATGCGTAAATCTTGATGGATCCGTCCGCCTGTTTGTATACCTGCACCGTTGTGGTGGCATAAATGGTCGATCCAGATGCTGAAAATTCATAATAAAATCCGCCTCGGTTTGCTATGTGAACATTGAGATACGTATTTTGCGGGGAGCCCCAATTGGCACTCAGTGATACCACAAAATGAATTAAAGCAAAGTTGGAGTTATTATCTGCTGGTAGGGATGCAATTTCATACCAGGTGTTTGAGCTCGCGCCAGAAAAACTAACGATATTATTCAAAGGTAAACCATTAATTGTCGTAAACGTTGGGTTTGCACTGATGGAAAGTGTGCCCGCAGAAAAGCTCAAGGGCGAAGAGCATGTCGCAGTCGAAACAACTCCACTATTTGAATAGAGTAGGCTCACACCTGAAGCAGATGTTAAAGTCAACCCAGAAAAAGAAGGGCTTGAGATCGTGCTGAGAGTGCCTGAGGCAAAAGTCAAATTACTCCCTATGTTGACCGTTGACACGACACCCGAGGAGTTGTACAAGATTGTTTGATAAGCCAGACCTGAAAGGGTCAACCCCACAAAAGTTGGAGAAGATGATGTCGAAATTGATTGAGGCAGGGTGAGTGTGATAGCCCCAACCGTTGCTGAGCCATACCCGCCATTTACAAGTACCTGATTAGCCGTTCCAGTGATGCTCGAGGCGGCAATGCTGCTAATATTCGTCCAAGTCATGGGTGTATTACCGCCTCCCGCCGACGTCAAAAGCGCTCCAGATGATCCGGCACTTGTGGGTAAATTGAAATTATAGGCCGTTGATCCAGTTCCCACATTTAGTTTTACGCTGTAGCTTCCGCTCACCAGTGACAATGCCGCAAAGGTCGGTGAGGCCGTGGTCAGAATACTTTGGGCCGTGGTAATGCTCTGGGACGAAAAGATCAAATTACTTCCATCGATATTGGCCGTCAGTGATCCACCAGAGAAAGTAACACCATTACCGATGGTTACACTTTGTACCGATTTAGAGACATCGACATAAATCAAAGAGTTGGTGGTTGTGGAGGCCACGAATAGACTGTTGAAATATCCAGCGGCCACGGTAAATGTAGCGCTCCCCAGGTTGTAAGTGTTTGTGGTTGCCGGAATGATATCCCCGCCCATGGTGAATGCTGGTAGAGTACTTGACCAGCTGGGAACCCCTCCGGCACTTGTGATTAACATGGTACTCACAGACGGCGCCAACCAACTTGGGGCGGATGAGGCGCCTGACAACAACAGAGAATATGCAGAGGCTGTACCCGACAAAATGGCCATGGCCGAACCTGTACTATACACAATTCCTCCATTGGATGCTGTCAAGGCCGTACCGGTTCCTCCGTACCCCAGTCCGATGGATTGACCATTCCAAGTTACTCCCGATAAGGTGGAACTCAGAGCAATCGTGCCCGATGTGGTAATAGTACCTCCTGTTAAATTGGATCCCGCGGTGATGCTGGTCACCGTCCCCACACAAGGACTCACCCACTGTGGGAGGGCCGATGCTCCCTGAGAAGTCAAAACCTGTCCCGAGGCCCCCACACTAGCCAGACTTTGTAAAGCGCTCGTAGACGATGTTCCACCTACTAACACGGCATAAGGTGTCATAGATGCCAAGCCTGTTCCTCCGTTACTCACTGCGACCTGTCCCGTAAGATTGGCTGTCAGGGAGCCGACTCCTGTACTCCAGGAAATGTTGGTGCCATTCAAAGGCACGGCGGCCACTGGGGTCGCACCAGTCGACCCAATCAATAATTGACCATTGGTGAGTGTTGGACCCGTTAGAGCATTTCCAGCAGCACCGATCAGTACCTGGCCCGCCGTTACCGATTGTGTCGCCAGGTTGGTTACTCCTAAATTCGTTCGAGCAGTGAGTGCACTTGATGTCAATTCGCTCAAATTATTGTTCACTTGCAGAAAAGTGGAGGCCGAATAGCTGAATTGGGAGAAAACAATGGCACTGGTACCCACACTGGTCACAGTGGCCGTTTGAAGCCAAGAGGTGCCCCCGTTTGTCACACCTAACTGAACAGGAATAATATCTCCTGGTTGAATTTGGGAAGGTTGATTCCAATCGGTAGCCCTGGTCAGCACCCATGCCACAGAGGCCGAACCCACGGTTGTAAGTACATAAATGCCGTTTTGGAAAGAAGAAGTCTGTGAGAGCACTAAAATTCTTGAATTGACCACAGGGCTTTGACCATCGACAGTAAAAACTGCCAGTGTTCCGCTGTTAGTCAAAGTGGCCCCGACTCCGCTTGAGCCATTGTTATAGGTTGCAGAGAGATTGGAAGTACTAGCACACACACAAGTATCCTTCCAAGTCAACCCAGCGACCACGGAATCCACGTAGGCCTTGTTGGCGCCGTCGGTCGTGTTAACGGGTGTATTAGAAATCGTAATCGAGCTAACGGTTGGTGTGGTGCTAAACACAGGATTGCTTCCAGACACGCCGATCAATACACTCCCGGTGGGCCCCGAAGGCACTGACCCCACTCCCGAGGTGGAATTACCGAACAAGAGTTGATTGGCTGGCAAACTAGTCTGACCGGTTCCTCCATAACTTACCGCCACAGTGGATGCCTGCCAAGTTCCGACACTGAGTGTGCCCACCTGAGTGATAGCTGTCTGCACCGGGGTCGTCAGTGTGCCTGTCAGCGATGTGGCATATACCTGCTGCCATGGGGTGCTCGAGGATCCCAGGTTATGTGAACCAGAAATCAAGAGATCTCCAGACATTGTACCGCCCGCGAGAGGTACATAGGTTCCCGAGGCGTTCAAACCCTGCCAAGAGCTCCCCGAGGTATACACCCACACATTCCCTGATTGATCAATTACAAAATCACCTGCCTGAAACACCCCAGAAACCGGTGCACCCGAAGTGGTGCCTCCCACGTACCGAGAGGATGAAGTGGCACCCGTGACACCCGAAGAGCTGAGGGTGGTCGAACTGACACTCAAACCCTGGGTGATGTTATGACCTTGAAGATTGATATCCCCTGCCATACTCAAGCTCGTTAGAGCGCCCACCGAGGTCACATTGGGCTGACTGGCCGTTTGGAGTGTTCCAGAGACATTTGTGCTTGTGAGTGTTGTGGCATAAATGGTGTTGACTGGTTGGACATTGGTTCCGATGCTGAGGTTACTGGCATTCATGGCAATAGACCCAGTGAGTGTAAATGCTCCGATGCTTCCGGAGGATATGGCAATTCCATTCAAGTTGGTTAGGGATGGAAGAGCCGTGATACTGGGTTGAGAAGCCTGTTGGAGTGTTCCATACAAATTGGTGGCATACACTGTGGCCAAGGTATTGGTACCGCTGCCCAAGTTAACTATGGAGGAAGGGTTTACCAATAGACTACCAGTGAGAGTTCCTCCTGCTAAGGGCACATAGGTTCCAGCGGCGTTCAAACCTTGCCAAGTGTGTCCAGTGGTGTAGATCCAGACATTCCCGGACTGATCAATCACCAGATCTCCCGCCTGAAATGTTCCAGATACTGGTGCGCCCGAGGTGGTAGCACCCACATACCGAGAGCCTGCAGTGACTCCAGTGATACCAGAGGCGACTAGAGCCTGGGCAGTGACCTCGGTTGCACTAGTAATCGAATAGCCTCCCATTGCAAGGTCGCCTTGAAGTGTTAGACCGAACAGTACTCCGACCTGTGTTACATTGGGTTGAGAGGCAGTCTGGAGTGTTCCGGTGAGCTGAGTGGCTATCACATTAGTGACATATACATGATTGAACGACTGTACTGCACTGCCAATGTCTACACTTCCTGAGCACAAAAAGTTACCCGTCATGGTGCCTCCGGCCAAAGGCAGGTAAGTTCCGGCTGCATTGATTCCCTGCCATTGGTTGTTTGTGGTGAACACCCAAATATTTCCCGAGTGATCAATCACCATGTCACCGGCCAAAAACGTCCCTGACACTGGTGCGCCCGATGCGGTACCTCCGACATATCTAGAAGTGGCAGAGGCCCCCGTAATTCCTGTGCTGTGGAAATAAGCCGAACTGATATCTGACGCCTGAGTGATTCCATTATCTCCCATGTTTAGAGTGCCTCCCAGGTTCAATCCACTCAGAGTGCCTACCAAAGTCACATAGGGTTGTTGAGCTGTTTGTAAAACTCCCACTAAATTGGAGGCATAAACAGTGTGGAAAGCCTGGGCAGAAGTACCGATGTCAACAGTGCCCGAACACGCCAGAGTGCCTGTCATGGCCCCGCCGGCTAGAGGCAGATAGGTCCCCGAGGCATTTAATCCTTGCCAAGTGTGTCCGGTTGTGTAGATCCAGATATTTCCCATAACGTCCACGACGAAATCGCCGGCCTGAAAGGTACCTGAAAGCGGAGAGCCGTTGGTGGTGCCTCCGACATATCGAGAGGCTGTGAGGGCCCCCGTAATACCTGAGCACCCAAAAACGGATGCATCGATTTCACCGCCTTGTGTGATATTCGATCCACCTAAATGAAGTGGGCCCTGAAGAGTCAACCCAATGGTCCCTCCTACACTCAAGACATTGGGTTGGCTGGAAGTCAACAGGGTTCCTGAAAGTTGTGTGGCTTCGATATTTTGCGCGAATACATTGACAAATGGTTGTGACAATGTTCCAATGTCAACGACACCGATTGGATGAATACCACTTGCAACAGTCATAATTCCTTGAACATCGAGATTAGTCAAAGTTCCTAAAGTTGTGAGATTTGGTTGGTTCGCCGTTTGCAAGGTTCCCGAGATGAGTGATCCCACGACGTTTGTCGCATACAAGTTGGCAAAGCTCTGGCTGGAAGATCCCAAATCAACGCCGGCACTACACAAGATAGAACCATTCATTTTACCGCCCACCAAGGCCAAATAGGATCCAGCAGCTCCAACACTAACCCACTGAAAACTGCTATTGTACACCCACATATCACCTGAGAGATCCACGACGAAATCACCTGGATCATAAATTCCAGTCTCTGGGGGCCCCGAAATGGACCCACCCGCATACCGAGAGTTGACTTGTGCTCCGGGGATTCCTGATACCGTCAAGGAGCCCGTAGTCACGTCAGATGTGATGAATTGTGGTTGAGGGGCACTGGTAAATCCCAGAGTGTTCCTGATACTCTTCCATGCGACCGGTGTCTGAGTATCCACGCAAATCCAAATATCTCCTGTGAGATCAAGAGCATAATCTCCGACTGAATATTGACCTGATTCTGATTTGGGGCTTGTTCCATCAGTGATTCCCAGATACCGACTCGGATAAACAGCATTTTGGTTGTTACCAGCCACCGACAACATAGGTGGTGTCTGACTGCTATTATATGCGGAAACAGCTGTCCATTTCCCTGGAGTACCCGCGGTGGAACAAATCCATAAATTACCGCTCACGTCGATTACGAAATCACCGGCGCTAAAGGTGCCTGTTGTTGGTGGACCATTCGTGGTGGCTCCCACGTATTGACTGACTTCAGAGGCACCATTTGTTCCTGAAACAGCTAACCTTTGTGCATTTAGAATCGCTTTTGAGCCCATGTCTAATTCACCTTCCATCTGTCCTCCTGATACCGATAACCCTCCAACAAATGAGAACAACCCGAGTGCCAAGGCCGCCAGAGAAATGAATGCGACAATGGCTATCACAATTTGAATGATCATCACATTGGAAATAATTTTCTTCTGCCATTGTTCTGGTGTCATGTTTCTTTATTGGGTGGTCTACTTTTTTTGTGTGTGTTTTGAGGTCACTAACGTTTCAAACGTGGTCTATCCCAGGTGTTCAAGACCTCCTTGATGTTTGATGTCGATTTCCTTGTTTAGAGCGCCTGGAAGGCGACTCCAAAAATTTCACGTTTGTCGAAATAGTAA
>VFSW01002046.1_pt1 | contig 30585 bp, 23 predicted proteins | sample 5358111 | NCBI WGS metagenome assembly VFSW01 (sample SAMN11554181, study PRJNA540505) | mine drainage metagenome | isolation source: sediment from site ElyBrook_90M | place: USA: Ely Copper Mine, Vershire, VT | collected 2017 | reverse complement strand
CGGCGCGAAGCGCTTCGCGCCAGTGCTTGCGCGTCAGGTCTTCAGAACCGCAGAAGAAGGTAAAATCCACCTTGTCGAAGGAGCCCGGACCGACGGCCTGAACAAAGGTGATTTCATCTCCCACCTGATCAAGCTGGCCCAGGGAATCATCCTCGTCAAGCAGGGTGAATGTGGCGGTCGCCAGCGGCGAATCCGAAATGACTTCCTTCAGTTCCTTGCCCAACAGGGTGGAGGCACCGGCAATTGCAATTTTGTACACGGAAATCCTTTTGATGGAGAAGCTATGAGTGGCTGAGTGGGTCAGGCCCGGTGGCAGGCTGGTCTGGGGCGGCTAACGGTCTTCGACGGCGACGCCGCGACCACGAGTAGGCGGCTCGCGCCCAGATACCCGAGAACATGTAGACCAGTGCGCCGGCAAACAGCACAGCCTGAGAGAAACGAAGAATCACAAACAGAACGATTGCCAGCACAAACATGATCTGGAAAGGATGACGCCGAGAAAGGCTGATCTCCTTCCCTGACCAGAAGCGCCACGTGCTGACCATGAGGAAGCCGCAGGTTCCGACAAGCGCCAGCCAGATAAGGGCGATCCACCAGGCCTGCACTGGATAGGCGCTGCAGAAATGGACCGTGGCAGCGAGCAGACCGGCTGCCGCCGGGATGGGCATTCCCACGAAATACTTTCGATCGGGACGGCCGGGATTGCGCGGCTGCGCATCGTGGCTGATGTTGAATCGCGCCAGGCGGGACGCCCCCCCAATGAGGTAAAGAAAACAGATGAAGGCGCCGGCGTGCACCAGATCCCGGTGCAATTGCGGATTGATCGAGTCGGGTAAAAAATGGAAGCCCCAGATGTATGCGAGGAGACTGGGAGCGACGCCAAACGTGATGATATCGGCCAGCGAATCGAGTTCCTTGCCAAATTCGCTGGTGGTATTGGTCATGCGAGCAATGCGGCCATCGAGAGAATCAAACGGGATGGCAAAGAGGATGGCAATGGCCGCCCAGTCCAGGTGCACGCGTGCGTCGCCATTGGGGCCGATGGCCGCGATGGTCTGGGTGATGGCAAAGTAACCAGCCGCAATATTGCCCACAGTGAACAGCGACGGCAACAGATACATGCCGCGGCGCAACCGAGCCTGCGCGTTGGCCCTGGCCATTGCCTGGTCACGGCCATTCATCAAAGGTCACCGCCGGTTGCGTCGGGTGGCACGCTGGCGCTGGTTGACCTGGCGGACCTGGTCACCGAGGCGGCCCTCACTCCATCGCCCATCTCGGCCAGCACGCTCGAACCGCCCTTCACCTTTTGTCCCACCTTCACGCGCAGAATCGCGTCGGCCGGAATGACCACGTCGGTGCGCGAGCCGAACTTGATCAGACCCACGCGTTGTCCGCGTTCGACACGGTCACCTTTGTGGGGCACGAAGACGATTCGTCGCGCGATCAGGCCGGCGATCTGTTTGAAGGTGATCTCGATCCCTTCGCCGCGAACGGTCACAATATTCTGCTCATTGCGATCCGCCGACTCGGGGTTCATGGCGTTGAGGTACATGCCTTTCTGGTAGCGCACAGAAGTCAGGACGCCCGCGATGGGCGAACGGTTCACGTGAACGTTGAAGACATTGAGGAAGATGCTGATCCGCTGGCGCGGGCCATCGGTAGTGGCAATGGTGACGGTTTCGGTCACCAGTCCGTCCGCGGGCGACACAATCAAACCGGGCCCCGTAGGAATGGTCCGGTGGGGATCGCGGAAGAACCACAGGAAAAACGCCGCCAACAGGACTGGCGCGATGCTCCACGCCCAGTTGCCAGTGAACCATGCCAGCACAACTGCCACTGCCAGCAGACTTAAACCGTAGATGTAACCGTCACGAACCATTATCCCAACGATTATACGGTCCATGCGGGTGTGCCGTAGTGCGGTCAGGCGCACACTTCCCTTAACGAGGGCCAAACCGCCCGCTGCTCCGTCCTTTGCCGGCTTTCGCCGGCTGCCTGACTGCCTTTACGCCACGACTGGAGTGCGGCGTTCGAGGGCGAAGATCAGGTCCTTGGCATGGAGTTTCAGCTTCTTCAACCGTACTTCCTCCAGTTGTTCGTCCGAGGAGAGGTACGGTTTCTGAATCAACTCTTCCAAACGCTGAGCGTAGCGACGGTGTTCGGCGTGCAAGCGGGATATTTCTTCACTCAGCGTAGGATCATTTATTTCGTCCATAGGCGCCTCCCTTTGGTACAGAACAATTACATATAGCTCCTTCTGACAGGAAACTGCAAGCGGGAAGGCCCATCGAAGGTCAAGATGGCTGTGGATTTCATTGACCTAAATCAAGCTGCGTGACGGAGATCACAGTTTTTTATGTCTTTTCGACCCTGGTCCAACCCGGTTCGTCAGCCCCTGGGTAGATGCATGAGGACCGCATCTTCTTCCGGGTCAGCATAGTAGCGCGGGCGGGAGCCATTCCGCTCAAAACCCAGGGCACTGTAAAACTTGAGCGCGGGCAGATTGGAGGCCCGGACCTCCAGGAGAAGGTCCGTCACTTGACGGGTTTCGAGTTCCGCCATGAGCGCCAGGAGAAGTTTGCGGGCGATTCCCTGGCGTTGAAACTCGGTTACGACGGCGATGCTCTCAAGCTCGGCTTGCGGCGGGATCAGGCTGACGACTGCAAAGCCCAATAGATTCGCTTCGGAGTCCTCCGCAACGAATGCGATCCGTTGCGGCCGGGCGTCGGAATGGAGAGCTTCTGCATACACGCTTCTCGCCCATTTTGGGGCATGTTCGATGTTTTTTGCGGCATCGAAAACGCGATCCAGGTCGTTTTGGGTCATGGGGCGGACTTGTACCGCCGCAGCCATTGGGTTCATGCCAGTTTCGCCGCGGCGCCCGGCTCGCCGAAGATTTCCGCGTCGGAGCGGCGCAGATAATGCCCATCCAGCAGGGCGATGTCCACATACTCGCGGATTTGGATCAACCGCGCGGCGGTTTCGAGCGCATCGGCCGCGGTCGGAGCGGCGATGCGAACGAGCTGGGCGTCCGGCCAGGCGGAAGTCAACAGCACGGATGCAGACTCATCACAGACGGCAATCCGCGAAGGCGAATGATCGACGTTGGCAAGATCGTCGGCTCCAGCCAGTAATTCCCGCGTGGCCGTACTGTCGTCGGCGAGACGCAGGAAAACTTCATGGCGATGGGCGTCGAGGGCCGACGACGTTACACCGGCTTTGCGGGCCAGCACTTCAAGCCGGGAAACAGCAACGACGGGGGTCCCCGCTGCCGTGGCGAGGCCTTTCACGGCGCTCAGCCCGACGCGCACACCGGTAAAACTGCCCGGTCCATTCACGGCGACGATACAGCCGATTTGCCGCAGGACGATTTCGGAACGAGCCAGCAGGCCGCCCACCGCCGCCACCAGGGTGGCGGAATAGCTGCGCCCCTCCAACTCTATCTGGCCGAGGATCTCGATCTCCGAGCCCCTCATTCGCGCCAGCGCCACTGACCCGGATGGCCCGCAGGTATCGATTCCCAGCAAAAGCATTGGGGTCGAAGCGGATGAGGAAGTGAGTGGCATGACCTTACCAGCATGACACAGCGGCAAACGCATCTTCCAGCCAGCGAGTAATTCACCCTGTGATCCTTTACTCTGTTCTAAGCACCTCCCGGCACCACGGTCTCCCAGGGACGGAGGAAAAGGAGCAGCCTTGGCAGCCGCGGCGGCAACACTCTCGTTCCATGACACATGGCGCCCCCGCGCCAATCCCTGGGTCATCGCCCTGACGGTGACCATGGCCACGTTCATGGAGGCGCTGGACACCTCCATCGCCAACGTCGCGATGGGACACATTGGGGGTTCGCTCTCCGCCAGCCGAGACGAAGCGACGTGGGTGCTTACGAGTTACCTTGTGGCCAATGCGGTGGTGCTGCCCATCAGCGGGTGGATCGCCAACCGGATGGGCCGCAAGCGCTTTTACATGAGCTGTGTCTTCCTTTTCACGCTCACGTCGCTGCTCTGCGGGCTGGCTCCGTCCCTGGGCGTGCTGGTCTTCTTCCGCGTGCTGCAGGGGGCGGCCGGAGGCGGTCTGCAGCCAAGCGAGCAGTCCATCCTGGCCGATACGTTTCCACCGCAAAAGCGAAGCATGGCCTTCGCCGTGTATGGCATGGCGGTGGTGCTGGCTCCGGTGCTGGGGCCGACTGTGGGAGGCTGGATCGTCGACAACTACAGTTGGCGCTGGATCTTCTTCATCAATATTCCGGTTGGGATTCTGTCGCTCTACCTCACCAACCGCGTTGTTGAGGACCCGCCCTATCTCGCCGAGATCCGCAAGCGCCGCGAAGGCGTGGATTACTGGGGCCTGGGACTGCTGGTTGTCACCATCGGCGCCTTGCAGACGATGCTCGACAAGGGGCAGGAAGACGACTGGTTCAGTTCTCGCTTCATTACGACATGCTTTGTGGTGTCGGCGGTGGGGCTGGTGCTGTTCGTGTGGCGCCAGTTCCATGTCGAACATCCCATCCTCGACCTGCGTCTGCTGGCGCAACGCAATGTGGGTACCACCATGTTCGTCATGTTCATGGTGGGTGTCTCGCTCTACTCCTCCACGGTGCTCATCCCTCAGTTTTTGCAGGAGATCATGGGGTACTCGGCCGAACAGGCGGGTATGGCGGTCTCATCGGGCGGAATTGCGCTCATGCTTTTGTTTCCGGTGGCCGGAGCGCTCGCGCCCAAATTTGACCCGCGCAAGCTGGTGGCCATGGGCTTCATCATCACGACCTTCGGACTGTATCGCATGACGAACATCAACCTGAATGTGAGCTTCGGTCATGCGGTGAGTTGGCGGGTCGTTATCGCGCTTGGACTTCCTTTCCTGTTTATTCCAATCAACACGCTCTGCTACGCCGGGATCGCGCAGGAGAAGTACAACGAGGTGAGCGGACTGTCCGCGCTGATGCGCAATCTGGGCGGCAGTGTGGGCATCAGTTTTGTGACCACGCTGCTGGCGCGTTTGACGCAGAAGCACCTGGCCATGCTCTCGGCGCACACCATCAGCGGCAATGGTCCGTTTGACGCATTGCGTTCAGGCCTGGCCGGCGCATGGTGGCAGCGTTCCGGCGGCAGCATGCCAGACGCCATGCAGCGCGCCGGCGCGCAGATCTATGGCATGGCGCAGATCCAGGCGCGGCTGCTGGCGTATGTGGATGTGATCTGGGTGATGGTGGCGCTGACCGCGATCCTGGTCCCATTGCCGTTTCTCATGCGCCGGCCGAAGAAGGCGTTGGCGGCGCCGATGGCACACTGAACCCTACAAAGAGAGAAACCAAAAGCGGAGTGCTTTTGGTCTCTCTCTTTGTCACCGTTTCGCGTTGAGCTTAAGGTTTGGCCTGCCCGGTGGCGCTTTCCTGCTTGGCAAGCTTGAAGCGGGCGCCTTCGAGCTTATGCTGGACCTTCGATACATCTCCCGGTTCCACGTCGGTCGCAGGCGTCTTCGAGAACTCAGTCAGGGAGAGCTCCCACTGCGCCGCGGCCAGCCGGATACGGCCCGTCTTCTCATACAAATCGCCCAGGTGATCGTGGACCGTGGGGTCTGTCTGGTCGCGCTCGACTGCCTGGCGCAGGTTGTCTTCGGCCAGTTCGTACTGACCCATCTTGAAGTAGGTCCACCCGAGCGAATCCAGGTAGGCGCCGTTCATGGGTTCCAGTTCCACGGCCTTGCGGATGAGTTTGAGCGCCTCAGGCAGGCGGATTCCCTTGTCGGCCAGCATGTAGCCCAGGTAATTGAGCGTCATGGCGTTGGAGGGGTCCAGATCGAGAGCCTGACGGAAGAGCTGTTCGGCCTGGTCGGTGTGTTTCTGGCGGTCGGCCAGAGAGCCTTTCAGGAAGAGCAAGTAGATTTTGTCGTCTTTCTTTGTGGATAGGGCAGTTGCCTTGTTCAGGGCTTCTTCCGCGTCTTTCCAGCGGTGAAGGCGGGTATTCATGTTGCCGAGGGCCAGCCAGACTCCCCGATCGTTGTCGGTGTTGTCCAGCAACCCTTTGGCCATGGCCAGGCCTTCGTCCGCCTTGCCCTCGTCCACCAGTTCGCCGGCCAGCATCAGCTTCAGATCGCGATCCTTGGGGTTTGCGGCCACGGCCTTGCGGGAGACCTCCACGGCCTTGTCGAACATCTTGGCGTCGCGATAGGTATCCACCTGGCCCTGATAGCCACGAACCGCCGCATCCCCGCCCATGTCCACCATCTTCTGGTAGGTGGCGATAGCCTGGTCGACCTTGTTCTGCTCGTGGTATACCGCGCCCAGCCGCTCCAGGAAGATGCCGCGGTTGTTCTTCTCTTCAGCGGTGTAAGCGCCATTGGCATGCGAGGTCTGGTCCACCATCTTTTCGTAGACCGCGGTCGCCTCATCGTATCGGCCCAGCACATCGAGCAGCAGACCCTCGTTGTAGCCAGCCTCCAGGTTGTCGGGATCCTTCTTGTGCGCCCTGCGGATGGTGGTCAAGGCCTCTTCATATTTGCCTTGGCGCCGCTGAATTTCGGCGATATGGACGAGCGCACCGGCATCCTCCGGATCGGCTGTGGAGATGTCTTTGTATTGCTTTAAAGCTGCGTCGAGCTGGTTGTCATTGAGCAGTGCCTGGCCCAGAGCGTTCATGGTGGGCACGTCGCCCGGCTGCAGGTCGGCGGCCCGCTTGTAAGCCGCGATCGAGTCCTTGGGACGTTTCAACTGCTCATAGGTGGCGCCCAGGGTGAACTCCATCCGGGCTGTCCGATCGCTTTCGGGAACGGCCTCAATCACCTTGGCCGCGCGGTCAATGTCGCCGCTCTCAACGTAAACACGGGCCAGGTTGAGTACCACTTCCTCCGACTCGGGCTCAATCCCCTGGGCGATCTTGAATTCCTGCTCGGCCTTTTGCGGCAGATGCTTAACTGTATAGAGCTGCCCCAGAACCATATGGTCCTCGACGCTCCTGGGCTGCAGCGCGACGATTTTTTCGAATTCGGCGATGGCTTGATCCAGGGTGTTGCCGGAGGGGGAGGCGGAGGACACTGAGTTTTGCTGCTCGCCCAACTGGCGCAGATAGACGCGTCCCAGCAGCTTATGCGCGTCAATGTCGTCTGGAGAATTCTTTAGCAGCTCGCGCGTCGTGGTTTCAGCCTCGCGGGCGCGGCCGGTCCGAAAATACAGGTCAGCGAGCCCGTCGTAGAGCTGCGAAGAACTGGGATCCGCATTAATGGCAGCCTTGTACTCCTCAATGGCGTGCTGCACGTACTCAGGCTTTCCCGAGTTAACCGCCTGCTCCTCGTAGAGGTTGGCCAATGCGGCGTGGAAGTACGCTTGCGCGCGGTTCGAGGGCTTCGCCTCAGGCGTAGCCGCAGCTTGTGCAGGAGCCTTGGCCGGCGCATCCTGATCGGGCTTGCCGACCAGAGGCGAGCCGGCGTTCTGAGCATAGGTGCTCAGAGCCGCCAGCGATGCAAAGGAAGATGCGGCGAGCGACAGCCAAAGGAGCGGCAAATTATTTTTTAGTCTCATGTTCTCTTTTGGGGATTCTACCTCTTAAGCCAGACGCGGAGTGATGACGCGCTGAAGGCTCTTAAGGCAGCCCAGGACGCTGGTGGAAACAAACGCCTGTTTATAGAGACGATTCTACGCGCGATTTGGGTGCCCCTGGGTCCAGAACCGAAGGGAATTTGCAGTTTTGGCTCTCAAAGCGGCCTGAGAGGCGCCAAGGCGGCGTAAAATGCCGCGACTTTCGTTCCGCGGCGGGGGGGGAAATTCAGGCCTTGACGCGTACTTCCGTAGGCAACTGCGGGAGAGCGCTTGTGGCTCCGGGGATCCAGCCGTGCTCGCGAAGAGAGAGAAGCTGGCGATAGAGAACGCCTGTCTGCCGTTCCAGACGCTCCAACTGGCGTTCCCCGGGATGGTCGGGCGGCACGGGCGGATGCATTGCATGGAATCCCGGCTCAGGCCAGGGTTGGGTTGATGGTTGGTCGCCGGCTCCGATCTGGTCCTCAAGCCATTGCAGGCGTTGATCGAGCAACTCAAGGCGGCTCTGCACTGAGGCAGACTGCTTCCAGTTCCATTCGCCATCGAAGGCTGTGAGCGTGGTGACTCCCTGGCCGAAACGCCGCAGATAGGTGACGAAAGAGGTGGCAAACTGCGCGAATGGCCTGCGGCGGGGCCAGGTCTCCGTCAGCAGCCGCTCCAGCGATTCTTCAGTGTCGTTGTGCGCCAGCCCCGTGGCCCGCCGGGCATTGGCAAGCGCTCGCGCAGACTTCGAGCGGCTTCGCCATGCCGCGGCCAGTGCCGCCAGGTAAAGGCGGTCCGCCGCGATGCTGGCGCGCAGGAATCGCGGCGCCCGATCACGTTCGTAGGCCGGGAAGAGGAACTTCATGGCCGCGACGGAGAGCACCGCCCCGGCAATGGTGTTCCCGATACGCACCAGGGCGAGTTGCCAGTCGCCCGCATACGGCATCCAGGCCAGAACGAAGGTCGGGGTCAGAAAGAATGCAAAGGCCGCGTAGCTGACAGGCATGATGGCCAGCGCCAGCAGTGCGCAGGGAAACAGGATCGCCGCCGTCACCAGTTGCGAGTGGAGCGCCATGGCCAGCAGTGCAGCCACGATACCCCCGGCCACGGTGCCGCCAATACGTTCCATCCCCCGGCGCAACGTGCCCGAAACGTGGGGTTGAAGAACAATGAGCGAGGTCATCAGCAGCCAATAACCGTGGTTGATATGCAGCAGCAAGATGATGGCCACGTCGAGTCCGCAGACCAGGGCGACGCGTGCGGCGTGGCGCAGGGTGAGGGAATCGCGGGTGAGATTTGCGGCCAGCAGGTCAAGATTCCATCCCTGGCGGAGTTGGCCGAGCCGCTCGTACACGTAGCCAAAGTGACCCGCGGAGGCAGCCGGCCCGACAGGAGCACGGTCGATCGTCCGTCCCAGGCGCAATTGCGACGCGCTTTCAATGGCGGTTTCGAGCAGCGATGCGGATTCGGCAACCTGGGCGAGCAAAAAGCGGCCGGAAGCATCCACATCGCCAAGGCAGGCTTCAATGGAGCGGGGCAGCCGATGCAATTCCTCGCATTTGGCGCGAGCCGTCTCCGAGTTTCCGCCGCGCCGGCGAACAAGCAGGGAAGCGACCCAAAGCTCGGCGTCGCGCAGTTCATCCAGGCCGGCGACGCCGCGCGCGATGCAATTGGATTTGTCTGCTGCTCCGGAAGCGGCCTGGGTCTCAAGGTGCTCGGCCAGGGCGACAGTGCGGGCAATCACCATGTCGGCACTTTCGAGCAGAACGACGAGATTGTGGCTCTGCGCGGTTTCGGACGGGTGCTCAGCGCGGACGTTGGCTACGGCTTCCCAGCCCCTCTCGACGGCTCGGCGGACGCGATACTGATGGTGCTTGGCCAGCCGGTGCCAGAGAGAAGCGCGCTGCTGTTCGCGCCGGGAAAGGTCCGCCACGGAGCCCAGGAATGAGGCAAGCTCCTTGTAGCAATCGCCAACGGCGGCACGGGCAGGCCGGTACGCATCGAGCGGCCACAGAAAGAGCGAAAGCAGAGTCGCCCACACGCCCCCGGCGAGCAGAAGAAGTCCAAGGCCAAGTGCCTCTCGCCAATTGGCCGCAGGTGCGCCGATGCCGCAGATGAAGACTACCTGGACCAGGATTCCGGCTGAACTAAAGGGCTGGCCAAGCACCGGGAGGTAGCTCCACAGGAAGCACCAGAGCACCGTGACGGGCAGCGCCCAGTACAGACTGCCGCCGACGAGTGAGCCGAGAAATACACCCGCCCCGCCTCCCAGCGAAAGAGTCGCGAGGCTGCTCATGCGCGAGCGGTAAGGTCCGCCGGTATCGGCAAGAATGGCCTCAAATCCGCCCAGCGCCGCCCATCCCAGGTTTGGGATTCCGGTCACGTCGCCCAGGACCAGCGGCGCGGAAAGGGCGACAGCCGCGCGCAGGCCTCGAAGCCAGTCCATCTGGCGCAGCAGCGCAAGCGCTTGCGTACGGAGGCGGGTCCGGTGGGGGGCGATGGGAGTCATGGTCGGTCACCAGCGATCGAGGGTGGAGCACCCGCCGCGATGCGGATCAATGACGGAAATGACGAACGCCGGTGAAGACCATCGCCATTCCGAGCTTATCGGCGGCGGCAATCACTTCGTCGTCGCGGACTGATCCGCCGGGCTGGATCACGGCCGTTGCCCCGGCGGCAGCCACGGCTTCAAGGCCGTCAGGGAACGGGAAGAATGCATCGGAGGCGGCGACGGTGCCCTGCAACGGAAGCACAGCCTTCATCGCGCCGAAACGGGCCGCATCCACACGACTCATCTGGCCCGCACCCACGCCGATGGTCTGGCCATCGCGCGCATAGACAATCGCGTTTGATTTCACGTGTTTGCAGACGCGCCAGGCAAAGATGAGGCTGCGCAGTTCTTCGGCCGTGGGCGGCCGCCAGGTGGCGACCTTCAGTTCCGACTCGTTGACGCGCTCCGTATCGGCGTCCTGCAAGAGCAGCCCGCCGGAGACGTGTTTGACCACGGGGCGCGGCGGCGCCGAACGGATTTCCACAAGGCGGAGGTTCTTTTTGGAGGAGAAGCGCTGGCGGGCCTCGTCTGTGAATGCTGGTGCGACGATGGCCTCCACAAAAAGCCTGGCGATCTCCTCAGCGGCCTCTCCGTCGACTGGCTGATTGATGCCGATGACCCCGCCGAATGCGGAGACCGGATCGCAGGCCAAAGCCTTCCTATAGGCCTCGAGAACGGTGGCGCCGGTCGCCGCGCCGCAGGGATTGGTGTGCTTGATGATGGCGACGGCGGGCAGATCGGCCGCCCCAGGCTTCAACTCCTGCGCCAGTTCCCAGCAGGCGTCCAGATCAACGAGATTGTTGTAGCTCAGTTCCTTGCCCTGGAGCTGCTTGGCGCCCGCGATGCCCAGGCCGGTGCCGTCCGCATACAGAGCGGCGCGCTGGTGGGGGTTCTCGCCATAACGCAGCGACTGAGTGAGTGGGAAGTTGATGCGGAGAGTGGTGGGGAAGGCCGCCGCGTCAGGTGCTGCCGGCTGTTCCGGCGCGGGGGCTGCGGAGATCTGATCGAGGGTGTTGGCGATGGCGGTGTCATAAGCGGCAGTGGTGGCGAAGGCCTGGCGAGCCAGGCGCCATCGGGTCTCACGGCTCAGGACGGCGCCGTGGGAGCTTTTCATCTCCTCGATCAGCGAAGGGTAATCGGCGACGCGGGTAACGATGGCGACGTCTTCGAAGTTCTTGGCTGCGGAGCGAACCATGGAGGGGCCGCCGATGTCGATATTCTCGATGAGATGACCGAAGGCCACGCCGGGCTGAGCCGCGGTCTTCTCAAAGGCATAGAGATTCACAACGACCATATCGATGGGTTCAATGCCGTGCTCGGCGACAGCAGCCTCATGCTGGGCATTGCCGCGGATGTAAAGCAGCCCGCCGTGCACGCGAGGGTGCAGCGTTTTCACGCGCCCATCCAGCATCTCAGGGAAGCCGGTCAGGTCGCTTATGTCCTTAACGTCAAGTCCTGCCTCACGCAACGCCCGTGCTGTTCCGCCAGTGGAGACCAGTTCCACATTGAAGCTGGCCAGCACCTGGGCAAACTCCACCAATCCGGTCTTGTCCGTTACGCTCAGCAATGCCCGCCGAATCTTCTTTTCCGCGCTCACGATCCGCTCCTTGCGGCTTCGCATCGTCCGGCATGATTCTTCGCCATTCCAGACGCGCGAAAGCCAAACACCAGAGTACATCCAAGAGCCGGAATGCGAGGAACGCCAAGGCGTGGATTACGAAGCATGAAAGCTGCCGCTTTGCGCATGGAGACGCTTGTGACCGGGGCACGGAACTTCGAGAAATGTTCTGCGCACCACCAGCTGACCGGAAATCAATTACTCTGAAATCATGGGAAGCACCCCCTCCGCACCCGAGATTCTGCCCCCGGGTTCCGGTTACAATCCGCATCCTCCGCCTGTACACCGCTCGCGCCGCTCCTGGCAGGCCGCGCCAGCAACCTATTTTCTGCTGGGGGTGAACTGCGCGGTTTTTCTTGCCATGACCCTGCGCGGGGTGAATCCCATGAGCCCTACGACCGGCAATCTGCTGATGTGGGGCGCGGACAACCCGGGAGCGGTGCTCTACGCCGGCGAATGGTGGCGCATTGTTACGGCGATGTTCGTGCACGTGGGCATTTTGCATCTCGCCACCAACATGTGGTGCCTTTGGAACCTGGGTTTGCTGGCGGAGCCGCTGATGGGTTCGCTGGGGGTGCTGGCGGTTTATGTGCTCACCGGCGCGGCGGGCAACCTGCTCTCAACCTTTGTGAACTGGATATCGTTCCACGGCGCACAGGGCACTTCCCAGGGCATCTTCGGCCCCGTGGGCGCGGGCGCTTCTGGCGCAGTCTTTGGAATTGCAGGAGCGCTGATTGTTCTGCTGAAGTCCACGCGATTGCCGGTGCCCCCTCTCGAAGTGAAGAAACTGCGCAAATCGGTCATTTACTTTGCCGCCATCAATCTTGTCATCGGCTTCTCCATCAGTGCCGGTACCAGCGTGATGCATGCGGGTTTGAGCATCGATAACATGGCTCATCTGGGTGGATTCAGCTCCGGATTGCTGTTTGCCATGCCGATGGTGCCCCGGCTTGGCGTGCCGCGCAAGCTATTCGAAACGCGCCTGCGCATTTCCGTGATTATGGTGATAGGACTGCTCGTGCTGTTCGGCTTTTTTCTGGCGCAGTTGCCCGGTTGAGCAGGCAGGCCAGACCTGTGCAAGAATGTGTTTTGTAAGCGGATCGTGAGAGATTCAAGTTCGCTCCAACTCTCATTTCCCGCGATGGAGGCAAACGATGAAACGCCGCGAATTTATCAAGCAAGCCGCCCTTACCGCAGCCACAGTGGCATCCGCCAGCCAGCTTCGCGCCGCTGCAAAGACGCCTGCAAATCCCATTGCCCGGCGCACCCTGGGCAAGACCGGCGAGCAGCTTTCCATCATTGGCTTCGGCGGCATCGTCGTGATGAACGAAGAGACCGGCGCCGCCTCAAACATTGTGGCTGAGGCCGTGGATCGCGGCATCAATTACTTCGACGTCGCGCCAAGCTACGGCGATGCGCAGGAGAGGCTCGGCCCGGCGCTCGCGCCTTATCGCAAAAACTGCTTCCTGGCCTGCAAGACCGAGGGCCGCACGAAAGACGACTCGCGCAAGCAGCTTGAGGAGTCGCTTCGGCTTCTGAAGACCGATCACGTCGATCTGTACCAGTTTCATGCGCTGACCAAGATGACGGAACTGGACAAGGTTCTGGGGCCAGGCGGCGCGATGGAAACGATGGAAGCCGCGAAGAAGGAAGGGAAGATTCGCTACATCGGCTTCTCTGTCCACTCGGCGGAGACGGCGCTGGCGGCGATGGACCGCTACAACTTCGACACGGTGCTTTTCCCGGTGAATTGGGTGCTGTTTACGCAAGCCGGGTTCGGGCCGCAGATCCTGAAGCGCGCGCAGGAAAAGAAGATGGGCATCCTGGCGCTGAAGGGCATGGCGAAGACCGTTTGGTCCGCCGACCAGAAGGAGAATCATCCGCAGCCGAAGTGCTGGTATCAGCCGGCGGCGTTCCCGGATGAGGCATCGCTTGGGCTGCGCTGGACCCTGGGCCATCCCGTGACGGCGGCGATTCCGCCGGGAGATGAGAAGTATTTCCGGCTGGCGATGGATGTGGCGCAGAACTATAAACCGTTGGAAGCCCACGAAGAGCAGGCTCTGTTGAGTGGCGGCCACGGGGTCGAGCCTATCTTCCATCTCGGTAACGACGTGTAGCCGCAGGGTAGACCGAAACCACTGAGCCGGCTTATTGCAGGTTCCCGAGGGCCGAGTCTATCGTGCCGCGGATGTCGCGAACTTTCTTACCATGGCCAGCAGCAGCTTGCGGTCGCCATCGCTCAAGTTGCTGGAGTAGCGTCGTATCTGGGAGAGAAAGCGCAGTTCATCGTCAGAGAGTTTCTGAGTGTTCAACTGGCGCCCGAGCGAGTCATCCACGAAGAACTGAGAAATGGGCAGATCGAGAGCTACTGCAATCTTCGACAGCGTGTCGAGCGACGGCACGGTGTGGCCGTTCTCTACGCGAGAAAGGTAGCAGCGCAGCAGACCAGTTTTCTTCTCAATATCCCCCTGCGACAACCCGCGCTGAAGGCGGTGAGCGCGAATCGTAGTACCAATTTTCATTGCAGGCACAATCCTGTTCGATTGCCGACTGACCAGCATCCCCCGCAGCAATCACAAAGATGTTAACTCAAGAGTTAACATGTACGGTTGCGGAAATGCAAGGGCAATCATTACTAATTCTCGTTCCTAAAGTAACCACAAGCGGCGGGTCCCGATTTTCCAAAACCTCTTCTAATGTTTTAGGTTTTCTGCGAAAAAGCGGTCGACTCGCGCCAGCGCGTCTGCGGCGTCGTCCGGACGGTAGCCTGTCTTGTTGTTCGGATTCTCAAAAGCGTGGCCGGAATCGGGATAGATCTTGGCGTCGACGGGCTTGCCCAGCGACTTCATCGAGGCCTCGAAGGCATGAACCGCTTCGGGCGGAATACCCTGGTCCTTGCCGCCGAAGTTGCCCAGCACCGCCGCATGAATCTTTCCGAGCGCCGTCTTGTCGGTGGCCAAAGCGCCATAGTTGATTGCGACTGCCTTGAGCGAAGGCGCGGCAATGGCAAGTTGCAGCGCATAGCCGCCGCCCATGCACCAGCCTTCAGACCCAATACGATCGCGTTTCACATCCTTGCGTCCTTGCAGATAGGCAACCGCCGCAGTCAGATCGCGGACACCCTGATCCTGGGGCAGACCGCGCATGAGTTCATGGGCGGTTTCGGGATCATTGGCCACTTTGCCGCGGTAGAGGTCGACAGCCAACACTACATAGCCTTTAGCCGCATACCCGGCTGCTTCCTGCTTGATCCAGTCGTTGAGTCCCCACCACTCGTGAATCAAAACCAGGGCGGGATGCGGACCGGCGCCTTGAGGCAGGTAGAGAATGCCCTGTGCCGTGCCGTCGCCGCTGGGGAAGGTGACTGCCTGCTGGGCATGTGCGTTCGCAGCTACAAAGGCAAGCAGCAGCGCCACTACGCAGAGTGAGAGACGAAGAGCTTTCATGGAGAGACCTCGATTTGATGACGATTCTCTTCCCAAAAAGACTCGTCTCGCGACAGATTTTTAACGAGATGAGCGATTCCCTCTATTGGATTGTCATTGTAGGGTGCGCAGGGTGTGAATCCCATCGACAGATAGAGCTGGTGGGCGGCAGCCATGGAGGCTGGAACGGTGTCGAGATAGATGGCTTTACGGTTAGCGGCACGGGCGCGATCGACGACCGCCAGCGCCAGTGCATAACCGAGCCTGAGTCCACGTGCGCCCGGACGCACCCACAGCCGCTTCATCTCCCAGGCATCGGGCGTCCCCTCGGCAGGCAGCGCGCGCCACGCAATGAATCCCATCGGCTCGTTACCAACCTGGGCAATCAGGGAGCCGCCGCCTTGCTCGATGTAGCTGAGTGGCAACCGGGCCGCCTCCTTTTCAAGCGAGCCAAAGCAAAACCGTGCCGCTCCGGGCTGGGAGACCACGAAATGGCCATACTCAAGCAACAATTCGCGCGCGTGTGCAAGGGTGGCGGCGGGAGTGGCGATTGTGATTTCTTCCAACCGAAACTGCTTGTTTTCGGCATCCATGGTGGCCATAGAGCCAGTCTACGACGATCCGCATGTTAACCCGTTGCGTAAACCTTCATCGTCCGGTATCCGTCTCTTTCAACACGAGAGTAAGAAACTGAGGACTATGGATGCGGCTAAGGGCCATGGTGTGGACAGTTGCGCTGGGCATGTTTGCGGCCGGGGCCGTTGCCTCGGTTGCGCAGAGTCCCTTGCCTGCTGCGGCGCAAAATGGCGCATCTCCGGGCACCGTCACCCCGCCTGCCGGCGCCTCAACTGCAGCTCTGCCCGCGAATGCTCAGCCCGGCGCAACCCCTTCAGGCGGGCAACTGCACGGAGTGGTGAAAAGCGGGAAAGTCCCTCTGCCCGGGGTCACATTGACGGCACAGAATACGCTGACGGGCAAACGGTTCTCTACCACGACCGACGTTACCGGGGCGTGGTCGATGACGATTCCGCAAAACGGCCGCTACGTTATCCGAACGCAGTTCGCGGCCTTTGCCATGGGTTCGAAGGAAGCTCTGCTGAACGCTGCGAGCCACGATCAGACCGTCAATTTCGACCTGATGCTTGCCTCGCGGGCCGCTGCCGAGGAACAGAAGCAGGAAGGCCAGGCCTCGCAGGTGTCGCAGGTCATTCGCCAGTTGGCGGGGAACGGGGCGCAGAGCCTGAACCTGGTGAGCGCCCTGGTGGGCGATACCGAAGCCGCCACCCCGGGAATGGCGGGCGCCAGCGGAGCCTCGCTGCCAGCGGTCGCAGGCAACTCGGACTTTAGCGGGGAATCGGTGGCGATCACCGGTCAAACCGGCACAGTAAGTCCGTTGGCGGGCGTGGACATGGATCGACTGAGGGACGTGATCGAGACCATGCGGGCCCAAAACGGGGGCCAGGGTCCCGGCGGCTTTTTTGCGGGCGGTGGTGGTCCAATGTTCATGATGGGTGGGCCCGGTGCCTTTGGTGGTGGATTTGGCGGCGGTAGACGCGGCAACTTCCGCAATTTCAACCCCAGCCAGCCTCACGGTGCCTTTTTCTGGACGGGCAGCAACTCCGCACTCGATGCGGTGCCGTTCAGCCTGCGCGGCCAGCCGCAGGATCTACCTGCTTCCGGTACCAACCGCTTCGGGCTCACGCTGATGACGGCTCCTTACCTGCCGGGCCTCACTAAGCCCAGTGGTAAAGACTCCATGTTCCTCACGCTTTCCGGCGTCCGCGACTCAACACCGCTGGACGAGTACGGCACGGTGCCCACCGTTGCAGAGAGGTCAGGGAACATTCCCGGCCTCGCCGCGCCGATCACTCCTGTTCCCGAGGCGGCGGCGCTTTTGAAATACATGCCCGAGCCGAATCTTCCCGGCGTCGCGCAGAACTATCATTTGCTGACCACCGCGCAGTCGAACACTACGCAGACCGGCATCCGCTACATGCGCAGCCTGGGCGCAAACTCAACTCCCTTCGGCGGCTTTGGCCGCGGTGGTGGCGGAGGCCGCGCTTCACAGCAGAACCAGGGGCTTCGGCAGAGTATCAGCGCCAATTACAACTGGAGCCACACGGCCACGGACAACGTGAACCTCTTTCCCCAACTGGGCGGCAAAACATCTTCGGACTCGAACTCGCTTCAGGCGGGCTACACCATCGGTTATCACAAACTGACCAACATCCTGAATGGGAATTGGAACCGAAGCAACAGCCGCGCCACCAACTTCTTCACCAATGTCTCCGATGCTGCTACGCAGTTAGGAATCCTGGGGCCGAACAGCAGCCCGCTAAACTCGAGCGCGCTCAACTATGGCTTGCCCAACGTAACGCTCAGTAGCTTCACGGGGCTCAACCAGCAGCAACCGAAGTTGGCGATCTCGCAGACGATCTCGCTGTCTGAAACCTTGAGCTGGATTCACGGCACACATAACCTGCGCTTTGGCGGCGACTACCGGCGTGTCCACCGCGACATTCTCGGCGGCTCCAACTCAACCGGAAGCTTCTATTTCACGGGCTACTACACCGGCTCCTCGCTGGGGGATTTTCTGCTCGGCATGCCCCAGGAGACCTCCATCGATTCTTCCGTGGCGAAAAGCTATCTGCGCGAAGATGTCTTCGACCTCTACGCCGTAGACGACTGGCGAATCAGATCCAATCTCAGTTTCAACATCGGCATTCGCTATGAGTTCTTTGCGCCCTACACGGAGAAGTACGGTCATCTTTCCATGGTCGATACCAATCCGGGCGCGGGCTTTACGAGCTTGGGGCAGGTGCAGGCGGGTGGGGTTGGTCCCGGTAACGGCAGGCTTCCGGGCTCGCTGATCTATCCCTTCCGCCTGGGCTTTGCTCCGCGCCTGGGCATGGCCTGGCGGCTGCCCAAACAGACCGTGATCCGCGCCGGCTATGGCATCAATTACACCAATAGCCAATATGCGACCTTCGCCACCACGATGGCGCACCAGCCGCCTTTCGCTAACTTGCAGACGAACGAAGTATCGACTGCGTGCGCGAATCCCGCGGTTGACTGCCTGTCGCTGGCCGATGGATTTCCCGCGCCCGACGCACTCGGCAACTATGCTCTCGATCCCCACTACAGGCTGCCCTATGTGCAGGTGTGGAATGTCGATATCCAGAAGACACTCCCCTGGGGCGTCGTGATGAATGCGGGATACAACGGATCGAACGGGCAGAACCTCGACGTTACAATTGCTCCCCGCTCCACGCTGGATAGTCCCGCCACGGATCCGGGGAATCTTCTCTTCAACTATGAGCAAGCCGCTGCATTTTCAAATTTCAATGCGGGCACACTGCGACTGCACAAGCGGCTCTCGAACGGGATCGCGCTGGGTGCGAATTACAAGTACTCGCATGCCATTGACGATGCCGGATCGGTGGGCGGAACCTCGACCGTGGTTGCGCAGAATTGGCAGGACATTTTGGCCGAGGAGGGGAACTCGAGCTTCGATCAACGGCATAAGGTTACCGGATCCTATCTCTACGAGTTACCGTTCGGCAAAGATAAGTTCTGGGTTACTTCCGGCAAAGCCTCGCACATCCTTGAAGGCTTCTCGATCTCCGGCAGCTTCACGTTTGCCACCGGGTTCTCACTTACTCCGAGTTATCAGGCGACTGTGTCCGATGTGGCGCGGGGGACAGCCGGCACCCAGCGCCCCGATCGCGTTCCTGGAATTTCTGTTGGAGCCGGCGGAGGCTCATTGAAACAGTGGTTCAACACCGCGGCCTTTACCACTCCCGCGGGCTTGTATGGTACCGCCTCGCGCAATTCAATCACCGGCCCAGGAACGATCCAGAACAATATGTCACTTTCAAAGACCATGCAATTCGGCGATACGCGCAGCATGGAGATTCGCGCCACGGCCAACAATGTCTTCAACACCGTGCAGTACTCCGGCGTGGACACGACGCTTTACTCGGGAGCGGAAGCCGCGCGTTCTCCGTTCGGGCAAGTTACTTCAACCGGTGCAATGCGGCAGTTTCAATTTTCGGCACGATTCAGGTTTTAGCAAGTTAGTTTCCTGGAGAGTCAAAGTCAGATCAGGTTAGTGGATCAGAAGAACGATTTGGACGGGATTGAATGTCGGTTCGGGTACAAAAACTGGTCGCAGCACTGGCGGTTCTTTCGCTGACTGTTCCGATTGCAGCGCAAACTGCCGCCGGGACGTCCGTTGCGCCGTCTCAGAATTCGCAGCAGGACTCCTTTGTCTTCAAGATGAATGCCGAACTTGTGCTGACGAACGTAGTGGCGCGCGACGCGAAGACCGGCGAGGTGGTGCGCGGCCTCAATCAAAGCGACTTCAGTGTCTTTGAGAACGGCAAAAAGCAGCAGATATCCACCTTCGATTTTCAGAGCGTCGATATGGCGAAGCCGCTCACCGAGGCAACGATCAGCGGGCTTGCCGCGGGAGGCAGGAGCGCTGCCACCAGCACCCCGACGGTGGCGCGGCCCGAGGACCTGCGCAATCACCGGCTGATCGTGATGTTCTTTGACCTGAGTTCGATGCAGCCTGAAGACCTGGATCGCGGCGTCAGCGCCGCCAAAGATTTTTTGCGAACTAAGATGCAGCCGGCCGATCTCATCGCGCTGGTTTCCCTTGGCGACACGCTGAAGGTGGACCAGGATTTTACGGCGGACAAGGACACTCTCATCAACGAAGTTGGCATCTACAACGGCACTGAGGGTCAGGGCTTTGCACAGGGCGCTAACGCGAACACCAACCAGGTGGAAGACGCTACTGACTATACGCCCGACGAAGGTGAGTACAACGACGTCAACACCGACCGCGAACTCTTCGCCCTTCGCGCCATTTCCAAATCGCTTGAGAAGATCGACGAGAAGAAATCGCTGCTCTACTTTTCCGGCGGCATCTCCCGTGACGGAATTGAAAATCAGGCTTCGCTGCGCTCTGCCGTGAATGCCGCTGTGCGCGCCAACCTGGCAATTTACAGCGTAGACACGCGCGGCCTGCAGGGAGTAATGCCTCTTGGTGATGCTTCCACTGGGAGCCTGCGCGGCACCGGGGCCTACAACGGCGCCGCGCTCAGCAATAACATGAGCGCGAACTTCGACACGCAGGAAGTGATGGCCACGCTCAGCTCCGACACGGGCGGCAAGGCTTTCTTCGATTCCAACGATTTTGCACCGGCGTTCGCTCAGGTGCAGCGAGACACGTCGGCCTACTACGCCATCGGATTTCGATCGAGCAATCCTGTGCGCGACGGCCGCTACCGCAAGCTCATTATCAAGCTGAATCGGCCCGGCGTGAAGCTCGAATACCGGCCCGGATACTATGCGCCGGCAGACTTCCAGCACTCCGGAAAGGAAGACCGCGAACGCGATCTTGAGGAGCAGCTCGCCAGCGATCTTCCCGCCACCGACATGGCTGTTTACCTTGATGCCATGTACTTCCGCCTCGACGAGAATCGCTTCTATGTCCCGGTCTCGCTCATCGTACCGGGATCACAGATTCCTTTCGTCAAAGGCGGCGACAAAGATAAGGCGACGCTCGACATCATCGGCGAAGTGATCGATGAAGTGAAGAGGCCCATTGGCCACGCACGCGAAACCGTCAAGCTCAACCTGGACCCGTCATTGCAGGCGCGCCAGAAGAACATTCAATACACCACCAGCTTCAACCTGCCGGTGGGGAAGTATCACCTGAAGTTTGTGGTGCGTGAAAATCAGACCGGCCGCATGGGTTCGTTTGAAGCTGACATTACATTGCCGGACATGAAGAGGAGTCCGCTCAAGATGAGCTCGATCGTTCTGGCTTCACTCAGGCATGCCAGCACGCAACAAAGCCCATTAGTCCGAGGCGGTCAAGAGTATGTGCCGAACATCAGCCACGTCTTTCGCCAGGATCAGCACCTCTACCTGTTGTATGAAGTGTACGGACCGGCGCGAGAAAAGCCGGCGGAGAATCAGCCAAAAGGGAAGAAGCCCGGCGTCAACCTGCTCAGCAGTCTCGAACTCATCCAGGGATCGACAAAAGTGTATGAGACCCCACTGGTACAGGCCCGGGCGATCAACGTAGACGGCCGCGATGCAGTTTCGATCGAACTCGATGTGCCGCTTGCGAGTCTGAAGCCCGGACCCTATGTATGCCAATTGAATGTCATCGACGATGCAGGGGGCAGCTTCGCGTTTCCGCGATTCGCAGTGCTTGTCCGAGAGCCGACTCCAGCAACGCCTCAGCCTGCCGCAGGCGGAACTGCGCCTCCCGTTGGCGGATTCGCTCCTTAAACTGCGCCGGCTTTTCCGTCGGAGTCCGAGCCGGCGAGTCCATAAGGACAATGACGGCATCCGGAGCCGCAGCAGGATCCGCGCTTCAAATGATACTGCGCAGTGAAGACCATGTTCGGACCTTCAAAGTAATAGTCTTCCGGGTCGAGCGCAGGCGCGGCCGGCTTCTCTGCGTCCGTTTGATTCAGATCCATGCACCTATTGTCGCGGATTCGCCCACGATGGCACTAGTTCTTTCCACCATATGCTGGAAACACAGTGTCGATCAGCGCGGACCGCAGGATCTGGCGCAGATCGGTGTTGGGATCGGGCTCAGTATTTGACTGTGGATGCAGCGCGGTCGACGCGGGCGGAGCGCCGCTATTCGTGGTGTTGACAGCCAGGATGCTGGCGCTATGTCCCGATGGATCGAGGAATAGCTCCGCCGAAAATCCGCCTTGATCGCCATCGTGATAGACGTAGCGATGGCCGCCGGCCTCTATCACAAAGAATCCGAGTCCCATCCGCGGCTGCGCTCCATGTGGGCCGGCAGTGTAGGGTGTCGGAGCTCGGCCGGGCTCTGTAACGGGCAGTACGCCGGTCCAAGCCTCTTCAAGAGAACTTCGTTTGAGAACCACCTCATACATGGGATTGGCCGGGTCGCCGAGCAGAAAGCGCAGGTACTTTACCATGTCCGGTATTGGTGCTTTCAATCCGCTGTTCGACGTGGTGATGCCCGTGTCGAAATTGAATGGTTGCGGCGTGAGTGTAGTTCCGCTGCGCAGGTAACTTGCCGAAAGATGGCTCTCAAGAAAGTAGGGTGCGCGATCGAAGTAGCTCGCAGTCATGCCGAGCGGCTTAAGAATGTTCTTGTCGATGTAAACTTCGAAGTCATCGCCGCTGAGACGCTCAATGACTTGCCCAAGAAAAACATAGCCGAGATTGGAGTAACTCCAGCGGCTACCGGGCTTGAATGCAATGTGGGTGTAAGGCAGCATGGCCTCCACCTGGGTCCACCGGGTGGGTTCGAAGGGCTGCCAGTCGCAGTTCGCCGCATCGTCGCAATCCCACGGCCATGTGGGATTGCGAAATCCCGCACTGTGTGTCAGCAGATGTCGAATCGTGATGGCCTCGATCGAGCCGTAGGCGTTGTGCACCTGGCGCAGTTCCGGTACGTAGCGCACCGCGGGGTCATCGAGCGTCAGGAGCCCTCGGTCGCGCAACTGCAGAATGGCGATGGCCGTGAAGGTCTTGGTGATTGAAGCCCAGTTATAGGCTGTCTCTGTGTCCACCCTTTGGTGATTCTCGCGGCGCGCTTCTCCGAATGAAAACTGCGTTGCCGAAGCTTGCCCGTGCACAAACGCAAATCCTCCGCCGGCAACGCCCTGCTGTGTGAGCACAGTGTCAAAGCGAGAATGGAATGCATCCATCTGGCTGTGAGCAATCGAAGGCAACAGGACGGCCGATGTGAATAGAACAAGCGCAGGGAAGATGAGACACCGGGTCAGCATGGTGCCAATGATACAGGCGCGTCTAGAGTTTTTGCGCTTTGGGCGGTGAAACAAGAATGGGCAGAATGGTTGAAATAATCATGATTCCGGCGATGACATGCAGACCGCTGGTATAAGATCCGCTCGAGCGCAGCATATAAGCGATGAGCAATGGGCCGAACGCGCTTGCAGCGCCCCATGCGGTCAGCATCAAACCATAAATTGGGCCGACATTTCTGGTTCCGAAATAGTCCGCGGCAAAGGCCGGCATGGTCCCGAATCCTCCTCCGTAGCACATCAGGATAATGAAGGAGACAATCGTCAGGACCAATGCAGACGTGAGAGAGGGGAGTATCCAGAAAAGTCCAAACTGCATAAGGAACATGATTGCAAAGGTCCAGCGACGGGTGATGGTATCGGAGATCCATGCCCAGAAGATGCGTCCTACCGCATTGCCAATGCTGACGATGCCCACCATGCCTGCGGCCACAACTACGCTGACCCCGGCAACTTTCTGGAACAAGGGTGATTCCTGCGAGATGAGCGATATTCCAGCGGAGGTGTTTAGAAATAGCAGCATCCAGAGAGCCCACCATTGCCACGATTTCAGCGCGCCGCCTAATGTGTAGTCCCTGGCAGCACGTTGTGCTTTCTGCGTTGCGCTTGGCGCCCAACCTTCCGGCTTCCATCCGTCAGGTGGATTTTGCATGAAGTAACCGGTGGACATTGTGACCACAAGGTAGCCGATGCCCAAATAGGCGAATGTCTGCATGACCCCGACGTTTTGGATCAAGCGCGTGGCCAAAGGCGCAGTTACGAGGGCTCCCGCGCCAAAGCCCCCCACCGCGATACCCGTGATGAGACCCCGCCGATCAGGAAACCACTTTACCAACACGGCAACCGGGACGATGTAACCAAAGCCAAGTCCGATGCCTCCGATCACTCCATAACTGAGATACAACCACCACAATTTGAAGGCTGAAAAGCTGGCAAGAAACACGCCCAGACCATACAGAAACCCTCCTGTAAGAGCGACAACGCGAGGGCCCTTCTTGTTCAACCAAAGTCCTCCGAAGAAGGCCGCGATACCCAGCACGGAGATGGAGATGGTAAACGTCAGCGTTACCTGCGCGATGGACCAATGGAACTGGGTGGAGAGTGGATTCCGGAAAACGCTCCATGCGTAGACGGCGCCAAGAGCCATCTGCAATAGAAATCCGGCTGCGGCGATCCCCCAGCGATTTGCGATTGACATACTCTCTCCCTCCAGTTTTATGTTTTGTCTCTGTTTCAGTAGTGCTCAAAGTTCCGGAGTCTGATTGTTGGATACGAGTTCGTTATGCGGAAGGCAGAGCTATTTGGGAGTATTCGCCTTCGTTGTTCACGGAGTGCCTTGCTCAAGAAATCTGGGCCAGCAGAATCTTCAGCCAAAGAAAGTGGAAGCGCCATGGCCGCTAAGGGCTCGGGGGCAGGCAACGGAACCCGCCTGAATACACAACAAAGCGGCGTCCGCGCAGGAAGCCGACCAGGGTAAGACCGAGTTCTCGAGCTAGCTTGACGGCCAGGCTGGACGGAGCCGAGATCGAGGCAAGAATCGGAGTGCCGGCCGAAAGCGCTTTTTGCACGATTTCGAATCCGCCTCTGCCGCTGACCATCAGCACATGATGCGCGAGCGGAACCATTCCTTGAAGCAGCGCCCATCCCACAACCTTGTCGACCGCGTTGTGACGCCCAATGTCTTCGCGCAACTGGAGCAACTGTCCGCTTTTATCAAAAAGAGCCGCCGCATGCAGTCCACCTGTCTGGCCGAACACAGCCTGTTCTGCGCGGAGAGTGTCAGGCAAATGGCACAGTACGTCTGGATCGAATCGGAAGTCGGAATTCGGCTGCCGCAATCCGCGCACGCGAATGGCCTCAATAGAGGCTTTGCCGCAGATACCGCAACTGGAGGCGGCGAAGAAGTTTCTCTGCAGGTCCGCAGGCTCGAAGGAGGTTCGGGTTAATTCCACTTCAACCACGTTGCTCTTGGAACCATTCTGAGACGCCGCAGCCCGAAGTGCGACGATCTGGTCGGCTGACTCGATGATTCCTTCCGTCAGCAGAAATCCAGCCGCAAGTTCAACGTCGTGCCCGGGGGTACGCATTGTCACAGTCAGTGGAACTTCGCCCAGCCGGATTTCAAGTGGCTCTTCCGCTGCAAGGGAATCCTGCAAGGATAAGACACTGCCGTTTTCCCATTCCGTTACCTGGGTGAGTTCGACGCTTCGTGCAGGTGCCCGCATTCGGTCTCCTCAAATCGCTGATCGACGATCAAGCACACCCCGGAGGTCTGTCAAGGTGGAGCGGACCCGGGTGTGGTTGAACGATGACAGGGCTGTTGAGATGCGGCCCCGCTCTTCGATAGCATCTAAGAAATAGATGCGGTCGCCTGGTGATCATTTTGCAGACCCCATCGAAAAGGAAAAAGATGAAGTTGCGAATCGCCGGAAATTCGATCCGGCTGCGCGTATCACCTTCAGAGGTGGAGCGACTGCTGAAGAACAGCCGGATCGAGGAAACGATCCATTTTGGCATCGAAGAGGACGCTAAGCTGACCTACGCGTTGGAACATGCTGGGCATGTACTCGATATGACACTGCGCCATCGACCCCAGGAAGTTGCGATTGTAGTTTCTACGAAAGACGCCAGGGACTGGGCTGGGGGTGAGCAGGAGGGTTTGTATGGCGAAACCGGGGTCGGCGACACGAGGTTGGAACTAGTGGTCGAAAAGGATTTTGCCTGCCTGGATAAGTCGGAGGGTGAAAATATCGATACTTATCCGCACCCGAAACAGGGAGCGTCATGCTGACGCCGCGTCCCCGGTAGGCCACGCTTCCGTTCCAGACGATCCAAAAGTAACTGTGAGAGGGACCAGAATCGCTTAGTTTCTCTGCCAGGGGCTCGGAACAGCGACTTTGGGGGCGGGCAGCGACACGACGGCGGAGTGGGTCTTGGCAGCCCAATCCTCAGACATCTTCCTCTGCGAGGCAGCGAGCGCCACGAAAGAGTCTAGAGGGGGGAGATCGGTAAGGACGTTCTCATCCCAGTGCCGAAAAATGCTCCTCAGAATCAGTTTGAAGTCGGAGGCAAAGGTGGAGCGGGCCATGTACTCGTCATCGAGCTGCTGCTTGGCCGGGATCACGACAGAGTGGTAGTAGTTCTCGAGGTGGTTGGTGGGAACTGAGGAAAGAGCCACTTCTTCGCGCGCGAAAACAATGGTGGCTCCGCCGGTGAGACCCGGTCGGCAATGAAGATACGCTGCCTGGTGCTGGGGCAGCTTAGGCCGCGGACCAACGATGCTCATATCACCACGGATGACATTGATGAGCTGAGGTAATTCATCCAACTTCCAGCGCCGCAGAAAAGGACCAACCGGAGTAAAACGCTGATTGACAGAGGTGGTGACGGCTGGGCGCTTCACAGTCTTGCAGTCAATGGGCATGGTTCGGAACTTCAAGATGGTGAAAATACGGCCGTTACGTCCCATGCGTTGTTGGCGAAACAGGACTGGGCCGCACGATGTCAGGCGCACTGCAAGTCCGATAGCCAAAAATACCGGAAGAATCACGGGCAACGTAAGCAATACGCTTGCCACATCGAAAATGCGCTTGCGTGCAGAGCGGGACCAGCGGCTGAGGTACCTTGATCCGCGATGGCCGGCTTGATCAATGGGCGTCACTGTCCCGTGAGTCGTAGAACGAGCATCATCCCCTACGCCATGATCTTTCCTTCGAGAACCTGGAAATGGCGTGGGCTCAGGGACACATGGAATGCCCGGATTGGCGCTCATTCTACCTCCGAAAGATTACGACAAGATTACGACGACTTTCATCTTGACGAAGAACAAGGCTCTAAACGATGGCCCAATTCGTGGCGTTCACACTGCGAAAACTGTTGAGCTGCCTACGTCCCGATTATTACTTTTAACTGCAGGCATTTCCCCGTCAGATTGTCCTTTAATTTCCCCGAAGTAACACGATATCATCCTTGGCTCGGTTGCTGTCGGGAAGGTCGGTTAATTTTTCAGACGGATGACTATGTGCAGATACCATGCCTTGTAAATCTCGTCTTTCGCTATCCGCCTAAGTCCGGGTAGAGAATAAAATCCATGTTTTGATTAGCCTCTCAATTATTTGGTGCTAGTGTGTTCATCGCATTCTCCAAATATGATGGTCGAGGCCGTGCTCAAAATGTGAACTATTACGCTTAGGATAGTCCGACTGGGAACTTGGAGCAAGCCATTTCCTTTACGGACAGGGCTTTCGGACTCCTTCAGAGGGCCCAGTGCCCTTTTTTGAACCATTACCAAACCGGGAAGCAACCTCCGGCAAGGATCCAGGTGGAATGAAAATGGGGGCTATCTCTTTGGAACCTCAAACTTGCGGGGACGATAGGTCGGGCAAAGGAAGAGGCCATTCCAGATGCGTCGCCACTGGGGCGAGAAGAATCCCCATAACTTGGAGCGGTGATTCGGGGACTGCCCTAAGCTTCGGAACTCGTGATTCGATAGATCTTGCGCCTCTCATTAGGATCTCCCGTCGTGCTAGACTCGTGGCATATGAAAGCTCCGCAGTTCGGCAGGGGCACAAGAGACTGCAGGGTTCGCTCAGTCCACTGTCGACCCATATCTCGCGTCGGTTTATTCGGGTTTTCAATCCTATTATTTTCGCTATCGGTACCATTCTTCGCTCAACAGTTGCCCCAAAGCAACACCCAGCAGGGTAGCAGTCAAGATTGCTCCGATCCTCTGCAGTCGGGAAGTTCTGCGTGTACCGGGCAAAACAACTCGTCCATGTATCCGGGACTGAATAACTCCCCAACGGGCGGGTCTCTCCCTGGTGATGCCGGTACGCAGCCGCGGATACCAGGCAGCTACAGTGACACCGAGAATCTCTCTCGCCAGTCCTCCAATCGATATCAGCCTTCTCAGGAAAGGGTTCCGCTGGAGCCGCTGACTGAGTTTCAGAAGTTTGTCGCCTCCACCACGGGAAAGGTTTTGCCTATCTACGGAGCCGGACTTTTCAGGAGGGTTCCCTCAACGTTTGCGCCGCTGGACCTGACCCCGGTTCCATCCGACTATTTGGTTGGCCCTGGAGACGAGCTACGCATCCGTGTTTGGGGACAAGTCACGTTTCAGGCCGATGTCCGGGTTGACCGTTCTGGCGAGGTCTATCTTCCGCACGTCGGTCCGGTGCATGTGGCCGGCATGCCTTTTTCGGCACTGGACGGGCATCTGCGGGAGGCGATCGCTCGTGTCTACCGCAATTTCGATTTGACCGTGGATGTGGGCCAGATTCGGGCCATTCAGGTGTATGTAGCGGGACAAGCGCGGCGCCCCGGGGTGTATACCGTCAGTTCGCTCAGCACGCTGGTCGATGCTCTGTTTGCCAGCGGTGGCCCATCGTTGCAAGGTTCGATGCGCCACATTCAGTTGCGCCGAGGCAGCACAGTTGTTACGGATTTCGACCTCTATAACCTGCTTTCGAACGGCGACAAATCTAAAGACGTGCAGCTCTTGTCCGGCGACGTCATTTTTATTCCGGCAGTGGGCCCAATGGTGGCGCTCAACGGCAGCGTACGGAATCCGGCCATCTACGAGTTGCGCGGAGATGAATCGCTGGCAGAGCTCATTGCGGATGCCGGGGGTGTTTCCGCTGTCGCGGCGGAAGCAAGGGTCTCGATCGAACGTATTGAAGATCATCACGATCGACGCTCCATGGAGGTGGCATACGATCAGGCAGGCCTGGCGACCCGAATGGCGGACGGCGATCTGGTCTATGTCTACTCCATCGTGCCGGCCTATCAAAAGACGGTCATCCTCAGGGGAAACACGGCGAATCCGGGCCGTTTCGCATGGCACCCCGGAATGCGTGTGAGTGAGTTGATTCCCGATAAGGACTCGCTCATTACCCGCAACTATTGGTGGAGAAGGACCCAACTGGGCTTGCCTGCACCTGATTTTGAACCTGTCAACGGATTCGGACAGATGCGGCAGCCTGCCGACAATCAGCCGATTACCCTCAAGCCGCCTCCTGCCAAATCTGAGAATTCTCCTAACCAGCCGGCGTCATCGCAGGATCAGTATCCGAACCCGCAGGATCAGTATCCGAACCTGCAGAATCCCAACCCGCTGGACAGTTCCGGAACGGAGATGTCCCAATCGGCAAACCAGCAGGGAGCAAATCTGCAACAGAACGGCTACCTTCAGCAAGACGGTTTCGGTCTGCAGCAGGGGCAGGGTGGATTCCAGGTGAATCGGAGTCTGACCGCTGACCAACGCGGCGGCAGCGGATCTCTGGCCGCCGCTCAGGCGAACAGCGCAACCCGATTTTCGTCTTCCCCGCAGCGAACCGAGACTTTACTCCTTGCTCCTGAGATCGACTGGAATTTTGCCGCAATCGAGAGACTGCAGCCCGACAACCTGAAAACGACGATTATTCCTTTTGATCTTGGGAAGCTTGTTCTGCAACATGACGCGTCTCAGGATCTAGAACTTCAGCCAGGGGACGTACTTTCTATTTTCTCCGAGGCGGATATTCGCGTGCCAATCGCTCAGCAGACCAAACTGGTGAAGTTGGAGGGCGAGTTCGTACACGCCGGAGCCTACACGGTTGAGCCGGGCGAAACCCTGCGCCACCTGGTGGAGCGTGCGGGCGGGTTCACGCCCGATGCCTATCTATTCGGTTCGGAGTTCTCTCGCGAATCCACTCGCGCAATTCAACAGGCTCGAATCGATGAATACGTGCGGAGTGTGGACATGGAGATGCAGCGCGGCAGAATGGCATTGGCAGCGGCCGGCATGACGTCGCCGCAAGATCCGACCAGCGCCACTGCGGCTCAGGCCAGCGAACGGGAACTGCTTGCAAGCTTGCACAGAATACGCGCGACGGGACGTATAGTCCTGGCGTTCAAGAGTGACAGCAGCGGTACCGCTGGGCTGCCGGACATCGCCATGGAAGATGGAGACAGATTTGTCGTCCCGTCGCAGCCGGCGAACATCAATGTGGTCGGCGCAGTTTACGACCAGAATTCGTTTTTGTATCATCCGGACCGGCACGTAAAAACGTATCTTCAAATGGCCGGAGGCCCCAATCGAAATGCTGACGCGAGGCATGCATTTGTCATTCGCGCCGACGGAGAGGTCATCAGCCGCAGTTCGCAAGGTGGGCCGTGGGGTGATGAGTTCTCAAAGCTGCGCATGAACCCCGGCGACACGATTGTTGTTCCGGACAAGACCATCAAGCCATCCACGCTGCGCAGTGTCCTTGACTGGTCCCAGATGTTCTCGCAGTTTGCGCTCGGAGCTGCAGCCTTGAGTTACCTTCACCCTTAAACTTTCTTCCATAGAAGTGAGCGTATGCCTGCTTCTATGGAAATTCTTAAGCGCGCGCTGGCCGCGGATAACACCGACTTCAGGAACGAGATACAAGTTCCAGAACGATTGGCGTATGGTCAGACGGTTTTTCCTCCGCGCGTGGTGTTGTGTCGATCTCGCAATTTACCACTCGATGAACCAATTCGGGCGAGATCAGGAAGTGGTCGATCCGGATTCCGCGATTGTATTCGAAGGCCCGCCGGAAATAATCCCAATATGTGAAGTACCCGCCCTGTCCTGGGTGCAACGAGCGGAACACGTCCGGGTATCCCGACTAGCGCATTGC
>VFSW01002045.1_pt1 | contig 30596 bp, 28 predicted proteins | sample 5358111 | NCBI WGS metagenome assembly VFSW01 (sample SAMN11554181, study PRJNA540505) | mine drainage metagenome | isolation source: sediment from site ElyBrook_90M | place: USA: Ely Copper Mine, Vershire, VT | collected 2017 | reverse complement strand
TGAGAGGAATGCACACCATTGAACATTTAATTTCGGAGTCGGTAAAAAAATCATTGGCCGACCTGTACCAGGCGGCAACAGAAGGAATGAGCATTCCTGTTCAGCGCACCCGCCCCGAATTTGCCGGCGATTTTACGGTGGTTGTGTTTCCGTTCCTGCAGTTATCTAAAAAGGGGCCCGAACCAACCGCAGAAGATATAGGCGCATATCTGCATGAAAAAAACCCGTTTGTAAAAGGATACAATGTAGTAAAAGGATTCCTGAACATTGAAACAACAAGCAGCTACTGGCTGCACTATCTTGAAAAAACGGTGAAGAACGGACGCCCCGGGCATCATCCTGCCGCCGCTCATCCGGTAATGGTGGAATACTCGTGCCCGAATACCAACAAGCCGCTTCACCTGGGCCACATACGCAACAACCTGATCGGTTATTCCATATCAAAAATATTGATTGCCGCCGGCTTCAAGGTTATACAGGTAAACCTGATAAACGACCGCGGCATACATATATGCAAATCAATGCTGGCCTGGCAAAAGTGGGGCAATGGCGAAACACCCGAAAGCGCCGGAAAAAAAGGCGACCACTTTGTAGGCGATTTTTATGTGCTGTTCGACAAAAAATATAAAGAGGAGCAGAAAACGTTGATAAATGGCGGATTGAGCGAAGAGGAAGCCGGACAAAAGTCGGAGTTGATGAAAGAAGCAAGGGAGCTGCTGCTGAAATGGGAAGCCGGCGATAAGCCAACTATTGCCCTGTGGGAAAGAATGAACTCATGGGTTTACGAAGGCTTTGATGTAACCCATAAGCGCCTTGGGGTTAAATTTGATAAGGTTTATTACGAATCGGAAACTTACCTGCTCGGAAAGGCAGTAATAAAAGAGGGTCTTGAAAATGGAGTATTTTTTAAGAAACCCGACGGTTCGGTATGGATAGACCTTACCGCCGACGGATTGGATGAAAAGCTTGTGCTCCGCGCCGACGGCACCTCCGTTTATATAACACAGGACCTCGGCACCGCAGTACAGCGCGCCGGTGAATACCGCTTCGGTAAATTGATTTATGTTGTCGGGAACGAGCAGGAGTACCACTTTAAGGTGTTGTTCCTCATCCTTAAAAAACTCGGTTACGAATGGGCTGCCGGCTGCCATCATCTGTCATATGGCATGGTGGAGCTGCCTGAAGGCAAAATGAAATCGCGGGAAGGAACGGTGGTGGATGCCGACGACCTGATGGATGAGATGGAAAGGACAGCAGAGGAAACCACAAGGGAACTCGGCAAGATTGAAAATTTCAACTCCGCGGAAGCAAAGCAGCTTTACCAAACCCTCGGCATGGGCGCGCTCAAGTACTTTATCCTGAAGGTAGACCCGAAGAAAAAAATGCTGTTCAACCCGCGCGAATCGGTGGACTTTGAAGGCAATACCGGCCCGTTTGTTCAATACACCCACGCGCGTATCTGCTCTCTGCTGTCTAAGGCTGAAGCCCAGGGCTTCGGCAGGGGCTCCGGATTTATTTCTTCCGACGACCTGGATATTTCGGAGAAGGAAAAAAGGCTCATCATCAAGCTATACGAATATGATGCCGTAATAAATGATGCCGCACGGCAGTATAACCCATCCCTGGTGGCAGGTTATGTTTACGAACTTGCAAAGGAGTATAACCAGTTTTACCACGAATTCGGGGTATTACGCGAGGAAGATGAGTTGCTGCGCGCTTTCCGCCTTGCCTTGTCGCACGAAACAGCTAAAATGATACGGCTGGCGCTGGAACTGCTCGGCATGGACGCTCCGGCAAAAATGTAACGGGTGTGTCTGCCTGATGTGGTAACGTAATAAAACTTCCGGCCGGCGCGGGGTCAGAAATATTTTTTCAGCACCCGCAGGCTATGGGTATATGCGCTGCCCTCCCGGTTGTATATTCCCAAGTGGTCGAAGGTGTCTATTCTTACCCTGCCCGAGGCGTGAATAATACGCGACTTATCGAGAACTATGCCTGTGTGGGTAATGCGACCCTCCTTGTTGTCGAAAAAGGCCAGATCGCCGGGGCGCGCTTCTTCGGGGAAGTTGAGGGTTTCGCCAAGCTGCGCCTGCTGCCAGGCATCGCGGGGCAATGAAAAGCCGCTTAGCCTGTACACCATCTGGGTAAAGCCGGAGCAATCAATACCCAGCGGGGTGCGGCCGCCCCAGAGGTACGGTGTGTTAAGAAAGGTATAGGCATCTTCCACCAATGCGGTGCGCTCAATTTTTCCTGAAGGCTCTACCACATTCCCTTCATACCTGAACGTATGCTTCTCTATCCTGAACTCACTGTTGCCCGGTTGTGAATACAGCATGCTTCCTATGCTTACAGGAAATGAAACAGCCTCCGCTTCGTCTCTAATCACCCCTATCAGATCGGCTGTATAGGCAGGCTTTGCCTTCTTCAGCATCTGGAATGTTTCGTGTGAAACGGGCAAATACTGTTTCCTGTCCATCCATCCTTCATATTTGTCGATACCGGAACGCACAAGTATCCACGACTTATAGCTTTCAAGAATTTCAAAGTATTCGCCGAACAAAAACTGTGTAACCATCTCGCTTTTATCGGAGGCCTCACTGCGGCATGGCGCCGCGCTTAAGTTGCAAAAACCGTATTCACTCATGCTGCAGTGGCTTTTTTATTGTTGCTTACCGCGCGGCGGTACCGCACTATCTGTAATGAAACAAGAATTATGGAGAGCACACATGCAAGCACCAGCCCGGCCAGGTATAATTTAAACTTTAGGTTTGCGGAGCTGATGGCCTCCTTTGTGTCTGCTTCGGCTTTTTTTACGGCAAGCGACCTGGCAAGCAATTCTTTTTCGGCGATTTGTTTCAGCTGCAGCCTTAAATTCATGTTCGCAAGCGAGTCGCTGTACATGGCGCACTCTTTCAGTGCAAGGATGGACAACTGCCATTTCTGCTCTGCGGCATAGCCGCTGCTCGCAGCCTTTTCGCAGGCAATGATATTTGCCAGGCTCCCGCTTTTTTTGGCTTGAGCAAGTGAATCCAGCAGAGGCTTCATGGTATCTTCGCGGGGTGTGGCGGCATAAAGATGAGGCGGAAGGCCTGTAATAAAAACAGCCAAGCTCACCATAAATATAAATTTACAAAAGCCGGTAAGTTTCATTGTGCCTTTATTTTTTCTTCCATTTTAATTTCAGTCTGTTAATATACGCCGAATCGGTTGAGTAACCCATTTCCTTCGACAAATTTGCATAAAAAACCGCATTCTGCCCGTCGCCGATAGAATCATAAGCCACAGCCAGATTATATGCCGCGGCGGGTGAAGCATCCCGGGCTTTGAATTTTACTGCCGCCACCCAGTCGCCTATCGCCGGTTGCAGGCGGCCTTTGCCGAATTGCGCAACGCCCCTGTAAAAGTAGTAAAACGGGTTGCTTTGATTTACCGTAAGCAAGGCCCCATACATGATCAGGCAGCCTCCGTATTGTTTGCGCTGTACCAGGTTAAACGCTGTATCGGCATATATTTTCTCCGAGGCGGGATACATGCGGTAGGAGGTAATGAAGTACTTCATTGCGTTTGCAGAGTCGCCGGTAAGGCTGTAGGTTATTGACATATCCAGATAGGTACGGTAAACATTATTTTGCACCTGCAGCGATTTGCCGAATGCCTCGAGAGCCTGTTCATAGTCATTATTCATACGGAAAATGTTGCCAACGTTATCATATATCCTTGCGTCGGCTGCATTCAGCTGGGTAAGCACGCGGTAATTAACCAGGGCACTGTCCCATTCACCCTTCCCGAAAAAATAATTGCCCAGCCATTTGTAAGAAAGCAAGGCCCTGTATGGGAACTTGGCTATGGCATCCTTGAGCAGGGTTTCGGAGTTGTGCCATACGCGGGTGCGCATGGAACAGGTATAGGCCCACCAGCCCGATACGCCCAGCAAGGCCGCCATCACGGTTATTTTGTAGGATGGAATTTTTTGCATCAGTTCGCGGCTGAAAAAAGCAAGCATAAAGAACAAACCTGTATAGGAAACATAGGAATAGCGGTCGGCCATAATTGCAGCGCCACAGGAGATAAGCTGAAGAACGAATATAATATTGACGAGAAAAAAAGCAAGTCCGAAAAGCAAAACCCTGAAATAAAACCTGTTGTGCTTATAGGCGAAATACAAAGGCAGGGCGATAATGGCAACGGAGATAAAGGGGGCAGCATAATATTCCCAGGGCAGCAGCCCCGAAAGGTAACGGTACGGGTAGGGATAAAACGTGGAAAGAAAGGATGGATCGAACAGTTTTACCACATACATCATAAAGCCGTACGAGGCATACATAATTCTTTCGCTTAAGGTAAGTGCACCGAAAGGGGCTATGGCGCCCGTTTTGTTTTGGGTATAATATGCCAGTCCGCCGAAAATAAGTGCTCCTGCGAAAAAAGGAATTTTCGCAGTCAGCATTTTTTTACCTGTCCGCTCCCCAAAAAGGAGGTCAAGGCATAGAAGCGAGAGGGGGAAAACCACCGCCATGGGCTTGCTAAGGCATGAGGCGACAAACAAAATAAGGGTTGCTATATACCATTTCTTTTGCCTGCCGCCGGTATATTTTATGTATGCATGAAGCCCTGCAAAGTAAAAAAAAGCATACAATACATCCTTCCGTTCCGCTATCCAGGATACCGATTCCACGTGCATGGGGTGTATGCCGAACCACAACGCCGTGAATGAGGAGATGAAACGCGACCCTTGCTGCTCTATACCGAGGCGCCTGCATACAGCGCCTGACAATAAAAATACAAGCACCACATTGGCTATATGAATCAGAATATTGGTCAGGTAATAAGTTTCGGGATTCAGCTGTGCGAAATAATAGTTGAATGCCAGCGACAGCATACAAAGGGGGTGGAAGTTATTTTTTGTAATGTCTTCGGTAAAAATAACCTTCAGGTTTTCGGGCGTAAGGGCTTTAATGTATTTGTTGTTGGTAACATATACATCATCGTCCCAATTGGTAAAACTATTGTGCAGCGAATAACTGAAGCAGATGAATACAATGATGCAAATAACGGCTGGGAAGAGCAGATTTTTTAATGAAAGCCGGCCGGTGTTCATACCATTTCAAGTATTGACAGGGGAGGGTGTGCCATTGCAGGATGCAGGCTGCCCGCCGCCGTAATGTTAAGGATGTGAAATTTAAACCGGCAGTTTAATATGAGATGCCACATGATTGATGACCCTGCTTTACGCCTGCCGGCAAATATATTTACGCCGGAACCGCTTCTTTCAGATAGCTTACCTCGCCCACTTTTTCACGGCTTTGTATCAGCTCCTCGAATTCTTTCCGGAAATGCCTGATTGCGCTTGCAACAGGCCACGAGGCGGCATCGCCGAGCGGGCAAATTGTTCTTCCGTCTATTTTCGTCTGTATGTCCCACAACAGGTCAATATCGCTCATTTTGCCTTTGCCTTCAATGATCCGGTGCAGCACTTTTTCCATCCATCCGGTTCCCTCGCGGCATGGGCTGCATTGCCCGCATGACTCGTGGTGGTAGAAACGGGTAAAATTCCAGAGGTTTTTAACCACGCTCGTGGTTTCATCCATTACTATAAAGCCGCCGGAGCCCATCGCCGTTCCTGTTACAAAGCCTCCTTCGGCAAGCGATTCGTAGCTCATCAGTCGCGGTTCGCCTTTGGCTGTCTTTAAAATAAGTTCCGCCGGCAATATGGGTACCGACGATCCTCCGGCTACCACGGCTTTCAGTTTTTTGCCTCCTTTTATTCCTCCGCAGTATGCATCGGAATAGATGAATTCCTCCACGGGCAGTCCGAGTTCAATTTCGTAAACACCCGGTTTATTTATGTGTCCGCAGGCTGAAATAAGTTTGGTGCCCGTACTTTTCCCCACGCCTATCTTGGCATATTCCTCGCCGCCCATATTCAGAATATGCGGTACGGCTGCTATGGTTTCAACATTATTGACCACAGTGGGGCACATCCACAGCCCCTGTATGGCCGGAAACGGGGGTTTCATGCGCGGATTGCCCCTTTTGCCTTCCAGCGATTCTATCAGGCCTGTTTCTTCGCCGCATATATAAGCGCCGCCTCCGGGCTGCACGTAAATATCCAGGTTGAAACCGCTTCCTTTTATGTTCTGGCCGAGCCAGCCGTTGGCATACGCTTCGGCTATGGCTTTTTCCAGAATATGGTAAACGTACAAGAGTTCGCCCCTGATATAGATGTAGGATACATGGGCTTCCAGCGCTATGCTTGATACAATCATGCCTTCCACCAGGGCATGGGGCATGTGCTGCATCAGGTATCTGTCCTTAAAGGTGCCCGGCTCGCTCTCGTCAGCGTTGCATACCAGGTAATGCGGGTTGGGTGTTTTTTTATCAATGAAACTCCATTTCATGCCGGTAGGGAAACCGGCTCCGCCCCTGCCGCGCAGCCCCGATTTTTTTACCTCTTCCACTATGTCGTCTGGTTTCATTTTCAGGGCTTTTTCAACGCTTGCATAGCCACCATTGGCGCGATAGGCATCGTAGCCCTGTATGCCCTCTACGTTTATTTTTTCAAGTAAGATTTTTCTGCTCATGGCTGCCCGCTTTTATAATGTTTTTTGGCAAAGTGCGATATGGGTTCCTTGGTGTTCTGCCGGTATTCGTTCAGTATCTTTTCCAATTTGCCGCTGGTAAGGTTTTCGTGGTAGGTTTCGCCTACCTGCATTACAGGAGCCGTTCCGCAGGCGGCAAGGCACTCCACTGTTTTGAGGGTAAACATACCGTCCGGCGTGGTTTCCCCTACTTTTATGCCAAGTTTCTTTTCAAGGAATTTAACAATGTCTTCGGCTCCGAGCAGCCAGCAGGGGCCCGTACGGCACACTTCCAATACGCATTTTCCTACCGGTTTCATGTTGAACATGCTGTAAAAGGTGGCCACCTCATATACTTCAACCGGCAATATGTTCAACAGCGAGGCCACATAATCCATGGCTTCGGGGCTTAACCACCCTCCGAACTCCGCCTGCGCCACGTGAAGCAGGGGTATGAGGGCAGACTTCTGTTTGCCTTCGGGGTAGCGTTTTATGATATTGCGCGTTAGGGCGAGCGCTTCATCTGAAAATTTTAAAGCCATAGCTCCGGCATTTTTTATTACAGCACAAATATAGGGCATTTCAATATGCCGGCAGGACAAAGGATGAAGAAAAAATATGCTTGCCCTAAATCCCCTGCTCCATACAGCACATCGGACATACTGCATTCAGGCTATGCCTACATCAAAAAATTGTGTTGTATGGTTCAATATCCAAATTGGAAATAGCAACAGTCGTTCGCATCGCCGCAGATTAAACGGGCAAATTACTTTTGCAACAATTCCGCATAGATTTCATATCTTTGTATAAACTATTGTCAAATGAAAAAACTTCCGCTCCTTGCAGGCATGATCATTTTAGTGTTCTCGTCCTCCGCCTTATACGCCCAGGACTGGGCAGGCATGATGAATGACCGGAATGCCAACATGCACGATGTGCAAAAGGCTTTCAACAACTGGTACAGCGCACACAAACCCGATGCAGATAACGTACAGGACAAGAAAGCGTCAAAAAACGGAGAGAACGAGGAAGACGGTAACTATGAACTGTATAAAAGGTGGGAATGGCTTATGGAACCCCGCACTTATCCCACGGGCAAGCGCCCCGATATGGCAGCTATTGAAAAGGAATACCAAAACTTTCTTGCCGGACAGAACCGCGATGAACACCGGAGCAACCTCCATAGGGTGCAGTCGCCGGGAGCATGGACATACACAGGCAATGTAAATATTCCTGCCAATGGTGATGCAGGAAGGCTTAACCGCATCCGTATAAACCCATCCAACAGCAATATACTTTACGCATGCGCTCCATCAGGGGGGCTTTGGATAAGCACCAACGGAGGCTTTAACTGGACTACCAAAACCGACCGGCTTGCCGACCTTGCAACCAGCGACGTGGCTATAGATTATGCCGACACCAGCATCATGTACCTGGCCACCGGCGACGGCGACGGCATTGGAGGCGGAGAAAGTACCCCCAGCACCATAGGCGTATTAAAATCTACCGACGGCGGAAACACATGGAAACCCACCAGCCTTAATTATACCCTTCAAAACAGCGGTCCGGGCGGCATGACTGTGAATGAACTGGTGATAAACCCCGTGCATCACAACACTGTTTTTGCCGCCACTTCGTTCGGGTTATTTTTTACTTCCAACGCCGGTATTTCATGGAACATGGTATTGTCGGGCAATATAAAGGATATGGCCTTTGAGCCTTCAAAATGTTCGGTGATGTACGCTACCACCTCCAACGGGCATTTCTACCGTTCGGTTGATTCGGGTTATTCCTTTACACAGGTGGTGCTACCCTCCTCTTCGGGAGCAGGCAGGATGGCTTTGGCCGTTACCCCCGCCAATTCAAGCTACGTGTATGTTCTCGCCGACAATTCGGCAGATTACAGCTTTTTGGGATTATGGCAGTCCACCGATGAAGGGCAGACCTTTACCCTGAAGTCCACCTCGCCGAACCTGCTGGGCGAAATGCCATCGGGCTTTGGCTCCGGCGGACAAGGCTGGTACGACCTTGCACTTGCCGCTTCGCCTTCCAACGCCTCGGAAATACTTGTTGGCGGCGTAAATATATGGCGCTCCACCAACGGCGGCGGCAACTGGTCGCTGAACGCTTCACAGGACGGCTTTGGCGCCCCTTATGTGCATGCAGATATACACCACATTATTTACCAGAACGCCACCACCTGTTATGCGGCCTGCGACGGGGGGCTCTTCAGAACCACCAACAACGGCGGTTCATGGGGCGATTTGGGCAATAAGCTCGAAATTGCCGAACAATACTGCATTGGGCTTTCAGCCTCCAACGCCTCACTTTGGATTACCGGCTGGCAGGACAACGGCACCAATCTTGCCAGCGGCGGAAGCTGGACCGAAGCTTTCGGCGGCGACGGAATGGACTGTTTTATTGATTATTCAAACAACAACAACCTGTATTGCGAAACCTATCAGGGCGGATTCCAGATGTCTAACAACGGTGGAAGCAGCTTCAACTCGATAGCCATCAACACCGCTGAAATAGCCGCATGGGTTACCCCATGGATACAGGACCCTAAAAACGCGAACACTATTTTTGCAGGGATAGAGAATGTATGGAAGTCCACCGACCAGGGCAACACCTGGAACCCGGTAAGCAACTGGGGGCAATCGGGCAACTCCATTCTCGCCATCGCAGTAGCGCCTTCAACCGACAGCTATATCTATGCCTCTAATTACTCTTCCATTTACCGCACATCAAACGGCGGCGGGGCATGGACAAACGTATCGTCCGGCCTGCCCTTAGGAATGGCCCAGATAACGGACATTGCCGTGGATCCGGGTAACCCGCAGCGTGTGTGGGTAACTTTTTCGGGTTACAGTTCGGGTAACAAGGTGTATCAATCGGTTAACGCAGGCTCCACATGGACAAACATTTCAACCGGGCTGCCCAACCTGCCGGCTAACTGCATAGTGTATGATAAGACCGGAACAGGCGATGCCATGTATGCAGGCACCGACATGGGAGTTTATTACCGCGACACGGTAAATACCGGCGGTACCTGGGTATCGTACAACACCGGGCTGCCGAATGTAATGGTTACCGACCTGCAGATATATGCCCCAAGCCATTTGCTCAACGCAGCCACATACGGGCGCGGTACCTGGCAGGTGGGAACCTACGTGCCCGCCGCATCCAAGCCGGTGGTACAGTTTCAAGGTTTCCCGGCAACCATCTGCGCGGGCTCTTCGGTGCAGTTCACCGACCTGTCGGCCAACCAGCCTGTTTCCTGGAACTGGACACTGACAGGAGGAACACCCCCTTCATCCGGCGCACAAAACCCCAGTATAAAATATATGACCGCAGGATTGTATCCGGTTAAACTTGTAGCCGCAAACGGCATAGGCAGCGATTCCCTTACCATGAACAGCTATATTAAGGTAAACCCTTTGCCGGCAGTACCGGCAATAGTGCAGAACGGCTACCAGTTATCCGTTGTGCCCAACACCTACCAGTTTTACCAGTGGTATTTTAAAAACAACCTGTGCCCAGACCAGGTGGATACCCAATGGTGGATAGGCGCAACCGGCATGTACAAGATAGTGGTAACCGACAGTACGGGCTGTTCCAATTCCGCCACTCTTGATGTAACAAATCTTACAGGCGTACAGTCCTTGTCTTCAACCGGTCAGTTGCTGGCATACCCCAATCCCGCCAGCGGCAATCTGGAAATAGTATTCAACGGCGGGCAGGCAGGCGACTACGTACTTGCGCTGTCGAACATTCTGGGACAAACGCTTTATTCCGAGAATTTGCGCTATACGGGTACCACCCTGTCGCAAAACATCAATTTGCAGGGCTATGATAAGGGCGTTTATTTCCTGTCTGTATCAGGGATTAATTCAAGGATAGTAAAGAAGATAACGGTGTTCTGAAAAACCTGTATTTCAACCGAAAAGTTTTGTAAAAAACTCTTCTGTTTTGCCTACAGCCTGAACCTTTATGTTGAGGCGTTTGGGCAGTTCTTTATTGTTGTAGCGCGAAATAAAAATTTGTTCGAATCCCATTTTTTCGGCCTCCGCCACCCTTTGGTCTATCCGGTTAACGGGTCTTATTTCACCCGACAGTCCTATTTCTCCGGCAAAGCAAACCCTGTTCGGCAAAGGTATTTCCTCGCCCGACGACAGTATAGCCGCAACCAAAGCCAGGTCGGCGGCAGGATCTGCCACTTTTATGCCTCCTGCAATGTTGATGAACACATCCTTGGCCGCAAGCCTGAAGCCGCAACGCTTTTCGAGCACAGCCAGCAGCATGGACAATCGCCTAAGGTCGAACCCTGTGGATGAGCGCTGGGGCGTTCCGTAGGCGGCGGTGCTTACAAGGGCTTGCGCCTCAATGAGCAGGGGACGCACCCCTTCTGTTATGGCTGCAATGGCTACGCCGCTTACAGGTTCCTCTCTTGCGGTAATGAGCACTTCGGAAGGGTTGCTTACCTCGCGCAGCCCGCCGGAGGTCATTTCATATATGCCCAGTTCGTTGGTGGAGCCGAAACGGTTTTTTGTGGTTCGCAGCAGCCTGTAAATGTGGTGCGTGTCGCCTTCAAACTGCAATACGGTGTCCACCATGTGTTCCAAAACCTTTGGTCCGGCAATGGAGCCGTCTTTGGTTATATGCCCGATAATGAATACCGGCACATTGGTAGATTTGGAATAGCGCATCAGGTCGGCAGTGCACTGGCGCACCTGCGATATGCTTCCCGGGGCCGAGTCTATCAGGCTGGTGTACAGGGTTTGTATGGAATCAACAATCAGCAGGTGGGGCTTCAGCAGTTCGGCTTGCTGAAAGATGTTCTGCATGAGCGTTTCGGTGAGTATATAACAATTCGGGTTTTTTATGCCGGTGCGTTCGGCGCGCATTTTTATCTGGTCCTGGCTTTCTTCACCAGACACATATAAAACCTTAAGATTACCGGCAGCTAGGGCAACCTGCAACAACAAAGTGGATTTGCCAATACCCGGCTCGCCGCCGAACAATACAAGCGAGCCCTGAACGAGCCCTCCGCCAAGTACCCTTGTAAGTTCTTTGTCGGGCAATGGCATACGCAGGGTGTTGCCCGCCGAAATGTCGGTGATGAGATGGGGGGTGCCGGAGGCCACGGAAAAAGTATCGGATTTTCCCTTTTCACTTTTTATAACCTCCTCCGCATAAGTATTCCACTCGCCGCAGGTAGGGCATTTGCCCACCCATTTGGCTGACTGTGCCCCGCAGTTCTGGCAAAAAAAGGCTGTTTTGGTTTTCGCCATGGCTTAAATAAACTTTATTTTGCGCGCTGCGAACAAGCACATTCTAAGAAGAAGGAAGCCATGTTTGAATCGTGAGATATTTGTGGTTCCGTAGGTACGCTCGCGATAACGGACGGGCACCTCCACAATTTTCAGATTAAGCTTATGCGCTCCGAAAATCAGGTCGAAATCGCCGAAAGGATCGAAATCGCCGAAAAAAGTCCGGTTTGCGGTAAGGCGGCTGTAGTCGTCGCGGAAAATAACTTTGGTGCCGCAAAGGGTGTCTTTAAAGGGACGGTCGAGGAGCCATGAAAACAGGGCGCTGAAAAATTTATTACCCAGCAGGTTCAAAAAGCGCATGGCCTGATCTTCCATGGGGTACACCAGCCTCGATCCGTTCACAAAATCGCCCTTGCCACCGGCAATGGCATAGTAGAACTTGGTGAGGTCTTCGGGCGGCACAGTTAAATCGGCGTCGAGTATCATCAGAATGTCGGAGCCTGCCAGGTCGAATCCCGCACGCACGGCATCCGCTTTTCCTTTACCGCTTTGCTGAATGGCTTTGATGGAATGGGTGGCGGAATACTTATTCTGCACATCCAGTATGGTTTGCCAGGTGTCGTCGGTGGAATGTCCTTCCACAAAAATTATTTCAACGCTCTTGCCGATGGGCGGGAGGCGTTTTACCGCGTTCTCAATATTGCCGCTTTCGTTCCGCGCCGGAATAACAACCGATACTGAAAACTTTTTTGCGACATCCTCTTCTTTTGAATTTTGCTCCGCAGCGCCGGGCAATGGTTTTGCAAAAGCATACTGGTTGATGCAAAGGTGCTTGAACAAAAAGAATTTGGCAAGGTATCGGTTGAAAAGCGGGGCAATGATCGGGAACCTGAAGGGTATGATCATGCGGCGCATATTGCGGTACACATCGAAGCCTGACAGGAAGAGCAGGTTATTAATGTCTTTCATGCTCAACCAGTTTTGCCTGTCGGTGGGGGTTTTCAGTTTCAGCCACTCGGCAAATTTCAGGAAGGGCTCCCACAGGTAATTATAATACGTGATGATGATTTTGGTGCGCGGGTGGCAGAATTTTTGCAGCCCGGTGAGCACTTTCTGCACATCGTTGAGATGGCCTATTACGTTGGAGAGCAGGATGAGATCATACTGCCCTTCAATGGTGATGTTCTCCGCATCCATGCAATGAAAATCCACTCCCGGAAAATTTTTCCTTGCAAGTTCAATCATTGAAGGGCTGAAATCAATTCCTGTTTTCCTCTTTCCTTTTATGTTGCCTATGAGCTCGCCTTGGCCACAGCCTACTTCGAGCACCGACAGGTCGTCGTGGGCAAAGTAGTTGCAGAAATAGGTTATATCGTTCCAATAATAGGAATGTGCTTTCCTTTTGCCGGGGTGTTTTTTGGCAACCCACTCAAAGTATTCGAGTCGTGAATTAAATTGCATGGCTTTATATTGGTACCGGTACTGTCCGGGGTTTATCGGTTGCAGTCCATCATTATTTCTTTCCCGTATGTCCGAAACCTCCGCTTCCTCTTTTGGTATCTGCGAGCTGTGCGGCTTCATGCCACTGAACCCTTTCGTGCCGGGCCACTATTACCTGGGCAATACGTTCGCCGTCGTTGACGGTAAATTCTTCTCCCGACAGGTTTATTAATATTACTTTCAATTCGCCCCTGTAATCCGCATCAATGGTTCCGGGCGAATTAAGAACGGTGATGCCGTGCTTCAGCGCAAGCCCGCTTCGCGGTCGCACCTGTGCCTCAAATCCTTCGGGCAATTCTATGAACAAACCGGTTGGAACCAGCGTTCTTTCCATTGGTTTCAATACCAGGGGAGAGTCAATGTTTGCCCGCACATCGAACCCGGCCGAGGCCTCGGTGGCGTACTCCGGTAATGCGTGCTTCGACTTATTTACAATGTTTACTTCCATTTTTTTCAACAATTATTTAATTTCTTTCGGCAATACGAATACGGGTCTTTCAATAAAGAATACGATGGCAATAAAGAGCACGATAAGAAGATTATTTGCCAGCAGCATCAGGGTTTCCGATCCAAATGTAAAACCTTTTGCCGTATAATATACAATCAGGGCCAAAGCAAAGTATATTCCTATTCTCATCAGATCGAATTTTACCGGAAAGTATTTTCTGCTCCACAGGTAGCAAGCAATCATGCAGGCTGCATAACATATAAGGGTGGCATAGGCCGAACCCATGTATCCGATTTTGGGTATCCAATATAAGTTCAGGATTATGGTAATTGCCGCACCGAAAAACGTGAGCCAGGCGCCATACATGGTTTTGTGTATCAGTTTGTACCAGATGGACAGGGTGTAAAACACGCCCAAACAGATGTTGGCGAGCAGGAGTATGGGCACCACCTTCAGTCCGCTCCAGTAGGCAGGTCCTACAAAATGTTTCAGCCAGGGCAAATTGAGGAGTGTTCCCAGTGATATTAAAAGACAGCCAAGAATGAAGTATTTTACAATATCGGCGTAGGTTTTCAGGAAATCCTTTTCATGGGCATTGGCAAAAAAATAGGGTTCGGCCGCATATTTGAACGCCTGTACAAACATGGTGATGATGATAGATAACTTGTAGCAGGCGCTGTATATGCCGCCCTGCTGCCAGCGCACATCGGCGGGCAAAAGATATTGCAGCAAAACACGGTCGAGGGTTTCGTTCACCATACCGGCAAGGCCTGCAAATACCAGAGGCATGGCATAAGGCATGATGCGCCGCCAAAGTTTTGAATCGAAGCCGAAACCTGCAAGGCTCATATAGGGAGCAAGCATAAGAAGTGTGAGCAAACTTGCAGCCACATTTGATATGAGTATATATCCGATACCAATTGCCGGGTTGTATATGGCATGTATAAAGGGATAAAAAAAGCCATCGGGGTTCTTGTATAATGCCGGGCACAACAAAATAAAGAACAGGTTACCGGCTATATAAATAAGGATATTCAGGGTTTTGATTACCGCAAAGGTGCGGGCTTTGTTCATTTGCCTTAGTTTGGCAAATACTATTGCCGAAATGGCATCGCTGCACAGAATAAGCGCCAGCCAGCTGATGTATTCGGGATGGTCTCCTATTAAGGCTGCATCGGCAATGCTTTGGCGCAGCAGGTAAAACAGGACAAAAAATACGGCGGAACTTGCACTTACCGAAAGCAGAATGGTGCTGTACACCCTCTTCTTATTGTCTTCAAGCCTCGAGAAATTGAACAGAGAGGTCTCCATTCCATAGGTAAGAACAATGTTTATAAAAGAAATATAGGCATAGATATAGGTTATCTTTCCATAATCGGCTGTGGCGAAGGTGTATGTATAAAGTGGAACAAGCAGGTAGCTTAAAAATCTGCCTACAATGCTCGGGAGCCCATAAACAACTGTTTGTCCGGCTAGGTCTTTAAGGGGTTTCATTCTTTTTCAGAAATTACAAATGATGGGTTGCCGGCTGTACTTCTGCATTACCTGAAGCTGGGTGCGCGCTTTTCCAGAAAAGCATTTATTCCTTCGTGTATATCGGGTGCGGTAAAGCATTTTCCAAACTCTGCGTATTCGGCTTTATATCCGTTCGGGGTGCCATCGCAGGCATTTACTGCCCTTATTACCCCGCCTACCGCAAATGGCGATTTTGTTCTTATTAATTGTAAGAGTTCCATGCACTTGGGCATGAGCATTTCGGGCGGAACCGTGTAATTTACCAAACCCAGTTGCAAGGCTGTTTGCGCATTGATGCGTTCGGCCGTTATCATCAGCTCGAGCGCTTTGCCCTTTCCTATGTAACGCGTAAGCCGTTGTGTGCCGCCATAGCCCGGTATGATACCGAGGTTGACCTCCGGCTGTCCGAAAAAAGCGTTGGATGAGGCAATGCGTATGTGGCAGGCCATGGCCAGTTCGCAGCCGCCGCCGAGGGCAAAGCCGTTTACTGCTGCTATTACCGGTTTTGGGCAGTCCTCTATACTTTGAAATACTTCTTGCCCTGCCCTGGACAGCTCCATGCCCTGTTCCTTAGTAAGCCCCGAAAACTCCTTGATATCGGCGCCGGCGGCAAATGCTTTAGGCCCCTCGCCGGTAATAATCATGCCATATACTTCAGTATCGCCTGCCGCTTCTTTTACGGCCTGTCCTATTTCGCTTACTGTTTGCCTGTTCAGGGCGTTCAGCTTGTCGGGGCGGTTTATGGTTATTACACGCACCCCGTCTGCAGTGCCGGTCTTTAGGTTTGTATATGTATTCATGCCTTTAACTGTTAGGTATTAAAATTTCCTGTTCGTCTTCACCCAGTTCTGAATGTATTCCACAATCTGCCGCGTATCGGTTCCCGGGGCGAATAATTTGCCTACGCCCAGTTTCTGTAAATCCAGTGCGTCTTTTTCGGGAACAATGCCACCGCCTGTAAGCAGCACGTCGTTCATTCCCTTTTCCTTCATCAGCTTTAATATTTTGGGGAATACTGTCAGGTGTGCACCCGACAGGATGCTTATCCCTATGGCATCCACGTCTTCCTGCAATGCAGTGTTCACAACGCTTTCGGGTGTCTGGTGCAATCCGGTGTAAATAACCTCCATACCGGCGTTGCGCAGGAACGAGGCTATAACTTTGGCTCCGCGGTCGTGCCCGTCGAGCCCTACCTTTGCCACCAGTACGCGTATGGGGCGTGTGAATGCGTTGGGTTCTGCCATAACGGGGCAAATTTAATACATATTTCGCAGCCGCCTCTGTTTTGCCGTTATGCCGTCTTCGGAGCCTGAATAATAGATGTAGGTTTTCAGGTCAGGCTTTTGATTTTTGTACTTCTGTCCGGCTCTTTCATAAAAATCGGAATCGAGGGAGTAGATGTTTTTAAATTTGACGTCGGTAAAAACCTCCCGTTTTCCGAACAGGGTTCCGAAAATGATGCAGTCGTTTATATGTATATCCTTTTTGGTATCATATTTATCGGGCACATAATAATGTTCGGGTTTTCCGGCCACAATTTCAGGTACCGAGGCAATCAGGTCGCAGCCCTTTTTCATGTACTTCAGGCATTCCGACACATGGTTTGGCTTATAGCGGTCATCGGAGTCTATCAATCCTATAAATGGCGCAGCGCTAATCAATACCCCTTTGTTTACTGCCCCGGCCTGTCCGGTATTGGCGTGCCGCAGGTAAGTTATTTTGGCTTCCCTGCCTATGGAATATTTTAACAGCTGCCCGCCAAGGCTGTAACTGCTTCCGTCGTCCACCACAATAATTTCAAAGTCATGGAAGTCCTGTTCCATAACCGAATCCAGCGCGCGTTCCACCAGGCTGAAATTGCGGTTATATACTGCCATTATGATGGAAACTCCGGGCATGATTGTATTCAGGATTTGAGTTGCCGTTTAATCCTCGGTACCGCCAAAGGTATCGCTCTGGTGCTTGCGTCAGGCCGTTTGTTCTTTTCTCAAGGCAGGCAATCCGTATTTGGCAAGTTCGAAGGCGCCAAACAGTATGCCGCAGTAAAACAGGTCGCCGGCAACCGTATTCCAGAAGAAGGGCAGGCCGGCAATGTAGCAGGTATAAAGTCCCGATACAGTCTGTGGATATAGTGCACTGCCCAGCCATACTCCTAAATTGGTTACCAGAAAAAATATAACCGAAGCCGACAGGCTGGCGCCTATTACCGGCAGCAGTCTTACTTTTTTGAGCATAATAAATCCTGAAAAGGCTATTAGCACAAATGCCGCATACACCCACGGAAAGGCATCAGGAAACAACCACACCCTGCCGTGATTGAGCGAGGAATAAACGGTATTGTTGAGCGCCACGTCGCCTAGCCACATGGCTGCAAGGGGTATGGCGAACGCCAGCAGGCGGTTGGAAAAACAGGCGGCTCCGAACAGTGCCATAGCCCCTACGGCGGTAAAGTTCCAGGGATGGGGTATAAGGCGGCTGAATGTTGCCGCCAGTATCAATGCCGTAACTACGCCCATCTGTATTTTCATTTTTTTTGTTTTCATAATGCTTGTGATTTGAATTGACTATTATTACTGTTTGATTATTTTTTTCACCACTTTTCCGTTGGTTGTTTCCAATGTTATAAAGTACATGCCGCTTGCCAGGTTGCCGAGCGAAAGGCTATAAGGTGCGGCTGTGCTTATCTGGTTGCTATATACTTCCTGACCCGGCAGATTGGTTATAACCAGTGTGGCCATGCCTTTGCACGCTCCGCTGAAATTAAGCAGCACCTGATTGCTTGCCGGATTGGGGTAAACCGATAATCCGATATTGGTGTTGATTTGGGGTACGCCGGTCACTGATGTTATATCAAAGGCAAAATTACCCGGGGCAACATCGGTTGCAAATGAGTCTATGGCCTGTCCGAACAGGTTATAGATGTAGGTTTCGCCAAAAGTTTTATAGTCGGTCTGACTTACATACATGTACCCGTCGGCGGAATCAATGGCCATTCCGTAAATGAACTTGTTGATTTTTAATGAATCCCAGACGGTATTGGAGCTGGTGCTGAACAAGCCTATGTTTGCATCGTTGCCTGCCTGAAAATATACATTGCCCTGATAGTATGCCGAACCGGTGCAGCCCGAACTTAGGTTCAGGGAGTAATTGACAAAAGCAACAGTGGCGGCATTGTATTTTGTAACTGTGGAATTAGTCCAGTTCAGGTCGTTGATTGTGAATACCCTTTTATTTGTCGGTTCTATTTCAACGTCATAAGGGTTCAGTCCGTTGACACCAAGGTTCACTTCGCGTTTTTCCTTTTGAGCCTTTAAATCTTCCACGCCGAGCAGGCCAACGCTGCCCGACCCGAAATCGTTTATGGCGATATAGGCGGAGTCGTTCATAACCTTTATGCCCTGTGTGGCATGAGATACGGTTGTATCCTGATAAATAAGCTGTAAATTGCTTTTGTTAAACACCTGAAAGTAAGAATGGAGCGGGAAGGTGGTTCCCAATGTTACAAGAATCCGGTTGCCCCACACCGCCATTTCCCTTATGCCTATTACGGTTTGTTTGGCTACCCTTTGCTTGGTGTTCAAATCGTATTTAATGAGGAGCGAATCGGCGCCCACATAAATATAGCCGCTGTCGATGATTACATAGGAGCCGAACTTGGAGCCTTTGATGGTATCGAAGTCCTTATAAATTTTTGTGGCCGGGTTGTAGCTTCCCACGGTGGTGTAAGTTCCTGTAGTGTCGTTATACAAGCGGTTTCCGTCATTCAATACAATTACCTGATTGAGTTTGTAAGCTTGCGCGTTAACATTTGAAATGCAGGCGGCGGCATAAAGCGCTATACCTGCGGCGATTAAATGAATTTTTGTTTTCATTGTTTTTTTGTTTTTTTGTATGCGCCTTGTTGTTCCACCGCAACAAAGAGCAAACGGTTACAAATTTATTTATTAAAACCATTGCTGCGGCGGTAAGAAGAGGAAGATTGAGAACCAAGCCTGCCTAAATGACAAGGCTTTATTTCTTCTTCCGCTTTTTTCCCGAAGCATGAATGGAACGGAGCGTGGACTCCGTTTTTTGCGTTGGCAGGTCTTCTGACTCGCTCTTGTTTTCGGCGCCTTCCCGTTCCGCAGAATTGCAAAACAGTGGCGAAAAGTATCCAAAAACATATTAAAGAGCTCACAGCAGCGGGAACTGTCCGGGATTTGCACCCGGTTCCCTTTTCATCCGCTCATTGCGGAACCAATGCGGGGCAAAAGTAATAATTATTCAACAGGAACACTCTCCACCCTGAAAATAATTTTTATACAGGGGAATCAATGGCGGCTCCGGCGCCGTTTTTTGGGTGCGTTATGCGGTACAGCAGGAAAACCAGGAGGCCCACTATGGCTGCGCTAACTATAACATATACGATCTGGGAGTTGACGGAACCGACCTGGTCAATGTCTTTGGGAACTATGTTGCGCTCCTCTATATAGGCGAACAGCACAGCAGTGGCGTTGTTCAGGAAGTGTGCAAAAACGGATACCCAAAGTGATTTCGACCAGAAGAACAGATAGCCCAGGTAAACCCCCATGAGCATACGGGGAAGGAACCCGTAAAATTCAAAATGCAGGAAGCTGAACAGAATGCCGGTAACCCATATTCCTGCATGTACGTTTTTTGTCCATTGAATCATAATCTTCTGGAGTGTGGCGCGGAAAAACAATTCTTCGCAGAATGCGGCGAGCAGGCCAATCATAAACAGATTTAAAAGCAATTCCGGAAATGACTGATGTGCAAGAAAAGCGTTGGTTAAGTCGTCGGCCTTTTTTTCTGAATCCTTCATCCATTGTTCTATTCCGCTCATAAATGAAGGAAGCGACAGATGGCTGTTCAGTTCTGCCAGATAGTTGATAAGCGGCATGGCGCACCACATGATAAGTCCGCCCGTGAGCAGAACGGTTATCTTGCCCGGGTTGTTAATCTGAAGGTACCCGCCGGCGTTGTGCGATGACAAAAAAGCGAATGCAAGGGCGGGCAATATGAACGAACCTACCGAACTTACAATTTGGGCTACCTGCAGCCCGAGCACCAATGCGGGGTTTTTATAATCGTTCAAGCCCTGAATATCATACAGGCTCACGTGCGCTATCGCGGTAATGCACAGTACTCCCAGCAGGCTGAATAAAATAAGGCCCGCCAGAAAAAAGCACATGAGGATAACAAACTGTCTTCCGGCGCCAAGCCGGGCAAAGGAGGGAAGGGTTTCGTTTTGTTCCAAATTCATACAGTTGGAGTATATTTGCAAAAATAGCGATAAGTAATGAGCACAGCCCCTCCACCCTCCAATAGGGGGATTACTGAAATGAACAACTTAATATTTCCTTCCGGGGATAGGGGAGCAGTGTACATAGGCAATTTAAAGCTACCCGATTTTCCCCTCTTGCTTGCTCCGATGGAGGACGTGAGCGATCCTCCGTTCCGCTATGTATGCAGAAAGGAGGGAGCCGATCTGCTTTACACCGAATTCATTTCGTCGGAAGGACTGATACGCAGCGCCGCAAAAAGCGTGAAAAAACTCGATATTTTTGAATACGAAAGACCAACCGGCATCCAGCTTTTCGGAAGCAATATAGACTCTATGCGCGAGGCTGCACTCATTGCGGAAAAAGCCAATCCCGAGCTTATAGACATCAACTACGGCTGCCCGGTAAAAAAAGTGGCCTGCAAGGGCGCCGGAGCAGCCCTGTTGCAGGATATACCCAAGATGGTAAGCATGACATCCCAAATAGTAAAATCGGTTGCGGTACCCGTAACGGTAAAGACAAGGCTCGGCTGGGACGATTCAACAAAAAATGTGGTGGAAGCAGCCGAAAGGTTGCAGGACATAGGAATAAAAGCCATTACCATACATGGCAGAACGCGTAAACAGATGTATAAGGGCGATGCAGACTGGACCCTGATAGGGGAAATAAAGAACAACCCGCGCATGCATATACCTGTTTTTGGCAACGGTGACATAGATTCCCCCTTAAAAGCCATAGAAATGAAACGCCGGTATGGCGTTGACGGCCTGATGATTGGAAGAGCGGCAATAGGCTATCCCTGGATATTCAGGGAGATAAAACAGTTCATAAAAACAGGTGAGTTGCCCGCTCCGCCCACCCTGAACGAAAGAATAGAGGTATGCCGGACCCATCTGCTAAAATCTATAGAATGGAAGGGCGAAAAACTAGGCATACTGGAAATGCGCAGGCATTACACCAATTATTTTAAGGGCATGGAGAATTTTAAGGAGTACCGCCTGAAACTGGTGAATGCAGTTCTTTATTCGGAAATAGAGGATATTTTGCATGATGTAGGCGTACAGTATGCAAAAGCAGTTTAAATTTATGCCGTAATTAAAACCAATATTCTATGCCTACAGCAAAAGTAACCCTCTCGGGCGAAGACTATACAGTGTCTGCCTCCATTCGCAACCACAGTGTGATATTTGACGAACCTTCGGCCAACGGAGGAAAAGACAAGGGCGCCACTGCCATGGAAATGGTTTGCGCTGCTCTGGCCGCCTGCACCGTTACCACGGTAAAAATGTACCTGAACCACAAAAAGTGGGCAACGGAAGGTGTAATTGCCGAAGTGGTTCAGTCAAAAGACGAGGCCGGAAGGAATATTTTTAAACGCAGTATTCAGGTGCTTGGAACATTCGATGCCGAACAAAAGAACAGGATGCTTGCCATCGCAAACAAGTGCCCGGTGCATAAGGCATTGGAAGCGGGCAACACCATCGAAACCACTCTTACCTGATCAGTTTCTCAAATCTTCCACCTCAACGCCGGGATAATCCTTTTTATTAAAGGTAAAGGTGCCTGAAGGCAGATCGGCGTCGGGGTTAAAGGAGTTCACCACATATTTTACGGAGGTGCCGTCTTTCATCAGTACCATAATTTGAGTGATTGTGCCCTTATCCTTGTTGATGGTAAGCTTAAGGGTATGGTATTTTTCCTGCTCGGGGCGTTTAGGATATAGGTCTATCACGTCCATGGTTGCGGCACCCGATTTGGTTTCGCTTTCCAGATGGCTCTTAAACCCTTTTTCGTAAATGGTGAATATGGAAGTTGGCGAAATGTTGCCTTTGTCGGGATCTGACTCTACATTATTTATCTGAACCTCATTTGCGTCTTTCAGGTAGGTCCACGTGGTGGCGCTGTCGCAAAATACGGTTTGGTTCTTAATATCAAGCCTGTATTTCGCCCCCTTTGAACACAAACTTCCCTTCTGCGGATCGCCCGGCTGCTTGTTCCTGTCATATATTACATTGGTGAACTCGGCCTTGATGGCCTTGTAGGTCTTTGCCTTTTTACTTAGCGATTGTATTATCTCCCTTGCCTTTGGATCGGCGGATTCCTCTGTTTGAGCTTTCAGCAGAACAGCACAGGCAGAAAGTACGCACAGTATTAAAATCTTCTTCACTACTTTGGTATAATGTAGTTTCAAAAATACTAAAATTCCGCTTTTTGCTCCGGTTAAAATAAGTTAAAACCGCGCAGGCTACATGAACTGCCAAAAGGATATTGTATATAAACCTATCTTTATGATACCATTATGATTTATATGGATAAACGGGCCGCCAAACTTTTGCAATGGTACGAGGAAAACAAGAGGGACCTGCCCTGGAGAAACACGAAAGAGCCTTATCAGATCTGGCTGTCGGAAATTATATTGCAGCAAACGCGAGTCAGCCAGGGACTTGATTATTACCGCCGCTTTGTGGAATCTTACCCCGACATTCATGCACTGGCGACCGCACCGGAGCGCGATGTTCTGAAACTATGGCAGGGCTTGGGATATTATTCGCGCGCCCGCAATATGCTTCATACCGCAAGAGACATAGTGCAGCGGACGGATGGGGTGTTTCCGGTAAAGTACGAAGATATCCGCAGGCTAAAAGGGATAGGTAACTACACCGCCGCGGCAATAGCCTCATTCGCCTATAACCAGCCCTATGCTGTTCTCGATGGCAACGTGATGCGCGTATATTCAAGGCTTACCGGCTTTACAGAACCGATAGACAACCCAAAGGGGAGGAAAAAACTGCAGCATATAGCCGACGAATTTTTGGTTAAGGAAAACCCATCGGATTACAACCAGGCTCTAATGGAGCTTGGTGCCATGCTTTGCCTGCCCAAAAACCCCCGTTGCGCAATTTGCCCTCTTCAGATTTATTGCAGCGCCTATGCTACTCATTCGGTTGGGGTTATACCGGTAAAGCAGGCTAAAAAGCAGAAAAAGAAACGCTTCCTGAACTATCTGGTTATACAATCGGGAGATAAAATAGTTTTAAGAAAACGCACACGGGGCGATATATGGCAGGGCCTGTATGACTTTCCATGTATTGAAACCACTTCATCCGCCAAGGTAGCTTACCTGACAGAGACCAGCCAATGGCAAAGCATTTTCGGCAGGAAAAAGCATGCCATAGAAGCGGTATCGGGCGAATACAGGCATATATTAACGCACCGGACATTGCTTGCAACATTTGTTAAGATTCAATCTGGCGATAAGGCAATGATACTGCCCGAAGGCTGTGAATGGGTAAGCCTGCGAAAGCTGCATACTTTTCCGGTGCCGCGTTTAATAGATCGCTATCTTAGCGCCAACTTATAATATACACCGAAGATGGGGATGATAATTTATAACGTAACGATAAATGTGGACGACAACACCCACAGCGCCTGGCTTGAATGGATGCAGCAGATTCATATCCCCGATGTATTGAGCACCGGCCTGTTTACTGGTTACCGCCTTTGCCGCCTGCTTGATGTGGAAGATGAGGGCGCCACCTATTCGGTGCAATACTCATGCAAGAGCCTTGATGAATATCACCGGTACAAGGCTGAACATGCACCACGGCTGCAACAGGAGGCTCTTAAAAAGTTCGGAGAAAAGTTTACCGCCTTCCGTACCTTGCTCGAGGTGGTGGAATAGTTTTTTTCATAGGTCGCGATGCGTGTTCAGTCTTTTTGAACAAGGTTTTCACTTCTTCGTTTGTCAGATACCTCCACTCACCTCTGCCCAGCCCATGCAGGGTTAGCCCGGCATAGCCTACCCGGTCGAGGGCCATAACCTTAAAGCCAAGCGCTTCAAATATCCTGCGCACTATGCGGTTTCTGCCGGAATGCATCACCAGCATCACATTCTCTCCGCCTTCTCCTTTTATATGATTAGCTTCGTCAGCCAGTGCAAGACCGTCTTCGAGCATAACTCCGTTTCTTATTTTTTTTATGGTTTCGAAGGGCACTTCCCGTTCCAACCGCACTTTATAAACTTTTCTGACCTCTCCGGCGGGATGCATAAGGCGATTGGCAAGTTCGCCGTCGTTGGTTAAGAGCAACAAGCCCGTGGTATTCCTGTCGAGTCTGCCAACAGGGTAAATGCTTTCGTCGCAGGCGCCGCGTACAAGAGCCATAACGGTTTTTCTGCCTCGTTCATCAGAGGTGGTGGTAATGGCGTCGCGGGTTTTATTGAGAAGTACATAATATTTCTGTGCCTGTCTTATCTTTTTCCCTTCCACCACCACCCTGTCGCCCGGTTTTACCTGATAACCCGGCTCAATCATAGGGCTTCCGTTTACAGTAACAAGACCGGCAAATATCAGTTCGTCCGCATTGCGGCGCGAACAGTATCCGGTGGAAGCTATGTATTTGTTGAGGCGGGTGCCCACAATAGGTTGCTGGTTTTGAACACGAGAATCAATTCTCTTTTCTTTCCTTTTAGGTTGCCTTTTGTCTGTCTTCACGAGTTATTATAAGGTTAATTCGGATAAAATCTGTTATTACAAAAAATTGGGCGATAAGAGTGCTTTAAATTATTTCGTATGGCTTAATAACATTGTAACCAATCCTTTCCAATCCCAGTCTCCGCCATACCAACAGCCATCGAATGAAAAGATAAGCTTTAGATTCCATGCAACGCATAAAATGACTATAGAAGCAAACAAATATAAACGTACTTTCTTTTCCAAAATGTATTTAACAAAAAAACAGAAAGGCAGTGAAAATATGACATAGTATTCCACAAAAGGACGGCTGCCGTAACTGCATCCATAATTCCAGCACCACCAAGAAGAAAATATGTAGGAAATTAATATAAAATAAATTATCAGAAATAAACTCCATTTTGGATGCTCTTTCCACATAAAAATTACGCCAATTAAAAATAAAATTAACAACGGACTAAAAATAAATAAACCATTATTTGTAGAGAACCACAAATTCAAAATCTTGGGCGAAAACAGGTTAGTAAAGCCTTCGTTCGTGTATGCGTACATAAGATAATTACCGCTCGCGTATTTCCAATAGATTAACTGGGGAATGATAACGATAAATGCAGAAATTCCAATGAAGAGAATTGGTAAAAGCAAACTTTTAATTTTTTTTAAATCAGGCTGATTAAACATTAAAAAAACAGGCAGAAAAATGACGTTAATCGGTCGAACCATTATTATTAATCCAATAACCACTCCGAATAGAATATTTAAAGAGAATGGTTGGTTAGGCTTGAACATTAAACCGGATAGAAAAAGAAAAACAGAGAACAAAAAAATGAATAAATATGTGACATTCCTGTCTCAAAAATTGAATAGTAAAACAGATTTGTACCAAAAAACAAACAACTCAATACTATCACTGCAATTTTCGAGGCCACATATCTTATCAGAAAAAAATAGAGAAATATTAATGCAAAAACTGCATAAAATACACAGGAAATATCTATCATTCTATTATAAATTATTGAAAACCCGTCAGCCGGGTACCCCAATTTTTTCGACAAAAGATGGGTTACAATAAAAAACGGCGATTCTAAAAGGGCAACGCCGTATGTAACTTTCGTTAATATTTTATTCTTGATTGTATCTGCAATAAAGCCGCTACCTGTTTTTTTATCTATTTGGTAAGGTAGTTGGTTTGCTTTAAAATCATAAATAAATAATGCCGGTAAAAAGATATAATATTCTGCCTTGTCAGCAAATATTTCACTATGATAATTGAAAACTTCATCCTTGCTATGCCTGTTAAAAGATAGGTAGCAACATAGGGCATAAAAAATAATAAAAAACAGTAAAGAATGCTTAAACTTTTTATGGCTATGAATGCCACATTGCGGAGGTTCATTCGTTATCACTCTACAATAATTTTACCCGATGCAATTTCGTTACCTTCTTGATTGAGGATTTTATATAAATAGGGTCCGGCAGCCAAAGTACCCTTCTCAAAATGCCCGATAAATTGTTCATGCAATAATGGCTGAAGTCGAACAGGTTGCATTACACATTTTCCACTTCCATTATATACAGTCAGTGAGTAATGCGAGCCTGCTTCCCCCTGTACCAGAAAAGTAGCAGAGTACAATACCGGATTCGGGAAAACCTTAACCCCCGGATGAAAGACAGATTGAGGGGCAGTTCCTAAAACACACTCACTTGAATCTTTAAAATTCTTAACATAATTGACATATTTACCTTCAACAGAATCCGCATTTTTCCATCTTGCAATCATAACGTCGAATAAACCTTGCGTAAAACCCTGGCTGTTGCTTTCACCGGCAAATACCACATTTCCATTTTTGCCAATTGCAATGGAATTTCCAAAATTATCACCTGTACCTCCAAGATAGGTTCCACTCAAAAAGTACCCATTCCCATTACTAAGGTGAAAAGCCTCCATATTATTATACCCGAGACCATCATACTGCGATGTGCCGGTTGTAACCAGGCTGCCGTCGGGTGCCTGGGCTACGTCTTTGCCTATATTGTTTTGACTGTATGTGTACCACCACTGTATTTTGGCAGTGCTGTCGGTTTTATACAGCACCTGCATTGGTTTTACAGGGGGCAGGCTGTCTGAATTACCGATTACCAGAAAGCCTCCATCGCTAATTTCAGTGATGGCATGGGCTATATCACTGCGTTTTGCACCTGTGCAATAGGTGGTATCCTTAAGCACCCTCCCGCTGTCGTTTATAAAGAGGATTAACATGCTTGTGTCTCCCCTCCCGTAACTGGTTGTGGCTCCTGCAACAGCATATAATTTGCTGCTGTGAACACAAACGGAGTTACCCACTTCATAACCGTTCCCGCCAATGGTTCTTGTCCAGATGGTGTCGCCGTTTTTTTTGGTACGGATTACATATACATCGCCGTTTACTGCAGGATAGCTATATGTAAGTCCGCATATAACGAAACCACTATCAGGCGTTTGAGCAATAGAATAGCCAAAATTCCAATCGGTACCGATGTAGGTCTTTTCCCATTTCAGGTTTCCTGCCGAATCGGTTTTGACAAGAAAGGTATTGTAATTTCCATTGCCATAGCTGTTTGTAAAGCCTACAAAGGCATAGCCATGATCATAGGTAGGGGCTACCGCATAGCCGCCCTGTATGCCCGCACCGCCTATGGCTTTGCTCCATAGCTTGCGGCAAAGCGAATCGGTTTTGATGATGTAAAACAGGCTGTTTCCCCCGCAAAATGAATTAGTGGTTCCAATAGTTATATAACCTCCGTCGTATGTTGGTTTTATCTGGCTGCATACATCGTTTTGTATCCCGCCGAAAGTACTTATCCAGGCTGTGTCGGTTTGGGCAACTGAAAGATTAAAGTTGCAGATAATTAACCAAAACCCAATCAGAACCGGTAATGGAGGAAATCCAAGACCGATGTATTTAAACAATGAGGCTTTTTTACGGTCCGGCTGCATCAATTCCTCTGGGGTGTATTAATCCTTGCAAATTTAAGAAAATCCGCTTATTAGTTATCTTTGGATCAGGATTCCGATAGTAAAAAAGAATAATGAACAAAGCATTGCTCCGGTTAGGACATTTATATTTTTTCATTCTATTCATTGGCTCCATAGTCTTTTTCAGGGAGAGGACATTGTACATGGATTGCGCGTACCAATGTTTCAATTTAATTAACTCGGAATGGTTCTTTGTGGCAAGCAAAAGATACAGTGTAGTTATTCCTGAACTTATTCCATTGGTATGCGTATGGGTTAAAGCGCCGTTATGGTTAATACTTATGGCGTTTTCGCTTTCATACACCCTGCTGTACTATATTATATTCCTCATCTCCTCATATACTTTCAGAACAAGCAATATTATTCTGGCAATGATGCTGGTATTATCAGGGTTCAGCGTTCAAAGCTATTTCCATATTGTTACCGAAACCCATCAGGGGCTTATGTATGCGGTCTTACTATTTGCCTGGATCGGATACTACAATCAATTTTCCTCCGGGAGGCTATTACTGTTTTATTTCATAACCGCCTTAATACTTATAATGGCATTTTTCGCCCATCCGGTTACCCTTTTCCCTATCCTTTTCATTATCGGTTTCTACTTTCTGGCAGAATGGAATCGCCCGGATATAAAAAGGACAACCGTGAGTAAGAAATATGTCCCACTATTGGCGGTAATTCTTCTGGTTTATTTATGGAGGGTAATTATAACGCCAGCCAATTCTTACGACGGACAGTTTTATTGGCAATTATTTGCAAGTTTCAGGAAACCTATTTTTAAATTATTTCCCTTGCTTTACATTATGCTTCATATAAAATTTTATCTCCTTCAACTAATTATTTTTATGACCTTGTTGAGATGGTACTGGTTAAAAAAGGGGAAAGTTCTGTTCTTTTATGTTCTTGTATCCACCCTGCTGTTTAGCTTTATTCTACAATTGGCTTTCGGCAATGGAGATTCCGACGTGATGATGGAAAAAAACATAATGCCCCTGGCATTATTCCTGGGGTTTCCCCTTTGTTATTATTTGACGAGTTATGCCACGCATAAACAAAAAAAAATAGCTGTACTCCTCGTTCTTTTATCAGTCTTAAATTCTTTTGCTTATGAAATTTCATATTCATCCGTACTGAACAAAAGGCTAACTTATTATAGCAGACTATGCCTTCTGGCGGACAAAGAAAACCAGCATAAAATTTTAATACCCGATTACTGCGCTCCTCATAAAAGCATCAATTGGGCATTATGCCCTGAAATGCTGCTCTACAGCTCTTTAGATAAAAGGAATTGTGCAACTGCTGCTTATGTACGCGACAGTAATGTTGGAAATTTATGCGACAGCAACCTGCTGCTTTTTGTCCCTTTCTGGGAAAATTGCAATACCGGCTTACTTAATCCAACGTATTTCAACCTGCCTCGTCAAAAATATGTGAATGTGCAATGTGACGGTCATCCCGGGCATTTTAATTTGCAACAGCATTAGTGCCTCCATTCCTTTTTTATTAACTGGCAAAAACAACCACAAGTTTCTTCTTCCGGCAAATATGATTTTAAATGACCGCAGCTTTTAATCAATGGCGGTTGGGTTCAAGCATCCTTTATCAATAAGGTTGAAGTATTGCCTGCCCTACTTGTGCAATGTGCAGCTATATTTATCTCTTGCAATATTACTTACTTCTGTTCATATTTCAACACCCTATCCGGGTTGTCAGGAACTTTGCCGGGTAAAGTATAATACTATGCAGCAGGAATTATGAAATAAAAAAAGGATCCCGTTTCGTGAATCCTTTTCAATCCGTTAGATTTGTTAGATGACCCTTGCCTGCTATCCGGTTACTTCACCTTATTCACCACTTCTTTGAAAGCGTCCGGGTGGTTCATGGCAAGGTCGGCAAGCACTTTGCGGTTCAGTAATATACCTTTGTTCTCTATTTTGTTCATCAGCTGGGAGTACGACATGTCGTGAAGCCTTGCCGCAGCATTTATACGCTGTATCCATAGCGCACGGAAATTGCGCTTTTTGGTTTTACGGTCGCGGTAGGCATATTTCAAGCCCTTCTCGTAGGTGTTTTTGGCTATGGTATAAACATTCTTCTTGGCGCCCCAGTACCCGCGGGTACGGCTAAGTATTTTTTTCTTTCTTGCTCTGGATGAGACTGAATTACTTGAACGTGGCATGACTTTTTTTTAATTAAAATTATTAATTATGAATTTGCATTTTGCTTGGTACCCTTAAGGTCTGTTTACTTTGCGAGTAAAGCTTTTACCCTGTGCACCTGGGTTACATCTACCAGGGCAGGATGAGCTAAATGACGTTTCCTCTTTTTCGCTTTTTTGGTGAGTATGTGATTTTTAAAAGCCCTTTTCCGTTTTATTTTTCCGGTGGCTGTTAACTGGAATCGCTTTTTCGCTGCTGAATTTGTTTTTACTTTAGGCATTTTGGTTATTTTGAATTTGTTAATCGGATGAACTGTTCATGTTTGTTTGATAATATTTTGATTTGTTATTTCT